>ERZ795030.845-NODE-845-length-45226-cov-7.141927_pt1 | contig 45226 bp, 47 predicted proteins | sample MGYA00375122_ERZ795030 | MGnify/ENA primary metagenome ERZ795030 (study PRJEB30165, sample SAMN05720146) | activated sludge metagenome | isolation source: anaerobic digester from wastewater treatment plant | place: Japan | collected 2015-04-20 ... | reverse complement strand
GCAAAGAAATACTTAGGTTTTACTGCCAACTTAGCCCACGTCTTGGCTCACCAAATAGTTGATGACGAACAAAGTGGAAAGATAAAAAAGGTCAAAACAAATTAAAAGGGTAGAATATCGCTTGATTTCACTTTTAATACTTTAAGAATTTTTTCTAAAGTTTCTATGGTTGGATTTTCTTCATCTCTTTCAATTCTGGCATAGTAATTAACACTAATTCCGGCTTTACCTGCTACATCTGCTTGTTTCAAATCTAAACTTAAACGAACTTTCTTTAACTTTTTTCCAATCTTTCTTGGTGACATAGAAGAATTATAACCTATTGTACAAAATCTTATTTTTTGAATTCTTCGTCAATTTCTACTGCCATTTTTCGCAAATCATCGAACGCGTGTGACAAAGATTCAACATAAACATCTAAATCTAATTCGTCAACATTTTGCCCAAACATTACCATTTTTTCTATTCTTGGAATAAGTCTGTCAATTTTTTGAACAACGATAACAACACCAGGTATCGACAAAGCATTATCATCTATTTTTTTTAATTTATACCTTTTTTTAATACTTAATTTATATTTTTTATATATATTCTTTAAAGAATTTAGGCATACCTCAGAGTAATATCGATCCCTCTCATGTGGCCATAACTTTTGTATTAAATAACCAGTTGTCTTTAATAAATCAGACAAACTTTCATTTTTGAATTCTTTAATATGTTTCTCTTCATTATCCTTAATTTTTTTCATAATACTGTCAATTTCAACATCTAATATCTCAGCTTGTTTCTTTATTATATCCAGTAAATTTACCGACTTCGATGAATAACCCTTTTTTGACCACACCGAATAATTAACTATCCTCAATCCTGTACCTGGTGATATTGACGTATAAGTTACAGTCCCTTCGTTATATGAAGAGTTTCTTCCTTTAATCATCGTTTGGGTCGGATGTCCAACTATTTCACTCCTAACAAACCTAATATTATATAAATCAGGATAATCTAAAAAGAACTTTTTAGTTAATAATCCAAGAGACTCTTCAATATGTTGCAAGGAATCTTGTTGCACTATTAATGCCTGTAATACCCCATAAATTGCCAAATAGCCACCAGATTCTAAATCTAAATATTCCTTTATTACTTCTAAAGAATCCTTAATATTATCAAAAGAAGACCACAATTTACTCCAATTTCCAGTATTTTTTTCATTCCACACATCTTGTCTATAATAAATCGAATTATTGATTAATTCTCCTAATTCAAAAATCTTATTAGATAAATTTTCAATTTCTTTCATGTTTTATAATTATACTTCGACATTTTACTTTTCTTTTAAAAATTCCACTACTCAGTTAATATTAACTTATGAACATTTATCTTGATATAGACGGGGTATTACTAGTTAACGACCATGAAATTGCAAACTTTTCAAAAGAATTTATCAAATACATGGTTAAAAATCATAACGTCTATTGGTTAACCACTCACTGTCGGGGAAACTCTTTATCTACTATTGATTTTCTTAAAGAATTTTTTGATTTGGATACTATGAAATATATTGAAAAAATAAAAGAAACTTATTGGGAAGTCAATAAAACTGAAGCCATTGATTTTTCAAAACCTTTTTTATGGTTTGACGACGATTTATTTGATGAAGAAAAAGAGGTGTTAATTAAAAATAATTGTCTCAACTCTTGGGTCGGAATAGACCTAAATGAAGATCCAAATCAACTCAAAAAATATCTTAAAATCTAGTTAAGTACCATATCTGTTTTTCTCGTTTCCTCATTCTCCACCAATTCTTCTTTATCAACATCATAACCTTTTACCCATTCAATTGAATACAAAGCCATCTCCTTAGCTGATGGATCAACTTGAGTTTTTGTCGACATGACTGCAATTTTCCCTAATTCTTCATCCGTGATTGTTGCCAACACCGGCAACCAATTACTTAACACCCAATTTTTCTTTTTAACTTCATATTGATAGGGCATTATCATTATTTGGTAAAGTCCTTGTCTACCATTATCAAAAATTTTTATATATTGTCTAAGTCGATAATTCTGATCTAATTCAATTTCTGCTTTTGTTTTAGTTGTCCAGAATTCTTTTTTAAGAGGGGAAGTTCTGTTAAATCTAATTTTAAAAATTATTGCTCCATAAACATCAGCTGGAGTCTTTTTACTTTCTTTAAAATCTTTTTTAAACCTTTTTATTGTTTTCAATAACGGTTTTATTTCTTCATGAACTCCTTCTAAGATATACATAAATCTATTTTCTTCATTGTTTTCAGCTCTTATAAATACTCCTCCAATAAAAGCTTCGTTATAAAAATCTACTTTTCGATAACAAAATTTTTCCTTAATCTTAGCCATCTAGTTAGATTTATTACCAACAATAAGATATCTTATTTCTTGTTCATAAACAGGAATGAATTTACCGTTGTTAAGTACAAATCTTGTTCTCATATACCCGCGAGGACAACACAATGGAGAACTATCTTCTGAGCTCCGCCATTCTACAAAGAATCCGTTTGTAGTATCGGCCGGAACGATAAATGAATCGTCTTCATCAACTGAGAAAATTATTTTGTTATCTTTGACAATTGCCGCACTATAAGAACCACCGTCAGCTCGCCCAATAAAATTTAAGCCTAATACTTTTTCTTTCTCTCCGTCATTGTTAACATCAAAACTATCAGTCATTTCAATTTGTTGTCCGTTGTCAAAAAAATTAACCGCTATTTGACCATATGTTTTATAATTTTCATCTATAGTACTCATAAAACCGCCATTATTTTCCTGAGATATTTCTTCCCTAAGATCGGAAAATTTTTTAGAAGACGGCCAAACTATATCAGAAGAATATTCTTTAATTGTTATGTTTGTGGTTGGGTAGGACTGATAGACTACTTTGTTATTAAAAGCCGCTTGAGTATATTCATCCATTGTGCCTTTTTTCCCAACACCTCCAATTGAACCCCAAGTTACATCTTTAACTGAAAAATAATTCAAAGGTAAATCAAGCCATGGAAATTTTAAACATTCTGAATAAGAGCTACTACAATCTTCTGATTGAACAGATTCAGGTTGATTTTTTATCCGTTCATTTAAAATCTTATTTTCATTTCCAAGACGATTAATTTTAGATATTAGTATTAAAAATACAAAAACAACCAATATATAAAATAGTTTTTTCATTTATTCCTTTTTAATATTGCTAACCTATATTAGCATTTATTCAAATTTATGGGTTAGTTTTCTGTAATCACAATACTCACACTTTTCTCCTGAAGAGGGGATAACATCACTGTTTAAACATTCATGTATTTGAAAAATTGTCGGTTCTATCCAACCAGTATCTCCTTCATAGGCAATAATTGACATTTTAAATTCTAATTTCCCGTCAAATTTTGCTAATCCTTTATCAGCATTAGCAAAAACAAAGTAACCAGTAGGAGAAACTTTAAATCCATTCTTCCTAAATAACCACTGATAAACTTCCATTTGTTTTTTATAAGCCTGTTTATATTCACTATCTAAACTAATTTCTTCACTAGTACTTGTCGATTTATAATCCACGATTATCAATTCTTTGTCTTTATTAATCCAAACATCATCCACTGCTCCGAATATTTCCAAATTAGTTTCCGGATGAACAAAAGAAATCCCTACAAAATTTTCTCGCCATTTATTCATATCCGGATGAGAAAAGGGGATGGCTTCAATTCCATATTGTTTCATTAGCTCATGTGCCTGTCCTGATTCTCTTAATAAATCAAATTCTTTTTTCAGAAGTTCATCCACGGCCGAATTTAGTGAAAATCCTGGCATACTTGGTCTTCCCAAACCCAATCTGTTTTGCAAATAAAAACATCTCGGACACTCCAAAAACATTTCAATCCTCGACCGACTTAATCTAAAAGGTTCCTTTTGTCCCGGTCGATAAATCCACTTACCTGATTTTTGAGTGTATTTAGACATTAATTGTTTTGATATAACTTTTATCTAAAAAATCTAATATTTTAGGGTTTTTATCTTGCATTGAAATTAATGTCAATTTTTCCTTTGCCCTAGTTAATCCAACTAAAAATTCACATATTTTTTGATTAGTAAATTTATTTGTTTTTTTATCTAATATTTCTTTATCATCTACTCCAACATAATATACAAAATCAGCAGACAAACCCTTTGAACTCATTAAAGTGGTGATTTCCACCTCTATTGCATTTTTCGAAACAGAATCGAAACCGTGTATTAACTTTGATAAAACATTTTTTGTGTTAAAAACTTTACTAAATCTAATCAACTCTTTTTCTTCCAATTTCTTACTATTCTTTTTTACTTTCTTAAAAATAGAGATATCCTTTTCTATCTGTTTTTGTATTTTTGGATCTAAACATAACCATATTTTTTTATCAGCCAACTTATGACTTTTTACTATTAAATCTTTAATGTCGTCATCTTCTAAATAAAGTGGAAGCAAATTTCTAAGTGATAAGTTATCAGTTTTTCTTGTGCTTAAAGTTCTAAATAAATTAATGATTTTTTTATGTTTCATTTTATTGGTTTTTTCATCAGAAAATAATTCAAACTCTACTACATTAAGCCCATTTTTTAGCAAACCTTCATATATTGTTTTTTTGAAATAACTCGGCGTAATAATTAGTATTCTTATACTATTTTCTTTATCATTGTTTTTCTCTCTTCGAGACCTTTCCTCTTTAACGTCATTTTTAATAGCTTTAGATAATTCATACATTAATTTATCACCACAAACAGCTGGTATGAAATCTATTTTGTCAAAATTATTACTTACCAAATCTTTTTCAGGTTTTACCCCAGTTGGATATAAAAACTTTTTTTCATTAATTCTGTCTCTTAAAAAACCACTATTTTTGGCATTTGTTATAAGGTCATTAACAGCATTAACTATGACGCTTGTACACCTAAAACAATAATCTATCGAAAATTGTTCAGCATTTTTATCTCTATAAAGAGAGCGTATTTGATTAGGAACTGCATCTTTAAGTCCACAGTATAAAGACTGATCGTCATCACCAACAACCACGACCCTGCTCTTTCGATTCAATAATTTTATTAATTCATATTCAGACTTATTAAAATCCTGAAATTCATCTATTAAAACTAAATCATAATTACCAGGTATTTTCCCTGGGTTTTTCTCAAAATGACGATTCAGTGCATAAACAATTGAATTAAAAGAATATAAACTTTTTTGGTTTTTATAAAAATTTTTTCGTCCTTTATAAAAAGAAAACTCATCAGGCTCTAATTTATCCTCAAAAAACTTTTTCTCATAATCTACTGCTTTTCCGGTTATATAAAAGAAATCCTCACTTATTATTTTGTCTAAGTCTTCATCAAAATCGACATCCCCAATCTGCTGTCTTGCAAACGCATGAAGCGTTGAAACTGTAACATTTTTACAATTTTCAAAATCTTCTTGTAAATCATTTATCAATTTATTTATAAATGATAATATTAAAATTTGCTTATTTTTGTATTCATTGGATTCTATTATTTTTCGAAAAGTATAAGTTTTACCAGTACCAGGGCCAGCCAAACCAACAAATAATCTTTTTTTTGAAGTTTTTAACAATTCCAATATATCCGCCATATTCTACACCAACTTTAATGATAATTATAAAATTCAAAAGCTATAATATACATATTTTTTAATCACAGTAATCTCGATTTAACATTTTTTATTATTCTTTCTATTTAACCTTCTCCTTGAAAGTTTTTTCCATATATTATTTGCAAGTTTAACTTCTCTATTTGAAAAGCCGAATCCTTTTTTCAAAATTACTTCATCGGAATATTCCAGAATTTCATCAATATTTTTTCCTTTACGAAACATTGCATCAAGTTTTTCGATCATTTCAGCGTGTTCTTTTTTATAAGGAAACAATATTTCTTCAACCTCATTTGGCATAAGCTCTAACACACCACCACCATAGCTTCTACCTACAATTTCAGAAAAAGCCAAAGAAAGAGAATTATAAAAACTAGCTACAAAAGCTTTTACATTTGTACCCTTTTTAATAAAAACCCTATGAACCGTATCAGTTGTATACGCATTATTAGTATTTACAACCATTTTAGGGAATAGGTGGTTTTGCCTCGTAAAAAAAGCCTCAGATATTTTAAGAGAGGGAGCAATATGCCACTCTTCACCTCTAATTCTACACTTATAACCATTTTGATAGCCTTTTTTTTCGCCCATTAAAATATATTCCATAGCACGTTTATTTTCTTTTGCTAACTTTTCTCTTTCTGGAAAAACTAATAGAAAAACTCGAGCTCCATTTTTTCTATTATCATTCCAATCTTTTTTCGAAAAATTTACCCCTTTAAGTTGTACACTTCTCCCCATTAATGGCTTAGCATATTTTTCCATTTTATATTCCTTAACTGTTGATTCTGTTACTGTAAAAAAATCATTTTTTCCAGTCGTAATTCCAACCTCATTACTAGCATAATCTTTTATTTTCGGAATATTATTTAACTTTTTTAATTTTTCTAAAAAATCAATTTCTTCTTGATCTAAAAAATAAAATGTCCACTTGTTTTCTTGAAAATCAATCTCTTTTTTCGGACTTTTTAAAAGCGTAAAATCAACATCTTTTAATTTACTTGCATCCTCAATCTCCATATGTTCTATCAAATGTTTATCCGTATCATTTTTTTCACATAACAGTAAAACTACTTCTTGCTGAATATCAGGAAAAACTAGTTTTTTGAAAGAAATAATATTTATTTTATTAAAATAATGAGATAAGTAATTTCTTAGTGTTTTTGCATAGGAAACCTGTAATAGTTCGGCTGGTAAAACAAAACCTATTTTCCCATTATCTTTCAAAAGAAGACTAGAACCAACAACAAAAGAAACCCAAGCGTTTGTGAGCTTTGAATATTTTAAATCTACTTTATTAAAAATATTTGCAGCCTCTTTTTGTTGTTTTTTATCAAAATATTGATAACGAATATATGGGGGATTACCTACAACAATATCAAATCTTTTCTTTGTTTTATTACAAAATTCATGAAAATCACTATTAATAATTTCTGTTGATTTTAAATTTAAATTCTCTGATTTTTTTGCTTCTTCTTTCTCAATTTCAACCGCTGTTATTGATTTATATGGAAAACTATTATTTCTAATACTCTCTAAAAATACTCCATCACCACAACTTGGTTCCAAAATATCTTGACCGCGACTTCCGTTAAAAGCCCATTTTAAAATAAAGTCTGCAATCGGTTCCGGTGTATAAAAACCACCTCTTAATTTTTGATTTGTAGCGTTTTTAATTAACTTCATACTTTTTTGAAACTAAAGGAACCAAATCATCGTCTTTCCCAAGCTGAAATAACTCTTTTAAAAGTTTTTTGAGTATATCTTTTGAATTATTAAACTTTCTTTGCAGTGGTATTTTAAGACGATTATTACTTTCATTTTTGTCAATTTCGTCTTGAATCTCAATAAGCTCTTTTTGTAATTTAGAAATTTGGTCATGAAGATTTCTTTCTTCTTTATTATCGAAATTTATTTTTATAATTGGCAACTTTTTCAATACTTGTGTACCATGAGAAATATAACCACCTCTAAAAACACTACCAATTAAACTACAATACCACTCTAAATACTTCGAATTAAGCAAAGCTTGAATATAATAAATTGAATATTCAAAATTTTCGGGAATAGAAATAATACAATATCCCGCATTTCCACCAGAAGATAAAACTGTTTGATTATAATCAACTGCATATTTATCACCCATGGAAAGAATTCCGACAACAATTTTTGCTGGTATTTCACATTTATCTAAACTCTGATGTCTCCCATACCTATACCACTCATTGCTAGTCATCGGTTCAGGTTTAATATCTCTTTTCATTAGTTCAACTTTATGCTGTAAAAGATATTTATAAGCGAAAGGGAACCTTCTCTCCATTTCTTTGATTTCAATAAATTCTATTCCTTTATCAGTTTTTTTATAAGGATAAATTACAAAACTATTTGGCTCAAATTTACGATATGTATAAAGATTATCAATTCCATTCGAAGTTTCAAAATATGGTCTTGTAAACGTTTTTTCAATTTTCCATTCCAAACCATCTTTATCGAAATAATAATAATTTTTATCCTCTTTTTTAGGTCTATGAATATAAATTTTATTAGCACTTGTTTGAATACCATTAAAAATACTTTCTTCACCAATAAGCTCACCTAATGAAAGACTTTTTTGATTTATCTTTTTATATATATTTCTCAAACTTGCAGGTACCAACGCCCAAACATCATTACTAAGAGTAGTAGTATTAATTTCTTCAAAATCAGTATCACTAAAATCTCTTGTTCTCCAATCATCGAAATCTTCCACCTCAAAATATTTGAAAAATTCATTTACTTCCTTATGTAAAAAAAGCAAACAAGTATAGGTCGTTTTGTCTTTAAAAACTTGATTTGCTCCAAAAGAAATAAGTTGTGAAATATTTTTTGATTTTCGTAATAACTCTCTTAATTTTTTACCGGCTCCAATCTTAATAAATTTACTTGGAACAATATAGCCCAAATAACCACCACTATTTAGTAACATTAACCCTTTTTCAATAAATAAGAAATATTTATCAAATTGTTTATAAGCAGTTTGATAAAACTTTTTGTACAATGGTAATTCTTTTGGTGTAATGTTTTTCATATCCTCCGATTTCATATAAGGGGGATTGCCAATTATCACGTCAAATTTATATGAAAAACTATAAGGATTAATTTCAAGTTGATCTTTTTTTGTAGATTGATCAAAATTTAATAACGAATTTCCAAAAAATATATTCTTACCAAGACTTGGTAATATTGATACCTTTTTGTCTATAGAACCGTTTGATTCTGACTCAAGTAATTTTAATAAAAGACCAAACTTACATGCTTGAACTGCATTAAAATCTTTGTCTACACCATGAATACAATTCAACAAAATTTGTTTTTTGATTTCATAAGGTAATTTATAAGTATTAATAGCAGTCTGGATTAATTTACTTCTATCTACCTTAAGATAAAAATCAATTAAAACATCATTTAATAATTGAAAAGCTTCGGATAAAAAAGCACCTGAACCACACGAAATATCGGCTACTTTTGTTTTTAAAATTTCTCCATCATTTTTATTTTGAGTAAATGGTATTAAAGTATTTCTTAAAATATCTTGAATTATATTTGTAGGGGTAGTGATAATATCACGATCAACATGTTCGGGTTTATTTTCTAAAACGACAGTTCCATTTTTTATATATAGTTTTTGAGATAAATAAATTTCATAGATACTACCAATAATGTCGGAAGAAAAAACAGAGAAAGAATAAGGGCTTTCTGGATAATATAATTTTCTAATAATTTCCCAAAAAATTGATTGATTATCACTTATAATTTTTTCACGAAGAGGATGATCAAAGAGACCTGAATTATATTTTCTATCAGCTTCAACAAATTTATTAATCAAAGCTCTAAAATCATTTTTTGTTGCAAAACTTAAAAGAGTTTTATAATCCTCCAAGTTTCTATCCTCACATACCCTTAAAAAAATTACACTGTTTAAATAACTTTGAACAATGTCGTTTAAAGTTTGTTCATTAATATCATTTTGATGTTTATAAATTTCATTTCCAAGTAAAAATCTCCATTCATTAATTTGTTCCAAAAATAAGTCATCAACACTAAACTTATTAATTTTATCTTCTATATAAGACCAGGTCTTATCAAAATTTCCAGAATAAACAACATCTTTACTCAAATAGTCATAGATTTCATCAAAATATTTTTCATATTCTGAAAAATGATAAAGCTTTACTAATGAAGTACGACTTTGATCTGTTTCTTTTACTTTCTCCGAACAATCATAAATTGCTAAATATTCGAAATTTGAAAGTACAGATATTTTTAACTTTGCTGTAAACCCATATCTACGAATTTGTTTTGCCGTATCTTGATTTTTACTAATATCTACACTCGGTTTTTTAGCCTCAAGGAAAAATTTTCTTTCTGCAAACAAACGGAAAGTATAATCTGGTTTTTTTGAATTCTCAGCAACATTATCCTTTAACCCCTCTTCTAAAATTACTTCTCTTTCATTAGTAGGTTTTCCTTTATCATTCTTTATATCCCAACCAAGTGCTTCAAACAATGGATCCAAAAAATCACTTCTTAATAAAGTTTCATTATATTTTGGATCAATATAATTTCTTCTGTTACCCTGGTACCTTTCAACTAATTTTTTTACAGCTACTTTTGCTTCCAATTTATTCATAGTTTGAAGATATTCACCATTAAATTATTCTACCCCGAAACCTTACTTTTTCCCTTTACATATTTTTATTCGTCATTATCCACTAAAAACACCCTCGGATTTACCGGTATCCCATAGACGTTTATCTGAAAGTGTAAATGATTACCCGTAGACCAACCGGTAGTACCCATCAAACCGATTACTTGATCGGTAGTTACCACCTGTCCTTTATAAACCAATATTTTATCCAAATGTCCGTAAAGTGAAGTTACATTATTTCCATGATCAATAATAATGTGTTTTCCGTAACCTATCTTTGTTTCCGCCGCATAAGTTACCGTTCCTCCCATAAACGGAGTAATATTAGTCCCTTTGTTATTGGCAATATCAATTCCGGTATGAAGTATTTGATAGGGGAGATGGGGAACTCCGAATTCCAAAGTGACTACACCTGTTGTCGGCCAATACATTGCTTGGTTTATGGTGTAAGTTACTTCACCGGTTATTGGATCTAATATTTCCACTCTGTTTTCAATTCCCGTCTGGTCAACCAACTTATCTGATACTAAATTAATTCCGGTTTGAGTCAGAATAATAATGGCAATTAGCGGTAAAGAAAGGACTACCAAAAAAGCCAATAAAATTATTTTTAACTCTTTTTTAAAATTCCAAAAATTATTCATTAGCTGTAAATTTCTCTGGGGTCAGTGGTTAACAATCCATGTTCCTTATCCGAGGCCACAATTTTTACCGATACATGATTCTGATCGGCAATAATCAGTGCCTCTCCTCTGTCGCAGGTGAGCAAAAACTGCTCTTCATAAGAACTTAAATTGAATTCCTTACTTACCTTTTTAATTGTGGTGGTGTCCTGCTTTAGAAGTATTCTTAAGGCCGACTGGGAAGCAATAGCTCTGCCTTCATTGGAATTCAAAAAATCATTGGCTTGTTGGGAAATAATACTGACTCCCAAGAAATATTTTCTGGCTCTTCTGGTTAAACCGGAAATAAATTTGGCACTGTCTTGATTGTCTAAAAGTAACCACCCTTCATCGATTACCAAAATTCTTTTTTGTGGTTTACTTTTAACTTCTGAATTAACAAAGTTGGCCACGATCATCATCATAATCGGCCTGATACTTTCCGGTAAGTCTTTAATATCAAAAACCACCAACCGATTATTTAATTTAATATTGGTTTTCTTATCAAAAACTGTTGCTAAAGATCCCTTAACAAACTTTTCTAGATTTGTTGCCAAATCTTTTTGTTTCATTGTTTTTAAAACTTGGTAAAAATCCTTTAGTTTGGGGAAGTCTTTACTAATTTTGTTTTTTCCATTGATGGTAAAACCTTTCTTTTTGTAAGTTTTTATCAATGCCTTATCAACCACTGCTTTTTCTTCCGGACTTAAATTACCCACCATTAGAGAAATTATTTGGGTTAAATCCTGAATCTGTTGGCTCAAGGCATTTTCTCCCGTTATAGTCTGAGTTGAAAAATCAAAAGGATTAATTTTCTCTTTTGATTTGGCCGACAGTCTGATGTAAGTTCCGTTAACCGACTTGGCCAGTTGCTTATATTCCCTCTCCGGATCAATCACTATTACCTTAGCTCCTTGCATTAATTGTCTTAATATTTCCACCTTGGCCGTATAACTTTTACCCGCTCCCGACTGGGCAAAGATAATACTGTTGGCATTTGTCAGAGCAAACCTATCAATGATTACCAGCGAATTATTAGACTTGTTTATTCCATAAAGAATTCCCGACTCCTGCACCAACTCCGATGACACGAAAGGGAATGTTAAGGCGGCAGAAGAGCTATCCAAATTTCTCTTTTGATCCAGTTTATTTTCACCTCTGGGTAATATTGATTGTAGACCGTCAAGCTGTTGAAAAGTAGCCGTTCTGATATAGAAAAGTCTCTGCGACATGACTGTTTCCAAAAGCGTTGTTAGTTTATCTAATTCTGAAAGTGTTTTTGCCGTTAAGGTCATGTAAATTGATACCTGAAATAGTTTTTCCTGACCCCTCAAAATTTTATCCTTTAATTCTTTGGCTGAGTCCAATGGATCGGTAATTTCCGAACTAATCACCCTGCCGGTTTTCAGCATATTTCTTCTGGTTGACTCCAACTCGGTAATTTTTCTGTTTAGTTTAGGTAGTGCTAATAAGGGATCAACCTGTTCGATGTGATAACTGACATCAATGTTATGGTTAAAGTTAATTAGCATTGATAACCAACCGGTTGAGGCCACATAAGGATAACCGCTGATAAATAAAGTTCTGACATAATTTTTATTAATTAGAAGATAGTCCGCCTTTTCTTTTAATCCCGAGTAAGAAATTAGATCCATTTGATCTTGCTCACCAAAGTAAAAATTTACCTTTTTGTTTTGTGGTTTTTTTATTTTTTTCTTTCTTTTAATTTTGAAATTAAATTTCATTTTCACCCTCCAACATTTTTTCTAAAGTATTTTTGGTTAATAATTGGCTTTTAATTTGATCCGGATTATAGAAAGAATAAAAGAGATCTAAAATTTCTATCGTTTCCAGACGTCTCGCTTTCATTCCCAGTTTTTCCAAAGCTTTGATGACAATATCGGAAAGTAATTGTAATTGTTCTTTGATAATCCTAAAGTCTTTGCTTTTCTCAGCCGCTTGATAGGGGATTACCAGAAAAAATTTTCTTGATAGAATTTTGTTTCTGACCACTAAGTTTTTAATAAAATCGGCATAATTTTCTATTTGGTTTTGATAGACTTTTTCTTTTTCCTTATCCTTTAGTTTTAAGATATCTTTAACATACGTCTCCACATCAACTTCCCTAACCCTGATTAATATTTGTAATTTGGTATTTAGTGAGTTTAAAAAATTTTCAAAACTGTCGATTAACACGTCCTGCTCGGCTTCACTTTTTAACTCAAAATTAACCGAGGAAGTTTCCAAAACCACCCTGTATTCATTATTGGGTAACAGCAAAATATTATCCTTAACCCCCTTGATTTGAATTTGTTTACGACTACTCACTTTATCTTGTTTCCAGTGCCACATGTAGCCCTCCTTTTTGGTTAAATTCAAAACTCAAACTCTTATTTCTCCCCTCGATAATATTCTGCCATCTGACCTTATCCTCATCGCTAACCGTTTCTTTTACAGTCACTTTTTTAACTACCTTTATTTTTTCTTCCGCCCTGACTTCTTCTTTTACGAATACCGGTCTTAAATAATTATCATTTTTATCAAAAACATAAATCTCCGGCCTTAATTTAAATCTCAACCAAACTACCAACCACTCCCCGATTATTTTGCTTTTAACTCTTATGGCCAAAGTTAAAAATACTATTGCCGAAATAATGGTAAATATTATTTTCCCTCTCCCAAAGCTCATTGGAGTAGGGATTATGGTGTAAAGCAAAGTGGCAATTAATACCGGTGCCATCATTAAAAGAATTTGAGCCAAATTAAAGTTTCCGGCAATCTTATCTTCCACTGTGGTGATTTGTGCCGGAATTACTGTACTTCTCATATCGTCACCCTCCTTCTGGCTTTCTTAATCGCCGCTGCCTGACCGGCTTCTTGTCGGGACAGATTAGCACTATGATCAGATGAGACTACGTTAATAAGTTGATTGCCTAATTTCTTAAAGCCCCTTTGTCCGGATACATAAAAAATCATACTATTTAAAGTTCCCGGCACTTTCAGAAGGGTTAAAAACAATCCCACGGCTACGGCAATTAATATCAAGGAATTGCCGCTTTGTTCCGGTAAACTTAGGAAAGCCGACGCTAATTGAATTATGACTACCTGAATAAATACCATGAATACGGCCACCAGATAACTTCTCATTGCCCCTTCTGCCAAGTCACTAAATTTAGGACTGGCCCAAAGCAAGAATATGAAAGGACTTAAGACGGCTATAACGGCAATTAAAATTAATCTGCTGATAAACATAAATAAAAGTAATATGGCCACTACTAAAAAGATTAGAAGAAATATTAAGGTTACCAAGGCTGCATTACCCGAGAAAATATTATCCCCGCTGATCATGTTAACCACCCAAGAATGACTTAATCCTCCGGTTGAATTTAAAACCGTACTTACCAAAACATTGGCCAGTTTTATAACATAATCGGCTAAAAATAAAGAAACATTGGCCAGAAGAAAAAATAATCCGACTCTGGGAATTACTTGTTTTAAACTCGTTTCTTCAAAACCAAAAGTATCTCCACTCATTATCTTTAATCCCCACAAAGCCACTGTTAGGACAAACAAAGAATCAACAATACCAAGACTAACTAACCAGAAATTTACCACCGTCTTATTCTCCATTAAACTCGGAGTAGTAGTTAAATAACCCAAAACTCCGTCAACTACCGGTTTAGTGGCACTTTCAATAATGTTTTGCATAAAAGCCGATACCGAATCTATTAATATTTGGGTTAAACCGTCACTCGGACTGACTGTCTCAACTTGGGTTACTTCTATTTGATCAACTGTTCCCGTATCGGTTCCACTGCTTAAAGATGTATTAAAAATGGAAACTAAAACTACCGAAGCTATTACTAAAACCAAACCGGCAATGGCATTTCTAATGGTTCTCTTGGCACTTTCCAACTTTTCCGGTCTTCCGCTTGAAGTCATGTAGCCATAACCACCTTTGATCAAAAAGAAAGCTTCGGCTACTCCGGCTATCGTCAAAATAATGGAGAGGGTGTCATGAGTAAATTGCGACACCTCACCACTGGTCTCTATCCCAAAAACCTTAACTGGCAATAAAATCCAAAAAGGCAGGATTAAAAAAATCTTTTGGATTACTTTTTTAAGTAATCTCATTTTCTTTAATTTGTTCCAAATGCGTTACCAGCTGTTTGATTAACAATATTGGTGATAACAAAAGCTCCCAATACTATGGTTAATCCGATAGCTGAATAAAGAATTGTTTTCTTGGCTCTATCCAAACTTTCAGGGTTTCCTGAACTGGTAATATAGCCGATACCTCCCCATACGAAAAAACCGGCTGCAACTAAGCCGGCTATGGTTACCAAAATTTGGATAACGTTTTCTATAAACGTTTCCACCTTGGATACATCACCATCCGCGGCCAATACCGGTAGGGAAAGAGAGAGAAATAATACTCCGGACAAAAGAAAAACACTTATCTTTTTCATTACCGTATCCCCTTTATTAAACAAATAATAATAGAGAGCAGGTAAGAAAAACTGCCTGAAAATAAAAAAATTATCCAAAAACTCAGACAATTTATTAGGTAAAAGTTTATAACAAAAACTATAAGTAAAATCAAATAGGAAATATCCAGATAATGGCAATTCTACGGTAAAAACAGTTATTAAAAGTATAAATTAATATAATGATATACTTCTGATATGAAACTGAAAGTTACCTTTGGAATTGTGATCTTAATTCTATTGGGTTCAATATTTTATTGGTTTCAAATACGACCATCCAAAATTAGATCATATTGTGACTGGAATGTAAGGTGGGGCCCAGATAAAATAACCGAAAAAGCATCTTCTGCCAATCTATCTTTAGATAACTACATTGATCTTTATGATTTTTTTTATAAATCTTGTTTAAGATCAAAGGGGATTGAAAAATAAATTATGAAAAAAATAAGTATTATATTTTTAGTTTTTTCTGTTTTCTTTTTATCCGGTTGTACTCTAAATAATATTTCTAATAAAAATGTCGATAATCAAACAGAAATAAGTCCAGAGCCAACAAGTGAAGAAGAAGGTCTTGTAAATAGTGAATGGGAAGAAATTTTAAACAGTGAAAAACTAAAACAATGTCTTCAAAGTAAAAAAGATTTAGATGCTAAAAAAGATGAATTATTACCTAAATATAAAGAAGTTTTAAATAAAGAAACTAATGGAACTGCTCTGACCATAGAAGATGAATACATAAAACACCTATATTCTTATTTTGAGGGAGCTCTTTCCAACCTTGAAACACAATTCTCCCGAAATCCGGGTACAGAAGAAGGAATAATAGACGCTAAAACTTTATTAGATTATCTTTACTGTCCAGACGTTAGTAAAATATCTCTTTCATATCCATTAACTTCAGATAGCTGTTATGAAATACTCTCCACAAGTTCAATGAACCCAGTAGAGTACCCCCTAATAAGGAATTATGATTTAAAAGAAGAATATAATTTGGCTGTTAAAAGAATGAAAGACCAAAAAACATTAATAGAGTCAAATAATTACAAATGTTGTTATCAAGGTGGAATCGGAACAGGTTGTACCAAACTCATTTACTACCTACAGTAATCATAAAGGTAAGAAAATTAAAGAAGAGTGAAATAAATCTACTTTTAAAATATTCACTTATAAGATTTTCTAAGTTTCATCACTGCCTCATATCCTAAATCAATCAAATATTCATAGTTTTTCTTTCTAAAATCCAAAATAAAAGTTTTTCTATCATCTAATTTTATATAAATTATTTTTTTATCTTTAATATTTCTAATTTCACTTAAACTTTTATTTTCTTGCATTAAGGCCATCGATGAATATAAAACATCAGTTCTCAAGGTTTTTCCATCAATTTTTTTAATTGGACCAGTAATATCCGAAATTAAAATTTTATTACTCTTTTTGATTAGATTTACTGGAATATTATTAATTACTCCACCGTCTACTAAAAATTCTCCATTACAAAAGACAGGAGTAAAAACTCCAGGTATGGATATTGAAGCTGCTAATCCCGGGAATATTCCCCCTTTTTCAAAAATAACCTCTTTATTATTATTAATATCCGTCGCATTAAATCTCATTTTTATTTTTAATTTAGAAAAATTAGTTACCTTTGTATATCTTTTTAAATATTGTTGAAGCATACCCTCTGAACCATTCTTTATCCCCAACATCATCTTCTTCATCATTTCCAGAAAATCTAACTCCTCAACCACTTTTCCAAAATTAATTTTTGGGTTAATTGAATACATTACCCCGATTACTGCCCCAATTGATGTCCCAGAGATTTCCTTTGGTTCTAAATTTAATTCTTGTAAGGCCTTTAACACTCCAATGTGGAAAAACCCTCTGGCTCCACCACCCCCTAAAACCAACCCAAAGTTATTTTTTTTAAAATCATAATTTATTATAAAATATAATATCAAATATCATTTGCTTAATTATCAAAATGCCAATACTTATAAAAATAGCAACCTATTTTTTGTGGTTTTACTTTTATAGTATAATTGGCTGGATTTATGACACTTCAGTTAGGTCTGTTCCAGCAAGACGTTATATTAATGGTGGATTTTTAAATGGGCCATATTGCCCAATTTATGGGTTTGGGGGGATTTTAGTAATCTGGCTCTTAAACGGGGTCAACAATTGGTGGCAACTTTTCATTTTAGGATCAGTTTTAACCTGTACTTTAGAATATATAACAAGTTGGTTAATGGAAAAATTATTTAAGGCTCGCTGGTGGGATTATTCTCATAATTCTTTTAATATTAATGGCAGAATTTGTCTACTAGGAGCAATTGCTTTTGGATCTCTGTCAGTTTTATTAATAAAAATCATTCATCCGATAATTATGGGATGGACTAGTATGATTCCAAACTCATGGATATTTTATACAGCCACAATAATATTTTTAACCTTAATTATTGATTTTGTGTTAACCATAAGAAGTTTTGATCAATTAAAAAAGAACTTAAGTAACTTGGAAAAAAGCATATTTTTAAATTTAAATGGAAAAAAATTTCTACTTAAGAACTGGAAGAAATTTTTAAAAAGTAATATTTGGTCACAAAGTTTTAAAAAGATATTAAAAGAAAACAAAATTTACGAAAGATACATCGAACCATTCTCTAAGCATTTAAGTATTCAGCAGAAACGCCTACTAAATGCATTTCCAGACATTAAATTAAAAAATAGGTCAGGCCTATTAGAAGAAATAAGAAAAATTAGATTTATAAAACACAAAAATAATAAATAAATCTTGTATTAACTTCAAAAATCATTCATCCGTCCAGTCTACCCATTTAAATTTGTGACTAAAAGAATGAACTAATTTAAATCAAAGGCACTTCTTAATGTCTGGCCTATACTTATAAAGACGAATTTAAAACGACCCCAGAACCCAAGATCATCAAGCGGATTAATCAGTACTTTCTCTTCATTTGTATCAACATTAATTTCTTCAGTTTTAAGAATAATTTGCAAGCTACGCGGATCTTTGTTTTGAGACGAAGTCAACGACACTTTTTTTGCATCAACATCAATATCAAGAATTCCTAAATCTTTATCTAACCTATTCCACTCATCTTTGACGATATTGGAAATAATATTTTTATTTTTCTGCAAATTATCAGTTCTGTCCAAAGCTAAATCTAAATCATGAGTCAGTCGACTCATACCAGAGATACTTTTTTCCATCCCAACATTTAAATTATCACCACTTTTATCCAAAGTAGAGATAGTAGACCCTAAAGTATCATGTAAATTACTCATCAAATCAGAAGTTTCTGATAGGCCATCGCTTACTCCCATGGCACTGGCAGTTGCTGAATAAGCTGAATTAGCCACAATATAATTAAAGCTGTCAATTCTGGATTGAAGTGTTCCGATAGAATCTTTTGTTTGATTTAAATTTTCCATATTTTCTTCGCTGTGATTCATCACTTCTTGACGAGCATTATTTAACTCATTTAAGCCCTCATTTGTCGTTTGTAAACCACTCTTCATCCCTCCCATAATTGCCAAAAGATCATCCATAATTCCGTCGATTGCCTGTGAAGCATTTTCAATGTTACCTTTATGTTCTTTAATTTCTTTAACATCCTCTAGTTGACCTAAGGTAGCTGGCATCATGGCAAAAATTAACCCATCACTTTCAAAACTATCAGTACCGATTTCAAAATGAAAACTCTCTGATTGTTTTGGTAAAGCAATAAAAAAGGCCAATTGCAAAGACCCGATTGTTTGGAACTGTGATCCTGGTGCCGAAAAACTATAATGCTTACCACTGTCAATCATTGTTCCTGCGGCTAATATAAAATTATCTTTATAATAATCGTTAGCCTTAATATTTGGCTTAACATTAACATCTATAGCAATTAACCCCGCTTTCCCAACCAAATTTTCTGCTTTAACTGGTACCCCATTAAGTTTATAATTAACATCAATTTTCCACGGAAGCTCTATATAACTATTTTTTGGGGTTACCTGATAATAAAATTTTCTAGGCACGTTTTCTGAGTCAAATTTCCAAACCACATTATCATCATTTATTTCCGGAGTATCAAAAGTCGTCATATTTTTAACATTTGAATACTGTCCGTAATCAACGATCATACTATTATCATTAAGATCAACACTTTTAACAATATCAGTCTTTTTGATATTCCCATAATAATCAAGACTAATATAGGCGGATTCATCAACATCAGGGGTAGGAGCTGTTGCCATAACCACAAATATTGGTTGAAACAGAAGTGATAATAAGGTTATAAAGGTAATAATTTTCATTTTTAATTTCATATTTTAAAAAGGTAAGTAACTAATAAGCTTCTTTTCTTTAAGGCGAATAAAATCGGTTACCATTAAAAGAGATGGTAACAAAAAAGTAACGGAAATTAGACTAAATAAAGCCCCTCTTCCAATCAATTGACCTAAACCACGAGTGGCACTAATTGAGATTAAAAAGTATATACCGTACCCTGCAGTTGCCAAAACTAAACCAGAAGTTAAAACTGAAGCCAAACTATTTTTAAGAGTCAAATACATGGCTTTAAATTTATCATTATTAAGTTCATCTCTATAATGTAGATATTTGCTACTCAAAAGGATTGCATAATCAACAGTAGCTCCCAACTGGACACTACTAACAATTAAGAATCCTAAGAAAATAAAAGTATCACCATACAAAAAAGGTAAGGCCATGTTGGCAAAAATAGCCGTTTCAATAGAAAGCATTATAACAACCGTCAAAATCAAGGACTTGAAGGTTATTAAAACCACTAAAGCCACTCCTAAAATAGAAATTAAATTCACCTTCCCGTAATCATCAGAAATTACATTTTTAATATCTTGAGTAGCCGGGGTATCTCCCAAAAAAAACGTATTTTCTGGATAATATTTTTTAGTAATTTCTTTTATTTGATTAACGGAGTCAAAAGCAAATTGACTTTCAGCCTCAAAATTTAAACCAATAATAATTCTGGCGTATTTATTGCTATGAAAATTTTCCAATATGTTTTTGGGGAGGATTGAATCGGGGACACCCTGAGGCAGAATACTCGTAATTGAATTAACATTTTTAACAAAAGGAAGACTTTTTATCTCATCAGATAAGGATTTTTCCTTAACCATATTCTCGTTAGGTATCAAAATTAAAAGGGAATTAGTTTCCCCAAAAACTTTTTTAATAGCTTGTTTATCCTCGTAAACTATTGTCCCTGGTCCACCACCGACCGAAGCGGTTCCATACATAAAATTATTCATTCCCTGAGCAAAAAAAGCCGGTATTGATATAACTAAAGCGACAAAAACAATCAAATAACGAAAAGAAACTATTTTTTTGCCAATTAAACCGAAATTAGGCAAAAATGAAGAATGGTGGTATTTTTCAATTAAATGATTTAATTTTAAAATTAAAATTGGTGTCAAAAATATTACTGCCAAAAGACTACAAAAAATGCTTTTGGCTAAAATAAAACCTAAATCTTTCCCTATAGAAAACTGCATTAAACCCAAAGCAGAAAAACCAATTATAGTAGTAATAGAACTGGCAAGAATAGACGGGGTTATTTTCTTAAGAGTTTTAGCCATTATCTTTTTTAACCCTACTTTTGGGCTTTCTTTTTTTTGACTTGCAAATTCATGAAGCAAAAAAATGGAATAATCCATAGCTACGGCCAATTGCAATACCGAGGCGACACTAACAGAAATGAACGAAATTTCACCAAAAATGATATTACTTCCCATGTTAATAATAATGGCAGCGCCCATTGTTATAAAGAAAATTATCGGTTCAAACCAAGAGCTAGTGGAAATAGTCAAGATTAAAAATATTACTAAAACCGCAAAAATCATTATCCGGGGCATTTCATCAGCTGTGGCATTATTAAGAGCCTGATTATCAATAACCGTTCCGGTATAATGACCTTTATCTCCAATTATTTTTTTAATTTCATCTACTGCTTCATAAGTTTTCAGACTAGAATCATCTCCTTTAAAAGTAATCGTTAGAAGCGAATTTTCATCTTTATAATAATCATCAAGATTTTGTATTTCTAAAAAATCCTCAGCAACATTTATCTGACCAACAGAACCAGCCCAAATGACTGAGTCAACTTGAGCAACTTTTTCAATTTTATCCACATAGTCTTTAATCTGAACAAGGTTAGTATCACTAACCATAACTTGAGCTACAGCTTTATTATTAAATTCCTTTTTAATAATTTCTATACCTCGTTTGGTTTGGCTAGAAGCCGGAAGATATTTGGTCAAATCATAATTTGTCTTAACAAAAAAGATTTGAATAACAGAAATAATAACCAATCCGGCAAAAACCTTGCCAATCAATTTTGGACTATTAACAATAAAGTTAATTACCTTGTGACTAAGTTTATTTTTTTTATATTTACTCATTTGTATATTTTATCTACAATGGTGTATAATCTACCCGATTGACCTTTAATTAACAATGGTCAATTAACAACAAAATGTATATTTCTATACATAAAACTTGTTTTATACGTTTTCTTAACCATGAAAAACATAAAAAAACCAGATAGAAGAATTAAAAGAACTAAAAACCTAATTAAACAATCATTAACGGATTTACTTAAAGAAAGAGAACTTCAGGACATTTCCATAACTGAATTGTGTGATATTGCTGATATTAATAGAAAAACTTTTTATAATCATTTTCCCAATATTAGGGCTGTTTTAGACGAGATTGAAAATGAAAATATAGAAAAATATTTAGCATATTTTAAAAAAGAAGATGTTCTTTCTGATTTAACAAATTTTTATCCATTTATTAGTAGGTTAACAACAGAATTAGACCAAAATAACAGCCTTTCGGTTATTTTAAATAAAAGTGATGAACATCTTTATATTAAAGAAAAGATTAAAAAACAATTATTAGTTTGCTTTAATGAAGTTTTTACCAAAAACCCCAATATAGATCATGAAACAATTTTTTTCTACCTTGATTTTATTACCGCCGGGATTGCTTCTGTTTATCAAGAATGGCTATTATCAGATAAAAAAATGAGTAAGGATAAATTGTCCAAATTAATTTCAGAGGTTATTAATAATGGAGGCAAAACCTTTATCCAAGCTCTGTCTTAGCTTTTCTTTAAAAAATTTGACAAATTTTTATGGGTTTTGATAAAATAATTTTACTTACCACTCGGTAAGTAAAATATGATGAAGAGGGCAAAATTGTTTCGACAAAAAGAAGTAGTAAATGAAGTTTTAAGTAGTTTTAAGACTAATATTTTAAGGCTATTGGTCTTAAACCAGATCACTAGAAGGCAGATGATTAAATTCATTGACAAAAAAATACGTAAAACAATTTTAGAAAATAAAGATTGCCCTCAAAAAGTGCAGGAAGACAAATATCTTATGGGTAGAAATCTTATTTTTACTATGAATAAGGCCTTTGAACGAGCAGGAAATGCACCGGCTGTTCGAAAAGCCTTAGTCAATGCTTTAGCTCACAATGTGTTTTTAAAAAATAAACCACAAAAAGAAAATTTTGTAACTTAAAATGTATTGGCTGTTATGCTAACAGTTCTTCAAATGCATCGGAAAAATTAGACTGGAATACTTTAGATAAAATCATAAATGAAAAAAACGAACTCTGGGGATCTTACTTTACTGTTATTTCTGGAGGTGAACCTCTTCTATATGAAAGTCAAGGCAAATCAATAATTGACTTGGCTCAAAAATATCAGAGCGAATTTTTTTTAATGTATACCAATGGCACTTTAATCGATAAAAAAATGGCTAAGAAATTGGCTGAAGTTGGAAACATTACTCCGGCTATTTCCGTTGAAGGATTTGGGAGAGAGACTGATACTCGTCGAGGAATAGGTGTTCACACCAAGGTCATAGAGGCAATGAAGAATTTGCGTGAAGCTGGTGTCCCTTTTGGGATTTCTTTTACAGCCACTAAAGACAATGCCCATTTATTAAATGATACTTTTATTGATTATTATTTTGAAAATCATGGAGCTATTTATGCTTGGGTTTTTCAACTTATGCCCATCGGCAGAGCTAATTGCTTGGATTTAATGGTGACCCCAAAACAAAGACTAGATATGTTTAGAACAACACAACGTCTGATTAAAGACCGAAAAATCTTTATTGCTGACTTTTGGAATAGTGGTTGCGTAACCAATGGCTGTATCTCTGCAGGTAAGTCTGGCAGTGGTTACTTATATATTGAATGGAATGGTAATATTACTCCTTGTGTTTTTAATCCTTATTCGCCAGTAAACATTAACGACGTTTATGAAAAAGGGGGGACCCTTAACAATGTTCTCGAAGACCCATTTTTTAGGTCAATCAGAAAATGGCAAAAAGATTATTCTTCAAATGGAATATCTGGTGAGGTTGGTAATTGGCTAATCCCTTGTGCCATTAAAGATCATTATGACGTCATGGAGAAAATACTTAATAAGTATCACCCCAAACCAATTGATGAGGCAGCAAATGAGGCATTAAACGATAAACAATATAAAGAGAACCTAAAAAGGTATGGGGAGAAAGTAGCAGAGGTAACCACTGGTGTATGGAAAAGAGAATATTTAAAAAAACAATCTTAGTTATAAAAACTCCTACTTTTATAAATCCCGCTAGGATTTTCTCGCCAATGATAATAAACTTAAAAATATGAAAACAATTTCAACACAATCCAAAAATACTACCCAAAACACAAAAGAATATATTATTAATACCGCTCGGTCTTTTTTTTCAAAACATGACTATGTAAACGTATCAATGAGTGATATTGCTAGAGAATTAAACATAACTAAGGCTGCCTTATATTATCACTTCACCAGTAAGGCAGAAATTTATAAAAAAGTTCTTGAAGATGTTTTTAACGATTTAAACCTAGTAATCAATAAAGTTCCATCAAAAATAATGGCCGATCAAAAACTGTCTCATTTAATTAAAAATTATTTAGATTTCGGTATTAAAGAAAAAAATCTCATCAAGGCTTTTATGTTTAAAGTATCTTCACATGATTACCGACTAGTTAATCAAATTATTGAATTAAGAAAACAGGTGATAACTTTAATTGAACCTACAATTAAAAATGTATTGGTTAGTAATAAAAAATATAAAAAATTTAATAGTAGATTACTTACTTCACTATTAACCAGCATGATGGATGGTTTGCTATTGGAATATTCTTTTTGTAATAAAAAAATTAATTCAACAAAAATATCTAATCAAATCACAACAATTTTACTTCAATAATTAATATGATCAATGTTACAATTCTAACCTTCAATGAAGATTTCCCATCTGAACTTTTACAGTCTTTTAAGATACAGATTTTTACGTGTTTAATTACTCACTTTTCGAGTAATAAAAATAATTACCACCAATGAATATAGTCTTATGGGCAATTGCTGGAATGATTACCGGTATGATTGCTACAGAAATTATATACTTTTTTAAAGGGGAAACTCATGCAATTTTGAAAACAAATATTGCTTTGGGTGCCTTTGGGGCTATAGCAGGAGGTATTATTATATGTTTTGTAAATAGAATCGATATCCTTGAACCAAGTATTGAAAGTATTTTATTCGCTATTATCGGCGCTATTACCGTTATCTTATTAGGTTCAGACACACATTAATATTACATAAAATAAGTTATTACATTACTTCTAATATATTCCTAGCCAAGTACCCCATGTCCCTCCTAGTTTCATTTATTACTGATTGATCCGTGGCCGGATTTTTTTGTGCATGGGCCAAAAACTTATTTTTTGATGGCTGAATTTTCATCATACCGCTCTCAAGAGCATGATAAAAAAATAAACCACCCTTACCTTTATTTCCATAAACAACTTTATCTTTTAACCATTTCCATCTTTCATCAGAATAACGACTATTGTTTGAATCAATAAAAGTATCCTCTGCTGATACCGTGGCTATACCAAAATCAACACCTTCACGAGCTAAAGACTCAGCTAAAGGCATTATTCCGTTACCATGACGTATGTGTTCAGTTACCACAAGTACTCTTCCAAAACTATCTTTTTTATCTCTAATGAACTTTCTAACCGCATCTTCTTGTCCTGAAAAAACATTATTACCACTCGCAACACCATATGCCATTACTTTCCTTGATTTTCCCTCTTCCGTCTTTTTAATTTTAATTTGTTCCAATAAATAAAGCCCCACCAACCTTCCACTAGCATCATCTATCAAAACAGTATCATAATTAACTAACTCATCTTTTAACTTAAAAGTTAAACAAGCCAAAGATTCAATTGCCTCCCTTTTACTAACTTTAAAACTTCTTACATTTAAATGGTTTTCTAAGTCCTCAAAATCTAAATTTAAAACTACATTCCTGAATCCATAATTAGAATCAATTTGAGGAATAGATTTATTTTCTCCAGTTTCAAGCATATAAAATAATTATAAACCCATTATTAATACCAAATTAAGGGGTCTTACCCCTCATTTGGCAAGGGTTTCCGTTTCACTCCAATAAACTGCACTTCGTTTGCCCTTGCCCAATTTCACCCCGCTTTTTTATATCTCCATTAATTTAGGCAGGCCGGCAAAAGCCTGCCTAAATTTATTAATTAAGAAAGCTATGAAACTTTTAAACAACAAACTTCTGAAAAAGTTTGCCAAAATAGGTTGTCAGGAGGACAACCCCGATCCGTTAATTATTGCCAAGTTTTTCAATCCCACCGGAGCCGGCACTTGGTATGCCACTGAATTCAATCCAAAAGATAAAATGTTTTTTGGTTATGTTTCCATCTTTGGTGATGAAAATGATGAATGGGGTTATTTTTCTCTTACCGAATTGGAAAACTTAAAAGGCCCTTACGGTTTGGGTATAGAACGTGATTTATATTTCTCACCTAAAAAAGCCAGTCAAGTAATTAAAAAAGTCTATGATTAAACAATTACCAACTTTTAAAGGCTTTACCGTTGATATGAGATTGCAGGAGTTTAGAAAAATCGAGATGGACAATCTGCCTCAATTTATTCCTTTTACCTCAGACAAGGGAGCCCGTCTATTTCATGATTTTATTCTTACTAATAAAGGTAGGAAAATTTTAAACAAATATTTGGGTCGGCAGAATTAATCGTCTGCCGGCTCAATTTTGGTCAGCGTCTCTTTATTAAAACCTTTATTCCTAATCATATCCAAAGAAATTATATAAACTGAAAAGTCATAATTTTCTATAATCTTTGGTAAATACTTTTTCAAAAAGAAATAAGAGGACATATCACTTAAAACCAAAATCACTTTTGGAAAATCTTTTTTAACTTCTTGTTGCCAAATATCTTCATCATAATAATCTTGATATTTATCCAGTCTTTTTATTAATTGCCATTTATTTACAAAGGCATTAAAAATATCTAGAAAATAAAAGACTTGTAAATTCTTATTTTCCCTTATATGAAAATAGGCATCTGGATGGGGAACTACCAAACCGCTATAACCGATTAGCTCTGTTTTGGTAAAAAAACGTAATTGTTTTTCTGCTTTTTCTACCGTATTACTCAAGGCCATAAAAACATCAGCTACGGCCAAACAATGGTTTTGTTGTTGTTGACTGGTCTTGTCATTTCTCCATACTTTATTTAATCCCTTTTTATTTAACTCTAAGTTTTTTAAATACTTTCTTCCATTATTTTCTAAAAAATAAATATACGAATCTGTTATCTTTCCTCTTCTATCTAAACAACCAATATAATTTTTACTTAATAATTCTTTCAACCAACCAACTAAACAACGATGATTTTTATGACCCAATAAATTCTGCAATTGACCTCTAGTCAAAAATCTAAACCGATATATATTTACTAATATCTCTTCTTCTCGTTTATTCATTTTCCTTCTCTATAAGAGAATATAGATGACGTGAATTTTTAAATTTTAGCTTTAAATTTTGTAAAAATAGTATCAACGTGTTGATACTATTTGGTTAAAGTCATATCAATCGTATTGGCTTTAACTTTCTTACTTTTAAAGATAGTTTTAATGCTTGGTTTATAATCCCTAGCATAATTTTTACGAGAATTTTCTATGATCTCTTCAAGTTTTTTATCATCCTTTTTATAAACTATCGGAATAGTTTCTCCGGACATTGGTTCTTCCGGTCTTACAGCCGACACCTTCATTAAAAAGTGATATCTGGGTAAATTTACAATGTCGCTTAAAGTTACATATGGTTGGAATTGGGATAACATCAAGTCGCCGTCTATTGGACTGGCGGTTCTAAAACAAATTACTGTCCCACAGTTGGCCAAAATTACGTTAACCACATTTCTATCTTCCTGCTGACAACTCGATTGCTCGGCAATGGTTAATCTTAACCCAAATTTTCTACCACCGGACAAAAGTTTAATAAATGAAGAGGTGGCAAAATTTTGAAACTCATCAATAAATAAATGGAAGGGGACTCGGCTTTCTCTATTTTGTCTGACCCTTCTAACCGCCGCTTGTTGAATTTTGGTGATTATGGTTGTCCCTAATAACTGTGATGTGTCTTCACCCAAAGAGCCCTCGGCTAAATTACAAATTAATATTTTTCCCTTGTCTAAAATTTCATCAAAATTAATAGTGGACTTTGGTTGCTCTAAAATTCTTTTAGCTGTTGGAGAAAATAAGAAACGACCGATTTTGGCTGTTACTCCGGAAGCCATTTTTACCACCTGATAATTTCCGGCTTTTCCAAATTCATTCTTCCAAAAGTTTTTTAAGTTTTCATCCTCCAATAATAGAATTACTCTTTTTCTGAATTTCGGATTGGTTAACAAATCAAAAATTGTAAAAATGGTGGCCTCGGGTACATTAAAAGCCGTATAAATAGTGTTCCGTAAAATATATTCAATTCTATGGGAGTCATTATTTTCTTCTTTATTAAAAACCCGTCTGAAAATTGAAATTAAACCTTCACAAACTAATTCTTTTTCTTGTTCCAATTCTTCCCCTTCAAGGCCTTCTGGAATCTCCATTAAATTTAGTCCTATCGGGTGTTTTAAATCGGCCGGATTAAAATAGATACAATCATTAATTCTGTTTTTAGGAACTGTATTTAATAAATCCTTTGCCAAATCTCCGTGTGGGTCTAAGACTGCCAAACCCCGACCGAAAACTATATCGTCTTTGGCCATATGAAACATTACTGTTGTTTTTCCAGAACCAGTCTGTCCAAGGATATAAAGATGGCGTGACCTTTCCTCACCACTTAGACCAATCAAAGTTTCCTTACCGCCGTAATTATTCTTACCAAAAACAACCTCTAAATCCTTACTGTTTTTCATCGACAGAGGAACCGGTAATTCCTTTGAATAAAGTTTTACCAAATCTTCTGTTTTAGTCGTAGTCTGATTAGGAAAATGATAAAAAGCAGCTAATTCCGATACCGATAAAATTGGATTGGGATTTAAAAGACTACTTAAAGACAATTTTCGTGAAACAAACTTTTCTTTTAGATTCTTAATCTTTTTTCTTTTTAAACTTTGGTAAGGACTATTCAATTGACCTAAGGCTGAAAGTAATCCATCAAGTCTGGAATCTTTATCTTTACCAGTTACTAAAAGTCTGATTGAAGTTTCAAATAACGGCTGGCTCATTTTCCCTTTAACCAAATCTCTCATTTCGTTTTCATATAAATTATTTTCCTCAACTACACTGTCTTTATTCTTTTGTAACCAAGGCACTGATTTGCCTGAGGTGTCAAAAAACCCAACAATCATACTTAAAAGAAAAGTCAGACCAAAATAAACTAAGCGAAGTAGTAGATAAATAGGAAAAAACAAGATTCCAAAGCAGGGGAGTAGCAATATTTTTTGGAAAATATTTCTTTTCAAGCCTTTCTTAAGAGATTGTTTATCACTAATCAATTTCTTAATTCTTTTTATCTCCATATTTATATTGATATGAGTCGATATAACCACAGGAGAGATGATAAATTGAACAGCCACCACATCATCGTCGTCAAGCTTAGTCATATTTCCGGTCAGATAGCTTATCGGGTCATTTTCCAAAAGTTTATCCTGACCTAAAAGACTATATGAAAAATGATTGGAAAGTTTTAGTTCAACTATCTTTTCTTTAATACCAGTATCTTTTAAATAGTCATCAGCTTCTTCAACTTTTATTCCGGGCAAATATGCCAATAAACTTCTTTTTATATTATCTATAAATTTTTCATCAGCTACTAATAAGTATCTAACCCCTTCGCCTTTAGTCGAAACCAACTCTAAAGAGAATGCATTTTTCTTTTTAAATAATTTCTGCCAAAAGCTTAATTTTCGACACAATATGTGGAAAAGAGTATAAAACTGTTCATTAGCATAAGAAGTCTTACTATTATCAGCAGGAAAAACAATCTCTAGTATCTTTTTTCTTATCTTTCTTTTTCCTAACATAAAAATATTTATCTATGGCAGGAAAAATTATCAAAACAAATAAATTTAACAAAAAATAAGGCAAAAGTAAATACTTTCTAACCCTTGACACACTATCACTATAGTGATAGTATTTTTATAGAGTATGAATAAGAGTAAAGAACAGAATAATAAGATTGAAGAGTTTTTTAAGAAAAACAATACTGACGAAAAATTACGAATATTTGCAAATTTAATCATTGACCGAATACTGGAAGAACAGGCATCAAAACATGGAAAATCTAACTAAACTAAATGCTGTAGCTGCTATTAGAGTCTCTTCACTTAAACAAGGTCTTCAAGGTGACTCTCCGGAAGCTCAAAGAGAACAAATTGAACGTTTTGCATTTAATAAAGGCATAAACATTAAAAAGTTCTTTGTCTTCATAGAATCAGCTTCAAAAGACGAACAACCTGTTCAAGAGGCTATCGATTTTTGTAAAAAGAAAAGTAATGATGTTCAGTTGTTTATTATCAAATCAATTGATCGATTCACTCGGGGCGGTTCTTATCTTTACGACCACCTAAAACTTCAATTACAACAAAACAAAGTAAAACTAATAGACATTTACGGCATTATTGGAAATGAAGATGTTAACACTCTTGAACATCTAGATATCTCCTATAAATGGAGTGTTTATAACCCAACTCAAAAATCAGAAATTATGGAGGCTGAAAGAGCCAAGGATGAAATGCGAGATATCATGACTAGAATGATTGGTGCTGAAATTCGCTATGTCAGAATGGGTTACAGAGTTAGACAAGCACCTTATGGATACATGAACCAGAAAATAGAAACTCCTCATGGTAAACGAGTAATTCTGAAAGCCCACCCAAAAGAATCTATTTTTATAAAAAAAATGTTTAAACTTCGTTGCCAAGGCAATCTTAATGACGAAGAAATTGTTAACCAATTAAATAAACTTGGTTTCCGGACTAGAACAAGTTATCGACGAGACCCTCATGATAGAACAAAAATAATCGGAGAAATTGGAAATAAACCGCTTTGCGTAAAACAACTCCAAAGACTTATTTGTAAACCAGTATATGCTGGAGTTAATCTAGAAAAATGGACAGGTAAACAAGGAATAAAAGCTAATTTCAAAGGATTAGTTTCTATTAAAACTTTCAACCAAGCTAATAAAGGTAAATGTACTATTATTAATAGGCAAGGAGAACTCATTTATTCTAAAGAGAAACTTCCTACTTGGAAAACTGTTAAAAAAATTAATAATCCTGATTTTCCTTACAAAAGAGTTGTTATGTGCCCTCATTGTCACAAGCCTTTATATGGAAGTGCCTCACGAGGAAAACTAGGAAAATATTATCCAGCTTACCATTGTAATAAAAGAGGTCATTATTTCAGAGTACCGGTTGGCGAATTTAATGACACAATTGAAGACTTTGTAAGAGGTCTGGATTTTAATAAAGAATATATAAAAAATCTACAAAAATTAGTTATGAAAGAATGGAACAAAAGAATTGAAACTCAATTAAACGATGAAACATTAATAAATGGAAAGATAAATGAAATAAAAAATTCTATTAAACTCAATATGGATAAAATTAAGTACCTCTCATCTGCAACAACTATAAAATACATTGAAGAAGAGGTTGAAAGTGACCAAGAAAAAATTAGGTTGTTAGAACAAGAAAAACTTAATACCAGTAAATTTAAAAAGGGGATTAATATGACCGAAGTTATGGAATACGTTACTTATTTTCTGGAACACCTTGAAGAATTGCTGATAGATACGCTAAACCCATTAAAAAGGGCAGCCTTTTTTAACCTTATTTTCGACACTGCACCTACCTACTCAGATTTAACTTCTGGAACACCAAATTTAGTACGGTATTTAACACTAAAACCTGCATTTCAAAATGCCTCTTACCCCTCGGGTGACTCCGGAGGGATTCGAACCCTCGATTGCCTGGATGAAAGCCAGGAGTCCTAGGCCACTAGACGACGGAGCCAAAGTAACGATATTCTACCAGTTTATTAACTCATTTTCTATCTCTTTGGTAAACTAAGCTATGTTTTATATCTTTCATGGCGACCATCAACTCAATAGCCGCCAAGCCCTAAATTCTTTTCTCGACCAAAAAAATGATTTTGATATTTTACGAGTAGACTCAAAAGAAATTAATCTTGATCAAATCAATGGTTTTATCAACAGTCCTTCTCTTTTTTCCAAACCAAAAATAATTGTTTTCTTAAATTTTTTTTCTATTCCCAAGCCAATCGTAGACAAACTAAAAAAAATTATTGAAACCAACCCCGAATTTGACATTGTTATTTGGCAGGACAAAACCATTCCTCCCACCCAACTAAAATATTTTCCCAAGGCTAAAGTAGAAACATTTACTGTCGACAAAATAATTTTTCAATGTCTCAACCAGTTATACCCCGGCAATATAAAAAAATTTATTCCCTTATTCCATCGGGTCTTAAATCAAGAACCCTTTGAACTATTTTTGTATTGGCTCAAAAATCATCTCCGCCGACAGCTTACCGTTTATTCTAAGTTTAACCAACAAAGACTAAAATCCACTTATATCCATATAATTGAACTTGATTATCAGTCTAAAACTGGACAATTAGCCATCAGTAAAGATACTGCTCTTGAAAAAATTCTGGTAAATCTGCTGACTAAATGATAAAATCAGACATGGAAAATATAGATAAAATATCCCACCAACAAGTCATTAAAAAACCCTGGGGTCAAGAAACCATATATACCAACGAAGGTTCAAAATATACTTTCAAACAAATTGCCATTAATGACGGTCACCGCCTTTCACTTCAGTCTCACACCGACAAAAGCGAAACCTTTGTCCTTATCGAAGGTCAAGCTGAATTGGTCATTGGCAATGATATCGACCATCTAGAAACTATTCCTATGGAACCCAAAAAAGGTTACACTATCCCTGTCGGCACTATTCACCGCATGATTGGGGTTAAAAACGCTGTCATTATGGAGGCTTCTACACCGGAAACCGGCACTACTATCCGTCTCCAAGATGACTACAAGCGTCCTGACGAAACTGAAGATGTTCGCAAATTAGATAACCGGGGCTGGTAAACAAGATACATTTTGATAGTTATAAATATATATAAATATCTTTATATATATTTTGATAATGTTTGAATACTCCTAAAAATAGGCTAATTCGCAAAACTATTTCCAATTAGCAATCAATCTACTTCTCTGCTAATAAACAACTCCCAAAAATTTCTGCTATTATTTTTGTATGAATAAAACTGCTAATATTCTCTGGTTTAACCAGATTGGCCTTGAAGATGTTAATTTAGTCGGAGGTAAAGGTGGAAATTTGGGAGAAATGTATAATTTAGGTATTCCCATCCCCAACGGCTTCGTCGTCACCTCCGATGCTTATTTTCAATACATCAAAGAAAACGATCTTAAACCCAAAATTCAGGATATTCTAAAAGTTACTGATGTTGATCAGCCTGATCAGCTTTTGGCCGCCTCCAAAAAAATCCGCAGTCTAATCCGCAAAACCCCCGTCAGCCAGAATTTGTCCCTAGAAATTATGAAAGCCTACAAAAAACTCTCTGGCTTTGGTGGCCTCAAAAATATTCCTGTTGCTGTGAGAACTTCTGCCACCGCCGAAGACTCTTCCGATGCTTCCTTTGCTGGCCAAGGAGACACTTTTTTGAATGTTATTGGCGAAGTAAACGTTGTCAATCGGGTTCGGGAGTGTTGGTCTAGCCTTTTTACCTCCAGATCAATTTTTTATCAGGTCAAAAAAAATTACGATCATTTTAAAATCGGGGTTGCTGTTCCCGTCCAAAAACTAATCAATTCTGAAATATCCGGCATTATGTTTACTGCTAATCCAGTTACCAATGCCAAAGATGAAATTATTATTGAAACCATCTGGGGACTGGGAGAATATATTGTCCAAGGAAAAATTACCCCAGACCAACATTTGGTTGACAAAAAAACCTGGTCAATTATTTCCCAAGACCACGTCAGCCAAACTATTCAATTAACTAAAGACAAAAACGAAACCAAAGAAACCAGCGTTCCTAAAACCAAAGTTAACCGAAAAAAAATTGATGATTCTATGGCCATAAAGATCGCCAAAATTGGTCAAAAACTTCACAACCATTATGCCAAACCCCAGGATGTTGAATTTGCTATTGATAGGGGCAAACTTTACATTGTTCAAACCCGTCCTATCACTACTCTCGACACCAACCAACACCAACTCGAATCGCAAATAAACATTACCCAAGACCCAATTCTTACCGGCGATCCTGCCAGTCCTGGATTAGCCTCAGGCATTGTAGTCATTATCAAAAATCCCAAAGAGATCACCCGGGCCCAAAAAGGTCAAATCCTAGTCACTACCATGACTACTCCCGATTTTGTCCCGGCGATGAAAAAAGTCAACGGTATTATTACCGAAAAAGGTGGCCAAACATCTCATGCTGCCATCGTCAGCCGTGAATTAAGTGTTCCGTGTGTGGTCGGCACCAAAACTGCCACCAAAGAACTCAAAGAAGGGGATATAGTTACCATCAACGGCACCACCGGTCAAATCTGGCGAGGTGACCTTATAGCCGGTCAAAAGGTTTCTACTCCTAACACTAAACCCGTCTCCAATCTCAAAACTGCCACCAAAGTTTATGTCAATCTTGGCGAACCCGATCTCGCCAAAACCTTATCCAAAAGAAACGTTGATGGTATCGGCTTGCTCCGGGCTGAATTTATGATGGCTAACATTGGTGTCCATCCCAAATACATTATTGCCCAAAATCAGCAAAAAAAGTTTATCGAAAAACTTGCCAAAAATTTACTTCAATTTTGCAAAAATTTTAATCCCCGGCCAGTGATCTACCGGGCTACCGACTTTAAAACTAATGAATACCGCTATCTCAAATGGGGAAAACTCTACGAACCGGAAGAACCAAATCCTCTGATGGGCTTTCGAGGTGCCTCCAGATACATCCAATCACAAGACGTTTTTGCCATGGAGCTTGAAGCCATAAAAATGGTTCGTAATAAATACGGTTACAAAAATCTCTGGTTAATGATTCCTTTCGTCAGAACCCCGCACGAGCTAATAGAAGTCAAAAAAATTGTGGCCCAAAACGGACTCTTAAGGTCGCCCTCATTTAAATTTTATATGATGGCAGAAATACCCAGCAATGTCATTCTTTTGGATAAATTTATCGATGTCGGCATTGATGGTATTTCCATTGGCAGCAACGACCTTACCATGCTTACTCTCGGTCTTGACCGTGACAATAGCGAAGTCGCTCCCAGTTTCAATGAAATGGATCCGGCTGTTCTTTGGTCTCTAAAACGATTAATCACTAAATCAAAAAAACGCGGTATTAGCTGTTCTATCTGCGGTCAAGCTCCCAGTAATTATCCTGAATTAGTCGAAAAATTAGTCAAATGGGGAGCTACCAGCATCTCTGTTAGTCCCGATGCTATCGACGCCACCAGAGAAATTGTTGCCGCCGCCGAAAAGAAAAAAATCACCCAAAAATAACCACCGCTTCGCCCTTAAACTTTTTGGTCTTCAGCTCTTTGATCAATTCTGTCGGACTACCACTCAATATTTCTTCAAATTTTTTTGTCATCTCCCGACAAATAGAAATTCTCACTTCATTTCCAACCACCGCCATTATCTCTTCAACTAATTTGTCTATCCTAAAAGGGGACTCATAAACAACTTTTGCTCCTTCAAAATTTTTATACTTCTCCAAAGTTTTTTTTCTCTCACCTGGTTTTTTGGGTAAAAATCCCAAAAATATAAACCGACCTGACGGGATTCCCGACAAAACCAAGGCATTTATAGCCGCGCTCGGACCGGGAATTGAAGTATATTTATAACCCAAACTTTGGCATTTTTTAATCAACTTGTATCCCGGATCTGATACTATTGGTGTCCCCGCATCAACCACCAACCCCACCTCTTTTCCCAATCCCAAAAGCTTTACTATCTCCGGAATCTTTTGCTCCTCAACTTCATCATAAAAAGAAACTAGTTTGGGTTTATTTTTTATTCCTAAATTTAATAACAATAGTCCTGTTTTTCTTGTATCTTCACACAACAAATATTCTACTTTCTCCAAAGTTTCTTTTGCTCTAACCGTTATGTCTCCCAAATTTCCAATTGGTGTCGAAATTATATATAGCATATTACAACTCCTTTATATCAAATTTTTCTATAGTTCTTCCATCATCATTAAAATAAAACCTTCCCTTGATATTTTTACCCCCAAGAACTTTCGGCAGCCAAACTCTATCAGTCGACCACATATTTTCCCAAGGCAAATTATCTACCGAAAACCATTTTGGATTCATTTCCTCACTTTCAGTCGGTTCTCCAGTCCATTTCCTACACACAAAAATATGGGCTTGATGCTGCAAACCATCTTTAAATAAAAAGTCTATTTCCGCCATTTTTAATAAATCATCAGTGTTAAGATTAATATTAAACTCTTCTAACGCCTCTCTTTTTGTCGTTTCTTTAGGAGATTCTCCTTGAATTATTTTTCCACCAGTCCCATTCCACAAACCAACTCCAAAACCACGCTTTTTCATTCCCAAACAAATATCGTTGTCCCTTAACAAAAAACAATCCGTTACTTCTTTTATCATAACCACTAATGAAACTGCCGAATAATTGCCACCACCTTACCCCTGATTTCCACATCCGTCACATAAATTGGAGACATCGTCGAATTGGCTGGTTGTAGTCTGATTCTGGTTGCTTCTTTATAAAACCTTTTTAGAGTTGCAAAACCATTTTTTAGCACCGCTACCACAATATCGCCATCATATGCACTCCGCTGTTCTTTGACTACCACATAATCGCCATTCAAAATTCCATCATCAATCATTGAGTCACCTTTAGCCTGCAGCACAAACGATTTATCACCCGGTCTGATTAAAGATGAGTTTACCGCCAAGGTTGCATTTGGATCCGTATAAGGCTCAATTGGCTCTCCACAGGCAATAAATCCCAGCACCGGCAATTCAATCATGGCTAACTCTGCTGCTTTTTCTTCAGTTTCCTTTTTGAGCAATTCTATTCCCCTAACCGCTCCACGATATCTCCGAATCAAACCCTTCTTTTCTAAAACTGCCAAATGTTCATGAACCGTCGACAGTGATGACAATCCTAAATGCTGGGCTATTTCAGTCAGTGTCGGCGCATAACCATAATCGGATATATTTTTATCAATATAGTCCAAAATTTGTCTTTGTCGTTTATACAATATTGTTGCCATAAATCAATATTACACGAATAATACCCGAAGTCAATCACGCAAATTATGTTATATTAAAATATCTCTATGACGTTAATTCTGACACTTTTTCTGGCTTTCTTTTTTCCCAAAAACACCTTTGCTGCTGACGAATTTAATACCAATCAAATAACTAAATACCAAATTGATGCTATGGGTAATGCCATGGTTTCCCAGCAAATAGAAATTACCAATAATTTTTCCCAAATATATGCCAAAGAATATGAAATTTCTTTATCATCTGAAGATATTATTAATATTATCGGCACCGATAGTGGCGGTAATATTATAAAAAATATTGACAAACAAAACGGCACTACCAAAATTTCTCTTGTCTTTAATCAGCCCAGTATTGGCAAAAACCAAACCACCAAATTTAACCTTAATTATTCTTTACCCCACCTAGCTTCACCAAAAGGCACTACTTGGGAAATTATCCTTCCCGAAAATCAAACCAGTCATAATATCGAAAAATCAGATATCTATATCACTGTCCCCACCACTTTTGGTAATATTTCTTTTACTTCTGTTTCTCCCCACAATGTTGTCGTTTTAAACAACCAAACAGAAATTTATTTTAAGGACATCAAAAACCAAAAAGTCTTAATAACCTTTGGAGATTATCAACTTTTTGATTTTAAGTTTAAATATTTTATTCAAAATTTCACCAACAAAACCGACACTTTTACTATCGCCCTTCCCCCCGAAACCGACAGTCAAAAAATTGTTTACCGTTCTATTGAACCCCAACCTCTTAATATCACCATCGATACTGACGGCAATTATCTTGCTAGCTATCAGCTAAATAAAGATCAAGAAATTGATATTAATGTCAACGGTCAAGCCAAAATACTTCACTCCAATCTTAATCAGGCTATCATCACCCCAAATAACTATATTAAAGCCGATACCTATTGGGAGACTGACAATCCCGCCCTAATTGATATTGCCATCGGTCTTCAAACCCCAAAAAATATTTATGATTATGTTGTCAACCGACTAAGTTACAAAACCACTGACATTGACACTGCTATCCGTCAGGGGGCTGCCGCGTCTTTACTTAATCCGAATTCATCGCTTTGCACTGAGTTTACCGATCTGTTTATTACTCTTGCCCGGATTAAGGGTATTCCTGCCCGGGAAGTTCAAGGTTTTGCCTATAGTAATAATATAAAAATCAAACCTATTAATCTCAATACCGACATTCTTCATGCCTGGCCGCAATACTATGATGCCGACAAACAAGCCTGGGTATCAATCGACCCCACCTGGGGTAAAACCACCAACGGTATTGATTATTTTAATGATCTTGACCCTAACCATTTTGCCTTTGTTTTCCATGGCCTTAATAGCCATCAACCTCTACCTCCCGGCGCTTACAAAAATAACCACGACGCCAAAACCGTCATTGTAGAATTTGCTAAAGAAGAATTAAACACCAACCAAATTCCTCTCAAAATTAAATCAGCCTCAAAATTTTACCAACCGCTTCAAATTACGATTACCAACCCCAACTATCACACTCTCTCAAATTTAAATTTGTCCATTAACCAACTAAATATTAACCAAACCATAAACACCATTCCTCCCTTGTCATCAGTCGACATTACTATTCCCCACATTTCCTACATCAAGTCTATTTTGCCTCAAAATTATCGACTAGCAATCGAACTTAAACACCACTCTAGCACGGTTAACTTCAAAATTAACAACCATAAATATTGGTTTCATTTGATTATTTTAATCGCTGCCACCGCTACTATAATTGGGTTTGTTGGTATAATATTAAAAAGCCGTAAAACTCAAAAATGAAAAAAATTCTTCGATCAGCTCTATTATTAACTTTTTCGCTTGTCACCGCTAATTTAATTTGGTCTAATCTTGAATTTCAATCTATCCCTTGGACAATCATAAAAGTAGCCATAATCTTGGCTATATTTGAAATCCTTCTCAAACCTATCATCAAGGTTATTCTTTTTCCCATAAATTTACTTACCCTAGGACTATTTAGAGCCGTCATCAACACTTTAGGGCTATACTTAGCTTCATTTCTTTTTACCGATTTTTATGTCAGAAGCATAAATTCACCACCGACTAATTTTTTTGGAATTCAAATTCCTGCCCTTAGTTTTTCTTCATTTTGGAATTATTTGGTCACATCTACCACCATTAGTTTAATTTTTTACATTTTTAATTTAATCATTACCAAAAAACCCAAAAAATGAAAACCTTTCTTATAGTCATTCAAATAATCCTTTCTCTTACTCTGTCTACACTAATCTTTCTCCAATCCAGTGGCGAAACCGAATCTAGATCCAACCTTATGAACAGCGCTCCCGTCGAAAAACGCGGCTGGGAAAAAGTTATGTTTAATCTGACCATTTTTATTATCATTCTTTTTATTGTTTCCTCCATAGTTCAAACTCTCATCTAACCTTGCTGACCAAAATTAAATTTAAACTGGAATTGTTGTGGCTTTATTTCAAAAAGCACACTTTCATTTTTATCGGCATATTTCTTGTCATCATTTCAGTAGTTATTTTTCGCAAGAAAATACTTGGGTTTTACAACTTACCCGTCTGGCATCCCCACTACATTGGCCTAGAAGGCAGATATACCATAGATAATCTTCCAGACGATATCTCTCAAAAAATTAGTCTCGGCTTATCAGTTTTATCTGAAAACCAAAAGGCTATTATTTCTCCTTTGGTCGAATCTCTTGAAATCCAAAATAACAACAAAGATTATATTTTTACTCTCAAAAATAATCTCTCTTGGTCAAATGGCAAAAAATTTACCGCTTATGATGTCAATTACGAAATCCCTGGAATCACTATTACCCCCTTATCGCCATCCGTCATCAAAATCAGCTCTGAAACCGAATTTACTCCAATTATGTCCTTGCTAACAGAACCGCTTATCAAAAAAAATTTTGACGGGCTGGGGGACTATGTCGTCTCAAAAGTAACTTACCAAGAAGGCTACATAAAAACTCTTCATCTCAAACCAAGATACAAAAAAGATATTAGCTCTATTGAATATCGATTTTATTTTAATCAGGCTGATGTTATTCATGCTTATAAAATTGGCAATGTTGACGAAATCAAAATTAATTCCTTACCCACAGAATTTACCCAATGGCACAAAACCAATGTCAACAAACAAATTGAAACTACCGAAAAATATGTTGCCGTTTTTATCAATACCCAAAAACTTGGCAGCCGCCAGCTTAGGCAAGCCCTGGCCTACGCCACCCCAAAAGGGGATAAAAACGAACGGGCGCTTGGACCAATTTCTCCCAATTCCTGGGCCTACTATCCCAACATAAAAGAATACAATCTCAACAAGACCAGAGCCAAAGAACTTCTTAAAGAGGAAAAAATTGAACACCTTAATCTCAGTGTCAACGATCGCCAATTGTTGCCATTAGCAGAAGAAATAAAAACTTCTTGGCAAAATACATTAGAAATTCCCGTATCCATTACCATCGAAAATCAACCTAATTTTGACAATTATGACACCATCCTCACCTATGGAGCTATCACCAAAGACCCCGACCAATACTTGTTTTGGCACTCAACTCAAACCAACACCAACATTACCAAACTCAATAACCCCCGTATCGATAAACTTCTAGAAGAGGGGAGACAAACCAATGACCAAATTGAAAGAAAAAAAATCTATCAGGAATTTCAAACTTATTTGCTTGAAGAAGCTCCGGCTATTTTCCTTTACTATCCCACCGTTTATACTATTACCAGATCAAAATAACTATGACTCAAAACAAAGACGACAAAATTGGATTAACCTTAATTTTCACTTTGTTTATTCTCCTTTCTATCGCTGGCTATCTATCCTACAAAAGCATCGACAAAGACATTCTTCACAAGCTAGAAAGTAAAACTTTAGTTCTCCCCACTCCTGTACCCAACGCTACTCAATCAGCCCAAACCAAATAACTTATTTCTTTTTTATAAACTTTATATAGCCCACAACTGCCGAGATTATTAAACCTACTGTCACTACCAAAAATCTGATCTTATTATTCTCTGATTCAAACCCCCTTATCACTCCATACGCCTGAGTCAACAATCCTCCCAGTAATAAACCATCGGATAAAACCATTAAATTTTTCAACACTGTCAAACTTAATACTAACAAAACTACCGCTACCACAGTCGAAATTATCGACACATCACTGCTGTATTTTTTTTCCTCCTGACGGTATTTATCAAACTCAGCTTGATATTTTTTCGACTCTTCCTCTTGCTTGGCTATTTCCTCATCTGTCGGTCTGTATGTTTCCGATTTCATATAAAAACCACTATCCGGATACTGTGGCATTTTTAGATTTTTTGGATAAAAAACATCAATTCCCACTCCCACAAAAACCACTACCATCAAACCCAAAAACAAAGTATAAATATTCTTTATTGTCATAAATTGATTATGACATATTTTTACCTTGTTTCGCAAATGTTAAACTAAAACAGTTATTAATTAACAACCTATATGGCTGAACCAGTCGTCATTCAAAGCGGTGGAGATTCGGGTAACAATGGTATGGGATTTATTCTCGGTATCATTGCCCTTATTGTCTTTGCCTTCCTGTTCATTTACTATTTACTCCCGGTTCTAAAGAACCAAAATTCGGCTCCGCAAATCAATGTGCCGGATAAAGTTGATTTAAATATCAACCAAGAATAGTTTTTTAAAAACACCCCTAGTCTTTAGGGGTGTTTTTTTGGTCTTCATTTATATATTTTTCCATTATTTTCAAATTATTTTTATTTGCCCGATAAAATACTGACCCTATCGCCCCGGCAACCGGCACCAAACCTATCAAAAAGTCAATCAAAATATTTTTTATCATTTTAAATATATCCCATCTTGAAACTCCTATTTCCTTTGCCAAAAAGACGATATAAAAACTTATTACTGTCGTTAAAATTGTCCCCGCACCGGGAACCGCGTCCAAAATCGGATCTAACCCAAATTTAATTCCCAAAAACTTAAATTTCGTATCCATCAATCCCGCCAGTTTTTTAGCTAAATCAATTTTATCTTCTGTCATCATTTTCATCCTACTCTCCGGTTTGTTTGTTTTAAACCCTGATTTGTTATTTTAATAATTAAAAAATGAGCCAAAAAGATTGCTAATTGAAAAAACAAATTCCCCGAAAAGAAGTTATCCCAATTAGTAATATACTTTATCCCTCTTGGAGTCATTAGCAAAAAGTGAATCAAAGGCATAAACATATAAGCTCCAGCCAAGGTTACCTTAAATATATCCTTATCATCAGTATTTATTTTTTTCCTTTTATATACAAAATTTACAAACCAATTCCCCAGTAAATTAACTAAAAATGATAATATCACCCCAAAATAAATTTCTTTCTCAAATCTGGTTTTACCAACCATTTCCAAACTGTGGGCTAAAATCAAAAATGGTGTTGAAACCAAAATAAATGGTAAAAATTTTCTAAAACTTTTTTTAGTTTTTAAAAAAATATTAACTGATTCTATAGCTAAAAATATACCTACAATCAGCATTACCAACGACCATACTATCCAAGACCAATTTATTGCTGGTTTAGATATTACCATTAATATTCCCGCTGCCATTATCCCCAAAGATGCGTCCTTGATTTTAAAATCAACAAACGAATATTTTTTTAACTTTCCCAAAAAATATATTACTATTCCCAAAATTGCCACCACCACCAAAGCAAACATCGGGTATCTACTATCAGTCATAAAATCACCCGGCACCCAAGAATAATGATAATGCAAAAACAATTTTGTCTTATCTGCTATCAAAAAGGCATAAGTATAACTCACTATCAACCACCCGTTTACAATATATTTTATTTTCATAAAATCTCTCTGTTGCCCTGCATGGATTCGAACCACAATACTCAGCTCCAAAGGCTGATGTCCTACCATTAGACGACAGGGCATTGATGTGTGCCGAAGGAGGGACTTGAACCCCCACGTCTTGCGACATACGCACCTCAAGCGTACGTGTATACCAATTTCACCACTTCGGCGTGTCAGTGGGTCTGAGAGGACTTGAACCTCTAACCTTTCGGATGTAAACCGAGCGCTCTAACCAATTGAGCTACAAACCCTGATTTTAGAAAGTTCGGTCACAAAAATGAGCGGGAAACGGGATTCGAACCCGCGACCTTCTCCTTGGCAAGGAGACGCTCCACCAATTGAGCTATTCCCGCATACTTTATTCTATAAAATTTCAAAGAACTTTCCAGTGTGCCGAAGGTCAGACTCGAACTGACATCCCAGGTTTTTCAGACCAGTGCCGTGACCATCTTGGCTACTTCGGCCTGGAAGTGCATTTATTATACCAATTTTTCTTCTTTTTTAAATTTAGCAATTTCTATAGGGGTATTATTGATCATCAACCACAAACCCAGGCATTAAATTTCGTAATATTTACAACCATAATCGCCCTTTTTGAGTCGCCGCGTATTCGGTTAACACAATTTTTTAACCCATTTTCACAAAAAAGTGCCGTGGAGAGGATTTGAACCTCCATGAGTTTCCTCACACCGCCCTGAACGGTGCTTGTCTACCAATTTCAACACCACGGCTAGTGCCTTATTCTACCATTCAGAAAATTTACCTCAAAGTTGTTTTGACAATCTCAACAAAAATCCATTAACCAAAGACAAAACTATTCCAAACAGTATCGCCGCCAAAAAATTTTCAACTCCAAAATTTGGCACTATCATTGCCACCAACTCAATTATCAACGCATTGATTATCAATGTGAACAAACCCAATGTCATTACATTAACTGGCAAAGTTAACATCACTAACAATGGTTTAATCAAAAAGTTTACAATTGATAAAACTACGGATACCACTACCGCCACTCCCAAACCTGGCACAGAAATACCCGGAATTATGTAAGCCGAAATTAACACTGCCAATCCACCTAATAATAAATTTACTATTACTTTCATATTAATTTAAATGAATAACTCTGAGCGGGATATGGGAGTCGAACCCATCATTTCACTTTGGAAAAGTGAAGTTATACCGATTAACTAATCCCGCAATAATTTATTTTATCAGAGTCGGGGATACAGGATTCGAACCTGCAACCTCATGGTCCCAAACCATGCACGCTAGCCAATTGCGCCAATCCCCGATAGATCTCAGTATTAAGTATTTTATGCCAAATACTGACCCGGTGCCGCAGGCGGGAATCGAACCCACACGCTTGTTGAGAGCACAAGATTTTAAGTCTTGCGTGTATACCAATTTCACCACTGCGGCAACGTTCATTATTATAACAAGATGCCGATTTTTTTTACAGTTTAAGCCAATGTTATAATCTAATCTATGCTCTTACAGCCAACTTTTGTCCCTGTCGGCACCCAAGCCACTGTCAAGTCGCTTTCTCCCGAAGAACTAACCCAAATCGGAGTTGAAATTTTTTTCTGCAACACCTACCATCTTTATCTTAGACCTGGCGATAAATTTATAAAAAAGCTTGGTGGACTTCATCAATTTACCCGATGGCAGGGTCAACTTATTACTGACTCTGGTGGCTTTCAGGTTTTTTCTCTGGCCAAAGAACACAATGGCGCCGGCAACTTGGTCAAAATTACCGAAGACGGAGTTGAATTTAGATCTCATCTAGATGGTTCTTTGCATTTTTTTACTCCGGAAAAATCCCTTCAAATTCAACACAATTTAGCCGCTGATTATATTATTGCCTTTGACGAATGCACCCCCTATCCTGCTACCAAAAAATATGCCAAAAAAGCTCTCGACCGAACCCACCGCTGGGCCATCCGATCGCTTGCTGAACACAAAAAATTAAACCAAAAACTCAACCAAAATCTCAAACTATACGGCGTTATTCAAGGAAGTTATTATCAAGACCTAAGGCAGGAATCCGCTAACTTTATTTGTTCTCAAGATTTTGACGGCATTGCCATCGG
>ERZ795030.843-NODE-843-length-45381-cov-13.730817_pt1 | contig 45381 bp, 39 predicted proteins | sample MGYA00375122_ERZ795030 | MGnify/ENA primary metagenome ERZ795030 (study PRJEB30165, sample SAMN05720146) | activated sludge metagenome | isolation source: anaerobic digester from wastewater treatment plant | place: Japan | collected 2015-04-20 ... | reverse complement strand
TATTCCATGCTCCCGAAAGCAAATAGATAGCAAAAGACGCAATGCCTGCAAACAGCCCCGATCCAAGGTAATAGAGCAAAAATTCATAACTACCAAGGCTATGCTCCACCGGCCTACCGAAGAAATATAGCCCCAGCATATTTACAATTAAGTGAGTCAAGTTTGCATGAGCAAACATGTAGGAAAATAACTGCCACACCCAGCCCGAGGCAACAGCGGCTGGATTTAGAGCAAGCACGTATGTAAGCAAAGGCCAAATATATTGCAGAGCAAAGATGATCACATTAGCGGCGATCAAATACAATGTCGCATTGAAGTATTTGAACTTGAAAGGACGGCGCAGCACAGAATTTCGATTCATGAGTTAAAAGTACAGAAAAACGAGAAATGGAACAAGGACTTGGACTACAGAGTTGCTGAACGGCGCTATAAACAAGCGCCAAAAGTCAAAACATGGACAAAAAGCAAGGATAGCTACTTAAAAATGAAAGGCCGCCCGGCCTTAGCCTGGACGGCCTTCCTGTCATCACTCTGTTACGGATTACTGGCCGCTGACCGTCAAGGTAATTATATCCGTGTAGGTCCCAGCCTGATACATGCCGCTTGGGGCATCAATGTCGATGGCAAACGCATATTCTGTTCCATCTTTTGGTGTCATTGTCTGTGCGCTTGACCTAATACCCGCGGTTGTTGGCTGTTGTTTATTGAATAAACTGCCAACAGTCACTTTATAAGCGATTTTCCCACTAGTGGCTGTGTCAACCAAATTGCCATTATTCTGACTGCTAACCGTAAGTATCCAGTTATTGACATTGGAAATCACCTTCATCTTGGATAAATCCCAATGTGTTGAACTATTATACGAGATAGAGCCCGTATAGTTTCCTGGTACGGTCAGTTGAAAAACCTGGCTGACAGTGCCTTGGATCGTTACATTGCCGGTATTTGTATCCACCGCAGCAAATACCATCCCTAACGACACTACCGCAAACAGAGCTACCATTGCAAACTTTTTCATTTTGCGTCTCCCGCCCGCAGGGTCTATGCCCCGCGGATACATTTTGTGTTTTTTGTGGCTTCTTCCAACGGATTCAGCCACTACACTTTAATATAAGTATAATCGACATAAACATCTTGTACAATGAATTTTTCTCTATATTTAAGAGCTTAGAACTCTTGGTCTCTCTTACTACCATTGATAATTTTTGATTTAATCGTGAATTAGCAATTTAATATGTACACTGTAAATTGTAGCTATTTAATAGAATAGAGAAATTGCCACTTTTGTCTAATATCTCTATAAACTTAATTATTGTTTTTCAATGACGACACTAAAGATGCATTATGCCAGATAAAGAAAGCTGTCATTGGAAAGCAAGCCCTCATCCTATTCTCTTATCATCAAAAATAAGGCGAATTTGTTGGTCGAGGGCCGTCATCGTAAAGGGCTTAACTAGAAGACTGTCGAAGCCAGCTTTAGCACATTTCTCCGCTTCTTCCTGGTCATGTCGCGGGCTCATGGCGATGAGTACAGGTCTGGGCAAGGCACTCTGGAGGCCCTTTTGTTGGGATATATCTTCAGCCCGAATTTTTTGGGCCAGGGCATAACCATCCATTTCAGGCATGACACAGTCTATGAGCATAATATCGAAGCTCTTTACCCTGAGCGATTCTAGAGCTGCTTCTGCGCTTGAGACAGCCCTTGCCTCATAACCTTTCAATGTGAGCATTCGCAAGAGAAGATCGCGATTTACTTCGCTATCATCGACAACAAGCACCGATCTGGCACTCGCGATTTTTTCTTTAGGCGCAGCGCTTTCTTTGTTTTCGGCCTCTTTTTCGATTTCTTGATCCCGTAATATAATCTTCTCCTGAGCAGGTCCTTCAACCGTTTCTTTTATTGGCCTTCCTAACGAAGCGCTTACCAAGTTCTCTGCCATGGGCTCTTGCAGAATCTCGGCCTTTTTAATCACTCCTATAGAAGACTCTTGCAGGGGTTCTATTTTTGGCACGAAAGGCTTTATGGTTATAAGTGCTTCTTTGGATCCTATGGGAGCTTTGCCCTCTTTCTCTAAAGATCCTGCTAGTATGGCAAGCCCACAGCTTAATAGCACAAGTATAAGAAGTCCCGCTCCCCATAGCGCCACCTGTCTATATGGGTACAATGATGCTACATAAATAGTCCACGAAAAATCTTCTGATCCGATTTTCAGCCCAGCCGAATAACCGGAAAGCGCTCTCTCTTCGCCCCAAAATAGCTCCTTGTCTCCCTTTTCCATATCGGAAGATGCAACGGCAATGGACAGCCCCGGGAATTGCGAAACCAAATCCAAATCCGACAATAGCTTGTCTGCATCGAATGCAATACTCACAAAACCCCAAAGTTCGGAGCCCTCTATAACAGGTATTCGCAAAAATGCGAGGTTCTTTCCTTCTGCGGATAGCTCTGGCCCCTGCAAAACGGCGCTCTTCTTTCGCACTGCTTCGACCAGAGCACGCATTCTATCAGGATTATCGAGCAAATCGTGACCAATCGAAGCTGAAGCCCTACTCTCAGGAAAGAAATATCTTACTATTGCCCCCGGAGCTATCGTAATCGAGTCTATATAAGGCAACCGAGCAAGCGCCTCATCGGCCAGTGGTCCCAGCGACGCATAGTTCCTACCGCTACCAGCAATGATTAACTCGCGTAAGCCTTCACCGACATTGAGCATCTCTTGCAGGGACTCGGAGATTTGCTGCGCTATTCTCTTGGAGACGCTTCCAAGCAGTTCTGATTCCGATCGGTTCGCGCTTTTGTATAGCATGACAAAAAAGAATATCGCAGACACGCAAAACAATAGCGAAAGCAAGACTATTGACATCTTGGCTATATTCTTTTTCTGGCTGCTAATAAAGCTCATAATTCAATTATATAAAAATATCATAAAAAAGGCCGCCCATTAAGCGGGCAGCCTTCTATAACTATGCAGGATAATTCTCTCAGGTTGCTGAAAGTGTAATTGTAATAGTATCCGTATAAGAACCCGCCAGGATACCGAGCGCTTCCGCTGTCTGGTAGAATACAAAAATGTTGAAATATCCCTCAGTGGTCAATGGCGCATTTTTCTGTATAGTATACAATCCATCCGGTTCGCTGGTAGAATTAACTATCGTCTCTCCTGTATCGCCAAATCTAAATTCATAAGGATAACCGCTATCGCTTCCTGGCTGTCCTGCCGCTTTAACCATTTTCCATTTATTGGTGGATTGAATCTGAATTTCCCAGTTTTGTACATTGGCCTTTATTCCGACGGCACCGAGGCAAACACCATTAATTGCATCTGCATCAGTCGTATCAAGAGTCTCAGTAAAACCAGAGCATTTAGTGATACTTAGTATCTGGCTGACGGTTGCATCCAAATTGATTGTGCTAGATCCTGAAGCAAAGACTGGAATAGCAATAAGCAATAACACTAGTCCCGATAGAAACACTTTCTTTTTCATAAACTTTCTCCTTTAGGCTAATAATAGCCTAAAATTTTTTCGTAAATTAGCCCAATTTGACATTTTTGTCAATGATCACTTTTGACTTTGTCAAGACTCGATTAAAATGTCCCCATATATAGCTCGATTAAAATGTCCCCTTTTCACTCAGGCTGAGCGAGTGACCAGTTCCTCCTTGTGTGGTAGTTGCTCGAGTTCGACATACTCGAGTTCTATAGTTTGGTAGAAAGATAGACTTCCCTGAGATAGCGATTGGCATCCTCAATCGTCGAGATACCAGCCAGCCTCAGTTCTTTCACCAGCCGTTCCTGATACACTCTATGGCTTCGTTCAACCCGCCCTTTCGCCTGTTGTATGCCATAACGCTCAATCCAGCGCCGGAGGAGTCGCATCGCATCGGACGTGGTTTATTCTTCACAGAAAAATGAGAAGGTGATTTCTGTTGGTCATCCACCATATTCATCAGGCAGCAGGCACTTCTTCGTCTCTGCCACAAACGTAGGCCCAAAGTCTCCATAGTACCATAGTACTCCTAGCAAAGACGCACCGCCGCCTCCATTATCCCCCCATCATAGACCCTTACTGAGGCCTTCCCTTGGTTACGGTGCAGCAACCCTTCGTCGCCTTCCTCCAGATATCGCCGGTAGATCCGCCAGGGGCATTATCATGCGGTTTCAACATAGGCAGAAACTAATACAGGATGAGTTCTCTCCTTCTTCATAATAAAACCCTTCTAGAAGTACCCTATATAAACTACTTCTAGGAAGCTCAACAAGAAGAAGTTCATCGACTCAATCGCGAATAGATGCGTTGTTTTAGACACATCTAAAAAGCCGCCATCAAGCTTCTGCTTGATAGCGGCTTTTATTCCTGCCTCAATCCATGATCTTCAATAATAGTTCACAGTCCAACAAAAGTGATAGTCAAAGTATCAGTGTAACCTCCAGATTCATAAAATTCTCCCAAAATAGGATCTATCTTTATTCCGGTATAGAATTGAATACCTTTCTTGGGTGTCTTTTTGTTGAATTCCATACTCTGTACGCTGGTAAGTTGCACATATCCAGCAACAATAGCAGGTGTTCCCACTAAACCAATGTTGCCGCCGGTAATGCGTGTTGCTTTGATGTAATATGGTACATAATAGTCTGTGCCTTGTTTAAGACTTCCGAGATTTTGTGATGAAAAATCGACACGAAAATTTTTTCTATTGCTTGAGCGAATCGTCATTGTTCCTTGATTATCATTTTGATAGGTAGTGACTCCATCATTTGCAAACAAGATGTCCCAAATATAAGAGTCCATAGTAATAGATGCTCCCGGAGGGGGAGCAACTACTACTGTTATCCCTATGCTGGCCTGCGCATTTAGCTTAAGTATCATGGACAAGGCGAAAACCAGAAGAACCCACTTTTTCATTTTGATTGTCCCTAGCCTTAATTAAGGCCAAAAGGAAGCGAAAATTAAGGAGCGCTTGTACTCTTTGATCACGAAACAGCAATGCTGATAGTTAGCGTATCCGTATATTCTCCATCGATGTAATAATCGGTATAGGCTTCAATATTAAAACCGATATTGAATGTCTTACCTGCAGTAGGGGTCTTCTTGTTAAAGACTATGGTTTTCGCACCAATTAACTGCGTATACGAGTTCAGGTTGTTTGTTGCTACTCCGTTCCATCCGGCGGTGTCTACCTTGATTTTGTAAGGAATCGCCTCGATTCCATTCACAAGAGTGCCACTGTGTCCAGAAGAAAAGGTCACGGTGTAGTTCGATTTGCTAGCTTTAACAGTGAATGTGCCTTGATCATCTTTTTGAATCGCTGTTCCTGTGTTGTTCAATTCAATAGTCCAGGTTGCGGCATCAACGCTCACTTCAAGTACTTGTGTAACATTTGCCGTGATGTTGATTGTAGCGCCCCATGCCATGCTGGCGGCAAGAATCCCGATGAGCACCAAAAGAAAAGACTTTTTCATAATCAACCTCCATAGACGATTATGATAATAAAATTGCATTTAATTTACTCTCATTTCTTAAAAATGTCAATAGGCTATAAAACTTTTATTTTCTCCATTTTCTTTAATCCCCAGCAAAATCGCAATCACCACATTCACCTACCGAACATTCATTCTAAACAGAGCCAATACTGCGTTGAATAGCTGCCCGTCAGCTTGTACACAGCCCTTTCATTAGGAGCATCTAATAATCATCACCTAGCGACAACCAAAACGATCAATGCATCTTCATAAATGCCATTGGGGAAAGGAGCGCTAAAATTTGAGCCTTTCTGATAGGTTACCGTGACCTTCGCATCTGCTGGCGCCTTAGAAGCATTCTTTTATCAAAAAATCGGCAAAAGTCTTGAATCTTATTCGAGGGCAATACAAAATCTCCTGGCATTTTCAGCACAGCTCAATTAGGCGCCGATCGGAATCGAACCGATGTATAAAGGTTTTGCAGACCTCTCCCTTACCACTTGGGTACGGCGCCGAATGCGGGGCACATAGTATCTTGAGTTCCCCGCTTTTGTCAACAATTCTGAGTAATGTAGCTCAACTATCTTTGCATAAACCCATCGTGTACACCTATTGTTTAGATAAAGCGCCTGCTGGAGCAGTCTTTTCTTTGATGGTTTTAGCTCGTCGCTTTGTTTTTTTGTTTTCCAAGAAAAGAACAATAGCGCTGGCTATAAAAATTGTCGAGTATACACCGCTAACCATGCCAACAAGAAGCGCAAGCGCAAAATCCTTTATACTTCCACTTGTAAAGAAGTAGAGAGCGAGCACTGCCAGCATGGTGGTAAGCGTCGTTATAATGGAGCGTCCTAAAGTCAGCGTCAAAGCCCTGTCGAGCACATCGACAAATGGCTCCGAAGGATGAAGCTTGCGTTCCTCTCGCACTCTGTCGAACTGCACAATGGTGTCGTTTATGGAATAGCCCAATATTGTCAAAATCGCTGCTATAGTTGTGGTGTTGAATTCCATCCTTGTCCATACTATAAAGGCAATCATCACAAGGGCATCGTGAGCTATCGCCGCTACAGCAGCGATTGCGTATTCTATTTTGAATCGAATTGTCGAATAGACAAGAATAAGGACGAGGGTCATCAATACCAGCCAGATCGATTGTCTGCTAAGCGTTTCGGAATACTGAGGTCCGACATAATCTGCTTTTACCACAACTAGCCTATCGGCTCCGACCTTATCTTCGATGAGATTGCGTATAGTCTGAGGAACATTTGTCATAAACTGGGGGTCTTCGCCGTTATCTCGAACTCTGATAAGGAATCTCTGAGAAGATGGCGGGTTTATGGTCTGCACTGTTATATCTCCCAGTGGACTGAGAGCATCGCGAACGATATCGATCGATGCATAGAGCTCACTATCATCTTTTGGCGCGCGGTAGAGTTTTACAGGATTTAGGCTCAACAGAGAATTGCCCTGGTAAGTAGGCACAAGAAGATTAGAAGGAAGAGAATCGCTTCCTTCTGCAAGGTCAACTCTGATTCCCTGCTCTTTTTCCAGTGCAGCTTTTATGTCGGCAAGGGTCGAGTATGTCTTGTAATCGAACAGCACAGTACGCTTCTGCGCTTCTGCGCCTGAGAAGACAAGCGTTAGCTGGCTCTCGCCGATAGTCAATTCAGCATTACCCTTACCTTCGAAAACGACTTGTCCGGCTGGATAGGCAAGCTGAATCGTCTCATTTATTCCTGCCTGAAAGTCCACGCCCAGGTTCAAGCCTTTAGTGAAGAATCCGGCAAGCCCAAAAGCTATAATGGATAGACTTATAATTATCGCGGGCAAAAAGAATTTGCTAAATTTAATTATGCTTTTCATTATCGGATCCTCCAGCTTATGGACACTGTCTTGAGCTTTAGCACATCAGTTTCGAAATCAAAAATCAGCCTCGACACGAAAAGGGAGGTAAAAAGACTCGTTATGTTACCTATTGCCAAGGAAACCGCAAAACCCTGAATTGGGCCGGTTCCAAGCTGAGCCAAGAAAAGTGCCGCAATTATCGTCGTTATGTTCGAGTCCATGACTGCCCAGAAGGCTTTGTCGAAACCTGCGTGTATAGCCGCCGCTCTACTCTTGCCTGCTTTCATCTCTTCCTTGATGCGTTCGAAGATGATGACATTGGCATCTACTGCCATTCCAGTAGTGAGCACAAAACCCGCTATCGAAGGAAGGGTGAGAGTCAGCTTGAAGGCTGTCAAGACCGAGAGCATGAGGTATACATTGAGTATCTGTGCTATCGTCGCATTAATTCCAGCCCATTTATAATAAATAAACATGAAAACGAAGATCGATAAAATACCCACAATTATGGCGTTTTGTCCCTGACTAATGGCGTCTTCTCCAAGAGAAGCGCCGATAGATTGCTGGCTTACCACAGAAAGGCTGATGGGCAGGGCGGCCGTTCTCAGCAATAGCGCCAGTGCTTCGGCTTCCTCGGCACTGAATCCCGTTATTCGTACCGATTCTCTAATTGGTTCCTGGATGCGAGCATAGGATTTTACGCGGTCATCCAGCACAACGGCCATAGTCTTGCCGACATTAGCACTTGTAAGCTCGTAGAATATGTCTCCGCCCTCTTTGTCGAGCACAAAGTTTGTCTCAGGTTGCCCTGTTATCGGATCTGAAGAGACTGTTGCGCTTACGATATGGCTGCCATCCAGACCAGGCTTACCTTCGAGAACAAGATATTCGCCGGTGAATTCATCGAGACCATAGCTGTCTTTCTTGTAGACCTTTCGGACGATTTTGCCTTCGGGAACGAGGCCTGGCTTATCCACTGTCATAGTCTCTTCGTCGATGCCTACGGGATTAGTAGAAAGATAGGAATTCACGGCCGCAGAGGCTTCCAAATCCGCAATATAGAAGGCTAGGTTCCCTTTACCCATTATAATCGAATTTATGCGCTCGGGATCCGGAGTTCCTGGAATCTCAATATAGATCTGATCTTCACCCTGGCGACGAATGACTGGTTCTGTAAGGCCAAATTTATCGATGCGTGAATTGAGGATTTCCACCGCGCGCTTCATGGCGTCTTCTTTTTCGGCCTGGGATAGCTCATGCCCTAGTTTCTCCGACAATCCCTTGAGATCAGCCTGGACAACTGCACTCATACCGCCAGCAAGGTCGAGTCCAAGCTGCACCGCATTCGAGTGCACATTCTTGAGTTTCAACACGTATTCTCTATAGCGAGATTCGATCGTATCGAACATGGAGCGCTCGCTGGAAAAAGCCGATAAAATGGCTACCGCATCCCATGTCCTGGGTGCTGGTTTCTTGGCTAAAGAATAAGCCCTTTTTGCCGAATCTATTGCAACCTTGTAGTTCTTCTGGTTAGAGAGATCCGTAGTATCGCCTGTAGCGGCTCTTTGCTTTAAGTCGCTGATTATGAGATAGGTCATTCTACGTGAATATTCCCTTATTTGCTCTCTGGAACCTACCGCAATGGCTTGATCCTCTTTCGGTGTCAGGAAATACCACTGAATACTCGGAAAAAGGAACATAAATGCAAGGGCTATCACTGCAATGACGATCATGAGGCGGCGCAATTTGCTCATACCGGTTACTCCAATCCTCTCATGGATGTATCAATAAATGGAGAGAAATGTGTTATGCCTACCCGAGCGAAAGCTGGGTATTGCACAAAGAAGACTTTACTTGTCTTCGGTTTTTTCTTTCTCGACTTTTCGGGTCGATTCAGCGCTGTCCTCTGGCTTGTCTTCGATCTTTTCGTCGTACTTGTCTTCGGCTCTTTCCTCAGTCTTGGCGGGGCTGATGGAAGCTATGGCCGATTTAGAAAACTCAATCCGCGCTCCATCATCGACCTTAATCAAAACAGTAGAATCTCTGACCGAAGTCACCACACCATGGATACCACCAATGGTTACGACCTTATCGCCCTTTTTGACTCCAGCTATCATCTGCTGCATCTTCTTCTGCTTTTTGTTCTGTGGCCGAATGATCAAAAAGTAAAAGATCACAAACACAAGACCAAAGGTCACGATCGTCGAGATTAACGACCCCGTCGGATTGCTGCCAGTTGTCTGCTGAAGCAGAACAAGGCCATTCTGGATACCATTCATATATCTTCCTTATCGAAAAAGAATTCCAGCAAAATTACCATGGAGCAGCTCGAATGGTCAAGTTGCGCTAAGCGGAGATCACAGTGCCCGCCTTGCCATCAACTGCCGCCGTTGCGTTTTCCATGGAAGTTATAATGACTTTTGCGCCACCTCTCCTTATAAAGTCGCAGGCTGCTTCGATCTTGGGCCCCATGGAACCTTTCGGGAAATGACCTTCAGCCATGTATTGTTCGCATTCTCTTAGGCTGAGATGATCGAATACCCGCTGGTCGGGCTTTCGGAAATTGATTGCAACCTTATCTACACCAGTAAGTATGATGAGCTCATCAGCATTTATTAGACTTGCAAGGAGCGATGAAGCCCTGTCTTTATCGATCACCGCATCTACGCCTGAGAGGGTCCCATCCGGATTACGCTTGACAGGAATTCCACCTCCCCCAACCGCGATGACTATCTTGCCATCGTCTATAAGGTCCTTGATTGTCTCCTTTTCGATGACATCGAGTGGTTTTGGGCTTGGCACAACGCGCCTATAACCGCGCATTGGATCTTCTTTGATCACCCAGCCGCGGGAGCGCAGTTTTTCTACTTCCTCGAATTTGTAGAAAGGACCTACAAATTTAGTTGGATTCAGCATTGAGGGATCATTTGGGTCTACTACTACCTGCGTTATTACGGTTACCACATCCTTGTCTATGCCTACGGCGCGCAGTGCATTGGAAAGACTCTGTGCAATCATATAGCCCATAGAACCCTGCGTATCAGCAACAATGACATTTAGTGGAGATGGAGGAACCTGCTCGGAAGCTGCTTCGTTTCGGATGAGATGTACACCAGCCTGAGGGCCGTTTCCATGTGTCAGAACCACTTTGTGGCCTTCGGCTATCATGCCAACTATTGCCTTCATGCTCTTTCGGGTATTTTCAAACTGCTGTTCTATCGTTCCTTCCGTGCCTTCTTCGATTATCGCATTACCACCAAGCGCCACGACAATAGTTTTGCGCATTGCCATGAATTCTCCTTTTCCGGATAGCGAAATTTTCCAGAAATAGTAGTATAGCACTTTTCAAAAAAACCGCAATGCGCATTGTGGAAATGGCTATCAAAATCTGATAAGATCCAATTATGCAGATTGTTCGAGCAAGAATTCTTGGTATGTGTATGGGCGTGCGACGCGCGGACGAGCTGGCGCATCGAGCCGCCGAAAGAGCTGCTCGAACCGGCCGCCCTGTCTATAGCTATGGCCCTCTTATCCATAATCCTCAGGCAGTTGCCGACCTCGAATCGCTTGGTGTGCATGTTCTGGATCCAAGCACAATCGAGTCGGAACTAGATGAACTCCCAAACCTGAGAGATGGTATTGTCATAATAAGGGCTCATGGAGCATCGCTGGCCGCAATATCTCGCCTACATGTGCTTGGCGCAAGAATAATCGATGCTACTTGTCCCCGAGTCATCAAGAGCCAGGGTCTAGCCCGGCATTACGAGAGATTGGGTTGGCAAGTAGTGCTTGTCGGCGATTCCCGACATGGTGAGATTGCAGGTATTCTGGGACATACCTTGAATGCTCTCGTTGTAGATAGCCCCGAAACAGCCCCTGCCCTGGCGAGATCGCTCAGAGATAAGCCTTGCGCCCTCATTGCACAGACAACAATCCGTCAGGAAGACTACGATACAGTTATCGATATTTTTCAATCCTATGTTAGAAAGATGATCGCAGAAAAGACTATATGTCCAGCTACGCGAGAGCGCCAGCAGGCATTGGCTGAACTCAGCACACAGGTGGACGCGCTGCTTGTAGTTGGAGGCAAGAACTCTGAGAATACAAAGAGACTCTATAGGAGTGCCATAGGCTTCGGTCTTCCTTCCTGGCATATAGAGACGGCAGATGAACTGAAGCCCGAGATGGTGAGTTATGATCGCATAGGAATTACCGCGGGTGCCTCTACTCCCGACTTCATTATCGATGAAATTCAGGAAATGCTTATTCGGATGGCGCAGAACGGATAGGCCTTCCACTTTACCATAAGGCCAAGGCATGGTAAAAAAGGATATGCCAGCAGTCAAGATAATCGGTATTTCCGGTGGTTCCGGCTCAGGCAAGACCACTATAGTTCGAAAAATATCCGAAATTGTCAGCGACTTTGTCTTCCTGCCACAGGATAATTACTACAAGTCAGCAGAATTCATCAGTAACCTCAACATCACAGCATTCAACTTCGATCATCCTGATGCCTTCGACAACGAGCTTCTGATCTCTCATCTCACCGCTCTAAAGAATGGCCAACCCATCGACATGCCTGTCTATGATTTCGTTCATCATAGAAGAACAGATCAGACTATCCATATTCAGCCCTCGAAGCTTGTCATTTTCGAGGGAATAATGATCTTCACTAACAAAGAAGTGCGAGACCTCATAGATCTAAAGATCTTTGTCGATACACCGGATGATATCCGCTTTATTCGACGCCTATCGCGAGACATCAAGGAGCGTGGTCGCACCGTAGATTCCGTAGTAGAACAATATCTGACAGTGGTAAGGCCTGGACACTTCGACTTTATCGAACCAACCAAGGCTTACGCCGACATAATCATTCCCGAGGGAGGATTCAATGAGCGGGCACTGGACGTGCTCGTTTCTTTCATCAATTCGGTCATCGGCCCCTCAGAAGGCCACAAAGAGCCAGATCCCGCTTCAAAAGAAAAAGATTCCGATTGCAAATCGAGTCAGCATCTATGGCTGGCATGACCTTTGAGCGGCCTTGATCTGCATTTATATAAAATGAAAAACGCTCGCGCCACTCTTTCCAAGCTTTGCGAGATTGCTCTGCGCCGCTATGATATGATTCAGCCTGGAGATAGAATCCTAATCGCGGTTTCCGGCGGAAAAGATTCCTGTTGCCTCGCTTGGGATCTGTCCAAGAAACGCCAATGGTTGGAAACTCCTTTCGAAATTGCCGCCTGTCATATAGTCACCGACCTTGAGGATTTTGGCCTTTCGCAGAGGCGGGACGATTCCTGGCTTGCCTTGTATATGACCAAATGGGGTATTCCATACACACGTCTTGAGATACCTGTGGTGGGCAGACTAAAACCAGGAAGATCAATGAACTGCTACTGGTGTACCACCCAGCGCCGATCAGAGCTCATGAAATTTGCCAAGGAACATGGGTTCAATAAGCTCGCTCTTGGCCACCACATGGACGATATTCTCGAGACTCTGCTCATGAACATGCTAAGAAAAGGCGAATTTGCAACCATGCCGCCTGTCATGCCCTATAGAAAATACCCCATAACAGTCATCCGGCCCCTTGCTCTGTGTGAAGAAAGGCAAGTTTTAGCTTGTGCCGATGAATTGGGTTTGTCGGATTACACATATACATGCTCATTCAATTTAGAAGGAGAACGAAAAAAAGCAAGAGAACTCCTCGAACATTTGACCGAGGGCTCGAGCCAAAAGAAGCGGAATATTTTTGAGTCTATGTCTCGCATAAGGAAGGATTATCTGACATAATAAGGCCATGCGTCTCTTCGTCGCCCTGCCTTTTCCGGCTGCTGTCCAGAATCAGATAGGAACCTACTGCGGCTCTATAGAGACGGCTTTTAGACCTGCCCGTCCTTCTTGGGTTCCTCCTCAGAATATGCATCTGACTCTTCATTTCTTTGGAGAATTAGAAGTAGAAAAGGCGAAAGAGCTTGAAAATCTGCTTTCCGATGCGGCTAATCTCTGCCCTCCCCTCAGGATAACTACAGAAGGGCTGTCTGTTCTCCCAGCCATGAATAGACCAAGAGTGCTCTATCTTGCAGCGCGTATAGAGCCATCAGAACCGCTTACGATTTTAATAGATAGGATACGCGAGATAGCAGCCCAACTTGGAGCACAGACCGATGCTCGCCCATGGAAGGCTCATCTTACCCTCGCGCGGCTCAAGCTGCCTTATGCCCCCAATCTTTCGTCGCTCCCTAAACCCCCAATGCTGAGCCTATATATCGATTCTTTTGAGCTTCTGCAGTCGACCCTCAGTCCTGTTGGCGCAATCTATTCCAAAATAAGGCGTTTTGCGCTTTACACCGACACAAGCACATTGTAGGCGTTCTGAAGTCTCTCCATTTCAAGCGGAAAGTCACACTTTGCAAGGAGAGTCGTCTCTCCGTCGCACTGCAAGGGAATGCTCTCGTGGTAGTCTATCTGGAGTCTGTCCGCTGTAAAATGTGTAAGTTCTCGGATATGTTCGTGCTTCCCATTTTCTATGGACCCTTTTAAAATGAGCTTTCTAAAGAGGCTGGTCTGAGATATGGCAATGCAGTTGTGCTCATTGGGAAGTATGCTCTTATGTGAGCCATAATATCGGTTGCCCGAAGCTCCCATGGCTACCAAGAGTCGAGGAAGCTCGGAATCCAGTACAAGTCTGCCTCTGTTCCAAGCCCTGAGACCCATGTTAACCACTTTATAGACACGATCATAGAACATAGTCCCTATATCGACCCAAAACTTGTAGGAATCCCCAGGAAAATGACGCTTAAGGCGATTTGTCATCTCCGCCACATAGGCATCCAGACCTATGCTGGCGATATTGAAAGAATAGCGAGGCAGCGCTCCTCCTTCATAGCTTGGGGTGATTTTTAGCGCCGGCTTTCGCTCGAGAATTGCTGGATTGAGGAACCTCTCTAGAGCAACAAAGAGATCTCTTCCCTCCGAGCCGTCATTGCCAGTTCCAAAGGGCAATCTAACTAATCCAAAGCGATCCTTCTCGGATTCCGGAAGCAATGTGAGTTGTTCAGCAGTCTCGAGACTTGTGCCATCTCCTCCGGCTGTTATGATAATGTGGTAGGAATCTTTTCCATTGGATGGAGAATGCTCCAGTATGCGCTGGACTATAGTTGCAGCGTGTCCGCATCTCTCGGTCAGGTGCATTTTCAGGCTTAACGGAGCCTTGCGTAGAGGCAGCTCGAGTGACCGGCTCACCATCTCTTTTAGCTCTCTCATTCGCTTCTTTGAATGGTGGATCCGGCTAAAACCACCAGCTTTGGGATTAGCAACCACATCGATAATGAGGCACTTATCCGGGAAAACCGGTGAGTGAGCTAAAATGGTGTTTAGTCCCTCTGCTAAATCTTCGGGCTTCATATCATAATAGATTGTATGACGATATCTCTTTAGTGTCTACACTATCCTTGCCTGGAGATATGGCGCTTATCTCGTCTATTGCTTTCATTACATATGACATCTCATCTGCGGAAAAGTCGATTTTAGGCACAAGACGAGAGAGAGTTTTCTTGATAAAGAGCCGATTTTTGATCGTTTCCCGCTCATATGTCGAAGCATGATTCATCATCAAGACAGTGCATGGAAGAGGATTGCTGTAACCTCCAATTATCTCGAAGCCAAGTTTCTTGAACATTTGAATCAGACTCGTTTCGTCGGCAAAGGTATCTATAAAAATCTGTTTTGCGCCCCGACCGCGAACATATAGATAAGATAGCACCATGATTTCGAATGAAGTAAAGCCCTGGCGCTCCTCCTTCGTCACCGCTAGCCTGTCGATCTCCGCATATGGAGCGCCATCGAGATAGGGGCCGATTTCGAAGTTCTCCTCGATAGGAATATGCCCAGTTGCTTCGCTCAGATGAATAGATACGGTACCGATGGGCTGAAGCCCTTTATAAGCAAGGATATGAAAAGCCGTCTCGTCGCACTTGCGATGTATGGTTTCTTCCTTGTAGCCTTTTTCTCCCACGAGCACCTTGCGCTGTATATAATAGCTATCATCAAATTGGTTCGGCTCGCTGGCATTGATAAACCATATTCTGTCCTTGTCTTGGATTGCGGATGGCAGAATTACAGTAAAAGTGGTGCCCTTTCCAGGCTGGCTGCTCAGCAAGATACGTCCCCCATATTTTGTTACGATATGATTAGCAAAACTCAAGCCCATGCCGCTAACCGAGCTCGCCTCTTCAACCGTCAGAAAATCATTGACAATCCTATCGAATTTCTGATTCCTCATGCCTATACCGGTATCTTGGATCAAGACTAGCACATCATCTCCTTCCTGCCGACAGGAAAGCGTCAGAACTCCGTCGCTGCGCATTGCCTGAACAGCATTGATGATTAGGCTAAGAAATACCTGCTGAAGCTCGGTAGAATTTGCAAGAATTTCCTTGACGCTGTCGTAGGACTTTCGCACGATAATAGATCCAAAATCGATACTCCGCATTGCCATTTTGAGAGAGTTTTCGAGCACATTTATGATATTTAGCATCTCTAAAGAAGTATGTGTCTTCTTTGAATAGACCATAAGACTATTGATAAAATCCAGAGCGCTCTTAGAGTAACGGGCTATATCCTCAGTATATCCACGGATTGTGCTGCCCTCCGTAACCTCTTCTAGAATCAAATCCGTTGTGCCAAGAATACCGCCAATTGGATTGTTTATTTCGTGCGCGATTGTGGAAACGAGCGAGCCAATCGCAGCGAGTTTTTCTTCTGAAATGGTGTCTTCCTGCTCACTTTTCTGTTTGCTTATATCCTGGAAAAGCTCGATGAAAGCCCCTAAAGATGCTTCCTGCGTAGGAATGGGGTAGAAATTGAGCGAGAAGGTCAGTTGGGTTCGGTTGTCCTGTCTTTCGCCATTGAAAGGCAGCTTTGTATGAAGGCAGTCCTGAGCTAGGCATTCGGCACAAGGGCGATCCCTATTGAAATAAGCCTTGTAGCACTTAGATCCTATAAGCTCCTTCTGAGTCTTTTCGAAATAGCGCTGAGCGGCAAAGTTGGCGGTTACGATATTGTAATTGATGTCCTGTATCGAAATAGGTGTTGCGATTCCATCGAAAAAGGCTTCGAACTTTCTCTGGTTTATCAGCTGTTTGTTAGCATCTTGAAGACGCTTTTGATGCTGGCGCAAGCGCTCGTAAGTTATGGCATTTTCCATTGCCACCGAGGCTTGATCGGAAAGAAATTTCAATACATCGAGTTCATACTTATTGTAATAATCCTTCTCCAGGCGCGGACCAAGAATGATAAATCCATTGAGCCTCTCCTTGAACTTTAAGGGAAGTACAAGGCTCGCCAGGACTGTCTGATGCTTTTGGCCTTTTATCAACATTATACCTATGTTCCACTGGGAATACACTTGTTCTTCTTGAGAGGCACGATTTTGATAGGCCTGGACGAAAGGAGATGACTTGGGCACAAGGACCTGATTACTCGGGTTCTGGTTTCCTTGTTCCTGTATGAAATCCAAGCCATGAGAAGCGATAACTCTAAAATTCTGCGATCTATATTCGTTTAAGAGAACAAACGCCCACTCGAGCTTTAATGCTGGTATCACATTATCTACAATCAACTTCGAAAGCTCCTCGAGCTTTACAATAGAAGTGAGCTTAGTAGAAAAATTCCTGAGTTCCCTATAATAGAGAAAGCTCCTTCCACCCGAGATATGTTCAAGAAGAGTCTGCATAGCTGTTCTCAGGGGGCCAAATATCAGAGCAGAGCAGATACCAAGACAGAGAGCTAGAAGGATTAAAGTCGAGTTTGGCACATAGAAGTCGAGCTTGAAGAGGAAAATAAAGAACAACATATAAATGATACTCGAAAAGGCTGCCACGAGTGAGCCGAGAATAATATTGAATACTGCGGAAGAGTAGTGAATAAGTTTATATTTATATATAGTAAAAAATATTATCGACGAGTTGATCATCGCTGCAATCATGTCCACTGGATAGCGCCCAACGGGTTCGTATAGGTAAGCCAATACTCCGACCATAAGCACAACTACGCCTACCAGCATCAGCCGCAGAGCGCGTTTTTGGAACTTATTCTTATTGACCTTTTGTTCCTTCAGCAAAAGAAGAATAGCCAGAAGCAAGTAAACATACGCAAGAGAATAGACTATGAGCGCATCTTGCCCAAGGGTATAATGATAATCAAGGCCTTCGAACCAGATATTCTCAACAATGGAGCTGGAAAAATTCAAATAGAGCAGATAGGCATATAGGCCATATCCAATATAGAGGAAACCGCGAAAGAGCTTTTTTTGACTCTTGGAAAAATAGAGAAGTGTGGCAAATATGGCAAACGGTGCCCCAAGTAACCCTACTAACTTTATTTTGATTGCGTCGGATAGGCTTATAAATCCAATATTACTATAAGCCATGAAGGCGCCGAGGCTCCAGAGTGCCATCATGACCATATATATAAGAAATGAAATACTTACGCGCTCTTTTCTGCTTGAAATACCAAAAATTATGAAAAAGACATAGATGCAGAATGAAAAAGCAGCAATGAGCGATGAAAGATTGATAATCATCGACCTGCTCCTGCCCGATGATAATGCTATGGATTATTGGCGGGTATTATAACACATCATAGGTATGGGTAGTATACATCAGAATCTATAAACAAAGCGCCCCTGAATGGTATCCCCACTCTTATTCCAGAATGACGCCCGTTTGAAACCATAGAGCACAGCAGCGTCGATTTCCGGATCTCCCGAGGATTGCAGAATTTCAACCCCTCTCAGCTGACGATCCTTGGTAATCGAAAAGCCTATGACAACCGGATTGAGCAAACGACCAGCCTTATAATCGGCTTTTTCGACATTATAGCCTGCATCCTCTAACATCTCCCAGAGTTTGTCGCGGATTTCTAATGGCACGGGATTTGTCAGACGATACTCCTTTCCATTCCATGAATAATAGTTGAGAAAGGCTCGCTTTCGCGATTCAGCAGAAGCAATAAGTGTATTTGGAGGAACAATTTCAGGGGGTATTGCGTTGAATAGCTCGGCCGGAACGATCTCCGGCAGAGGCATGCTCAAATAGATAGGAACATAAAGGCTTTGGCCAACGCTATCCGAAGATCCGCCCAGAGTCGTTTCAACGGTGTTTCCTTTTTCAGCCTTGGTGATGCGCACTGCCTCTCCAGTGCCCCATGGGACCTGTCCCTCGCCCGGTGCCAGCACCGAAGATTCACTCGAGCTGACCCGCGAACCAGGCCCTCGTTCGCCAGGGATCCAGGGTATTTCCGGCTCTTGTACTGCTGCTGTCTCCGGAACAATGGGAGTCGGTGTAGGCTCAGCCTCGACAGAGGGACTGGGTACAAGAGGCTCTGCCGGCTTGGGCTTAGTACTGGTATCTGCTTGAGGTTTGGGAACTTGGACCGGAGGCGGTGCTGGTTTTTCCGCAACAAGACTTTCTTCCTTTTCGATCGGAGACCCCTTACCAATGTCGTTTGTTACTGGACCTTGAATATTCACAATGAGGGATTTATTGCTGAAATCAATGCTCTCCGGCCTAAGAATATCGAATAGTATGCCGACGCCTAACAGAAGAGCATATATTGCAATTGCAATGATATATGAGTGAATAGTGCGTTTTCGCTGTTCTCGCTCTTCGTAGGTGAGGGCCTCGCTCATCTCACCACCTTTTCTTTTCGCGTTATAAGGCCGACATTCTCAACGCCATTCATTCGCAATGCATCGAGCACAGATATAATCAGCTGATATTCCGCCCCGGCTCGACCTTCTAGGACCGCGCGAATCTGTTTGGCATCCGAGCCGCTCACGCGCTTACTCAGCACCGATTGGAGGCTTCCAATGTTGGTTTTAGTCTTATCGACATAGATTTCATCCGAGGACACGACTACTACCCTCAATTCGGGCGTGGAGATTGTCTGAGCCGTCTTGGAAGAAGGGAGCTGCAAGTTTATGCCCGGGGCAGTCCTGAAGGTCGTCGTAATCATGAAAAAAATGACCAGCTGAAGTATGATATCGATTAGAGGCGTAAGATCGAAATTGATCTTCGGCGTAAGTTTGTGGTTCCGAGCCATCATGCCTCCTTCGAGGGCTTCTCCTCGGCCCTTTCGGGTTCTTTGCCGCCATAGCTCGAGATAAAGCTCACCAGATTATTCACCTGCGTTTCGAGGCGAGTCATGATCAAGTTAATTCTCGATACAAAATAATTGTAAATCATGATGACAGGAATCGCGACCACAAGCCCACCTACCGTTGTAATGAGAGCTTCCGCTACTCCGCTTGCCAGCGCGGCAGGATCGCTGACAGCGCCAAATTTTCCTAAAACGCCAAAGGCGCGCATGGTACCCGTGACAGTTCCCAAAAGCCCAAGCAAGGTTGAAATGTTGGAGATTGTGCCGAGCGTAGTAAGCCCTCTCTCCAAACTGACCGATTCCAGAGATGCGGCATCTTTCAAAAGCTCGCGCTGCAAGTATTCGGGTTGTTCCCTGTTTTCGATTCCAACCTTTAGCAATTTCGAAAAAGGCGATATATTTTGGTCGCATATGGCGAGCGCTTCCGAAAAATGTCCTTCCATCAGGCTTGTCTTTATGCGTAAGAATAGCTTCTCTTCATCGATCGAAATCCGCTTTAAATACAATAGACGTTCTATGACAATCGCGAGTGCTACCAAAGATAAACCCATAATGACCCATAGGATAGGTCCACCCTTGCTGATGAAATCTAACATGTCTACTCCTTGAGAAAAATATCAGCATCTAAAAATATATCGCTCAATTCAATGTTCATCCATTGCGAGCCTTCGGATGCGCCCTGCCATGGCCAGCGCTCGTTTTTCGGCTGCACCTATATAAATATCGACATCAAATAGTTTTTCGATAGTATCTGAAGATAAGAATGAAGCGATAAATTCATCAGACTCGATTAGAGACTTGAGAGGATTGGAGTTTCCTTCTCTTACTGCTTGCCATGCCAGCATTGCCATATTCCGAAGGCGCTCATGAGCAATCTGCCGATCTGCGCCCCGTTTGCCAAGAGCCATGAGAACCCGCTCGGTCGCGGAAAAAGGCGCATAAGCATCCAGAGTGCATCGGATGGCTTCATTATCGATGATCTGCCCATCTATAATATGCCGCATAGTCGAAAACAGCTCATCTATGGCAAGAAATGCTTCGGGTAGAATGATGCGCCTATTGGCCGAATCGTCGAGAGTACGCTCCAGAATAGACAAAGCCGCATTGTCCCATGCAATATTCGCAAAGCTTGGAAAGAGTCGAGCCAGAGATTCTATCCTTTCGCATTCGATTGGGTTGCGCTTAAAGGGCATAGCGGAAGAGCCAATCTGATGTTCTCCGAAAGGCTCGCAGAGTTCACCCAGCATCGGCATCTGCAAAATGCGAAAATCAAAAGCCATCTTATGAAGAATCGCAGCGATCTCTGCCAATAGGGAAATTATCCGGTAATCCTGAACTCGCGCATAGGTCTGAGTACTGACATCGAAAAATTCAATGCCCAGATCCTCGGACAAAACTCTTTCGAAATCATCGAGGTTTTCCAATCCGATAAGCTCCGCATAGGATGCCGAAGTGCCCACCGCACCCTTGAAACCCTTTCCCCTGATATCCGCAATCGCACAAGAAAGGCGCTCGTAGGCCTCTGCTAGGTCCTGAGCATAACAAGCATAGCGATATCCGATTGTCGTAGGTTCTGCAGGCTGCAAGTGAGTAAAAGCCATGGCTGGCAATGAGGCATAGTCTTCTATTTTTCCGGCCAACGCCAGGAGGAGCTTTGTAAAATCTTCTTTTACAAGAGAAAGGCTATCGCGAATCCTCAGGACATCTGCATTGTCCTCTATGTCCATCGAAGTCGCTCCCAGATGGAGCACTCCGCCTGCCTCCAGACATTGCGAAGCAAAAACTCTAAGCTCCGCCATTAGGTCGTGGTGAATCGAATCTTCAATTCTATTGGCCTCTTCGAAATCGATATCATCTGCATGGCTCTCCAGTTCGGCAATTTGAGAAGGCGTTACAAGGCCATAACGCGATTCTGCCCTGGCAAGAGCTATCCATATATGACGCCAGAGTTTGCGCTTATTGCGCTCGCTCCATATCTCTCGCATTTTTTCGCTTCCATAGCGCCACGTAAAAGGAGATTGAAACCGATCAAAGTTTTCCATGTGTATATATTAGCAAAGAGGGCATAAAAATTGAATCAGGGATAGGGATTCCTGGCGAATTAGTCATGCAGGCCAGCGATGACGCAGCTGCAATTTAGACGCACGGCTAATACGCAAGGAGGTCGTATGAATCACCTAAACAGCATTCTGGTGGAAGGTAATTTGGTCCGCGATCCCAATTTCCGATCGACGCCATCCGGAAATCAAGTCTGTGATTTTACGGTTGCCACGAATCGAAATTACAAAATCGCAGATCAGAAGTATGAAAACGAAGTGTCCTATTTCGATATCGAAGCATGGGCAAGACTTGGTTCAGCCTGTGCTCAAAATCTGAAAAAAGGGCGCGGTGTAAGAGTAGTCGGAAGACTAAAACAGGATCGTTGGACGGATACCGAAGGAAAGTCGCACTCTCGAGTCAAGATTGTCGCAGAGCATGTGGAATTCAAACCTATGAGCAAGGCAGCCCAGGAAGGAGCCCCAAAATCCGAAACGCCTTTCATCGAAGACTCAAAGCGAGACGCCATAGAGACACCGGTATTCTAGGATTCGGCCAGTACAGAGAGCGCCTTTAGGCTGAGCCAGGCTTGGTCGACCAAAAGGTGCTCTCTGTTAAAATATCAAATAGACTTTAATTCTTGGCTTTCTTTGATACAATGTCCAAATGATAATGAGGAGATAGCAATTCAATAGCGTCTTTTATCGCTTGTTCCAGAAGATATATGAAGCGATCGCGGATTTCCGGATTCTTCATACGAGCAGTTGGACCAGAAATACTTATGGCACCAACGAAGTCCGAACTGGGGATACGCAGGGGCATTGCATAACATGTGAGCCCAACCTCGAATTCTTCACTGTCGATACCATAGCCCAATTCTCTGGCGCGTCTGACTTCCTTGATTATGTCATCAGGATCTGTACAGGTGAATTCGGTATATTTTTCCAGGGGATATGGACCCAGGATGGCAGCCATCCTATCTTCGCTGAGCTGAGAAAGGATCGCCTTGCCCACTCCTGTACAGTAGAGAGGCAGCCTGTCTCCGGGCATTGATCGCATACGAAGACTTCGATTTGCTTCGGCACGATCGAGGAAGATGGCCGTTTCATCGGCAAGATAAGCCAGGTTCACGGATTCGCCGGTCTCTCGAGCGAGCCTTTCTATGATAGGGCGTACTTTATCCACTACCAGCTGACGCACCGGTACCTTGCTGCCCAGTTCGAAAAGCGAAAGCCCAAGAGTCCAACCCAGTTTGCTGCGCTCTACAACACCTTTCGATTCCAGGACATTCAAATAGCGCAGTGCTGTGGCCTTATTCATACCAGTTTCTCTTGAGAGTCGAGCTAACGAGACTGTCTCTCCTGCCTTTGCGAGATAAAATAAAAGATCAAAGGCCTTACCAGCCGACTCACTCATGCCTTGCCACCCCTAAAATGCCAATCCAGTTCAATTTATCGCCCACATATGAAAAAGCAGTTTATTTTGTAACTTTATACGCTGACGGATATGTCGTCAAGGAATAGGCAAGAGCATTAAGACCCACATTGCACCTATTTATGAAAGCTCTTTTTTAATATGGGCTCTTAGTACATTCTTTCTTCGCTCCAGAAACCATCTTTCCAGTTGAAGCGCGTAGTATTGGGTAGCGGACTACCTTGTTCCATGGCTCGTGCGATATCCCTATATAGGCCTTTGGATGGCTCCGCATTCGATAGATCTACAATGAAGCGCCTGAATCCCTGCTTCTTAAGATTTGGTACCAAATCGGTAAGAGAAAAAGGTCTATCTGGAACAACTACAGAATAATCTCTTTTTCCTATGAGTCTGAAAGAGTTGTCTTCACGATCCATGAATTTTGCGTTGTCATATTTCCTCGATAAGTCCGCTCTAATTCTAAATAGATCTGGATATGCAAAAACTATGGGAGCAAAGAACTGAGCCGGAAGGTATTCCGTGAGTCTGTACAGATCTTGTCGAGAAATTTCATATGGCGGGATAAAGGCTTGCACTCCCTGTTCGATATAATAGGCAAGTGCCCATTTATTGAAAGTGTAAAGCCAGGGACCAGCAATTGAAATGACCTTTTTCCCCCTCAGCATCGAAAAATGGGCTTGATTATTTAGGATTACAAGTGAGACACCTTTTTCAAGCCAATAATCGAGTTCGGCGCTAAGCCATGTGGAATCGGATTCGGCAAGATATGGATCGAGCCAGAGGATGAGCCTATCTCGCTTAAAAGGAAGGCTTTTCTCTTCCAGGCGCATTGTCTCTGCATTCAGTTTGTTGAAAAGTATCATGGCCTTTTTGGGGCGAAAGGTTAGAGCGGCGTGCAGATGAGCGACCTTGCCTACCAGGATATAGTTTCCCGGTTCGAACGAAATCTCGAGCTTTCTGCCATCGAGACGCGAAATTGCGGGGCGCGGGGCTGTGTGGTTGCTTGGAAATTTATGAAACCTGTTGAGATTCTTAGGTAGCACCGGCTTATGGCTCCGCGTCATGCTGGCTGTTTGGATTAGGTATAGCTCATCGTTTTGACGCCAGTCTCCATCCAAAAGAAGAAGCATTCCATTGACTTCGTATCGTATCGCCAGGATCTTGGTGGTTATGCGGCCTGAGTCGTCTTTTCTATGGATACGTACGGAATCTCGTTCAGCCAGGCCTTCGCGGCTGTTCATTAAGGCCCAGCGCTTGCCATCGATTGTTCTGGCATCGCGAATTCTTCCAAGGGCAATGCCTGTACCTCCAGATTGCTCAGGGTGAATGTAGTCCTCGGGCTTGCCAGATATAAAAAAACTCGTTTTTCTGCGGGCAAAATCAGACTGAAGTATAGCCTTGGCCTTTAGCATGGCTTTTTCGCCATCTTTCTCGTAATTGTCCAACATTAAGCGGTATGCCGATACCACGGCTCCAACATATTCGGCAGATTTCATTCTGCCTTCGATCTTAAAGGCATCCACTCCCGCCATGATGAGATCTGGAATATATTCTATGAGTTCAAGATCGTCTGGAGAAAAATAGTAGCCCTTCCCTGTTTCGCTTTCGTAGAGCCTTCTACATGCCTGTGTACATTGGCCTCTATTCGCGCTCTTGCCTCCAAGATAGCTCGAAAACAGGCAGAGTCCTGAAGCGCTAATGCAGAGCGCACCATGGACAAAGACCTCGAGCTCAAGGCTTGTATACTGCCTTATCTGCCGAATTTCTTCTAGTGAAAGCTCGCGGGCAAGTACGGCTCTCTTAAAGCCCGCTCGCGAAAGCTGATTGCAGCCTGCGACCGAAGCGATATTCATCTGGGTAGAAGCATGAAGAGGCAAGGACGGAAAATGGTCATGCGCAATCTTTGCGACACCCGCATCCTGAACAATTATGCCATCTGGTCCTACGGAAGCGAGATATTCTAGCAACTGGTAGATGCGATCCGATTCGCGCTCTTCGAATACGGTATTGACGGTTACATATACCCGTCGCGAGTTATTGTGGCATGCATATACCGCAGCCTCGAATTGATTAAAGGCAAAATTCGTTGTCCGCATACGGGCATTGAAGGAGCGCAAACCAAGATAGACCGCATCTGCTCCTTCGCCAATAGCCGCGTCGAGGGCTTCCGGTGATCCAGCCGGCGCAAGTAATTCAACTTTCTTCACAGTATCCTTATAAGCTTTAATGGCACTTTGGTGCAAGGAGATGAGATGTGCGGCTGTAAGAAAACAGATCCAAACGCCAAAAAGATGCCAGTAATAGCAAATGCTACGGAGTGACAGTCCTATAAGGCTCTATCCTGATGTTGTATTTTATTCGCTTTTCCTATATATTCTTATAGCCTGGTTTTTAGGGCTTTTCTTCTTGTCTTCCGGTCTTGCGGAAGTTCTAAGAAATTACAATGCTTATATTTGCTCCGGAGTAATCCATGGATTTGGGGAAAATACGCAATATTGGCATAATGGCACATATCGATGCTGGCAAAACAACAACTACCGAACGCATGCTCTATTATTCTGGAAGGACATATAAGATAGGCGAAGTCGACGATGGCGAAGCTACGATGGATTGGATGGACCAGGAACAGGAGCGTGGTATTACAATCCAGAGCGCGGCTACAACCACCTTTTGGCGCGATCATCAAATAAACATCATAGACACGCCAGGCCATGTGGACTTTACCGCTGAAGTCGAGCGATCTCTTCGTGTGCTCGATGGAGCTATAGCGGTATTCTGCGCTGTTGGAGGCGTAGAGCCACAGTCCGAAACAGTCTGGCATCAAGCCGATCGATATCGCGTTCCACGCATAGCATATATCAATAAGATGGACAGGGTTGGTGCGAATTTCGAAGCGGTACTACAAGATATGAAAAGCAAGCTAGGAGCACATCCGGTGCCTTTGAATATCCCTATCGGTGCCGAGAGTTCTTTCGAGGGAGTCATCGATCTCCTCGAAATGCAAGAGATATACTGGAGCGAAGATGGTTCGGTTATTACAAAAATGCCCATTGCTCCAGAGCGGCAGGAAATAGCTTATCATTGGCGAGAAAATCTTCTAGATGCTGTTTCGTCCAAGTCCGATCTTATCACCAAGTTGTATCTCGAAGCTGTTGCCATACCAAAAGATACCCTGATTGCAGAGATACGAAAAGCCTGTATTGCTCAGTACTTTGTCCCTGTATTTGCCGGAGCATCGCGCAGAAACATGGGCGTACAATCCCTTCTCGATGCGATAGTCGATTATCTGCCAGCCCCTGACGAAGTTGGTTCGATCAAGGCTTACCATGCCAAAAGAGAGCAAGAGATAGAAATACCATGTCAGATAAGCGGCTATCCTCTCGGACTGGTATTCAAGGTGCAGTACGATCGGGAGGCTGGCGCTCTTTGCTATGTGCGTATGTATTCGGGTACAATGCACAATTCCTCAGTTGTGTATAACAACTCCAAAAAAAAGCGTGAGCGCATCACCAGACTTCTGCGTATGCACGCCAATAAGAGCGAGCCTATCGAGTCGGTTAGCGCAGGAGATATTGCGGTATTTGTAGGGCTCAAATTAGCCCAGACCGGCGATACCCTTGGTACCGAGGGTTATCCAGTACTTCTCGAAAAGATGCACTTCCCAGAACCTGTCATATCGGTTGCAATCGAACCCAGAACCCTTTCCGACCGAGACAAGTTAAAAGAAGCCCTCGATATTCTTGCCCGAGAAGATCCAACTTTTGCGGTTCATGAGGATGAAGAGACAGGCCAGATCATCATTAGAGGCATGGGAGAATTGCATCTCGATGTGATTGTCACGCGCGTTATCCGAGAATTCAAGGTTCAAGCCAAGATCGGCAATCCTCAGGTCACCTACAGAGAATCGATTTCGACCAAATATCGCCATAGCGAGAAGTTCCATAAAATCATTGCGGGCAAAGAAAATACTGCTGGCTTAACCATCGAAGTGGAACCGCTTCCAAGAGGAACCGGCAATCAGTATAAGAAACTTGTGCGAGCTCCGGATGTGCCTCAGGAAATCTTCGAAGCTATAGAACGAGGCATAATGTCAGCCTTTTCTTCGGGAATTCAGTATGGATATCCGGCTGTGGACATCGGTGTTTCACTTATAGATATCGAATATAACGAACTCACATCCACTGTATTTGCCTTCGAGGCTTGCGCCAATATGGCCTACGATGCAGCCTGCAGAGCGGCAAACCCTATTTTGCTCGAGCCCATTATGAAGGTCGATATTCTGACTCCAAAGGAATTCGTCGGAGAAGTTATGAGCCTTGTCTCTCAGCGCGGCGGCTTTATTCATGGTACGGAGACAAAGATTGTGGCCGAGATAATACATGCCGAGGCCCCGCTTGCGACTATGTTCGGCTTTACCACTAGCCTCAGATCTGTAAGCCAGGGTCGAGCTTCATTTAGTATGGAATTCAGCCATTTCGAGCCCAAGCGAGAATTATAGGCAATATCCTACCAAGAGGGTATTCGTCCTCTAATATTTGAAGCAGATGAATTTTTGTTCGCGTCTTCTCTTCGGGGAGGCGCGAGATGCTTTTCTTGCAAATTTCACATATTCCTGCTATGGCAATAGGATTCGTCTCTGCCATGCTTCCGCTTCAGACAAGTGCATCAAGTTGCGGCTATGCGGTTGCGGCTGGCTTAATCAACATAATGCGGAGCAGCGCCTATTTGGCAGGCTTCGAGGATCAGGAGCTAGAGAGAGAAACATATGCAAATTTATATATTCCAGCATTTGAAAATGATCAAGCTCTAGCCCAGACTTATAGAAAGGCATCACCAATTTCTCTAGCTGATATCAAGGCAATTCTTGCAAGGCAGGGAATCGATTCAATGGCATTCAAGTTTTCTCCTGGAGTCCTTCATCGGCTCGTTGAATCCATAGATACTCCCCTGATCCTTCATATCCGCGGCCGATTTTCTCACTTTGTTCTGATTATTGATGCAAAATTAGATGCTGAAGAGGACGCCGAATCGGCGGGAATTCTACTCTTTGATCCTTCCTGCGGGCTAGCGCTGCTGAGTGAAAGTGAACTAAAGAGTCTGGTTTCTGGATATTGTCTTCTTCCAATAAGATACGCTTGTAAGCAAGGAGAAAAACCTATGGACATCAAAGACCTCAAGCCGAGTCTTGATTCTCTGGAGGCCTTTTTATGGAACGTATTCCGAATCTTATGCAGCAAAGAAGAAAACTAGAAACAGGAAAGCACAAAGGCTCCAATTAGAACCTCAAGATCGAAAAGCTCCCTGTGTTCCGGCAAGTTCTCAATATTCCTCAACTGAAGCTCGATTTCGCCTATATACCAGAAGAAAAGACCAAATTTCGGATCTATACGAAATGCATATTCGAGAAAATCATTCGCCTTTCCGAGAGATCCAAATAAGAGAGATGGGATCTGGCGAGCAATTCCTACAAAGGTACGAAAAGCCGAGACAATACGAAAATCCCTATATTCTTCGATGAACCGGGCAAGCTCCCCAAGCAGTAGTTCTTGTGTGGTGTTCTGGCTTCCATCTGCCCAGGTCTTATTTATTAGAAGTGTCATGTTTTCTCGAAATACGCGCAAAAGATGAAACACACGTATTAGGCGTTGATCTTCTGTACAATCGATGTAGAAACTGAATTCACCTGGGTTTCCTAAAAGGTTTGCCAGAGCCAGCGCGGATTTCTTTCGTTCTTGCCCTGTGGATTTTACCATCGATTCGAAAATCTCAAAGACCTTTTTCTCGGATTCGGTTACGAGAGTGTCTACTCTGGCGGAATCGACAAAATCCATGGCAATACCATGACGAAAAGGCATGAAATGGTCAAGGGGGATAAGAGAAGCTCTAACTTTTCGCTCGATGGTCTATTCGTCCAGTTGCACAAGAACAAAGAGTATTTCATACTTGAAACATGGCAAATGATATTAGGATTCTCGAAAACAAAAGAGTGGGAGAAGACTTCATTCCATCTCGATATCTGCCTCCCGGCGAAAATGAATACTATCTACGCGATGAACAGCTTAGAACTCTTAGTAAGGAGCCCGCATCTTTCAGACCACTTTCAGCCACCGAATTAGAAGTGCTTATAAGAAACAATAACACATGCAGGGACTGGTCTTTGTTTCTTGTGCGGGATCCATTTTATCCCGAGCTTTTGAGGAATAACATATTCTTCGGGCTTATTCGGATTTCCCGCCTTGAGCCTGTCACCTTGGAACACCATGACTTCTCCACTGCAACCGGAATATACAACTCGCTGGTTATTGCCTGCGATATTGGGGACAATTGTGCCATTTCGGATTGTGCCTATCTTTCACACTATATCATCGATGATCACTGTATTCTCATCAACAATGCGGAATTGCAAGTCTCTAATCACGCCAAATTTGGCAATGGCATTATAATGGAAAGCGAAGATGAGTCGGTCCGAATAACGCTCGATGTTATGAATGAGAATGGTGGTCGCTGGATCTATCCATTCAATGGAATGCTTCCTGCGGATGCCTGGCTCTGGGCGAAATTTCGCGATAGAGATACTCTTATGGAGCGTTTTGCATGGATGACCAACACGAAATTCGATCGCAGGTTGGGTAGATACGGAGTTATCGGCCGTGACAGCGTGCTCAAACACAATCGCATCATCAAAGATACCTATATCGGAGAAAGCGCTTATATAAAGGGCTCAAACAAGCTGAAAAACCTCACCATCAATTCCAAGAGCCAAGCACCGACTCAGATTGGCGAAGGTGTAGAGCTCGTCAACGGAATCCTGGGCTATGGCTGCCGCGTGTTCTATGGATGCAAGGCGGTGCGATTTGTCATGTGCGATAACTCAGCCTTGAAATATGGAGCAAGACTAATTCACTCCGTCCTTGGCGAGAACAGCACCGTATCCTGCTGCGAGATTCTCAATAACCTCATTTTTCCAGCCCATGAGCAGCATCATAACACGAGTTTCTTGATAGCAAGCCTCATAAAAGGCCAGAGCAATCTCGCCGCGGGCGCTACGATCGGCTCAAACCATAATTCGCGCGCACCCGATGGAGAAATCGATGCAGGGCGAGGTTTTTGGCCGGGGCTTTGCACTTCCGTGAAACACTCATCGCGCTTTGCTTCGTTTTGCCTTCTTTCGAAGAGTGACTATAAGCACGAGCTCGATATTCGTTTTCCCTTCTGCCTCGTGGATAACGATGAGACCAAGGGCAGGCTTGTATTGGCTCCCGCCTGGTGGTGGCATTCCAATACCTATGCGCTCATGAGAAATGAAAAGAAATTCAAGGAGCGCGATAAGAGAATCGATAAGAGCATCCGCTTTATCTATTCTCCTTTTGCGCCGGACACAATGACCGAAATTCTTGCAGGCCTCGCGATTCTTGAATGCGCCACCGGAAAAGCAGCCATAGAATCGCTGGTCGACAACAAGGAAAATCGAAGGCTATTCGGCGACAAAATCCTCGAACTTGTGAGCAAGCTCAGATCGCAGTTGAGCCAAGAATCTAAGGCAGAAAACGAAGAAAAGAAGAAGAACAAGTCCGCACAAAGGCCTTATATGCAGAATCTTGATATTCATAACACAAATATCTCAGATATTCACAACCTGGGCGCTCTCATCCTTGCCAAACAAAATGACCCGCTGCCTTTTGAAGTCCATGTAGAGGGCTTCGAGAATTCCAAAAGACAACAAATCGTTCTAAAGCCATGCACAGCAAGAACTTCCTATCGTGAAATGTTGCTCTGGTTTTCTGTGACAACTCTCCTGCCCGTCCTTTTAACAGAATTAGACAAGATGGATAAGCTTGCCGGATCAGATGAGATTTTGAGCGGGCTATTGCGATGTCCAGAACGAGAAAACAAGGAATTCGAGAAGGCGGAGAATAGCCAGCAGTATAAGGCTTTGCTTAGAGAACCTCCAGAAATCGAATGGGATAACATGGGAGGTTTTCTTGTGGGCCATTCCAAGCTTGAAGATCTAATCGATCGCATAGAGACAGGGGGTATCCGTAGCTGGGATGAGCTTCATCGTGAGTATCATAGACTCTCCTTGGAATATGAAGAGGATGCTCAAGCTTTTGCCTGGGCTGTTCTTGGCTACTTAAGCCTTGATTCTGAAAGGGCTAGTGCCATCAATGTGGCCATTGCTAAAGGAGATACATCGAATTTGGGAGAACAGTGGCCAAAGCCCTCTTTTTCTGAGCTTATCTCTAGCCTCGAAGCCGCAAAGCAACTATCTTGCGCTATCGCCCAGCGCGTCTATGCTACCCGTGCAAAAGATTGGACTAATCCTTTCAGAAAGACAACCTTCCGAAATGAAAATGAACAACTCGCAGTACATGGCCGAATAGAAGATAATAGTGCTATAAAGGATGTCTCCCATGAAATGGAGTCCATGGTGGTGGAGATAGACAGACTGATTAGCAGGCTCCTAAAAAGCGATCCAAAAGCCTCTCATCCACAAGATGGGGCATTGTAATAGTGCCATACTCGCCATACTCGCAATTGAACTGATCGGCTACCTCCATGGCATGGACATTGCGCGCCCAAGAGCGCCGGGCAACGCCGCCCATTGCATCCCATGGTAAGGCCATACGTATAACCTGGTCGACCTTCTCCGAGCCATCGAGCACAAGGCCAAATCCACCATTTATGGCTTTGCCGATGCCTACACCGCCGCCATTGTGTAGGGTTACGAGGCTCATACCTCTTGCTGCATTGCCGGCAAAACATTGGGTTGCCATATCCGCCATGACATTCGAGCCGTCCTTGATATTGCTCGTCTCGCGAAAGGGGCTGTCTGCGCCGCCGGTGTCGTGATGGTCACGACCTATCATAACCGGACCAATTTCGCCATTGCGCACCATTTTATTGAATTTCAGCGCGATATTCATGCGGCCAAAGGCATCTTGGAAAAGAATGCGAGCTTGAGTTCCCACAACAAGCTTGTTTTTCTCCGCATCTCGTATCCAAATATAGTTATCGCGATCCTGGCCTCGGCGATCAGGATCGATGCAGGACATCGCGGCGAGGTCGGTTTTGTGGAGGTCTTCTTTTTTGCCAGAAAGGCATACCCAGCGGAAGGGCCCATATCCATAGTCGAAGAGCTCTGGGCCCATGATATCTTCTACATAACTCGGTAAAATGAATCCATCCTTTTCATCTATCCCATTTCTTGAGATTTCTTTTACGCCAGCATCGAAAACAGCCTTGAGGAACGAATTTCCGTAATCGAAGAAATATGTGCCATTTTTGACAAGGCGCGATATGACTTCGAAGTGCCGCCGCAGAGAAGCATCGACCAAAGCCCGGAAATAATGCCTATCCTCAGCCAAAAGCCTTGTACGCTCTTCGAAGCTTATGCCGACCGGGCAATAACCGCCATCATATGGGACATGGCAGCTAGTCTGATCTGAAAGCAGGTCCACATGTATATCGTGGCTATCGATATATTCAAGAAGATCGACAATGTTGCCATGATATGCGACCGCAATTGGCTCTCCCTTGTCCAGGGCGGCATGAGCAAGGTGGACAGCTTCTTCGCATGAATCAGTTTCGCAAGAAACCCAACCCTGTTTGAGTCTTGTTTCGATTCGCGAATAATCCACTTCAGCGATGATAGAGGCCGCATTAGCTATCATAGCCGCCTTACCCTGAGCTCCAGACATACCGCCGAGCCCAGAAGACACAAATAATCTTCCAGAAAGATCCTTATCCTGCGGGATGCCCAGTTTGAGTCTGCCTGCATTCAGGATCGTGTTATAGGTGCCATGCACAATACCCTGTGGCCCAATATACATCCAGCCGCCTGCGGTCATTTGGCCATAATTTGCTACACCCATTGCCGCGGCGATATTGAAGTCCTTGAGATTATCGTACATGCCCACCATGAGCCCATTTGTAATGATCACACGCGGCGCAAAAGGATGGCTAGCAAAAATGCCCACTGGATGGCCAGATTCCACTACAAGCGTACTGTTTTCGTCTAGTACTTCGAGGTACTTACAAATAAGTCGATACTGCATCCAGTTCTGGCATACCTGTCCGGTCTCGCCATAGGTGACGAGCTCGTACGGATAGAGTGCCACATCGAAGTCGAGATTATTGTCGATCATTACTCGGAGAGCACGACCCTCAATGCACCTGCCGGAATAGTTGTCGATGGGAAGGCCTATAATCCTTCCCTGAGGCCGAAAACGATATCCATAGATGCGACCTCGCTGTCTAAGCTCCGCCAGAAATTCCGGAGCAAGTCTTTCATGCCAGCGAGCTGGAATATAGCGCAAGGCGTTTTTTAATGCGATCCGTTCCTGGCTAGGTGTTAGTTCTGCGTCGCGCTTTGGCGCTCGTCTGACCCCTGGCTCGAAAACCAGCTCGGCTGGAAGATTCTCAAAATCTAGCGTTATTGTATATGGATGAGCGCTCATTATACTGACCTCCTTTTCTATCGTTTGTTTATATATCTTGTATCAATAGAATTGTATCATCAATAATGAGAATTGAAACGAAGAATCTTTCTCGATTTTATGTCTCGGCTTTTCATTTCAATTCTTGTTCAAGGTCCTCCGAACGCTAATTGTCAATATCTCGCCTTTAGTCTTATGATGTATATCGTTGGAAAGATCATGTTCTACAAAACCTTGAACTACAAATCTATTCATAAGGAGAAAGAATAATGGACAACGAAGTCACATGGTGGAAATTCGACGAAGTAGACGCCTTTATGAGGGCTGGATTCGAGGCTGTCGGGGTGGCTCCCGAGGTCGCGACTGTATGCTCGGACGTACTAATCTCCGCTGATAAGCGCGGCGTCGATTCTCATGGCGTGGGTAGATATAAACCAATCTATCTCGATCGTATTTGGGCGGGAATTCTAGATCCAAGAACGACCTTCGATGTTATAAGGGAGACTCCGACTACGGCAGTAATCGATGGTCATAACGGTATGGGTCTGTATATCGCAAAAAGGTCCATGGAATTGGCCATAGAAAAAGCGGATAAATTTGGTATAGGCATGACGGTGTGTCGAAATTCGACACACTACGGCGCAGCTTTCTACTATGCTCGCCAAGCCGTTGTGCATGGTATGATTGGCATGACCACCACTAATGCACGGCCTTCCATCGCTCCCACCTGGGGAGTCGAGCCCATGCTAGGCACTAATCCCATGACATGGGGCATGCCTTCGGACGAGGACTTTCCCTTTATGTTGGACTGCGCCACTTCAGTGACACAGCGCGGCAAAATCGAGCTCTACGACAGACTCGGCAAGGATCTTCCGGATGGATGGGTGATAGGACAGGATGGAAAATACAGACACGATACTCACCAGGTCTTGATAGACTTAGGTCAGGACAAGGCGGCTCTAACTCCTCTTGGCGGCCTCGGTGAGGATTTTGGCGGCTACAAAGGCTATGGCTATGCCATGGTGGTGGAGCTGCTTTCAAGCGCCCTCTCTCAGACCAACTTCATGAAGGCTCTTCTGGGTGTCGACTCAAACGGCAAGCCCAAGCCCATCGAATTAGGGCACAGCTTTATTGCCATCAACATCAGCGCATTCTGCGACCTGGAGGATTTCAAGCATCATGTTGGAGAGGTAAGCCGCCAACTCAGAGCGTCAAGGAAAGCCCCGGGAGCTCAACGCATATGGACGCCCGGCGAAAAAGAGCATGAGACATGGCTATACAGAAAAGACAAGGGTGTGCCCTTCAATCCGCCCCTTAAGAAGGCCTTCAAAGAAGTCAAGGAGCGCTGCAAACTCGATATAGAACTACCCTTCTGATTTGCGATATTCCTAAGCGATCCATGCAGCATGCATTGCATGCAAGGCATTACTCAGAGCTATAAGGCCGCGAGTCAAAATCACAAAAAAAGACCACAAGACTTTATAGCTCTGAATTTGTTGCTTATTGGTTTGTTTATGATTTAGAGTCTATCGATGATTTATATGTATGGAACTTATGAGCAATAATTGCCTTCCGGACTCTTTAAGCCATAGGTATTTTATTTAGCCTGCCCCGAGCCTCGAATTGTTCCACTGGCTTTTGCAGCCAGTTTTGCAAGAAGGCTTGGATCTTTCCCATACTTTTCTATCAGGCCACTTAGATCTCCCAAAAGCTCAGGTAGGCCATCCACAACAAGGTCTACCAAATCGTCTGCCATATCCTCTTCGTAATTTGCCACGATGTAATCGACGAGATCTGTCCACAGACTCTCCTTGCTCATTTTATCATTGAATTCCAAGAGCATATTTAAGCGCAATGAGGAATTTTCTTTTAGCTTACGAGTAAAGAAAGCGTAGGGACTCAAGATCGCCTTGATCGTAGTTCTAGTGCGCGGTTCCTGAGAAAAGAGGTAAAGGACATCCATCGTCGCAATGTATTGCGCATTGCCGCTAGCATTTATAACAGTGGGAATCAGTTCTTCCAGGGTCTTCTGGCGCAGTTGTAGTACCTTGCGATATTTATTTCCACCTTCTATAAAGCCGGCAACAACATCTGACCATATCTTGGTCTGCACGATGCTTGGAATAGATAGAGAATTCCCTATTGGCGCAAATATGGTAGCCAGAGGCCAGGCCAGAATACTTCTGAATAGATTGGCTCTAACGACATTCGTATCGAAGCCCCTCAAGGTGTTGTGCGCCGCAAGGTAGAAGCCATTTACAATCGAAATAACAAAGAATTTTACAAGGTTGAATAAGAATGTCTCAGGAGCTAAAGGCCACAATATATCAAAAGTGCTTTTTGCATATCCCATAAGGGGTACAGAAAAGCCAGTCCAGAAAAGCGATTGACCGACATTGTCAAAATTGATGCTCTTAAGTTTCCACTGGCTGAGTTTGGGACCTCTATAGGAAATTAGGTCTGCGATACTATTTCGAAAACCCGTGATACCAAGCCAAAGCAGGGCATAAGCAGGGCCTATATAAGCTGTAGCTACGGTAAAGCCAATAATCGCACGAATCGCATTCTTGAATGTCGGGTTGAAGTATCGCCAAGCGCGCAATGGGTTTATTCTCTCTTCATCGCCTGTAATTGCGCGATTCCAGCTACCCGAAACCTTGCCCATGCAGACAATAGAAGGGACAGCAGCATTTTGTAGACTTGCCTCGTCCACCGGACATTCGCTGGATCGAATCATAGCAGAAATAAGCGATGGGAGACGCATATGTCGTTTTATGTATCGCTTGCGCAAATTTCCGATAATCTGATCCTCGAATATGAATCCCATGCCTGGGATCTTTGGATTTCTCCCTGTGGCATCACTCCCACAGATAGGCTTTAGAAAGCTTCGACCTTCAGCTGCCGCACTCTTGTTGAGCTCGTTGACAAAACGCGCAAAGTCTTCTATTGATTCTGGATTTCTTCCTATACAATCCTGTATGTTATAGATTTCCACCGCGTCGATGCATCGACTCCATTTGATCAGGGCTTGTTTGGCTAGTTCAAGCCCATGCTCAAGAGGCTGGACGAACCTTATGGAGCATCCTGCTCTTTTTAGCATTTGGCTTATAGATTCAAGATCGTCAAAAGCGGACTGATAGGAAATTATATGAGGGGAATCGAAATAGGCCGAAAGCACCAAATCAGGAGAAAGCCTATTCAATTCCTTTTTAAGTTCGGAATAACTGGCTTCGATCTCTTCTCTTTGCAACTCACCGTTAGTTTGATCTTGCTGAAGGCCTGAAGGATTTTGCGCTATGTACCTTGCCTTTTCTCGAAGGACTTTATAGTACCACACTCTTTTCTGGAGAATTGGCCTATAGCGCACATACATGAATTCTGCAAGATGAAGAGGCGTGATATTCACGTTTGGAATAGTTGCAAGCAATACTTCCAGCGAAAGAGGGGCAAGGCAGTATTCTGGTTTATTCTCGAAGCCTTCATTTATTTTTGGCAGAGTATTTTGATTGAAATTTTCTAGTAGACGACGTACCGCATCGAGTCTGCTTTCTCTATTGATTTCGAGTCCCTTAAAGAACTTATCCATGTCTAATGCATGATCCGAGAAAAAGGAGCGCAATTCCTCCTTCGACGAAAAATGAGGAAGCTCGGCTATAAAATGGTAGCGAGCCCCTTCCACCAGAACGCTGAACTCGAGTCCAATATTTACCTTAAGGCCAAGGATATTGCCTGCTTCCAGCACTTCCTCCATCAGATCGATATCGGAAACGAGGCCATAAGCTACGGTCAGCGACGATATGCCCTTTATAAAGGCATCCAGTACGAGCTGGGTCGGATTTTTTCTTCCGGATGTTGCAACATCATGGACATGGTCATCCCAGGCATATCCAAGTTCTCCAATCTTCATGCCATTCTCTGGCAGCTCTATGATATTTAACTCATCGCAGAGCTTACGTATCACCTGGTGTTGTCCTTGTGTGGACATCGAAAAATCATAGAGTAATTCCAACTGACGTCGTTTATTCGAGCGGTGTTTTACAACTTCTTTGACCAGAGCCGACTGGACCCTTGCCGTATTCAATGGATAGTCGATGCTCGATGAACGAAAGGCGACATCGGCGAGGTTTTTTAGGGCTGTCAAGCGCCTGCTGGAGTTGCGAGAATCGAGGTCTCTAACCACCATCAGATAAGATTCTGCTATGGAAATTCTTCGGCGCTTAAACCAGCGGTTAGCTGCCTGAGGATGGAAAGGGGGAGGCGCAGTTATACTTTCAGGCTGATCTATCTTTACGTTGAGTTCACGGCGCATCTTGCGCAGCTCGGCCGAAAAACTGAGAGAAGAGATAAACTTATTGTATAGCCTGTGCAGCCTGGATTTCGCCATAATTCAATATAACCTATCCTTTCATATAAAACATCAGTCAAAAATAAAAAGGCTGGCCTCCGAATCCTTAGACCAGCCTACTGAATTGGAAATCTAACAGGATTCAGCGGTTGATACGCTGGAACTCCTCCATGAATTCTGCGGCTTTTCTAACATTATCGACAAGATTGGCATTATATATTGAAAACCGAATTCCACCTGTCGAACGATGCCCCCTAACTCCAACTATTCCAGCCGACCTTGCCTTCTCGATGAAGGTATCTTCCATTTCCGGCGTTTTGAGTCTAAATACAACATTCATCTGTGAACGGGAGCCCTTTTCAACCGGCCCTCGATAGAAGTTATCCGATAGATCGATGGCTTCATAGAGAATACGAGCCTTCTCTTCGTTGATTTCTTGCATTTTTTGGAGACCGCCGATTCTATAGAGCAGCCATTTTAGCATAAGGTTAAGTATATATATCGAGAAGCATGGTGGTGTATTATATAGCGAATTGTTCTCCGAAAAAGTGCGATAGGAAAGCATTGTGGGCAATTTGGACCCTTCCCGTGCAATATCCAGGAAGTCCTCTCTGATTGCGACAACGGTGACACCTGAAGGGCCAAGATTCTTCTGAGCGCCCGCATAGATGAGGGCAAGCTTATCGACCGGAAACGGACGAGAAAAAATATCGCTGGACATATCGCATACAAGAGGGGCTCCCTCCAACTCTGGCCAATATTGCCACTGAGAACCATAGATTGTGTTGTTGCTAGTCATGTGCACATAAGTCGAGGAAGAGTCTATTTTTAGCTCTTCCTGCTTTGGAATTCGTGTAAAGCTACCATCCTTGTTTTCGGTACTGATGACATCGACAGATCCAAAATGCTGTGCTTCCCTCTTAGCAGCCTTGCTCCAGTGTCCAGTAACAACATAAGTTGCCTTACGTTTGCCAAAGAGGTAATTCATCGGAACCATAAAGAACTGCGTCGAAGCTCCACCGGTCATGAATAGGATCTTCCACTCGGGTCCCATACCTGCGAGTTTGCGAAAAAGCTCCTGTGATTCATTATGCATCGCCTCGTATTCGCTAGATCGATGAGAGACTTCCATGACTGACATGCCCGTACTCTGCCAATCCAGCATTTCCTCTTGAGCCTTCCGCAATACTTCCATAGGAAGCGCAGCTGGTCCGGCATTGAAATTTATCACTCGTTTCATGAAATTAATTCCTTTCTCATCTACCCACATATTTCTTGAGTCTTGCAACTATGCAATCCGCTAATCTCAGAAGATTTTCCTCGGTAGATGCTCCAATATGAGGCGCCATAAGCACATTAGGCGCTCCAAATAGTGGAGAGCCTTCGGGTGGTTCCTTCGAATATACATCGGTCGCGTAGCCTGCAATTTTGCCGCATTTGAGGGCTTCGGCGATGTCTTTCTCCACAACAACCTGGCCTCTGCATGTATTTATAAGATAGACTCCATTCTTCATCCGGGAGATTATGGACGCATCGATCATGCCTCTTGTCTCGTCTATAAGTGGAATATGTAGGCTAATATAATCCGATAGCGCCAAAAGCTCATCGAAGCAGACAATTCTTACTATATCGGAACTCATTACATATTTATCGAAAGCAATCACGGACATACCAAAAGCCTTTGCCCTGTGCGCCAACTCCCGACCAATTCGCCCATTGCCTACGAGACCGAGTGTTTTCCCATAGAGTTCGCTCCTTTCAAGTTCTTTCTTAAGCCATTTTCCTTCTTTCATAGATATATCGGCTCGTACAAGATGATTGGGCATTGCGATCATAAACGCAAAGGCAAGTTCGGCAACCGCGATGCTGGAGGCTTCGGGAGTATTATCCACGATAATACCTTTAGTTCTTGCGTATTCGGCATCAATGGTATCAAGCCCAACACCTCCTCTTACAATGTATCTACAACGAGCTGCCCTATCGAGCATGGCTCCATCGACCTTTGTCCTGGAGCGAACTATCAACACCTCGGCCTCAGCAACCCGCGACATATCCGAAGTAACCTCGCCAAATTCCGCAAGTCGCTCCGGCAAATCAGGCGTAAAGGCATCTGCAAGCAGTATTAGCATTTGCACCTCCCGGTTTCGAAGGATAATAGCACTCTTTGGAAATCTAGAATAGAATATATATGCAGACCTTCTCTACTGCTACGAACCTTGTGTATAAGAAAAGGTTCGGAGCGGTATGTTATTGTTGCGGCGAAATGATCCTAGATTCGATATAGAAGCGCTTCTCCGAAGCCTCGCCCAGCGAAAATGTCTTTCGAGGCATTAAGCCCTCATGAATCACAATGCTGAAAAGCGACTCTTTTTTTATAGGCGGAAGATAGATTCCCATATTTCCATTTTTGCGGCCAATAGTCTCTATGCTTGTGCCGCCATGTATGAAATCGATACCAAACCCTGGATGAACCTTGCGGTATTCATCGATGTACTCTTGAATGGTGGAGACTGCGAGCAGCGTTTTAGGTTTATCAAATCGAATCGTTCCCGACTTATTCTCCGTTACAAATGCAAAGATGTGAGAACCTTGCTCCGAATCGACCTCCGCAAATGCCTGCCTTGCATCGGATCTATATTGTATCTCTGCGCCGACGGCGCTCAGCATTCGAAGGAAATCCGAAGCATCGATATTAAAGAGTACGCGATGAATAGGATGAAATGGGAGCCCCTCATCATGGAGATTCACGAGCTCTACCAGCGCATAGCGTGCTGGATGCTCCGAGAGAATTCTCTGGGCGTCGGGCTTATCTCTGTATGCATTCTTTATCTCTTCCCAAATAGCTTTTGCCGTAGCAAGCGAATGATTTCCATCGCCAACCGCAAAGAGCAAAACATCATCCGCACCATTGTCATGACTATACCTCGCACGGAATGTACAAGGATCCGAGAGGTTTTCGAGAGCCTGTGCAATTCTGTCAAACTCCCTGTCTTCTCTCACAAACCAACCACGGATATGGCCTGAGTTCTGCATCAAATCGAAATCATAAGCTTTTTCGAGGTAATACCTTCGTTCATAGAGCGGCTCTATAAGAGTCTTCTTGGGATCATCAACTAAGAGCATAATGTGTGGTAGTTCCAGCGGAGCACCGCGCCTAATCCGCATACGAGGTGGAAGACGTTCCTTAATTGTGGCTTCTGTGGGCCGGATCAGCGTTTTTAAATCCTCACTATACTGATATTGTTCCAGATCGATTGCCACAATAAGTCCAAGTCTGGGCTTTTCTTGCAAGCATGTCGTCCGTTCCACCAGCACAAAGGCTTCCCCCCTCGAGGTGATTAGACCTTGTTCCAAATACTCATGCATTGTCCTATGTACAGCCAAGATTCGCTGATCGATGTCACTATCTTCGAGAAAGCATTCGGGAAAAATCAGTCTAAGGGTTGAAGGAGCATCGTTTACTTCGCGAGCCACATCCTCCCAATATTCGCGTTCTGAAGAATATTGATCGCATGCTATCACAGCCCATTTCCGATAATCGATGCCTTCTCTTGGCAGATATATCTCAGGAACTGAGATACCTAAATCTCTTAGTCTTTCGCGCATTTTTGCTTGCCTTAATCATCCAACATTCGATTAGATATCGGTGCCTTTCTATTTTGCCTTTAGGCCAAGATAATCGTCCAGGTGATAGCGCTCTCTCAACAATTTCAGCAAACGACGATAGATGAGCGAGGATACGAGAAGAGAAAGCAAAAATGCTATGCCGATCGCCCATATCAAGGCTTCTTGCGGAAGAAACTTAGAAAAAGCAACCGAATAGAGCAACATGAAAAGCACAAAACAAATCGCCATCAGAAGAATATTCGCCACGGTTGCTCCGACTATAAAGAGAACAACCTTGCCTTTATTGGCTTGTTTCTTATTCATATCGATCCTCATCCCTTTTCAGACTGCGACGACTGTGCCTTCGGTTTGTGAAACTCTAGAATCAGAAATCCAAGTATCAAGAGAATCTCGCCAATAGTAATCGCAGAATCGGCAATATTGAAGGTCGCAAATCGCTCCATTCCAAGAAAACCATACATATTGACCGAAATAAAATCCACAACCCCTTGGGGTCGTAGAATTCGATCGATCAGATTTCCTATTCCTCCACCCACTATCAGACCTATCGAATATCTGAGTATCGGAGAAAGTCGTTCCGATTTGAAATAATAGAAAAGCAATGTTATAAGCACAACAATAGGCAAGCAAATAAAAAACAAAAATCTGAGCGGCTGCGGCGAAAGAGCACCGATGGAAAAGGCTGCCCCCCTGTTCCTAGTGTGCACTATCCACACAAAATCTCCCAGAATTCGTGCAAAAACCCTTCCTTCTGGAATATACTTTACAACGAGCGCCTTTGTAATCTGATCTACAATAATTATAATCCCAGAAAACAAAATAGGAACGAGAGGCACATTTTTCTTCATCTCACAATCCGGTGGGTATATCGAGGAAAATAGTATCGAGACCCAGCTCTGCGTGAGCTTTTTCCGCTATGGCCTTGACACCCCAGATCTCTGTAGCATAGTGCCCAGCGGCAATAAAGTTTATGCCACCTTCTATGAGATAATGGTAGATAGAATGCGAAGGCTCACCTGTTATATAGAGATCGATACCTTCCCTTATGGCTTCCAGAGACTCGAATGGGGCTCCACCCGATACAATGGCAACAGTATTGATCTCTTTCGGCCCGGCAGCAATTACGGATTTCGCAGCCGACCCATCCGGAAGAATCTTAGCTATGATTTTATCCAGTTTGGCTGGCTTTGGTAGAACACCCGACCATCCAATGCTAATGCCATGATATATGCCAAAAGGCTTTCTATCCTTAAGCTCAAGCAGATCCGCGAGACGGGCATTGTTGCCTACCTCGGAATGTTTATCTAGAGGAAGATGACATGCATAGAGAGCCATATCGGAATCAATTAGAATTTTGAGCCTTTCTCTAAGGCTGCCTATTATCGGTTCTGGCTTCCCCCAAAACAGACCATGATGGACAAATAAAAGATCAGCACCTACATTGTGCGCTCTTCTAATGCTTTCAGCGCAGGCATCCACCGCGACCGCCATCTTTTGTATGGGTTTTGAAGCACTGCAGGCAACCTGAATGCCATTGAGGGAATCATCGATCTGTCGAAGCTGATCGATTTCAAGAAAAGATCGAGCCCAATTGTCGAATTCAGCTAGTATCATGGAACTAGTATAAAAAAAAAGAACCCTTCATGGAAGGAGGCAGACCATAAAGGGTTCAAAAGCTATATAATGTCGTTTCGCCACCGACACTCGCTTATTGCTTTCAATTTGAATATATCACATTCTATAAATTGCGTCAATATTCTGAGACTACATTGGCTATGAAAAATTATGAAAATCTTACCAAATATTGTTAGATTTCACAATAGCTCACAAAATATACCATAATATGCGCTTTTGTGCAATAGGAAGAAACCTAATCCGTTTTGATAGCTGTGCCTTTGAGCCCCATTTCTTCGGACCCATATTTCATACTATAATCTGGCATAAACAGGAATATGCGGAGATAAAATGATCTATTGGAATGCCGATCTCGCCGCCAAAATAGCATGTAGTTCGGAAGATATGAAGATCTTGCCTTCCTATATCGATTACCTGGTAGACTCGGCCAAGAAGATTGCGCAAGGAGTCATACAGCCTGATTCAGAGCAATTATCTTCCGAAAAAGATGACTTTTTCCGATATGGCCTCCTGCTGGTAAGCGAAGGTCTATCAGGTGAAATATTAGAAGAGATTCTCGCCGTGCTTCTATACGTAAGCAAGGTCGAAGGTATCGAATTTCTGAAACAATGCGTTGCCGCCGAGGCTATTCTTTCCATAGCAAATGGCGAGGATGAGGAAATAATGATCCGCAAACTCTTGCCATACTGTGGAATAGATGCAGCTCTTGACACCGTAGCACAAAGGAAATCAGAGCATGCTGATTGAACGCCTCGCCAAAATGTATGTCCAATGGGGAGCGCCTAAACAGTCTATCGAGTCGGATCGGAGAAGAAATCGCCAGATTCAAGCAGTCCGCGAATTCCTGGAAATCATCCAAAAAACGGGCGAAAACCGCAAGGAACTGTTTGAAGTATCACAACAATCCAAGAGAAAGGCAACCAAGCTGTCTTATCTCCTCCTTGCAAGCGACACCGAACCTGCAGCGGTCCGAGATTCCTTTTTGCGCTCTGGCCTCCTGTTCAAAGGGCAGCAAAATAATAAACCTGAGCTGCTCATGTGGTTGGCCGGGACAGAAGCATGCGCCAGGGGCATTCATCCTTATATCGTATTTCTTATTATGTCAGCATATTCCGGCCTTGAGGCAGCTAATTCGGAATTCCTATGGCTCAGGGAGAGGTCAAAGCTTCAAAATGCTAAGCTTACCGAATATATCGTGCCTGGAGATCTCACCGACAACATCGAAGAAGCGCTAAGCGAGCCTTTGAGGTTTAAGCGTACCATCCGAATTGCAGGTATGCCTTTGGCTGCATCCGCCTTTGCTGGATGCTCACTCTATTATATTGAACAGATCCTCGCGCTTGTTGGGCCTATTGGTTCATTCATCCTCACAGAAATGATAGCTGCAGCGCGGAAAAGACTTATTTCCGATGAAATATGTACCGCTCAGCAAGCTTTCCTCGATTTATATTCTCGGCAAGAATCCGAAAGCTCGGCTTTAGATAAAGGCCTGATGACAGGAATGGAAGCCTTTGAAGAATCTAGTCAGCCAGATCCTGACCTAATCCGTACAACGACCGATATAATTATGTCCGCCGAAGCGAAAATTCTCAAGGCAACTCTCTCTTCCATGAGCGATAACGAAATTGCTTCCCTCTTGCGATGCATCGAGCCCATTGCACATGAACGCCTCTTAAGCCTGATTTCGCAAGGGCGACAGAGGCGTATACTCACAGCCATTCAGCATACGGATAATGTGACTGGAGAAAAAATGCTCCGCGATGCCCAGCTTTTTGCGCAGAAATTGCTTTCATCATATGCTCCAAGAAATCTTCGGCCTGGCGAGACCCTCAAAATTCCGGAGCTTTTGAGAAATCTCATTTCTTCATTGCTTGGAAGAGAATAAAAGATAGACTTCCCTCTAAGCGGTGCCGAGAGCAAAGCGCTAATAATCAAGGCAAAATAGCTCTAGAGAGACAAAACCAATGGCAAAGCCTGAAAACAATCTTGAACCATTGAGCTGGTATTCACTTCTGCAAAAGCTTATTAGCTCGCTCAGTTGCCTTTACCACGGCCTTGATCAATGTCACCCGTAGTCCGCCATCTTCGAGTTCCATAAGGCCATCGATAGTAGACCCAGCAGGAGTTGTAACCTGATCTTTGAGTTTAGCCGGATGTTCCCCTGTAACAAGCACGGTCTTAGCCGCACCAAGCACAGTCTGTGCTGCCAGCTCGATGGAAACCTCGCGAGGCAGCCCCATCTTTACCCCACCATCGGTCAGTGCTTCAATTATCAGGTAAACATAGGCTGGCCCAGAACCGGAGAGACCTGTCACCGCATCCATATACTGCTCATCTAAAACGAGGGCACGGCCAACCGATTCGAAAAGCTGCTTGACTTTCTGGATTTTTGATTCTTCTG
>ERZ795030.841-NODE-841-length-45442-cov-8.433516_pt1 | contig 45442 bp, 42 predicted proteins | sample MGYA00375122_ERZ795030 | MGnify/ENA primary metagenome ERZ795030 (study PRJEB30165, sample SAMN05720146) | activated sludge metagenome | isolation source: anaerobic digester from wastewater treatment plant | place: Japan | collected 2015-04-20 ... | reverse complement strand
CTACACAACTCGGAACACTCTTTCCCTACACGACGCTCTTCCGATCTGCAGGTCCAGTCGCTCCGGCCGAACATCGCCGCCGTCGGCGCCCTCGCCCCCGACGAGGAGGTGGTCGTCAGTGCGGAGATCGAGGGGATTCTGAGAACCGTCCGGGTCAGTGAAGGCGCGGCCGTCACCAGGGGCATGCCGCTGGCCTCCATCTCCGATACGGACTACCGCCTCGACATGCAGCGCTCCGAGGCGGCGCTGAGGCAGGCCGAGGCGACGCTGGAAAACATCAGGGTCGAACACAAGCGCAAGGAGACCCTCTCCAAGGAGGAACTGGTGACGCGCCAGCAGCTCGACGACGTGGCCACGCGCCTTGCGCTCGCGGCCGCCGAGGTGGAAAGGGCCAGGGCGACCCTGGCGCTGGCGAAGGAACGGCTTTCCAAGGTCGGCATCGCCAGCCCCATCGACGGGGCCGTGAAGGAAAAGCGCGTGTCCGCGGGAGATTTCGTCCGGAACGGCACGCCGCTCTTCACGCTGATCCGCATCGATCCCCTCAAGCTCCGCTTCACGGTTTCGGAAAAGGACATCGGGCGGATCCGGAACGGTCAGGATGTGAATTTTCAGATCGACGCGCTGCCCGGCAGGGAGTTCTCGGGGAAGGTGAGCGCCGTCTATCCGCATCTCGACGAGAAGACGCGGACCCTGCAGGTGGAGGCGACGGTTCCGAACCGCGACCGCATGCTGAAGCCCGGCCTCTTCGCGAGGGTCATCCTGTACACGGGTCCCGCACGCGACGTCGTCGTCGTGCCGCTCACGGCGGTCGTTTACGACAACTCGCATACGAAACTGTTCGTCGTCAACGGCGACAAGGCGCATGAACGCCCGGTCAAGCTGGGCGGCAAGTACGGAGAGCTGATGGAGATCGCGGAGGGGTTGAAGGCGGGCGACGCGGTCGTTGTCGTCGGACAGAACAACCTTTCCGAAGGAGTCAAGGTCAATGTGGCTCGCTGACACCTCCGTCAAACGCCCCGTCTTTGCCACGATGCTGATGCTGGCGCTGGTCGTGCTCGGCGTCGTCAGCTATCCGGACATCGGCGTGGATCTCTTCCCCAAGGTCGATTTCCCGCTGGTCAACATCCGCACGGAACTCAAGGGTGCCAGCCCCGAGGTCATGGACATCGACGTCACCGACAAGATCGAGGCGTCCGTCAACACCATCAACGGGATCAAGAGCATCACCTCGACCAGCCGGATGGGCATTTCCTACATCACGGTGGAATTTGTCTTGGAGCGGGACATCGACCAGGCGGTCCAAGACGTGCGGGAAAAGGTCGCGCTTGTCCGCAAGAGGCTCCCCGAAGACGCGGAAGAGCCGATCGTCGAGAAGGTCGATCCCGACGCCACGTCCGTGCTCTGGCTGAACCTCTCCGGCCAGAAAACGATCCGCGAACTGTCGACCTACGCCGACGAGGTCCTGAAGGAACAGCTCCAGAGGATCAACGGCGTCGGGGCGATCAATCTGGGCGGTCTGCGGCTGCGCCAGGTCCGGATCTGGGTCGACGCGGACAAGATGCGCGCCTACCAGGTCGCTCCGAGCGACATCGAGCAGGCCCTGAAGAGGGAAAACGTCGAGCTTCCGGGCGGGCGGATCGAAAGCGGTACGAAGGAATACACGGTCAAGGTCAAGGGCGAATTCCCCCGCGTACAGGATTTCAACGACCTGATCGTTTCGTACCGTCAGGGTGCGCCGATCCGCATCCGGGACCTCGGCCGCGCCGAGGACGGCATGGAGGACATGCGTTCGATCGCCCGCTACAACGGCGTTCCCGCCGTCGGCATGGGGCTCCAGAAGCAGTCCGGCACCAACACGGTGGAGGTCGTCAGCCGGGTCAAGGCCGAGATCGAGAAGATCCGCAAGACGCTTCCGCCGGGGATGGAGCTCAACATCGCCTTCGACCAGTCGGTATTCATCCTGCGCTCCATCAACGAGGTCCAGCATCACCTGATCCTGGGCAGCTTTTTCGCGGTGCTCGCGGTCTTTCTTTTTCTGCGCAACCTCCGCACGACGATCATCAGCGCGATGGCCCTGCCCGTCGCGATCATCTCGACCTTCGCCCTGATCCGCTTCTTCGGTTTCACCTTCAACAACATGACGATGCTGGCGCTCTCGCTCTCGGTGGGACTGCTGATCGACGACGCCATCATCGTCATCGAGAACATCCACCGCCATGTCGAAGAGGGGATGACCCCGCGGGAAGCGGCGACATTCGCCACCAGCGAGATCGGCCTCGCCGTCATGGCGACGACGTTCGCCATCGTGGCGATCTTCCTGCCCGTCGCCTTCATGAAGGGGATCATCGGCCGGTTCTTCCTGCAGTTCGCGCTCACCGTCGTCTTCGCCGTGCTGGTTTCGCTGCTGGTTTCCTTCACCCTGACGCCGATGATGGCGTCGATCTATCTCAAGGGCGGCCACGTGCGCCGGCCGGAACGGCGCGGGGCCGCGCCGCTTTTCGCCCCTTTCCGCCGGATGGGCGACGGCCTCGAGACCGGATACAGAAAGATCGAGCGTCTCTACCGCGGTCTTCTGGCGATCGCCCTGAACTGGCGCAAGACGATCCTGGTCCTTGCCGTCGCCGTCTTCGCCTTCAGCCTCTACATGACGAAATTCCTGGGCAAGGAATTCGTCCCCCCCGAGGACCAGTCCCAGTTCATCGTTCGGGCGGAAACCCCCATCGACTATTCGCTCGAGAAGGCGGGCGAACTGCTGGAGAAGGCCGAGGCCATGGTCCGGGAGGTCCCGGAGGTGAAGACCGTCTTCTTCATCCAGGGGCTCGGCGGCGACATCACGCGCTCCCGCATGTTCACGATCCTGACGCCGAAGTCGGAACGCGACCGGAGCCAGGAACAGATCATGGCCGACATCCGCCGGAAGCTCAACCGCATCCCCGGCATCAAGGCGTCGGCGGAGAACGTCGCGATGATCGGCGGCGGCCAGCGCACGGTTCCGATCCAGTACAGCGTCCGGGGGCCCGATCTCGATTCCCTGCAGAAATACACGCAGCAGATCGTCGGCGAGTTCGCGAAACTGCCGGGCATCGTGGACGTCGACACGTCGATGGAGACGGGGAAACCGGAAATCAAGGTCTTTATCGACCGCGACAAGGCGGCGGACCTCGGTGTCGACGCCGCGACCATCGCCGAGGCGATCAATCTGCTGGTCAGCGGAGAGGTGGACATCACCAAGTACAAGGACGAGAGCCGCGGCAGGCGGTACGATGTGCGTCTGCGGCTGATCGATGAAAACCGAAGCGATCCCGAAGACCTCGGGCGGATCTTCGTCCGGTCCCGCGACGGACGGCTGGTCGAACTCGCCAGCGTGGTGATGATCCAGGAAGGGGGAGGGCCGAGCCTCATCAACCGCGTGGACCGTCAGCGGGCGGTGACCGTCTTCGCCGGCCTGGAAAAGAAGCCCCTGGGCCAGGCCGTCGAGGAATTGAACGTGATCGCCGCGAAAGTGCTGCCGCCGGACTATCTGCCTAAGTACAAGGGCACGGCGGAAACGATGGGCGAGTCCTTCGGCTACCTGCTCTTTGCGATGATCCTGGGAATCATCATGGCCTACATGATTCTCGCCGCGCAGTTCGAGAGCTTCATCCACCCGTTCACCGTGCTCCTGTCGATGCCGCTGTCGTTCATCGGCGCCTTCGGGGCGCTGCTGCTCTTCGGAAAGACGCTCAACATCTACAGCTTCATCGGTCTCATCCTGCTCATGGGACTCGTCAAGAAGAATGCGATCCTCCTCGTCGATTACACCAACACCCTGCGCGAGCGCGGCAAACCCCGCCGCGAGGCCATCCTCGAGGCCGGACCCGTCCGTCTCCGTCCGATCCTCATGACGACCTTCGCCATGGTCTTCGGCATGCTGCCCGTCGCGCTGGGAATGGGGGAAGGCGCGGAGACGCGCTCTCCCATGGGGATCGGCGTCATCGGGGGGCTGCTGACGTCGCTTTTCCTCACGCTGCTCGTCGTGCCGGCGGCTTATGACCTCTTCGACGACTGGCTGCAGCGGCTCAGGCGTTTGAAAAAGGGGCCGGAAGAGAACCGGAAGCCGGCCGAACCGATCGCCCCCTGAGATCGGCCGCAAAGAACATTTGCGAAACCGTCCGCTCCGTGGCATCCTGTGAAGGAGCCTGGACACGGCGGCCGCAGCAGGCGGCCGGGGCGTTGGCGGTTCGAACGACAGGGCTTTCCGGGAGGCTTGTCATGAAGATGGTCATGATCGTCTATTGCGAGGCGTCCAACGAAATCATCCTGACGGCGCTCAAGGAGACCGGCGTCAGGGCCTATTCCAGGATGAAGGACGTGAGCGGCGAAGGCACCGAGACGGAGCCAAAGCTGGGCACGCACACCTGGCCCGGCAGGAACGACGTCATTCTTACGGCGGTGGAAAACGGGAAGGTCGAGGCCTTGAAGAAGATGATCCTCCGCCTGAAGACCGAGCACCCCAGGTGCGGCGTCAGGGGATTCGTGTTCCCGATGGAAGAGATCATCTGACAGGCTGTTGAAAAGAGCTCGTCTGCCGCGTTTCCCCCACCCGTCACCGTTCGGCCCTTCGACAGGCTCAGGGCAGGCTAAGGAGTCTGTCATGGTGAGCTTGTCGAACCATCGGGAGCCTTGCATGCAGGCATTTTCCAACAGCCCCTGTTACAGGGAGGGCAGGTCATGGGCGGTCAGAAGGTAACGCGGCGGCAGAAGGATGTGTCCCGTCTGATTCGGGAAAAGAAGCAGCTCCAGCGCGACAAGATCCGCAATCCCAAGAAGAAGTGACGTCCGGTCCGCGGCGCCGCAGAGTCGCCGGATCCGCCGGCAGGAGGGCCCGGGTGGAGCGGGCTCATTCCGATTCCAAATCAAAGCGCTATCATCGTTGGCTTCGTTGTCGGCTCCTCGACGTACGTCACTGTACGCCTGCGTCGCCTCCTCCTCGCCGCCTTGATATCATCTTAGATTTGAAATCGGAATCAGGACCCGGCCGCCTTTTTCGTGCGCAGATACCGGATACCGGTGTAGGCCAGGAGAACGGTGAAGAGCAGGCGAAGCGGCATTTCCGGCAGCAGGTGCGCGATGCTTCCCCCCAGGTAGGTTCCGGTCAGGATGCCTGCGATCAGTCCCGCCAGCGTCTCCGTGCGGACATTCCCTCTCTGATAGTGGGACCATGCTCCCAGCGTCGAGGCGGGGATCATCGCCAGGAGAGAAATGCCCTGGGCCGTATGCTGTCCGACGCCGATGAACAGAATCATCATCGGCACCATGAAAACTCCCCCGCCCACGCCCATCATGCCGGAGAGAAAGCCCGTCAGGAGCCCGAGGACAAGAAAGGCGACGATCTTCAGCGGCAGGTTGGCCGTTACGTCCAGGAGGTTGGGAAGGCAGGGCTTGAAGACCAGCAGGGCGGCCACGAGGAGGAGAAAGGCCCCGAAGGAGCGCTTCAGTTTCACTTCCGGAAGAATGCAACAGTATTTCACGCCGAGTTTGGCCGTGGTGAGTGCGGCACCGGCGATGAGCACGGAGGCAAGGAGATCGGCGGTGCCGTGGAGGTAGTAGGTCAGGGTGCCGACAATCCCCGTGCAGACCACGGCGACGAGGCTCGTTCCGTGCGCGTCGTGCTGCCTGAACTTGAGGAAGTCCACCATGAGCGGGATCATGACGACGCCGCCGCCCACGCCGAGGACGCCGCCCAAGCATCCGGCAATCAGCCCGATGAACAGAATCTTGACCAACCGCGGTTTCTCCTTCTTCGCCGAACTCGGGGAAGGCGAAAAGATGGGTTTGCTCTAGTATGAAAGGGCGGACCTGTCAATACGATTGTCGGCGCTGCGGCGATTTCTTCGCATGCTCTTTTCCCGGAAATGATGTATGAAACAACGCCACTGCCATCGCGGGAAGCCGCGGAAGGAGGGAGTGTCATGACGGAACGCCCGCTTTCACAGGAAGACCTGGCCGAACTTCGCGCCGCGGGGATTGCGGAACGGAGCGCCCTGGGGCAGATCGATCTCTTCCGGAGGGGGCCGAGGTACGCCCGCCTGGACAGGGCCTGTACCGTCGGCGACGGCATCGTCGCCCTGTCGGAAGACCAGTGCCTGGAGGCGATCGCGCGCTTCGATCGCGAGGCGGCGGATGGACGCTTTCTCAAATTCGTCCCCGCCTCCGGCGCGGCAACGCGGATGTTCAAGTTCTGGTTCCAGGCCTGCGGGAGAGGCGGCTTCTCCTCGCCGGAGGAGGGACGGCAATTCCTGGCGGACCTGCCGAACTTCGCCTTCTGGGACGACCTGTCGGACCGCATCTCCCGCACGGGGGGCCGCCTGCCGGAGTGGGCGGAGGCCGGACGTTTCACCGACATCCTCGAGATGATCCTCACGAACCGCGGCCTGGACTATGGGTGCCTGCCGAAGGCGCTGCTGAAGTTTCACTCCTACCCCGGCGGCGCCCGCACGCCGCTGGAGGAGCACCTGGTGGAAGCCGCCCTGTACGTGCGCGATGGGAACGGCCTCTGCCGGATCCACTATACGGTGTCGGAGGAGCACCAGGGAATCGTCGCCGCCTACCTCGCCGACCGCATCCCCCGGTACGAGCGGATGTTCGGCGTCCGCTACGAATGGCGGATCTCGGCGCAGAAGGCCGCCACCAGGACGATCGCCGTCGATCACGACAATCGTCCCTTCCGCGACCGCGACGGGAGACTGCTGCTCCGGCCGGCCGGCCACGGTGCGCTTCTGGACAATCTGAACGCGATCGACGGCGAGTTCATCTTCATCAAGAACATCGACAACGTCGTTCCCGACCGCCTGAAGCCGGAAACGGTGCGGTACAAGAAGGCGCTCGGCGGGATTCTCGCGGCGCTTCGCGCGGAGGTCTTCCGTCACCTGGGCGCCCTCGAAGCGCAGGAGGACGAAGAGCGGATCCTTGCCGAGGCGATGCGTTTCTGCGGGGAAAGCCTGGGCGTTTCCTTCCCGCCGGGATTCACGGGCCGTGCGCCTTCCGAAAGGTCGGCCTACCTCCGGCGCTGTCTGGATCGCCCGCTCCGCGTATGCGGGATGGTGCGCAATGCAGGGGAGCCGGGCGGAGGACCTTTCTGGGTGCGGGGGGACGACGGCCTGTCTTCGCTGCAGATTGTCGAGGAATTCCAGGTCGAAGGGGCTTCGCCGGGGCAAAAGGAGATCTGGCGGCAGGCGACGCACTTCAATCCCGTCGATCTCGTCTGCTCGGTCCGGGACCGGCACGGCCGCAAGTACGACCTCCGCGAGTTCGTGGACTCCCGCGCCGTCTGCATCACGCACAAGTCCGAGAAGGGAAGGGAATTGAAGGCCCTGGAGCTCCCCGGCCTGTGGAACGGTTCCATGTCGCGGTGGAACACCGTCTTCGTCGAAGTGCCCATCGAAACGTTCAATCCCGTCAAGACGGTCAGCGATCTGCTGAGGCCCCAGCATCGGCCGGGATGAGGGCGCCACGCCGTTCCCGCCCGCCACGCCGTCAGGGCTCCAATTGTCGCCATTCGAGAAATGCTTGACAGGCGCCGGAAAGTCCGTTAATACCGCCCATAGATATTGCAAATCTGGAGGTGATACATGGCCAGCAGGATCACGATTTTCTCGCTTGTAAAGGCATTCCGTGTCCTGGAACTTGTCAGCAGTTCCACTTCAGGGTACACGCTCACAGAGCTGGTTCGCCATCTGAAGATCAGCATGGGCGCCGCCCAGCGGATCACGAACACGCTTCTCGACCTGGGATATCTTTACAAGGAACCGAAGACCAAGATCTTTCGTCTGACTCCCAAGTTCCTTTCCTTCGGATCGGCCTTCCTTTCTCAATCGGAGATCCGGGACATCTCCCTGAAGTTCATGCGGCAGCTCAATGAGGAACTGAATGAGGTCGTGAATCTGGGCGTCATGATGAACGACGAGGAGATCGTCTATATCGACCGCGTCGACAGCAGCACCCACATCGTTTCCGCGAACATCCGCGCCGGGTCGCGGCGGCCCATCCATCTGAACTCCATCGGCAAGGTCATCCTGGCCCACCTGCCGGAGACCGACCAGAAGAGGATCCTCGACAACATCTCCTTCGAGAAGTACCCGAGCAAAACCTTACGGAACCGCAGGGAACTCGAGGATCAGTTGAGGACCATCCGGAGACAGGGGTATTCAGCGGGCAAGAGCGAACTGTATGACGACATCTACGCGATCGCCGTGCCCATCCTCAACCACCACGGCGTGGCCGTCGCCGGCCTCAACGTCGTGATCCCGTTGAGCCGCGCTTCCAAGAGTGAGATCCAGAACCGGTACATCCCCCGGCTTCTCGAAGCCGGCCGGGCCGCATCGGAGGCATTCGGGAGCGTGACATCCAAGAGACCGACGAAGCGGCAGGTCGTGCGGAGAAGGAAAAGAGGTTGATTTCCCCTGCCGATTCAGACGAGGAGGCCCTTGACTTCTTCCCGCGCGGCGGCCGCGGCGACGAGCGCGAGTTCACGGCCGTCGACCGTGCAGGCAACCTTTACCGCTCGATCCTTCGGGGCGTCGCTGTACAGGACGCAGAGCGATGCCGCCGTCGCGAGCACCTCTTGGTCGCCGCCGCCCGGCACGATCGCCAGCGGACCCGGGTAATCGGCGACGTGGAGTGCGGCGTCGCCGGGCCCCGCCAGCTTTTCCAGCGCACGGTTGTCCCGCTCGTTCCTTCCGACGATCACCTTCCTCCCTTCGTCGATGCGGAAATGACGCCCGTATTTGAGAAGCTCGATGTCGTTCACGGAGCAGCGCGGGTTCCCCTCGAACAGGTCCCGGAGGCGCCGCGAGAAGATGGGGTCCGTCAGGAGGCACCCACCGGCGGGCGGCGCGTAGTCGGCGATGCCGAACCGCGCCGCGAGTTCGATCTGCATCTTGCGGCCCCGTCCCTGGATGGCGAGGAGCCTCCGCCGGTCCAGTTTTCCCTCCCGTTCCGGCCGCGTTTCCGGAAGGAGCTGCGCGGAAAGAGGGCGGACGATGTCGTCGGGGTAGCCGGAATTCTTGGCAACGATGTAGAGCGACTGGCGGTTCTGCGACATGGGACGCTGGCCCAGCACCTCGCCGGTGATGATGAAGTCCGCACGCTCCTCGGCCAGCATGGCCCCCGTTTTCCGCAGCATCAGGGTGTGGCAGTCGATGCAGGGATTCATGTTGCGCCCGTAACCGTAACGGGGCGCCCGGAGCATGGCCAGATGTTCATCGGTGAAGTTGACGATGCGGAGCGGAAGGCCGAGCTTGCGGGCCGCAACGCGCGCACGCTCCGGGCCGAAGAAGGGGGTTTCGAACGTAACGGCCAGGACTTCGATCCCCTGTTCGAGGACGACCTTGGCGGCGAGGAGGCTGTCGAGCCCCCCGGAAAACAGGGAAAGCGCTTTCACGTTCAATAGCGGACGACGGCGATGTCCCTCATGCGCCGAAGGATTCCGTAGAGGTCACGGTCCAGGTCGAAATCGACGAGGTACAGAGGCCCGCCGGAATGCAGGATCTCCAGGGCTGGAAATGTGGCCACGATGCGTCCGCCCTCATCGAGGGCGAAAGGGAAGCGATCGAAGGCGACGGGAACGGCGAGGGCGCGGAATGTCCGCTCGACGGCCGTCCGTTTCGATTCCTCCGGATCGAGGATGAGAACCCGATAGGACCTTTCCGCGAGGATGTTGACGAATTGTTCGGGGAGGCGGCGGTGATGGACGAGGAGCGACGTCTCTCCCGCCTGCACCAGAAGGTCTCCCTTCACGGACAGGTTGAAGCCGTCCTTCTCCACGCTGAAGATCCTGACGTCCGTATCCCGGCCGACGGGATAACCGAGATTCGTCAGGAGGATCTGGAGGAGGTCTTTCGCCGAGCCGGCAAAGATCGACTGGACTTCCGCGGGGGCCGTTGAATCCTCCTTGGCCGCGGGCACGATCTTCCCCTCCCGGATCTCCGTCCACAAGACACCCCGTTTTTCGAGAAAGGAGGCCACAGCCGCCGGCAGGGGCCTGGCCGCGTCCGGAATGGTAAGAAGGGCCTGAAGGTACGGCCCTTCTCCGGGGCCCGTCTTTCTGCGAATGAACCAGTCCGCCGCCACCCGGAGTTCAGGTGCGCCTTCCACGCGTTGCGGCTTCTCTCCTTTTTCGAAGGTGTAGGACGCCGAGGCCTGGACGATTTGCCGCAGCAGGGTGAAGACATCTCCCGATTTCTGGGGGACGATCCAGTGGTAATTCTTCCATCTCTCCTCGATCATTTTCCGGATGTCGGCCGGGATGCGGGCGTCGAAATCGACGAGCACGATCGTCCCGTCCGGGAACTCGACGAGGGGAACACGGCTGCAGTCGATCGACAGCTGCCCCAGTTGAGGCAAGGGAATGAAATGGGTCCCGGCAGTCTGCACCGAACCCTTCATGCGGGCGATAACCTGTGCGACCAGGTCCGTCTGCTCCCGCAAACCGAGGATCTTGGGGAGAACCGGCGTTTCGGTTTTCGCTCCCGGCGCGGCTGAGGCGAGGCCGGCCCGGACGGCCAAGGGCAGGCTCCCCTTCGGCAGGGCCAGGACCTGCCCCGGCTCGAGCCGGTTGAAGTCGGAAACACCGGGATTCAGTGCCTTGAGAATCCGGAGCGTCTTGAGGGTCTCATCCTGGGCGATGCCCATCTCATACACGAGAATCGTGGTGACGGAATCGCCGGGCTTGACCGTGTACGGGAGGGATTCCGAGTCCCGCTTTTCCTTCGGGGACTCCGCCTGGGCCCCTTCGGGAACGGGCAGGATCAGCTTCTGGCCCGGGAGAATGCGGTCCAGATTCTTGAGGTGGGGATTCAGCTGGCGGAGAATGGTGAAGCGGTGCTCGACATCGGGGAGCTTCCTGCGGAGAATGTCCATCAGCCACTCGCCCTTCTTGACAACATGCGTGCTCGTCCTGTCTTTTGAAACGGCGGTCGTCTTGAAGGTCATGTGAGCGGTCTCTTCCTTGGCGCAGTAGGCCCGTTCGCCGGGCAGACCGGCGACCAGGAGGAAGACGGCGGCGGCTATGGTTGCGGATGAATTCATGGCTCCTCGCGGCAGTTTTTCCTTGGACGGGTGCAGCGGCGAAACGCCGCTCACGCGGCGCTCCTCTTCGCACATCAGAAGGGCCGCAGGGCGCCTTTATACGACAAAGAGGGGAAAATGTCCAGTCAAGCGTACTTACAAGGAAAAAACGGGGTTGCAAGATGGGCCTTCCATGGTATACTCCGTGCCCGTATTCCACTCCCGGACGCGGGGGGCCTGCCTCGTTCTGCGCCCGGACGCGGAACCGGAATTCCCCGGAGAGGGCGACCATGTCTGAAAAAGATCTTCCGGCGGCGGTCTTGAAGGAGATTCAGGCACGCTTCGACAAGAAGCTGAAAGAGAGCGAGATCTCGGTGATCGAGTATTGGAAGGCCCAGGTCGACCGTGCGGCGTCCATGAAGCCGGACGGAATCGCCTCCCTGCAGCTGCAGATCAAGAAGATTTCGGAGATGATGGAAAATCGGATCCGGATCCTCAAGAGGCCGTGAAAATGAAGGAAATTGCAAATTTTCTCTTTGAAGTGGGAATGCTCAACAAAACGCCGCGGACGGGATTCCAGTTCCTCGGTTCGGGCGAGGAATCCGTCGCGGAGCACGTCCTGCGCACGATCTTCATCGGCTATACCCTTGCGAAGCTGGAGCAGGACGTCGATGAACTGAAGGTGCTGAAGATGTGTCTTGTCCACGACCTGCCCGAAGCGCGCACCGGGGACATGAACTACGTCAACAAGAAATACGTGAACGTGGACGAAGCCAAGGCGGTCAGGGAGCTGACGGAGACGCTGTTCTTCGGCGGGGACATCTCCAGCGCGATCGGAGAATTCAATGAAAAGAAGACGAAAGAGGCGAGGCTGGTGCGGGACGCCGACCAACTGGCCTTTCTCCTGCAGCTGAAGGAGCATGGGGATCTGGGCAACAAGTACAGCAGGGAATGGATCGGTTTTGTCGTCCGCAGGCTGTGCACGGACACGGCGCGAAAGCTCGCGGAGTCCATCCTGCGCACCGATTCCGCCGAATGGTGGTTCAAGGACAAGAGCGACTGGTGGGTCAACGGAAATTCACGGAACGAGGGGGAGAAGCAGTGAATCGATATCGTCTCGCCGAAGAGGGGGCCCCGGGCGGCGCACTCCGCCTGATGGCAAGAGGCATGGCGTTTCTTCTCGCCGCGCTGACGATCTCCGGATGCGCCGCATCCCAGGCCAACCGGGAGCAGGCCGACCGCCATGTCAATATCGGCTCCGCCTATCTTCAGGCCGCACAGTACAATCCGGCCCTCAAGGAACTCCTCGACGCGGAAAAACTCGTTCCGGACGATCCCAAAATCCACTACCTGCTCGGAATCGCCTACCAGGGAAAGGGGCTTCGCGAGAAGGCCGCTGATGAATTCCGGAAGGCGCTCGAGTTGAAACCGGACTATTCCGAGGCCTCCAATTACCTTGGGATGGTTTACTTCGACATGGGGCAGTTCGAAAAGGCCATCGCCGCTTTCCAAGCCGCCCTTTCGAACGTCCTGTACGATACGCCTTCTGTCGCCCTGTACAACATGGGAAAGGCCTACCAGAAACTGGGGAATGTCGAGATGGCGCTGGCCAAGTACGCCGAGGCGACGCAGCGGGACCCGAACAGTTCACTGGTGCCGCTGATCGACAGGGACATCGCACTCATCCTGTACGCTCGCGGAGATTACGCCCGGGCGATCGAGCATCTGAAGAGGGCCGTTGATCGCGTGCCCGCTTTCGTGGAAGCCCATTACTGGCTGGGAGAAAGCTACCTGAAGGTCCGGGATTCGGCGAGGGCGGCGGCCGCTTTCCGCGGCGTCGTCGCCTACGGAGCGGATACGGAATTCGGCGCCAAAGCCAGGCAGAGGCTGGAACAGCTCAAGGGCCGATGACGGCCCGCAGCGGCGCTCAAACGGAATAACCGCCGCACGATCGATTTCCCCGTCTCCGGACCCTTTGCGACCTGCTCCATCGGCGGCCCCCGGGTTCGTCTCGCGGACATCGTGCTCCGACCCGCCTCCGGGGGGGCCCCTCAGCAGTCCCCCGTTGTATCTCCTCGCCACGGAAGACAGATGACATCTTGCATCACCCGTGCTTTCTGCATATACTTTGTCCTGAGAATGAATGATGAAGCAGACGAGGTGTCGCCATGTTTCAGATCGCATCCTACGAGACATTCCAGGACGGGCAGGTGATCTTCGAAGAAGGATCCAACGGTGACTGGATTTATGTCGTCGAAGAGGGGCAGGTGGAGATTTCCAAGAAGACGGACGGCCGCAAGGTCGTCATCGAGGTCCTGAAGGAGGGGGACATCTTCGGCGAGATGTCCTACATCGCCAAAACGCCCCGTTCCGCAACGGCGACGGCCAGGGGAAAGACCCTTGTCGGCGTGATCGACCGGACCTTTTTCGATCAGGAATTCAACAAGCTTTCCGCTGACTTCCGGGAGATGCTCAAGAGCGTCGCCTTCCGCCTCCGGAAGACGACCGAAGATGCCCTGGCTGCGAAGCGCGACGGGAACAAATAGCCTGTGCGCGCCTTCCGGCCGTTGGCACGCCGCATCGGGCACCGGGAAGTCTCCTGAGATCCTTTCGGAAATCCTGTCTACGGCACAGGGGGAGGGAGACCGTTTCTTCACCGGCGCCGTCATTCGCGGGCAGTCTCGTCAACGGTCACTCCCTCGCCAGGTGGCATATGCCGATCGCCTTTTCGACCGCCACCACAAACGCCACCCCCTTGCCGGGTTTGTTCAGATCCACGGCCTTCGTAACCGCCTCCAGGACGCTCTTCGTCTTTGTCCTGTCAATAAGCGTCAGGACGATCTCTTTTTCGGGCTCGATGGTGATGCCGAAGAGTTTTGCGTTCTCGTGCACTCCCGTTCCACGGCCGTTGACGATGGTGCCGCCTTCGGCTCCGGCTGCTTTTGCGGCGGTCACGACTTCCTCTGCGAAGCCTCTGTTGACGATTGTCACGATCAAATCAAACTCGATTTGACAACACTCGACCATGGGAGTTCCCTCCAGTTCTTCGTTCACGGCTGCGTCTTCAGCAAAGAAATCATCCCCACGAGGCCCTTGACATCGACGACGAAGGCGATTCCCTTCCCGGGTTTATGCAATTCCCCCTCGTCCGATATGGTTTGCAGGAGTCTGTCCGTCATATCTTCCCCGGCGAGGGTCAATACGAGCTCCCGTTCCGGATCGAAATTGATGCCCAGGATATCGAGATAAACGGACTCGGGCGCCGTTCCTCTTCCCAGCAAGATGGTGCCTCCCTTTGCCCCGGCATTCTTGCTCGCGGCAACCACCTTGCTTGCCGCTCCCTTGGCCACAATCGTCACGACCAGTTTGAGAATCTTGCCGGTGTCCATTTCATTCATGGGTCTTCTGCTTTCTGCCGTACAGGAATCCCAGGGCCAGAATGGAAAGGATCGGCGCCAGGGCGACCATGGAAACCATGCCGAATCCATCCAGGAGCGGATCCCGGCCTTCGAGTTGCTTCGCCGCTCCCACCGCCATGGACAAAATGAAGGTGACCGTCATGGGGCCGGTGGCGGCGCCGCCGGCGTCGAAGGCGATGGACACGAATTCATCGGAGGCAAATCGCATCAGCACCAGCGCCGCAAGATATCCTGGAACGACAAAATACCAGATGGATATTCCGCAGAGAATCCGTATCATGGAGAGGGCGACGGCAAAGGCGACGCCGGTGCAGATGGTATAGAACAGAACCTTTCCGTTGATATGTCCGCTGGAGACCTTGTCAACCTCCGTGATGAGAACCCGCACGGAAGGCTCGGCCATGATGACGGCGAATCCCAGCAGGAATCCGATCGGGATGAGGATCCAGTTGTAGGTCAGCGCTCCGATGCTCATGCCCATCGATTCGCCCAGGGGCATGAAGCCGATGAACACGCCCTGCAAGAAGAGGGACAAGCCGACAAAGGTCATGGCAAACCCCTTGACGATTTTGATGACCTGTCGCCTCGGTAGTTTCAGCATGAAAAACTGAAAGAACAGGAAGACCGCCAAGAGCGGTCCCAATGCAAGGGCGACCTCTCCGATCACAACGTCGAAACCTTTGAACAGTGAACCGATCATCGAAAGAACATCCTCATGATCAGGACGGCAAGAGACGGTCCGATGCAAGCCAGCGCAACCAGACCGAAGCTGTCGTTTTGACCGCGTTTCCGCCCTCCGGCAACGGATGCCACGCCGACACCGAGGGCGACAACGAATGGCACGGTCATCGGGCCGGTGGCTACCCATCCGGCGTCAAAGGATACGGTAACGAAGTCCGGGGAAGTGAAGGACGCGAGAGCAAAAACGACGAGATAACCGATTGTCAATAGACGGGTTATGGGAAGTTGCAGCAAAATACGAAGCAGAGCCAGCGCCAAGAAGATCCCTACACCGAGTGCAACTGAGACGACGACGACGGGCTTGCCCATCGTCCCCTCGGAAACGTTGTATATCTGCGCGGCCAGGACTTGGACACTGGGGTCGGCCACGGTGACCACAAAGCCGAGGACGAAGCCCGTGGAAAGCAGGAGCCACAGCTTTCCCTTCGAGACAATGGTGGAGCCGATTAATTCTCCGATGGGCAGGAAACCGGCCTTCACGCCCAGAAGAAAAAACGCCAGGCCCAGTATGACCATGACGGATCCGGCGAGAAACTTCACGGAGACATCCGTCGGCAGGCGGACCACCGTCAGTTGCAGCAGGGAAACAAATGCGATGATGGGAACAACGGCATAGAGAACCTCGAGAACGGTTTCGCGGATGTTCAAGATGCACCTCTTCTTTTCCGTAGTGCGAGGGATGGGACTGTCGGGGCGTTGCGCCGCTCGCCCACACAATCGGCCGGCCCTTGCCTTATAACACACATCCGCGGCATCCGCTACGGGAAAGGGAAATCGCCGGAGGGAACGGGGGACTTTTTTCCGCGGCGTCCGGCCAAGTTTGCCGAGCCGGCGCGGATTCCGGCACCGCGAGGGGGCCGTGCTTGACAGTCTTTCCGAAATGCCATAGATTGGCGCAACTTTCAACTTCCGGGAGCAACCATGTCATCGAAAAGGCAGAGACGCGTCGGCGAAATCAGGACGAAGAAGAAGAAACGGGGCAGGAAGTTTCTCCTCCTCGTCCTGATCGGGGCCACCGTTCTCGGGTTTCTGATATTCTTTTTCATTTCCGTCTTCAATTCCGTCTACCCGCCCGTCGGCGGCAAGGAGACCGTCGCGAAGAAACGGGAAAAGATCGCGGTGACGGCCTATTTCTCCGATGCCAACGAGCGGTTCCTGGTGGCGGAGAAGCGCTGGGTGCCGAAGGCGGACGATACGGTCGGGCAGGCCCGGGAGATCATCCGGGCCCTCGTGGACGGGTCCAAGGAAGGCAATGTCGGCACCTTTCCCGAAGGGACGACCGTGCAGAGCGTGAAATTCGCCGACGGCCTGATGACCGTGAGTTTCGGGGGCGGATTCGTGAAGAATCATCCCGGCGGAAGCGCCAGCGAGCTGGCGACGATCTACTCGCTCGTGAATTCCCTGACGGCGAACCTGCCCTCCGTCAAGAAGGTCCGGATCCTGGTGGAAGGCAAGGAGAGGGAGTCGATCAAGGGGCACATCGATCTGCGCCGGGCCTTCACGGCGAATCAGGACATGATCGCGCCGTCGGCTGCGAAGGCGAGTTCATAGGAAGCAAGGGTTATGGCAGCTCGTACCAAGATCTCCCGCATGAGGAACATCGGCATCGTGGCCCACATCGACGCGGGCAAAACGACGGTGACCGAACGGATCCTCTTCTATACGGGGAAATCCTATAAACTGGGCGAGGTCCATGACGGCGAAGCCGTCATGGACTGGATGCCCCAGGAACAGGAGCGCGGGATCACGATCACTTCGGCGACCACGACCTGCATGTGGCGCAATCATGAGATTCACGTCATCGATACGCCGGGCCACGTGGATTTCACGATCGAGGTGGAGCGGTCCCTGCGCGTGCTCGACGGAGCGGTGGTCGTCTTCTGCGCCGTGGGCGGTGTGGAGCCGCAGTCCGAGACGGTGTGGCATCAGGCCGACAAATACGGCGTTCCGAAGATTGCCTTCATCAACAAGCTGGACCGGATCGGCGCCGACTACCACGGCGTGATCGCCGAGATGAAGGAACGGTTCAATTCCGCACCGCTTCCGATCCAGATTCCGATGGGACAGGGGGACGAATTCGCCGGCGTGATCGACCTCATCCGCATGAAGGCGATCCGCTGGGATGACGCCACGCGCGGGATCGAGTACGAGGCCTTCGACATCCCCGCGGAACTCGCCGCTGAAGCGCAGAAGCGGCGCGACGCGATGCTGGAGACGCTGGCGGAGGCCGATGACGACATCGCCGACAAGTATCTCGAGGGGATCGATATCCCGGACGCCGAACTGCTGGCGGCCATCCGCAAGACGACGCTGGCCCTCAAGATCGTTCCTGTCATGTGCGGCACGGCGTTGCGCAACCGGGGAATTCAGCCGGTCCTGGATGCCGTCGTCGATTTCCTGCCTTCGCCGGAGGATGTCCCGGCGGTCAAGGGCGTCAACCCGGAAACGAAGGCCGAGGAAGTCCGCCACAGCACCGACAAGGAGCCTCTGGCGGGCATCGCCTTCAAGATCATGCAGGATGAAGGGCGCAAACTCACCTATGTGCGGATCTACTCGGGCATGATGCGAACCGGCGCGGAGGTCTACAACCCCGGCAAGAAGAAGAAGGAGAAGATCGCACGCATCCTCCAGATGCACGCGAACAAGAGGGAGCGGATCGAGGCGGCCGGCGCGGGCGACATCGTGGCGGTTCTGGGTCTCAAGGACATCACGACGGGAGACACCATCTGCGACGAAGAGCGGCCCATATTGCTGGAACCCATCGATTTCTACGAGCCCGTCATCAGTCTTGCCATCGAGGCCAAGACGCCGGCCGACCAGGAGAAGCTGTCGGCGGCCCTCGCAAAGCTCTCCGAAGAGGATCCCACGGTCCGGGTCAAGTACGAAGACGAGACGGCGCAGACGGTCATTTCGGGCATGGGGGAGCTGCATCTGGAGATCATCGTCGACCGGCTTCTGCGGGAATTCCACACGCGGGTCAATGTCGGCAAACCCCGGGTTGTATACCGCGAGACGATCCGCAAGCGCGTGGAGATCGAGGGACTGTTCGACAAGGAACTCGGCGAGAAGAAGCACTTCGGGCAGGTCTGCCTCGTGATGGAGCCCAGGCCCCGCGGCACGGGGGTCACGATCGTAAACCGCCTGGATCCTCTTGTCGTCCCCGAACATTTTCATGCCGCGATCGAAGAGGGCATCCGCGAGGCCGCGCAGAGCGGGGGCCTTGCCGGGTATCCCATGGTCGACGTGAGCATCGAGATGACCGGCGGCGGCTACCGCGAGGGGGAGGCGAGCGAGGTCGGTTATCGCATCGCCGCGGCCACGGCCGTCCGCGAAGGCTTCCTGCAGGCGGAGCCGGTGATGCTCGAACCGATCATGACCGTTGACGTGACCGCTCCGACGGAGTTCACGGGCGAGGTGATCGGCGACATCAACGCTCGCCGCGGCGAGGTCCAGGCCATCGTGCCCAAGGGCGCTGTCTGCGAGATCAAGGCGAAAGTGCCGCTCAAGGCCATGTTCGGCTATTCCACGGATCTGCGTTCGGCCACGCAGGGCAGGGCCGCGTTCACCATGCAGTTTTTCCAGTTCGACAAGTCCTAGAAGGCCTGTGAACTCCCACAGAAGGCATCGGGAATACAATGGATCGCAAGAACAAAGACATCGGGACAGCGCAACTGCCGGCAAGAAAGCCTTCCGGACCGCTGCTGGATAAGGACAAGCTGCTGCAGAGCCTTTTCCGCATCAGCGCGCTTCTCACCGCGCCCTCCAAGTTGGACGAAATCCTGAAGAGGACGCTCGACGAGGTCGTCGATACGATCGGTTTCGACCGCGGCATCGTCCGCCTCTTCGACGACGAGAAACGGCACCTCGAAACCCGGGTCGTCAAGAACTACACCCAGGAAGAAGCGGAACGGGCCTTCAGCATTGCGCTGGATGTCCGCCAGCACGACTCGATCGGCGTCAAGGTGGCCAAGACCGGAGCGCCCATTGCGATCGAAGACGCCTCGCGGGACCCGCGGATTACGGAAACGGACCGCATGCTGACGAAGATCTACGGCGAGGGCGCCCTCTTCTGCGCCCCGCTGAAGATCGGCAACGACGTCATCGGCACCGTCACGGTCTGGAGCCGGAAGGCGACCACGTTCTTTCCGGAGGAGATCAGCCTTTTCCTGGCCTTCGCGGACCAGATGAGCATCGTGATCCAGAATGCCAAGCTCTTCGAGTCGAATTCGGCGAAGATCCGTGATCTCATGATCCTCCAGGACGCCGTCTCCCAGATGAACCTGATGCGGCGGATCGACAACAGCATCCATACCCATCTCGTCCAGAGCGCCATGAAGATCGCCGACACGGACCGGGCGCTCATCTATTTCCGCGACCTGAAGAAAGGCCGGACCTTCCTCCATGACGGCCAGAACGCCGTTTCCGACAACATCGAGGATTACGAAAAAAGGATCCAGGACAGCATCATCAGGAAGGCGATGGATGCGAACGAGATCGTGATCCGCAGGCCTGAAGATCTTGCCAGCGGCACTCCCCCCCTTTTCGACGGCTATCCCGCGGAAATGGCCCTTCCGATGATCCTGAAGGACAGGTTCAGAGGTGCTCTCTATCTATCGAAAAGAAAAGGGACATATTCTCCAGACCAAGTCCACATGCTTGACATCCTTGTGAAGAACGCGACGATTTCCTACGACAACAACATCATGCATGCGATGCTCTACCGGGAAGCCGAAACGCTCAAATCGGAAGTCGAGAAGCTCAAGGAGCGGGAAAGCATCCTCCTCGGGTTTCACAACATCCTGGGAACGTCGAAGAAGATGCAGGAAGTCTTCCAGGTCATCCAGGATGTGGCGACGCACGACACAAACGTGCTGATCCAGGGGGAAAGCGGCACGGGAAAGGAACTCACCGCGAGGGCGATCCACCGCCACAGCAGCCGCAGCAAGAAGCCCTTCATCGATGTCAATTGCGCGGCCATCCCCGGGACGCTCCTGGAGAGCGAACTGTTCGGTTATGAGGCAGGCGCTTTTACGGACGCGAAGAAGCGCAAGATCGGGTTGCTTGAGGCAGCAAGCGGCGGGACGATGTTCCTGGACGAGGTCGGCGACATGAGCTTTCCGCTGCAGGCGAAATTCCTCCGTGTCCTGGAGGACGGCTACATCCGGAGGCTCGGCGGCACGCAGCAGATCCCTATCGACGTGCGCTTCGTGTTCGCCACCAACCGCGAAATGAGCCGGATGGTCGCTGAAAACAAGTTCCGCGAGGACCTCTTCTACCGGATCAGCGTCGTTCCCATCCAGCTCCCGCCGCTGCGCGAACGCAGAGAAGATATCCAGATGCTGGCCATGTACTATGTGGAGGAGTTCAACCGCAAGACGGGCAAGAAGGTGACGGCCTTCGACGAGGAGGCGATCAAGATTCTCGAAAATTATTCCTGGCCGGGCAATGTTCGGGAACTGCGGAACGTCGTCGAGCGCGTCATGATCCTGCAGCATGTGGACACGACGATTACGCCCAGTGACCTGCCGATGGAACTGCGTTCCACGGCCTTCTGGAACGGGACGCAGAAGACCTATGATCTTCATCTGCAATCGATCGGGGAAGGAATGGACTTCAAGGTGCTTACAGAAAAGATCAGCGGCGACATCAAGGAGAAGATCCTGAAGAACGCACTCGATCGGGCCGGCGGCAATAAAACGAAGGCTGCAAAATTATTGGGCATATCCAGGTTTCGCCTGATCCGGGAGCAGAAAAAACTCTCCGGCCGTTCAACCTGAGCATAATCAGTTCGAAATTCGCACACCGTTTGATTATCGCACATGCCTGTCAGCTCTTTGCTGCCATGCGCTAACGGCATTTCTGTGGATTTCCGGTGCGAATATCGCACGCAGTCGTGATTTTCCCTGTTCCGGCCGATCATTTCCCCGCGACACGCCTGCTGCCTGCCGGCGGATTTATCGTTCTAACATGTTGATATTATATGATTATATATAATATATTTTTTTCTGCAAAAAAATGGCAAATCTTCATGACTGGCATCGACCTTGCAAAATTGACGGCATAATTGATTGATGAAGTTGACTCACCGTCAACTGAAAGTTCTTTCGAATCAAAAAGCGTTTTCATAATCGGTGGGTGGTTTCTTTAGGCTTCCTCCTTTCCCACCCACCGATCCCCCCCACGGGCAACCTGAAAGGGAAGTTTAAATCCTTTCAGTTCTTATAAATAGCGGACGGTTTCAGGCTTCCTCCTTTTCCGTCCGCTATTTTTTTGCCTGCGGAAAAAATCCTCCGGGAAGAAGATCCCGTCCCTCGGATCGCCCTCGCACCCTTCATCACTGATGAGGATGGAATCCTGGAGACTGTTCAGACGTTGAAGCGGAAGAGCACGATGTCTCCATCGGCGATAAGGTAGTCTTTGCCTTCCGAACGAAGCAGACCTTTTTCTTTTGCTCTTGCCGCGCCGCCGCAGGCGAGGAAATCATCGAACCGCAGAATCTCGGCGCGGATGAATCCCTTCTGCATGTCCGTATGGATGCGGCCGGCGGCAATGGGTGCCGCCGTATCCTTCGGCACGGTCCATGCGCGCAATTCGGGACCCACGGTGGTGTAGAAGGTTATCAGCCCCAGCATTTCGTAACCGGCGCGGACCAGCTTCTCCAGACCCGATTCACGGAATCCCAACTCCTCGAGGTAATACCGTCGTTCGTCTTCGGGAAGCCCGGCGATGTCCGCCTCGATGTCTCCGCACAGGACAATGCAGCCGGCGCCTTCGGCGCGGGCCGCCTCCTCCAGATCACGGACAAGGTGAGACGGGCCCTTCAGCACGGACTCGTTGACGTTTGCGACGTACAGAACCGGTTTGTCCGTCAGGAGGCGGAGGCCTTTCCGGATCTCGTCGTTGTCGCCGTCGAAGGAGAGGCGGCGGGCCGGAACGCCTCTGCCGAGCGCCCCGAGGACCTCTTGGAGGAAGTCCAGTTGACGGCGGATGGACTTGTCTCCGGTCTTGAGCAGTTTCTCCGTTTTTTCGATCCGGTCTTCCACGGTCTGGAGGTCCGCAAGGAGAAGTTCTGTATTGACGATTTCGACGTCGCGGCGTGGATCGACGGTTCCGTCGAGCGAGACGACGTCCGGATCGTCGAAACAGCGTACGACGTGAACGACGGCATCCACGTCCCGGATATGCCCGAGGAACTTGTTCCCGAGACCCTCGCCGCGGCTGGCACCCTTGACGAGACCGGCGATATCCACGAATTCGAGCGTCGTGCGCGTGACCTTGGGGGGATGAAGAATCTCTGCGATCTTGTCCAGACGGGGATCGGCCACGGGGACGATTCCGACGTTCGGGTCGATCGTACAGAAGGGGTAGTTGGCGACCTCCGCGCCGGCGGCGGACAACGCGTTGAAGATCGTGGACTTGCCGACATTGGGAAGGCCGATGATGCCGCAGCGGAAACCCATGAATGGAAATCCTCGACGCCGATGGAACTTGGAGAGCAGGCTAAAGACTTTGACGGCGGCTGTCAAGGGCGATCGCGGATGTGTCGATCGCGGCGGATGTGATCGCGGATGCGAAAAAAAGGCGCCTCGGAAAAGAACCGGGGCGCCTCTGGTACCTTGCGGCCGGAACGGTCGCTTTAGAGCTTCTCGCCGATGATTCTCATCCCGTAGAAAGACCGGTAGACAAAGACCAGCGCGATCAGGAAGAACAGCGACGCCAGGCCGAGCTTCAGCCCCACGCTCTGCATCGTCACGGCGATTTCCACGGCCAGGAGTCCGAAGAGGGTCGTGAACTTGATGACCGGGTTCAGGGAGACCGAAGAGGTGTCCTTGAAGGGGTCGCCGACGGTGTCGCCGACCACGGTGGCCTCATGCAGCGGCGTGTTCTTCTGCTTCAGATCCACTTCGACGATCTTCTTGCCGTTGTCCCAGCAGCCGCCGGCGTTCGCCATGAAGATGGCCTGGAAGAGGCCGAAGAAGGCGATGCCGATCAGGTAGCCGATGAAGAAGTAGGCGTTGAAGAAGGCCAGGGCCAGCGCCATGAAGAAGATGACGACGAAGATGTTGATCATCCCCTTCTGGGCGTAGATTGTGCAGATCTTGACGACCTCCTTGCTGTCGGCGATGGAGGCTTCCTTCTTGTCCAGATTGATATGTTCCTTGATGTAGACGACGGCGCGATAGGAACCGGTGACGACCGCCTGGATCGATGCGCCGGTGAACCAGTAGATCACGCAACCGCCCATGAGGAGACCGAGGATGATCTCAGGCTGAACAAGGCTCAGCTTGGCGACGACGTTTCCGAACATGTGCTCCAGCAGGATGATGATGCCGAAGACCATCGTCGTCGCGCCGACGACGGCCGTACCGATGAGGACCGGTTTGGCCGTGGCCTTGAAGGTGTTGCCCGCGCCGTCGGCGGATTCGAGATAATGTTTGGCCTTCTCGAAATCCGTCTCCACGCCGAAGTGCTTCTTGACCACCTCTTTGGCGTCGGGCCGGCTCTCGATCATGGAGAGCTCATAGATGGACTGGGCGTTGTCGGAGACCGGGCCGAAGCTGTCGACGGCAATCGTTACCGGCCCCATACCGAGGAAACCGAAGGCGACCAGACCGAAGGCGAAGACCGGTGCCGCAAAGACGAACTCCTTGGGCATCAGGCTCGTGATCGAGGCGCTCTGGGAGACCATATAGGCAATGAACATCAGGACCAGGATCGTGAGTCCCTCCCAGAAGGCGGAGAAGTTTCCGGCGACCAGACCCGAGAGGATATTCAGGGAAGGACCGCCTTGGCGCGAGGCGTTGACGACCTCTTCGCAGTGGCGTGAACTGGTGCTCGTGAAGACCTTCGTGAATTCGGGGATCAGCGCTCCGGCGATCGTCCCGCAGCTGATGATGATCGAAAGCGCCAGCCACGTGGAGATCGAATCGGCGACGGGCGCCAGATCGCCCAGCAGAAAATAGCTGGCCAGGAAAGTGACGATGATGGAGACGATGGACGTGATCCAGACCAGGTTCGTCAGGGGATGCTCGAAATTGAATTCCTTGTGACCGGAGAAGAGGGACTTGCTCGCGGCGTCGTTGACGAAGTAGGAGGCCAGCGAGGTGAGGATCATGAGGATGCGCATGGCGAAGATCCAGACGATCAATTTTCCGCACATGGCCGGGTTGGCGGCCATCGCCAGGGCCAGGAAGGCGATCAGGGCGACGCCCGTGACGCCGTAGGTTTCGAAGCCGTCCGCCGTGGGGCCGACGCTGTCGCCGGCATTGTCACCCGTGCAGTCCGCGATGACGCCGGGGTTTTTCGGATCGTCTTCCGGAAGATGGAAGATGATCTTCATCAGGTCGGAGCCGATGTCCGCGATCTTGGTGAAGATACCGCCGCAGATACGCAGCGCGCTCGCGCCGAGGGACTCACCGATCGCGAAGCCGATGAAGCAGGGGCCGGCCAGTTCCTTCGGGATATAGGCGAGGATGAGGATCATGAAGAAAAGTTCGATGCTGACCAGCAGAAGGCCGACGCTCATGCCGGAACGCAGGCAGATGTTGACCATGCTGAGAGGGTTTCCGCTCAGGGATGCGAACGCCGCCCGGGAGTTGGCCACCGTGTTGATCCGGATGCCGAACCATGCCACACCGTAGGAGCCGAGGATCCCCATGACGGAGCAGAAGAGGATCATCAGAACCGCGCCGAGGGTGTTGCCCTGCAGGCCTACGAAGTAATAGACGATACAGATGGCGATCAGGACCCAGAGGCCGGCGAGGAACTTGCCCTGCTGAAACAGGTAGGTCTTGCAGGTTTCCCAGATTGTGTTCGAGACGTCTAGCATGGCCTGGTGCGAGGGCAGGTTCTTCGTCTGGACATACTGCATCCAGCCGAAGATCATCCCGATCAGGCAGATGACGAGGCCGAGGTTCAGGATGGTGAGGCCGCCCAGCGAACCGCCCATGAAACTGATCTGGCTCAGATCGGGCAGCTTGATGTCCGCTTCACCTGCCAGAGCCATCGGGGTCGTAAGGAACAAGACGATTCCGATCGCCAATAGAGAAGACCAAAAACTCCGCTTGCCGATGCACATCACTTAACCCTCCTTCTGAAAGTTATTGATGGTCTTGCCGCGATACTTGACGACGGCCGCCTGAACGCCGGATGCAACGATGTCCGTCACGAGATCGCAGGCAGTCGCCGCGATGTCCGGAACCGTTTGCATCTCTTCTTCCGAGAAGGGGGACAGTACATAGGAATCGACCATCTCGCGGATAACCGGTTTCCCGATGCCGATGCGGACCCGCAGAAAGTCCGGATTCCCGAGCTGTTCGATGACGGATATCAAACCCTTGTGCCCCCCGTGCCCCCCTCCTTCCTTCAGGCGGATCGTCCCGAACGGCAGATCCATGTCATCATGAATGACGATCAGGTCGACGACCTCGATCCGGTAAAAATCAAGAATCCTCCTCACCGCGGTGCCGCTCAGGTTCATGAACGTCTGCGGTGCAGCGGCGATCACGGACTCGCCCGCGATCTTTCCCCTGGTCACGAGCGCCTCGAAGAGTCGTTGGGAAAGAGCCATGCCGTGCTTCTGGGCCAACTGATCCAAAACGAGGAATCCGGCGTTGTGCCGGGAAAAACGGTAACGCGGTCCGGGATTGCCCAGTCCTACGATCAACTTCACATGCATCCTCTCGCCGAGGCCGCCGGCTTATCGTGAAGGCGGAGAGGTTTTTCCGCCCCGCAGGGGAGCCGGTCCGGAAATCAGGCCTTCACTTCCTTTTCCTTGGCAGCCTCTTCACCGGCGCCTTCGACCGCTTCGCCCTCGGCCGCCGCCTCTTCGCCTTCGACCTTCGTTTCCTTCACGGCCTTCGGGACCGTCACGGATGCAACGGCCGCGTCCAGGGGATCCACGACGGTGATCTTTTCATCGACCTGGATATCGCGAATCTTGAAGGATTCTCCGATCTTCAGGGCGCTCACGTCCACCTCGAAGAAATCGGGGAGATCGGCGGGCAGGCAGAGCACCTTCAACTCCCGCTTGCTGTGCTGCAGGTCGCCGCCCATGTCGACTCCGACGGGCTTTCCCTTGAAGTGAAGGGGTACCTCGAAGACGAGCTTCTTGTCCATCGTCACTTCGTAGAAATCCACGTGCTGAATCTTTCCGCCGAGGGGCTCGACCTGGAGTTCCTTGATGATCGACAGGGCCTCCTGCCTCTGCCCCTTGTCGTCGATGACCAGTTTGATAAAGACGTTTTCCCCCCTTCGCTTGAGGAGCTTTACCATTTCGTCCTTCGGAACCGACAGCGCGCGAGTGGCAGTCTTGGGTCCGTAAAACACAGCCGGGACGAAGCCGCCGGCCCGCCGACGTCTTGCCGGTCCCTTGCCGGTGTCCTCCCGGGTGTATGCAGTCAGATCAACCGTTTTCATGAAATCCTCCTAACCTAGATAAATAGTGAGCTGATCGAATCGTTGTAGTAGATCCTCCGGACGGCCTCGCTCAAGAGACCGGCCACGGACAGGATCTTGATACGCGAACATGCCTTGGCGGCGTCGTGCAGGGGGATCGTATCCGTCACGACGAGCTCCTGGATGGCGGACGCCTCGATCCGTTCGATGGCGGGGCCGGACAGAACGGCATGGGTCGCGCAGACCGAAACCTCCAGCGCGCCTTCCTCCCGAAGTGCCGTGGCCGCCTGTACCACCGTTCCGGCCGTGTCGATCATGTCGTCCAGCAGGATGACGCGTTTCCCCTTGATGTTGCCGATGATGTTCATCACCTGGGCCTCATTCGGCCCCTCGCGCCGTTTGTCGATGATGGCCAGCGTGGCGCCCAGGCGTTTTCCGAACGCCCTGGCCCTTTCCACGCCTCCCGTATCGGGGGAGACAATGACCAGGTTGCCCCCCTGGTAGTTGTTCTTGATATAGTCCAGCAGGATCGGCGTCGCGTAGAGGTTGTCGACGGGGATGTTGAAGAAGCCCTGGATCTGTCCCGCGTGCAGGTCCATAGAAAGGACGCGGCTCGCTCCGGCCGTGGTGATCAGATCGGCGACGAGCTTGGCGGAGATGGGCGCCCGGGGCGCGACCTTGCGGTCCTGCCGCGCATAGCCGTAGTAGGGGATGACCGCCGTGATCCGGTCCGCCGAGGCCCGCTTCATCGCATCGATCATGATGAGCAGCTCCATTACGGAGAGGTTGACGGGCGGGCATGTGGACTGGATGATGAAGACATCCATGCCGCGGACGTTTTCGTTGATTTCGACGCGGGTCTCCCCGTCGCTGAAGGTCGAGACATTGGCTTCGCCGAGAGGCACGCCGAGGTTCCGGCAGATTTTCTGCGCCAGGGCGACATTGGAGTTCCCGCTGAATATCCTTATTCTTTCGAGCATGGCCATCCCACCGGATCGTGAGGAATAATTGCTGGCTGGGGCGGGAGGATTCGAACCTCCGAATGCAAGAACCAAAATCTTGTGTCTTACCGCTTGACGACGCCCCAAACTGTATCAAATTGCTGTTTTGCGGTTCGGTGCCCAGGAATGAAGAGGCGCCGGAGAATTGCCGACGGAATGTCAGCGCAGGGAACGGGCCCTGAAAACCGTGCAAGGTCCGGATTCTTTCAGCGCAGCCTCGGCCTCTGCGGCCCGGTCTGCACGATCGAAGATGCCGAAAACCGTGGGACCGCTGCCCGACATCAGGGCACTCAGGGCGCCATTGCGTACCAACCGCTCCTTCCACATCACGAGATCGGGATGCAACCTGAGGGTCACCGTCTCCAGATCGTTGTGCAACCCCTTCGCCAGATCATCCGCCGTGAAAAATCGTGGGATGCTATAATGGTTTGGCTGGTTTGTCAATGTGAAATTGAGGCCTTGGTAGACCGCGCGGGTGGAGACTTCGTAGCCCGGATTCACAAGAACGAATTCAAGGGGGGGGATCTCCGGGGCCGGTTGAAGACGATCTCCGATGCCGAACGCCCAGGCGCTCCGTCCGAAGAGGAAGAAGGGCACGTCTGCCCCCAGCGATGCGCCCATGGCCTGAAGGCGGTCCGCAGGGACATGCAGATGCAGCATCTCGTTGAGCGTTGCAAGCGTCGTCGCCGCATCGGAGCTTCCACCTCCGAGTCCAGCGGCGACGGGGATGCGTTTGCGGAGGACGATTTCAATGCCGCCCGGATGACCGGTTTCATCCAGGAGCTTTCTGGCCGCGCGGTAGACGATGTTCCGCTCGTCCTCGGGAAGACCGCTTCCCGGGCACTGCAGACCGATGCCGCGGCTGGCGGTGGTGAAATCCATTTCGTCGCAAAGATCGATCTGCTGCATCAGCGAGGCGAGGTCGTGATAGCCGTCGGGACGGCGGCGAAGGACTTTCAGGACGAGGTTGATCTTCGCAGGGGAGGTCCGGGTCATTTCGAGGTCGTTTCCTTTACGAAGCGCAATCTCAATTCGTAAAGGATGCCTTCCAGAAGCGCCTGTTCGTCCTTGTCGAGGTTTCCCTCGGTCTTGGATTTGAGCATGCTGAGGAGATCGATCGTCTGTTTCGCCGCCGCAATGTTCTTTTCCGCCTTCCCCCCGTCCCGGTCCGGCAGGTCTCCGAAATGATAGAAGGCCGTGGTGCCCAGCGAAAGGATGAAGTTGGCGAAGTTCACTTCGGGAAGAAACCCGTCCTCGGGGGAGGGCGGTGGTCCTTCGGAGGTCTCTTCCTGGCCGCCGGCCGCTTTCGGCCGTTCTTCCTGAGGGGCCTTCGGCGGCTCATCCGTCCGGGTGGTTTCCGTCCGGGCTTCCCCGGACTCACCGAAGAGGCGGCGATCCTTGACGACGAATCCCTTGTCCTTTTTTTCTTCCTCCATGACCAGACCTCCTGTGCAGGCGGTGATGTGCGGCGGTCTGGATCCGGGATGCCCCCGGCGACTCGCCGCGGGACCGGACGGATTCCGACAGGGGTTCGCCCGGTCCCTGCGTTCGTTGCCGTTTTAGACGGGCCGCATGCTCCGCAGCCGCGCAATCCGCTCCTCGATGGGGGGGTGCGTGCTGAAGAGCGACATGAAGGAGCGCCCCGTCAGGGGATTCACGATGAACATGTGCGCCGTCGCGGGGTTTGCCTCCATCGGTACGACCTGTGACGCGCGGGACAGCTTTTCGAGGGCCGAGGCCAGCGCATAGGGTTTCCGGGAAATCCGGGCGCCGCCGTCGTCGGCCAGGTATTCCCGCGACCGGGAAATCGCCATCTGGATGATCGTCGCGGCGATGGGGGCCAGGATCGCCATCGCGAGGAGGCCGATGATGTTTCCCCCTCCGCCTTCATCGTCGTCGCTTCGCGAGCCCCCGAAGATCGCCGCCCACTGGGCCATATGGGCAAGCATGGAGATGGCTCCCGCGATCGTTGCGGCGATCGAGCCGATCAGGATGTCGCGATGCTTGATGTGGCTGAGCTCATGGGAAATCACGCCTTCCAGCTCCTCCCGGTCCAGGATCCGCAGGATTCCCTCCGTGACCGCCACGACGGCATGGCGTTCGTTGCGGCCCGTGGCGAAGGCATTCGGCGTATCCCCGGGGATGATGTAGACGCGGGGCATGGGCAGATTGGCCTTCAGCGCCAGGTCCTTTACGATCCGATAGAGCTCGGGGGCCTCCCGCTCGCTCACTTCCTGGGCCTTGTACATGGAAAGGACGATCTTGTCCGAAAACCAGTAGGCCCCGAGGTTCATGACCGTCGCGAACAGGAAGGCGATCACCACCCCGTTGTTTCCTCCGAACCAGCCTCCGATCAACATCAGGAGGCCCGTCAGGGCTCCCAACAACAAGCCCGTTTTGATGCTGTTCATATTTCCTCCCGTTTCCTCATTTTTTCTTTTTTCGTAACGTGACTTCACTCCCTTTGCCGACATCGGCGACAAAGGTATCCCCTTCGATGAATTCGCCGTCAAGAATCCGGAACGCAAGGGGATCGAGGATCAGTTTCTGCAGGACCCGCTTCAGCGGCCTTGCGCCGTAGACGGGGCTGTATCCGGCATCGGCTATAACCGTTTTCGCCTTGGGTGTCAATTCCAGGCTCAGTTTCCGCTCTGCCAGCCGCTTGGACAGGAGCGCGATCTGGATGCCGATGATCCGGTCGATGTCGCTCCGTTCGAGCGACCGGAACGTGATGATATCGTCGATCCGGTTCAGAAATTCCGGCTTGAAGGTTGCGCGCAGGACCTCCGACGCACGGGATCTCTTCTCCTCCTCGGAGAGAGACGAATCCTGCATCCATGCGCTTCCGACGTTCGAAGTCATGATGACGATCGTATGCTTGAAATCCACCGTTCGTCCGTGACCGTCGGTGAGCCTGCCGTCGTCCAGGATCTGCAGCAGGATGTTGAAGACGTCCGGATGGGCCTTTTCGATCTCGTCGAAGAGCAGCACCGAGTAAGGCCGGCGGCGGACCGCCTCGGTCAGGTGGCCCCCTTCGTCGTAACCCACGTAGCCGGGCGGCGCCCCGATGAGGCGCGCCACGGAATGCTTCTCCATGTATTCGGACATGTCGATGCGGATCATCGCCTGTTCGTTGTCGAACATGAATTCCGCGAGGGCGCGCGCCAGCTCCGTCTTGCCGACGCCTGTCGGGCCCATGAAGATGAACGACCCGATCGGCCGGTTCGGATCCTGGAGACCCGAACGGGCTCTCCGCAGGGCGCTGGACACGGCCGCGATTCCCTCGTCCTGGCCGACCACCCTCTGCCGGAGGCGCTCCTCCATATGGATGAGCTTCTGGACATCGCCCTCGAGCATCCGCGCCACGGGAATGCCCGTCCAATGGGCCACGACTTCGGCCACATCCTCCGCCTCCACCTCTTCCTTGAGCATCTTCCTGTCTTTCTGGATGTCGGCGAGTGCCTGGTGCTCCCGTTCGAGATCGCGGTTCAGACCGACGAGCTTCCCGTAGCGGATCTCCGCCGCTTTCGCGAGGTCGCCTGCGCGCTGGGCATTCATCTCCTCGTTCTTCAGCTGCTCCATGGCGCTCTTGATGGACTGGATCTTCTTGATGGCTTCCTTTTCCCCGCTCCAATGGAGCTTCATGGCGTCCATGGACTCCTTCAGCTCCGCGAGCTCCCTGTCGATCTTCTCCCGGCGTTCCGCGGCGGTCGGATCGGTTTCCTTCACCAGGGACTGGCGTTCGATTTCCAGTTGGATCACCTTGCGGCCGATCGTGTCGATCTCCGTGGGAAGGCTGTCCAGCTCGATGCGGAGCCGCGAGGCGGCCTCGTCGATCAGGTCCACGGCCTTGTCCGGCAGGAAGCGGTCGCTGATGTAGCGGTTGGAGAGCGTCGCCGCGGCGATGATCGCCGCATCGGTGATCCGCACGCCGTGGTGGACCTCGTAGCGCTCCTTGAGGCCCCGCAGGATCGCGATCGTGTCCTCGACGGAGGGTTCTTTCACCAGCAGCGGCTGGAAGCGGCGCTCCAGGGCGGGATCTTTCTCGATGTGCTTGCGGTATTCGTTGAGCGTCGTCGCGCCGATGCAGTGCAGCTCGCCGCGGGCCAGGGCGGGTTTCAACATGTTGGCGGCGTCGACCGCGCCTTCCGCGGCGCCGGCGCCCACCACCGTGTGGATCTCATCGATAAAGAGGATGATCTGCCCTTCGGCCCCCGTCACTTCCTTCAACACCGCTTTCAGGCGGTCTTCGAATTCCCCGCGATACTTCGCGCCGGCGACCAGCGACCCGATGTCCAGACCGACGACGCGCTTGTCCTTGAGATTCTCCGGGACGTCGCCGTTGATGATGCGCTGGGCCAGACCCTCGACGATGGCCGTCTTGCCGACGCCCGGTTCGCCGATCAGGACCGGGTTGTTCTTCGTCCTCCGCGAGAGCACCTGCATGACGCGGCGGATCTCTTCGTCCCGGCCGATGACGGGATCGAAGGAGCCCTTGCGTGCGAGTTCATTGAAATCCCGGGCATAGCGCTTGAGCGCCTGATACTTTTCCTCGGGATTGGGGTCCGTCACCCGCTGGTTCCCGCGGATTTCCACGAGGACCCGGAAAATCGAATCCCGGTTGATTCCCGCCTGCTGCAGGATGCGGCCGGAATTTCCCTCCTTGTCCTCGGCGGCGGCGACCAAGACGTGTTCTGCGCTGACGTATTCGTCGTTGAGGCGTTGCGCCTCGGCGAGAGCGGCTTCCAGAACACGGTTCAGGCGCGGAGTGATGTAGGCCTGACCGGTCCCGGGGCCCTGGACCCGCGGGGTGCGTTCAAGGATCTTCTTCAACTCCCGTTCTACGGACGCGGGATCGGCTCCGACCTTCTTCAGGATCTCCGGGATGATGCCTTCCGGCTGTTTCAAGAGCGAAACCAGGAGATGGTCGACGTCGACCGCCTGATGGCCGTATGAAGCGGCGATGGCGTTGGCGTCCTGGACAGCCTCCTGGACCTTCAACGTGAATTTATCAAACCTCATGGTTCCTCCTCGATCAGCGTCACCCTCGCCGGTGATGCCGACGAACTGAAAACATTCTTCCTTACAGTGGTATTTTTTGAGATTGCGGTCTGCGAAATTTCCGTTTCAAACCGCTGCAGTATCGCGCGTAAGTTAAGCACAGCCCCAGCGGCTGTCAAGACGAGCCGGGAAGGGGAAGTCCCTGTTGCCCGGGCATAAAGACCTTGACGAGCGCGGACCCTTTGGCATATAAAATAACACCATGGAATTGCTGTAAAAACGGGAGGATGAACCTTGGAACTGCCGCTCGTAGCGGGAACGCTCGATCTCTATATCGCTGAAATCAACCAGTTTTCCATTCTGACTGCGGAGGAAGAATTCGCCCTTGCGGTGCGGCTGAAGAAATTCAACGATCTCGAGGCGGCGGAAAAGCTCATTGTTTCCAATCTGCGCTTTGTCGTCAAGATCGCGCACGAGTACCGCAACTACGGCGTGAAACTGCCGGACCTCATCCAGGAGGGCAACATCGGCCTCATGCACGCCGTCAAGAAATTCGACCCCTACCGCGGCTACCGTCTCATCTCCTACGCCGTGTGGTGGATACGGGCCTACATCCAGAACTTCGTCATCAAGTCCTGGAGCCTCGTCAAGATCGGCACAACGCAGGCGCAGCGGAAACTCTTCTTCAAGCTCGGACAGGCGCGGAAGCGCCTGGAGACGCTGGCAGAGAAGAACCCCGAATTCTCCGAAATCGCGGAAACGCTGGGTGTCAAGACCCACGAGATCGAAGAGATGGACATGCGCATGTCCAATCGGGACCTGTCACTGGATGCCGCCGTCAGCGATGACGGAGAGTCTTCCCACCTGGATTTCCTGGTTTATGAAGGAGCGGACCAGGAAGAGTCCCTGATCCGGAAGGAGGAGAAGGAGCTCGTTCAGAAGAACATCGCCGGGGCTCTCTCGGCGCTTTCGGAAAAGGAGATTTTCATCATCAAGAACCGCGTGATGGCGGACGTTCCGCTGACGCTTCAGGAAATCGGCGACAAGTACAACATCACGAGGGAGCGGGCGAGGCAGATCGAAAAACAGGCCCTGAAAAAGCTCCGCGTCGCGATTCCCTACCTGGGGGAAGAACCGAAACTCCTGGAGGCCTGACCGGGCGCCGGTTCCCTGTACAGCTTCCGGAACAAGATCGCCGCCGGCGGCGGACCGGCGGACCCTTCCTGAACACGTCGATCGTCCAGGCCCGGCCGAGCCGGAAGGACCTCGTCTCAGAAAGGTTCGTCGGGAACCTTGTCGAAGGCGGGATTCTCGAATCTCGTGAACTGTTCCTGAAAAACCAGCTTCACCGTGCCGGTGGGGCCGTTGCGCTGCTTGCCGATGATGATCTCCGCGAATCCCCGCTCCGGATTGTCTTCCGACTTGTTGTAGACCTCGTCCCGGTAGATGAAGGCGATGACGTCGGCGTCCTGCTCGATGGCGCCCGATTCGCGGAGGTCGGCCATCTGGGGCTTGCGGATCGTCCGGTCTTCGACCTTGCGGTTGAGCTGGGACAGGGCGATGACGGGTACGGTTAGCTCCTTTGCGAGCGCCTTGAGCGAGCGGCTGATCTCGGAGATCTCCTGCTCCCGGGAGTCCTTTGCGCCGCCGCTGCGCATGAGCTGCAAATAGTCCAGGACCACAAGGCCCAAATTCCTGTCCGCCTTGAGGCGGCGGGCCTTCGCCTTCATCTCCAGGACCGTGATCGCGGGGGTGTCGTCAATGAAAATCGGCGCCTCCGAGAGGCGTCCCGCGGCCGTCGTCAGCTTCGGCCAGTCCGTCTCGCCGACCATTCCGCGCCGGAGTTTCTGGGAATTCACTCTGGCGATGGACGAGAACATGCGCATGGCCAGCTGTTCCTTCGCCATTTCGAGAGAGAAGATCGCGACGGGAATATTCTCTTCCAGCGCCACGTGTTCGGCGATGTTGAGCGCAAAGGCCGTCTTGCCCATGGAAGGGCGGCCGGCGATGATGATCAAGTCCGAATTCTGCAGCCCGGAAGTGATCTCGTCGATCTTCGTGAAGCCGGTCGGGACGCCGGTGACCAGTTCCTTGCGTTCGTAGAGCCGCTCGATCGTCCGGAAGCTGTCCTTGACGATATCCTTCATGGGATAGAAGGAGGGCCGGACCTTGTGTTCGGAGATCTCGAAGATGGCGTGCTCCGCCTGGTCGAGAAGCTGATCGACATCCGCACCCGTACCGTAGCTCCGGGTCACGATGTCGGTGGCCGTCCCGATCAACTGGCGCAGGACGGACTTCTCCTTGACGAGCTTCGCGTAGGCGGAGATGTTCGCGGCGGAGGGGACGCTTTCCACGAGCGTCGCCAGGTACGGCGTGCCGCCGATGGCGTCCAGATGGTTCTTGTCCTTGAGAAAACTGCCCAGGGTGACGAGGTCGCAGGGTTCGTTGCGCTCGGCGAGTTCCGTGATCGCCAGAAAGATCTTGCGGTGCGCCTCGCTGTAGAAATCCTGGTGCACCAGGATCTCAAGGACGGCGTTCAGTGCCTGGTTGTCCAAGAGGATGCCGCCGAGGATCGATTGTTCGGCGTCCAGGTTTTGCGGCGGCACCTTGTACAACGAGACGTCGGTATCGCGCATGGCCATTCCGGTTCCTGCTGAAAAGATTCTTCGGTCCTAAGCCTCGGCCGCCACCGTCACCTTCAATTCGCCGGTGACTCCCTGGGACAACTTCACCTTTACGGCGAATTCGCCCACCGTCTTGATCGGTTCCTCCAGGACGATGTCCTTGCGGTCGATTTCAATGCCCTGATCCTTCAGGGCCTGTTCGATGTCCTTCGCACCGACCGATCCGAACAGCTTGTCCTGCTCGCCGGAACGCCGGCTGATCGTCAGGTTGACGCCGGCAAGCCTGTCCCGCAGCGCCTCGGCCTTTTCCTTTTCCTTGGCGGCCTTCCTGAGGATGAGCGCCTTGTCGTGCTCCACGGCCCGGATGCTCTTGACGTTCGCCTCCATCGCGAGTCCTCTGGGAATCAGAAAATTTCTCGCATGGCCATCCGCGACCTTCACGATATCCCCCGTTTTCCCGAGAGACTCCACATCCTGTTTCAAAATGACCTTCATGACTTCCCTCCCATTAAAATAGGCAATTCATTGCACTCGTTCATCCCTCGGAACTCCCCTCCCTGGGCCGGGCAAACCTTCGAAAGTCCAGCCACAGGTCGAAGAGGCCTACCGCCGCCACGGCGATCAGGACGAACTGATAGATCAGGATCACGACATACGTGAGAAACCGCAGAAAACGCGGAATTCTGTACCACTTCAGGTAAAAACTTACAATAGACAACCCCTGCAGCACGTAGGCGAGGAGACACAGGATCAGGAGATTCCATCCGACGGCCTGGAGCGGGGCAACCGGCACCAGGATAGCGGCGCCGGAGGCGATCAGGAACCAGACGATTCGCTCATCGGCCTTCCAGCGGCCGAGATCGCCGAAATCCGGAAAGGGCACGGCATTGCGGCGGAAGATCTCCCGCGCCGCCAGCGTGTTGATCCAGACCATCTGGATGATCATCAGGGTGATCAAGGACGGAAAGATCATGAGAAGGGCCTTTGCCATGTCTCCGCCGGCCTGCATCTGTTCCGGGGTCAGTCCCATCTGCGCATAGATCCGGTTTGTTTCGCGGAGTGTCTGCTCGATATAGGTGCTGATCAGCGGCAGAAAGGCGCTGCCGGACATCGCTGCCGCGATCCACACGAACGCGGCGCCGGCGGCCAGAAGAAAGATCGATGGAAAGAGGATGGTCCTTTCGATGGAGGTTTCGCGCTTGAACATCTCGGCCAGGAAGATGCCTGTCAGTCCCAGCAGGAGAAACAGGGGAAGGTCCGCCACGGCGCCGAATGACTGCAGCAGGAGGGCAAAAAAACCCAGGGAGACGGCGAACATGAGCGCCCCCCAGCTTCTTCCCAGTTTGCGGTAATAATAAAGGATGGGGAGGGGGACGAATATCGGGAGCACGATCCTGGCGAAGGGGATCATGGCGATCGTTGCGAATGACAGCGTGGTTACGACGACGCCCGAGAGGAAATCGCGGGCATTGAAAAAGCGGGAAGCCTTGTCCAGATTGCCGATCATGTTCCCCGTTCGCGCGCCGGAGCGGCGCCGCGGAAGAAAGGACGGACCCCCCGTTTTCACGGGGAGTCCGGAAATGCCTGCTTGCGGCGGGTTTCTGTCGAGACGTTTCTTGTTCAGCCCTCGGAAACGACAAAGGGGAGCAGGGCGATCATTCGTGCCCGTTTGACGTGAACGGTCAACTCGCGCTGGTGCTTGGCGCAGTTGCCCGTAATCCTTCGAGGCATGATCTTGCCGCGCTCGGTAATGAAATCCTTGAGGGTCGAGATGTCCTTATATTCGATCCGAAGCGCGGAATCGGAGCAGAACCGGCAAAACTTCCTCCGGTGATAGAACTTCTTCTGCGGCCGCTGGGGCTTCGGTCCGCGATGGGGCTGGCTTGGACGCTGTGTCGGAGTTTCCATGGGTTATTTTTTCTCCTCCTTTGCTTCTTCGTTCTTGCCCTCGCCTGAAACCGGCGCCTGCGGCTGAGGCTGAGCCGGCTGGATCTCCTGCCTCGGAGGAGGTTCGTTCTTCTGCTTTTCCGCCGCCTCGGCGGCCGCCTTGGCGGCGTCGATCTCTTTCTGCAGCGCTTCAGGATCGACGTTCTGCGCTGTCACGACGGTCATGTATTTCAGGATGCGATCATCGATCTTGAGATTGCGCTCCAGCTCCCTGACCGTCTCGCTTACGCCGGCAAAGTCCATGAAGACATAAAAACCCCGGCCCTGTTTCTTGATCTTGTACGCGAGCCTCTTCTTGCCCCATTTCTCGAGCTTGACGAGAGTCCCCTTCGTTCCGGCCACGATCTTCGCGAATTTCTCGACCGCGTCATTCATGTCCGCGTCGGGAAGATCGGCCGGCATAATGTAAATCGTTTCGTACCTTCTCACCTTTCCTACCTCCTCTCGGCTCTATATTCCGGGCACTCCGGCCCGGACAAGGAGACCAAAAATAAAAAAACGAACAGCCTTCCTATATCATCCGGCGCCGGAAATCAAGCTCTTTCCGCATCCGGGGCCGCATCGACGATTCTTACCTCGTCGCCGGTCCGGACCTCGCCTTCCGCAAGCACTTCCGCAAAGACGCCCTCCCGCGGCATGATGCAGTCCCCGACGAGCCGGTAGATCTCGCAGCGGGCGTGGCACTCCTTGCCGATCCGGGTAATGCGGAGAAGGGCCGTGGCGCCGATCTTCAGCAGCGTTCCGACGGGAAGCTCGTGGAGGGTCAGACCGGCAACCGTAAAGTTCTCGGCGAAATCGCCGTAGCCCACCTTCAAGCCCATGGCGGTCATCTTGTCCACACTGCCCTGGGACAGGAGGCTGACCTGGCGCGTCGGCGTGCCGGCATGGGCGTCTCCCGCGATGCCGAAATCCCGGAGGAGTCGGCATTTTCCCACGTCATGCTTTTTCTGGCCCTTCCTGTCGGAGATGTTGACGGCGAGGATTACGCCGCGTCCAGCCGCTTTTGTTGTCATAATCTATTGAAATCCTTTCAAAGGATGCGTTACAGAGGCTCCGGGAACTCCTGTCCGCCCCATTTGTGCGGGCACGTTGTGGCTGTATCCCTTTAACCGCGGCCCATCAAGAAGTCAACAGCGGCGACGGACCGTTCACAAAAAATCACTTGACATGGGAGCTGAAAAATTTAATCTCTAGCAAATCGATAGTAGTAGTATGGAATGGATTTCAGAAGTCATGAAACTGTCGACAAAAGCCAGGTACGGAGCGCGGTTGATGATATCCCTTGCCCGTCATTACGGACAGGGGTCGGTATTTCTTCGGGAGATCGCCAGGGAAGAGGAGATATCGGAGAAGTATCTCAGTCTCATCATCCTGGCGCTGAAGGGCGCAGGGCTCGTCAATTCGGCGCGCGGCGCGAACGGCGGTTACACGCTGGCAAAACCGCCTTCCCAGATCACCCTGCGCCGGATCATCGAAGTCTTCGAAGGAAGGTGTCTCGTAGACTGCCTCACGAATCCGTCTTCCTGTCCGCGGGCTCACCTCTGCGCGAGCCGCGACGTGTGGGTCCTGCTGGAGGGGAAGATATCCGAGACGCTGGAAGCGATCAACCTCGAGCAACTGGTCGAGGTACATCGCCGGAAGGCGGAAGCGGACCTCATGAACCATATTTGAGCAATGGGTGGAAGGATACGATGAAACCGGTTTATCTGGACTATGCGGCGACGACGCCCGCGGACGATGAAGTCGTAAAGGCCATGCTGCCCTTCTTCGGGGAGACCTTCGCGAATCCTTCCAGCGTCCATACTCCGGGGCAGAAAGCCAGGACGGCCGTGGAAAAATCGCGTTCGCGGGTCGCCGCACTTCTCGGGGCCGCGGCGGAGGAGATTATCTTCACGAGCGGCGGCACGGAGAGCGACAACCTCGCCCTGAAGGGGCTGGCGGCGGCGCGGCGGGATTTCGGCGACCACATCGTCACCTCCGCGATCGAACACCACGCCGTGCTCCGGCCCTGCGAAACCCTGGAGCGGCAGGGCTTTCGGGTGACGCGTGTGAAGGTGGACGCTACGGGGATGGTGGATCCCGGTGACGTGAAAAAGGCGCTGACGGAAAAAACGATCCTCATTTCCATCATGCACGCCAACAACGAGATCGGGACGATCCAGCCGATCGGGGAAATCGGGCGGATCGCCCGCGAGCGGGGCGTCGTTTTTCACACCGATGCCGTTCAGACCTTCGGGCACCTGCCGATCGACGTGGACCGCCTGAACATCGATGCGCTGAGCGCTTCCGGCCATAAGTTCTACGGCCCCAAAGGGGTCGGGTTCCTGTACCTGAGAAAAGGAACGAGGATCCTGCCGCAGATGGAAGGGGGAGAGCAGGAAAGGGACCGGAGGGCCTCGACGCACAATGTGCCGGGCATCGCCGGTCTCGGGAAGGCGGTCGAACTGGCCGGTGAAAGAATGGCGGCCGAAGCGGAGCGGCTTGCGGCCATGAGGGATCGCGCCGTCGAACGCATCCTGACGGGGATCGAACGGACGCATCTCAACGGTCATCCGAGGCTGAGGCTGCCCAACAATGTCAACATCCGTTTCGACGGCGTTGAGGGGGAGGCGTTGTTGTTCGGCCTGGACATGGCGGGGATCGCGTGTTCATCGGGGTCCGCCTGCACGTCTTCTTCCGTGGACCCCTCGCACGTGCTCGCGGCGATCGGCTTGCAGCGCCAGGAGGCGCACAGCTCGCTGCGCTTCAGCCTGGGGCGGGGAACGGCGGACGGCGACGTGGACCGTTTCCTGGATGTGCTGACCGTGACGGTGGCGAGATTGCGCGCGCTGGCGGCGGGCCGCGGGGCGCGGGGATAGGGCGGTTGCGATGGGCAAGAGGGTCATGGTCGCGATGAGCGGAGGCGTCGATTCCTCGGTGGCCGCCCTTCTTCTCGGGGACGCGGGATACGACGTCGTGGGCGCGACCATGTGTCTGGGGGTGGCGGACGCGGGAGACGGGCGGGTCAGATGCTGCGGCCCCGATGCCGTCGAGGACGCCCGCAGGGTCTGTGAGGTGCTCGGCATCCCCCATTACAGCTTCGATTTTTCGGTCCACCTCCGGGAATGCGTGATCGATCCTTTCGTGGCGGCGTACGCCAGGGGAAGAACGCCGAATCCCTGCGTGGAATGCAATCGTACCCTGAAATTCGCCGTTCTGCTCCGGAAGGCCTTGGCGGCCGGTTGCGAATACCTGGCAACGGGCCACTATGCGGCGATCGAAGAAGAGCGCGGCCGGTTTTTTCTCAGGCGGGCCCTGGACAGAAGGAAAGACCAGACCTATTTTCTTTATGGGATGCCTGCGGCGTCGTTGCCTTCCGTTCTCTTCCCGCTCGCCGGCCTCGGCAAGGAGGAGGTGCGAAGGATTGCGGGAAGGGCCAAACTGCCCGTTGCCGGAAAACGGGAAAGTCAGGATATCTGTTTCGTGACCGGGAAGAATTACACCGACTTCGTCCTGGAGCGGATACCGGAAGGGGTTCGCGAAGGCCCGGTCGTCGACACCGCGGGGAACATCATCGGGAGGCATCGTGGTATCATCCATTACACCGTCGGGCAGAGAAGCGGGATGCGGATCAGCAGCAATGCGCCGCTCTACGTTGTCGGGATCGACGCGGCCGGCAACCGGATCGTGGCCGGCGGGAAGAAGGACCTGCTCTCCCGCGGGCTCGTTGCCGGAAACGTCAATCTGTTTGTCGAACACTGGCCGGACCGGATCTGCGGCAAAATCCGCTACCGGAAACAGGAGACCCCCTGCCGCGCGCGGCGCGAGGGGGATCGCTTGAGGGTCCTGTTTGAAGATCCGCAGGAGGCTGTCACGCCCGGGCAGTCGGTCGTTCTTTACGACGGCGACACCGTCCTGGGCGGAGGAATAATCGAAGAGGTGAGGTATGGAGATTGTTGAGAAGATCAGGGAACTGAAGAAGAAGCGCAACGCGGTCATCCTGGTGCACAACTACCAGATCCCCGAGGTGCACGACATCGGGGACTACGTGGGGGATTCGCTCGGGCTGAGCATCGAGGCGGCAAAAACCGATGCCGATGCGATCGTCTTCTGCGGCGTCTATTTCATGGCCGAGACGGCCAAGATCCTCTCACCCGGCAAGACGGTGGTCATTCCCGATAAGAACGCCGGCTGCCCGATGGCGAACATGATCAACGGCGAGCAGCTCCGGAAACTGAAGGCGCAGCACCCGCAGGCCAAGGTTCTCTGCTACGTGAACACGACGGCGGAGGTGAAGGCCGAGAGCGATCTGTGCTGCACGTCCGCCAATGCCGTCGCCATGGTGGAAAAGGTGCTCAAGGACGAGAAGGAGATCATCTTCGTTCCCGACAAGCACCTCGCCGACTTCGTCTCCGAGAAGACGGGCAGGACCTTCATCGCCTGGGATGGGTATTGCCCGACGCACGCGAAGATCCTGCCCGAGGAACTCCTGGAACAGAAGCGGCTGCATCCGGCGGCGAAAGTCATCGCCCATCCTGAGTGCCCGCGGCCGATCCGGCACCTCTCGGACGTCGTCGTTTCCACCGAGGGGATGTGCCGTTACGTGAAGGAAGCCCCGGAGAAGGAGATCATCGTCGCGACGGAGAAGGGAATCATCCACCGGCTGCAGAAGGAGAACCCGGGGAAGATCTTCTATCCCGTGACGGACCGGACCATCTGTCCCAACATGAAATTGATCACCCTCGAGAAGGTCCTGTGGGCCCTGGAGGACATGCGGCACCAGGTCGAGGTTCCACCGTCGATCGCGGAGAAGGCCAGGCAAGCCATCGAGAGGATGCTCAATTATACGGAGTAGCGGCTGAAGCGATGGAAGAGTTCGACGTCGTATCAATCGAGAACGGTCTGCGCGTGACGAGGTGCGAAGTCGTCACGGAAGAGATCCCGCTCACCGTCGAAGTGAACGGAAAGGAGCTGGCGACCCTGCTCGCGAGCCCCTGCGACCTGAAACATCTGGCCGCCGGTTTTCTCTTCACCTCGGGTCTGATCCAGCGGGCGGAATCGATCCGGTCCCTCACCGTCGATGGGGAACGATGGAAGGCGGACGTGGAAATCGATGAGCCCATCGCCGATGACCTCGTCTTCAAGCGGGTCTATACGTCCGGGTGCGGCAGAGGGGTCATCTTCCACAATCCTCTGGATGTCCTGCAGAGGGTTTCCCTGCCGGACGGTTTTACCGTGGCGGCGGCGAAGATTTCGGAGCTGATGAAGGAGTTTCTGGGCCGGTCGGAAGAACACAAGCGGACCCGGGGCGTCCACAGCGCGGGTCTGGCGGACCGGGAAAGGATCCTCATCTTCAAGGACGATATCGGACGGCACAACGCCCTGGACAAGGCGGTCGGCGAAGCGCTTCTTTCGGCGGTCGATCTGCGGGAGGTCATGGCAATGACGAGCGGACGGATATCCTCCGAGATCGTCGCCAAGATCATGCGCTGCGGGATTCCGGTGGTCGTATCCGCCGGAGTTCCGACCAATCAGGCGATCAAGCTGGCGAAGGAGGTCCGTATGACGATCGCGGGCTCGGCCCGCGGCCGGCGGATGAACATCTATTGCCACGGCCAGAGAATTCTGTAGCAGGCTAAGGAGAATATCATGAGCAAGATCGACAGCCGCTTGAAAATAGAAACCCTGGCGCTCCACGGCGGCCAGGAAGCGGATCCCACGACCGGGGCAAGGGCCGTGCCCATCTACCAGACGACGTCCTACCAGTTCCGCGACACGGACCACGCGGCGGCTCTTTTCGGCCTGAAGGAGTTCGGCAACATCTACACCCGGCTCATGAACCCCACCACGGACGTACTCGAAAAGAGGGTGGCCGCCCTGGACGGCGGCGTCGGAGCGCTGGCCGTCGCCAGCGGCCAGTCCGCCATTTCCCTGGCGCTTCTGAACATCGCGAAGGCGGGGGACGAGATCGTCTCGGCGGACAATCTCTACGGAGGGACGTACAACCTCTTTCATCACACCTTTCCCCGCTTGGGCATCCAGGTGCGTTTCGTGAAATCGGGCGACGTCCGGGCGCTCGAAGGCGCGATTTCACCGCGGACGAAGGCCGTCTACGCCGAATCCATCGGGAATCCGAAGCTCGACGTGGCGGACCTGGAGGGCATCGCCGCCGCCGCGCACCGGCACGGCATTCCCTTCGTTCTCGACAACACCGTTTCGCCCTACATCCTCCGGCCGATCGACTGCGGCGTCGACATCGTCGTCTATTCGGCGACCAAGTTCATCGGCGGCCACGGGACGTCCCTGGGGGGCCTGATCGTCGATTCCGGGAAGTTCGACTGGACGAACGGGAAGTTCCCCCTGATCTCCGGACCCGAACCGAGTTACCACGGGCTGGATTTCGTCGAGGCGCTCAAGCCCGTGGGGAACATCGCCTACATCATCAAGGCAAGGGTGGCCCTGCTGCGCGACCTGGGGCCGGCCCTGTCGCCGTTCAATGCATTCCTGCTCCTGCAGGGGCTGGAAACCCTTCACCTCAGGATGCCGCGCCATTGCGAGAACGCCCTGGCGACGGCGGAGTATCTGGAGAAACATCCGCGCGTCGGCTGGGTCAATTATCCCGGCCTGAAGTCGAGCTCGGAAAAGAAGAAGGCCGAAAAATATCTGTCCAAGGGGGCGGGCGCGATCATCGGCTTCGGCATCAAGGGAGGCGCCGAAGCAGGGCGCCGCTTCATCGAAAACCTGGAGTTGGTTTCTCATCTGGCCAACGTCGGCGACGCGAAGACGCTGGCGATCCATCCGGCGACGACCACGCACCAGCAGCTTTCGCCGGAAGAGCAGCTCGCCACAGGGGTGACGGCCGATTTCATCCGCCTCTCCGTCGGCTTGGAGCATATCGACGACATCCTCGCCGATATCGGACAGGCCCTGGAGAAATCGAAGGCCTGAACGGGTGACTCTTAACCTCCCGTGACTCTTCGATTGTCGAAGGGTCCCGGGGATTTTTAAAGGAGATCTCTATGGCAAGGATATTCGCAGACGTGACAAAGACGGTCGGCAACACGCCGCTTGTGAGGATCAACAAACTCGGTGCGGACACGCGGGCGACGATCCTCGTCAAACTGGATTTCTTCAATCCGCTTTCGAGCGTGAAGGACCGCATCGGTGTCGCCATGATTGAAGCCGCGGAGCGGGACGGGCTGCTGTCCAAGAATTCCGTCGTCATCGAGCCGACGAGCGGCAATACCGGCATCGCCCTGGCCTTTGTCTGCGCCGCCAAGGGGTACCGGCTGCTCCTCACCATGCCGGAAACCATGAGCATGGAAAGGCGGCAGTTGCTGAAGATCCTGGGCGCGGAGCTGGTCCTGACGGAGGGCGCCAAAGGAATGAAGGGGGCGATCGAGAAGGCCGAGGAACTCGTCCGGACGACGCCCGGGAGCTTCATGCCCCAGCAGTTCAGAAATCCGGCGAACCCGGAAATCCACCGCCGGACGACGGCGGAGGAGATCTGGCGGGACACCGACGGGAAGGTGGACGTCTTCGTCGCAGGCATCGGAACGGGCGGCACGGTCACCGGCGTCGGCGAGGTGCTGAAGCAGCGGAAACCGTCGGTCCGGATCGTCGGTGTGGAGCCCTCGGACTCTCCCGTCTTGTCCGGCGGCAAGCCGGGACCGCACAAGATCCAGGGAATCGGGGCCGGCTTTGTTCCCGACGTCCTGAATCGGGGCGTTGTCGACGAGATCATCCAGGTGCGCCATGAGGACGCCGGAGACACGGCGCGGGCGCTGGCGAGCCGGGAGGGGATTCTGGCGGGGATCTCGAGCGGCGCCAGCTTCTGGGCTGCCCTACAGGTCGCCAGGCGTCCGGAGTCTGAAGGCAAGACCATCGTGGCCTTCATCCACGATACGGGCGAGCGCTATCTCTCCACATGGCTGTTTCAGCAGTAACAGGCTGTTGAAAAAGGCCCGTCTGCTGCGTTTTCCTCTCTCTTCGCCATTCGGCGTACATCCCCGTACGCCTCATGGCCCAGGATTTCGGAAGCCTCGCATCCGGGTATTTTTGGACAGCCTCGCGAGATGGATTTCTTCAAACACCCGGTAAGGTCAACCGCCTGACAGGGTGTCGTAGAGCAGGGTATCGCTTATGGATAAGAAGAACAGCGTCGGTATTGTCGAGACCAGATATTTTACCTTCGGCGAAGGGGACGCCGGGCTGGCGCTGGAGTCCGGGCGAGTGCTCTCGCCGGTCACGCTGGCGTACGAGACTTACGGGAGGTTGAACGGGGAGA
>ERZ795030.836-NODE-836-length-45541-cov-90.696126_pt1 | contig 45541 bp, 35 predicted proteins | sample MGYA00375122_ERZ795030 | MGnify/ENA primary metagenome ERZ795030 (study PRJEB30165, sample SAMN05720146) | activated sludge metagenome | isolation source: anaerobic digester from wastewater treatment plant | place: Japan | collected 2015-04-20 ... | reverse complement strand
CCATCATGATCATGCAGGAACCGGCGTCGTTCAATCCGGAAGCGTTGCCGGCGGTAACGGTGCCGTCTTTCTTGAAGGCGGGCTTGAGTTTGCTCAGCGATTCCATGCTGGCATCGGCCCGGGGATGTTCGTCCGTATCAAAGAGGACCGTCCCCTTTTTTGTCTTGACTTCGACGGGCACGATTTCATCCTTGAACCACCCGTTTTGAATGGCGGCGCAGGCCCGCTGATGACTCATGAGCGCCCATTCATCCTGCTCCTGACGGGAGATTTTATACAGATCGGCAATATTATCGGCCGTGACGCCCATGTGATAGCCCAGAAGCGCGTCCACCAGGCCGCCGATCATCAAACTGTCCTGAATCTTCTCGCCGTCGTTCAACCGGTATCCTTTGCGGGCGCCAAACAGCAGATAGGGAGCGTTGCTCATGCTTTCGATGCCCACGACCGCGCCAATGTCGATCTTGCCCAGCATGATTTCCTGGGAAAGCAGTTCGGAGGCGCGCATGGAAGAGGGGCACTGCTGATGGACCGTAAACGCAAAGGATTCCACCGGCAGTTCCGCGCCCAGCGCAATGTGCCGGGCGCTGTTGCCCGGCGCGCCGGCCTGGTTGCACTGACCGGCCACAACTTCCTGAACCAGATTTCTGTCAATGCCCGCTTTGGCAATGGCGGCTTTTAAAACCGTCACGCCCAACTGCACAGGAGTCAAGCCCGAAAGCGACCCCATGTAATCTCCGATAGCCGTTCGGACGCCGCCGACAACAACCACTTCTTTCATAATGCTACCTCTCTGATCTTTTTATTTTGAGTTTTAAGAATGAAAATATTGACGACCTCGTAAAAAGTCCATTTGTAGAGCTTTGAATAAAGGCCATTTTTGTCATTTCGACCGAAGGGAGAAATCTTCAACAAACGGCCATCCTTAAGATTTCTCGTCGCTCACGCTCCTCGAACCGACATTTTTCAAAGCTCTCATTTCGGTCCCTTTTCGTCATACCGGCGAAGGCCGGTATCCAGTCATTACAATAAGTTCTGGACTCCGACTTTCGCCGGAGTGACGGTTTGAATTCCTTTTTACGGGTTCATCAATATCGACGGGCAATCGGCCGCTTCTTTCCATTGCGGCCCGCTGCCTGAAAATTTCTCAAACACTCTTTTTTGCTTTATCGCGCTTTTATCAAGAATTGTTTTCTTAGGCAAGAAATTATTGAGCGAACTTTTCGCAAAATGGAATTCACGCTGTTAATGAAAACATCCGGAATCTCCTTCCCTACTCCGGCTTCCCCGTTTTTTCCGGCCGGATTTTTTGACGCCTCCGTGCCGTTTTCCGGACGGGAGACGGCGCCGCTTTTGTGAAAATATCGCCATGAGAATTTTTTTGAGAGAATTTTTTGTTGACAAAGCCGTTAACTTATTTTAAAAAGTAAAAAAATTTTTTCACTATAAGTGCCGATGTTTCGGGGTGCCATAACAAAGCAGCTGAAAAGCGCATGACTGTTGGGAGCCGAATCCTGGAACGCATGTCCAAGCGGTTTTCCTGAAAAGCGAAAAGATAAAACTTCTGAAAGCTTTGGAGGCCTTGTGGCAGCAATCGTTTTTGCGTTAAAACGGATTGCCCGGATTCAGATCAACCTGCCCAATTCCCAAAAGGATGACACACCGCCCCACGGCCATTCACTAACCGTCAGTCATTTTCCATTTTTCAAAAATCTACCGTCCGCAATTTTTCCAACAGCCGCCGGGCCGGAGGTGCTGAAGGTCTGCCGCCGTTGCGTTTTTGCGCGGCGCGCCGGAGGTTTTCCGATCCGGACCTGATCCAGGCGAAGGAAGTGGTTCCCGGGAGAGGGGGAATCTTCTCATTATCGATCCATTGAAAATATTTCGATTCATCCAATGAGGGTAAAAAGGCATGGCGACGTACATCGAGAATGTTCTTGTTTACACGTTTGTAATGGGGTCCATTTATCTTCTGCTTGCCCTTGGGTTTTCCCTGATCTGCGGGGTGCTGCGGATTTTCCACCTCGGATACGCCTATATCTTTCCGCTCACGATTTACGGGACCTGGATGTTCATGTCGGCGCTGGGGTGGCCCCTCATTCCCTCCATTCTCGGGATGATCGTCGTTCAGTTCATTGTTGCCATCGCGATTTACAAGGGGATGATCAAGCGATACATGACGACGGAGGATGTTTTGCTCACCGCGCTGCTGCTGATTGCGCTGATTGTGGAGCAGGCCGCAAATTACTTTTATCCGATTCAGGCGGGGGTTTATCTGGAAACCACGCTGGCCGAAGGCACTTATCAGTTCGGAGACGCCGTGGTGCCCAAGCAGCTGATCATCGGCTCCCTGATCGCGCTGGCGATGACCGGCGCCTTTGTTTTCTTCTTCGTGAAAACAAAAACCGGCATGGCCATCCGCGCTTTGTCCCAGGATATTTATTCTTCCAAGATTGTCGGCATCAACGTCGAGACGCTTTATATGTTCACCATGATGCTGGTGCTTTTGCCGGTGATTATCGGCACGCTCATTGTTGCGCCGGTCTGGGCGCTGGATCCGGGGATGGGGTGGATGTACATGGTGACGGCAATCCTGGTTGCGGTGTTGGGCGGGCTGGGCAACATCAAAGGCACCATTCTGGCCAGCTTTTTGATCGGATTTGCCCACGCCCTTGTCTGTTTTGTCCTCGGAGAGCCGCGTTTCATGAATTTGTCGGCCTTGATTCTTGTCATGGCCATTTTGATTATTCGACCCCAGGGGTTAGCAAGGAGTGAATCGCTATGGTAGAAACGGAATTAAAACGGGACCGCATCGTCGTCCGGCTGGGAACCAAAAAATGGGAATGGACCCTGGAACCTCGTTACTGGCGCAACACGCTGATCTGGGCCGTCGTCCTTTTTATCTTTCCGACGGTATCCTACTTCATCAGCCCCGGCCTGATCAACACCATGATTTCGGCCAATATCTATGCCGCCATCGCCATGCCGCTGGCGCTCATGACCATCGGCACGGGGCGAATGAACTTTGGCCCCCAATTTTACATCGGCGTAGGAGGGTACACGGCGGCGCTTCTGAGCATCGCCTACGGATGGGGCCCGCTGGCCACTTTTCCCTTCGCCGTCCTGATGTCCATGATTTCGGCGCTGATTTTCAGCCCGCTGGTCATCATGGCGCGCGGTCTTTACTATGTGCTCCTGACGCTGCTGCTCCCGCTGGTTTTCCTGGAAGTGACCTTTATCTATCCGGATATTTTCAAAGGCGATACCGGCCTCTTCGGCATTGTGCCGCTGTTGGACACCGGAAACGCCAAAAACAATTTTTTGCTGATCGGCTATATTTCCACCGCCATCATGTTCGCTTATTTGTGGATCATCAACAAGGTCCTGAAATCCCGCTACGGCCTCTTGATGGCGGCGATCAATGACGATGAGGACGTCGCCCATTCCATCGGCATCAACATCAACAAAATCAAAATTATCGCGTTTGTCTCCGCCTCCACGATGATCGGCATCATCGGATGGTTTTACGCGCACTACTTCAGTTCATTTGCCGGCATCACGTATTTACCGCTGACGTTTATGCTGAAAGTCCTGCTGGTGCTGATGATCGGCGGCCGCGCCCAGGTTTTCGGCTGCGTCGTCGGCGGCTATTTTGTCGCTTTCCTGGAGATGCTGATGATCCGGTACATGGGCCCGATCCAGCCGGTGCTGTTTCCCATTATTCTTCTGGCGCTGCTGTTTATTCTTCCGGAAGGGCTGTTCGGCATTTATCGAAAGCGCCGTTATCGCGAATATCTGCCAACCATTCACGTGCGGAGGTAGAAAGCCATGACTCCATTGTTGAAAGTGAGCAATCTGGTCAAGCGTTTCGGAGGAATCGTGGCGGTCAACAACGTATCCTTTGAAATTTACGAGGGGGAAACACTGGGTTTTATCGGCCCCAACGGCGCCGGGAAATCCACCGTGGTCAACTGCCTGACGGGTTATCTTCCCGCGACGTCCGGTAAGATTGAGATGAACGGCGTGGATATTTCGCGCATGAAGCCGCATGAGCGGGCGCACATGGGGCTTGCCCGAACCTATCAGATTCCGCGCCCTTTCCCGGAACTGACGGCCCTGACCAGCGTTCTGGCCAGTTCCGTTTCAGGCAAGAAAAGGGTCAACCAGAGTTTTGAGGATGCAATGTACGATGCGACGCATTACCTGGAATTTGTGGGGCTGTTCAGCAAGCGGAATATTCTGGCGCGCGACCTGACCTTTTATGAACTGAGAATGCTGGAATTGGCGCGTGCCCTGGCCACCACCCCGCAGTTGCTTTTTATCGACGAAGTCATGGCCGGCCTGAATCCCGGAGAAGCCAAAAACGCCATCCGAATGATCCGGAAAGCCAAGGAGCAATTCGGCATTACGGTCTTCTGGATCGAGCATGTCATGGCGGTCCTGATGGAGGCGGCCGACCGGATTGTCGCGATCAATTACGGGGCCAAACTGGCGGAAGGCACACCGGATCAGGTGGTGAACAATGATGAGGTAATCGAGGCGTATCTGGGCAGAGGTTGGAGGGAATATGCTTGAAGTCAGTGATTTGAGCGCGTCTTACGGCGTCATTCCGGCGCTGCACGGCGTCAGTTTCAATGTTCGGCAGTCGGAAATTGTAACGATCCTGGGGTCCAACGGAACGGGAAAAAGCACGATTCTCAACGTGATCCAGGGCATGATGACCGGCACCAGCGGCAGCGTGATCTTTCGCGACGAAGCCATTCAGGGCCTGCCGTCCCACAAAATCGTTGACCTGGGCATCGTGCAGGTTCCGGAAGGCGCGAAGAGCTTCCCGTTTATGACGGTGAAGGAAAATCTGACGCTGGGCGCATACCGGAAAACGTCCTGGCCCAAAAGAAAACAGACGATTCAGTACGTGTACAGTCTTTTTCCGATTTTGAAGGAGCGCTCCAACATGTCCGCCCGCCTCCTTTCCGGCGGCGAGCAGCAGATGCTGAAAATCGGCCGGGGGCTGATGGCCAATCCGCATCTTCTGATGGTGGACGAACCTTCCATCGGTCTGGCCCCGCTCATTGTGGACGAAGTCTATGAAACACTGGGGAAGCTTCGGAAAACGGGACTGACCATTTTATTGACCGAACAAAACGCCCTGCGCGCGCTGCAACTGGCCGACCGCGGTTATATCATTCAGGAGGGAAGAATTGTTCTGGAGGGAAGATCGGCGGAGCTGATGAAAAACAATCTGGTCAAAAAGGCATATTTGGGGAGATAGCGATGGAAGATTATTTTTCTTATACGGCAAAACTTTTCAATCCCGATGAGGCGGACCGGAAGCCGGAAGCGCTCAAAGGCATCCGGGTGCTGGACTTTTCCCACGTCATCTTCGGGCCGATCGCGGCGAGGCTCCTGGCCGATTACGGCGCGGAAGTGATCAAGCTGGAGCTGCCTTTTTACGGCGACCTGTGGCGTCCGGCGACGTACTGGGGCAAATACTGGAAGCACTCGAATCCCATCTGGCACAACATCACCAAAAACAAGTATTTTCTCTCGGTGAACCTGCAGCTCAAGGAATCCAAAGAACTGATCTATCGAATGGTCAAAGACGCGGACGTGGTCATTGAAAACTTTGCGCCCGGGACGGCGGATGCCTGGGACATCGGCTATGAGAAAATTTCCAAGATCAATTCCAGCATCATTTTCCTGAGCTGCTCCACCTATGGCCAGTTCGGCCCGATGCGGTATTTCCCCGGGTGGGACCTTCTGGCCCAGGGCGCGAGCGGCGTGCTGACGCTGAACGGCTATCCGGACACGGACATTTTTTACAAGCTGCCGGACTACGTGGGCGACTTCATGCCGGGGAATTTTGCCGCTTTATCGGTGTTGATGGCGCTGTACCACCGGAAGAAAACCGGAAAAGGGCAGTATATCGACATGGCGCAGACGGAAGGACTGATGAGGACCCTGTTTCATTACACCTATTATTCCGTGACTCAAAAAGCGATCGGCCGCACCGGAAATGTCGATCCCACCATGGTGCCGGCGGCCATTTTTAAAACGGCCGACGACAAGTTTCTGGCGCTGGCCTGCGCGACGTCCGAGCAGTTTGAAAATTTTACCCGGGCCATCGGCAGGCCGGAGCTGTCTTCGGATCCGCGTTTTTCCGATACGCTGGAGCGGCTGAAGCCGGAAAACGCCAAAGCGCTCCATGCAATTGCGGTGGACTGGATTCGGTCGCAGTCCTGCGCCGATGTCATCCGCCTGGCCGACGATAAAAATATTCCTGCGGCAGAGGTGGCGGACGATTACATGATCGCCAACGAAGAATGGCGCCGCAAGCGCGGAAGCGTGGTGCTTTTCAAGGATGATGTATATGGCAACTTGGTGATTGCCGGGCCTTCCGCGATGCTTTCCGGAACGCCTTCGCGAACCAAGTGGCTGGCGCGGCCGCTGGGGTATCACAACCGGTTTGTGCTCAAGAAATTTCTGGGGTTGAGCGAAGCGGAAATTGAAAAGCTGGAAAAGAAAAAAGTCATCGGGACATTTGACGATCGGCCGGGACTGAAACCGCCTGTCTATTACGATCTGAGCAAGGATCCCATCTATAACTACGGAAAAGAGGTTGGAAAATGAGCCCCAGGGAAGAAGTTTACACTCGGCACGGCGGCAAGGGCGGTGATCGGGGAAAAATTCTCGCCGAAATGATGAACGCCGAAGGAAAACCGGAAGTGCTCGACGACATTCTGGTGCTGGATGTCAGCTCGGCCAATTTTGCGGGCATTGTCGCCGCCAGTTTCTTTGCGGAATTCGGCGCGGAGGTCATCAAAATCGAGCCTCCGGAAGGCGACCCTGCCCGCCTGATCACGCCGTTCGGCGTGACGGTTCAGGGGGTGGGCGTTCCCTTCATGTTCGAGGGCCGCAACAAACGGTACATGACGCTCGACGTTAAAAACAATCCCGAAGACAGGAAGGTTTTTGCCCGGCTGTCCAAAAAGGCGGCGGTCGTGATTGAAAGTTTTGCGCCCGGCGAGATGGACGGCTGGGGGATCGGCTACCGCCAGCTTGTCGCGGAGAATCCGGGGTTGATTTACATCGCGCTTTCCGCCTACGGACAGTACACGGACAAGGCCAGGGAATCCGCGAAAATGCCGGATACGGACATTACGTCCCAGGCGGGTTCGGGGCTTCCCGCGCAGATGGGCGCGCCGCCCAATGAGCCGGAGCCCTATACGTGGCCTCTGCGCGGCGGCATGTGGGCGGGGTGGTATATCTCCGGGCTTTCCGCTGCCCTGGGCGGCGCGGTCGCCCTGCTCCACCGGCAAAACACCGGCCAGGGGCAGATGGTGGATGTCGCCGGAATGGACGCGTATTCCTCCATGGTCGGCATGCCCGCCACCATCGGTTTTACCTGGGAAAAAGCCCGCCCGCGCATCGGCGTTCTGGACTTCATTCTCTATCCCTACGGCCACTGGAAGTGCAAGGACGGCTACGTGGCGATCGCCGCGCCGCGGGACCACGATTTCCGGGCGCTCTTGAAGGTTCTGGGTCTGTGGGAACAGGAGGACGACTGGCGCTATTCGTCGGATCGAATCCCCGATATTCTGGAGCAGGCCATCCATCTGCATAAGATCATCGAAGAGAAAACACTGCAGTTTACAGCCGACGAGCTGGTGAAGATGGCGCTCAATTACAGCAAAAAATCCGCCCGCTCCAAGTGGCGGGGCGGCGGCGTGCCCATTGTCATGAAGCTGATGACGCCGGAAGAAGCGATGGAGAATAAACAGTGGCACATCCGCAAGGCGTTTCAGGAGGTGGAAGACAAAAAACTGGGCAAATACACGATCAGCTCCAATTTTGTAAAAATGTCCGAATCTCCCCCCCGGGTCAAATGGGTGGGAAGCGAAATCGGCGGGGACAATGAATATATCCGGAAAAAATATTTAAACGATTAGAAGGATCAAATGTTCGGCGGATATTTGATCGTACATTTTTAAAGGGTTGGTTTGACAAACAGGAGGGGAAACATGATGAAGAGAGCAAGCAGAGTCAAAATGGTCGCTGGGGCGGCGCTGCTACTGCTGGTTGCGATTGCTATCAGCGTACCATCCGTTGCGGTGGCGCAGCCGAAGGGAGAGCCGTTTGTCATCGGCTACATCGGCATGGTCGGATCGCCTGGCACCCGTCCGTGCATGGACATCCAGAAAATGGCGGTGGAGGAAATCAACGCCGCCGGCGGCATCCTGGGACGGCCGGTCAAGTATGTCGTCATGGACAACAAGGGCGACACGTCGCTGTCCGTGGAGGCGTTTCGCAAACTGGTCATCGAGGACAAGGCCAAATTCATCTCCGTCGAAGGCCGGACGGAAGTCTGTCTGGCCGTTCAGGAAGCCTCCGGAATGCTGTTCAAGGAATACCCCCACATCCTCATTTTCAACGGGCCGATGGGCGCGGAACTGACGGCGCGCATCATCGACGAAGCGCCGAAATACAATCACTGTTTCCGCGACTGGGATCCGGAGCCGGCGCATTATGCCCAGACGAAGTATTTCTTCTGCAAGACCATGCCCCAGTATCAGAAAACGAAAAGAATCGCCTTCCTCTGGGAAGACCTCGCCTGGACCACGGAATGGCGCAAAGGCATCAGTTATATCAACCTGCCCACCTGGGAAAAACTGGCCGAGGACTGCGGTTTGGAAGTGGTGTACAGCAAGGCGGTCAAGCCCCGCGGCACCATGTACCTGCCGATTCTTCAGGACATCAAGAAAGCCAACGCCGATGTGATTTTCTTCATCAGCTCCTGGTTTACGGACACGGAATCCTTTGCCAAACAGTGGTCGGATTCCGCGGCTCGCGACATCCAGGTCAACTTATACGGCGGTGTTGCTCAGACTCAGGATTACTGGAAGATGACGGGAGGTAAAGCGTTGGGTGTTATCAGTTCCTATACGGACCTGGATGATATTCCCCTGACGCCCAAAACCATTCCGCTGGTTAAAAAAGCGCATGCGCGGAAGATCCCCATGCAGATCCATGTCCACATTGCCTATGCCGATATTTATCATTTCAAGGCGGCCATCGAAAGGGCGAAGGGAACCGGCAACATTAAAAGCCTGATCAAGGCCATGGAAGATGTGGAAACCGTCTATTCGCTGGGCAAGATGAAATATGAAACCCGGAAAATCAAACCCTTCTACCATTCCCGTGTGAGGGTTGACGCGGCCAATCCGTGGAAAACCTATCCCGGTTACTACCTGCAGTTGATTGTTCAGTTCCAGAAGGACGGAAAGGTTGCCTTCCTGCACGAGTCCTGCGAGGAAAACGAGAAACTGGTGGCCAAATGGGTGGATCATAAACGCTATAGAACACCCGCGGAGTTGAGGAAGTAATGGACGGCAGGGAACCGTCGCGACGGTTCCCTGCAGGCTGAAGACCGAAGTCTGAAGGCTGAAAGGAAAGGGACGGCATTCTTGTGAAGGCCGCCCCTTTTTCTTTCCCGCCACGGGGCTGCCGTTTCCGGCCCGCCGCGCCCCTGAAATGCCGCTTGACACCCCCGCTGGTTATTTCATATACTTCACGCCGCAAAAACAAAGGGAGAGCTTTGAAAAATGTCATTTCGAGGAGCGTGAGCGACGAGAAATCTTAAGGATGGCCGTTTGTTCAAGATTTCTCCCTTCGGTCGAAATGACAAAAATGGCCGTTATTCAAAGCTCTCGGAGGCTGCGGTGGCGCTGGTTTTGCAGGCGGCCGATCACGGGTTCGAAGGAGGAAACATGCCGAAAAACACGATATTGCATGCGCTGGTTTTTATACAAAATTGGGGCGAGGAAGACGGGTTGATGAATTTTTTGAGGGGAAACCCGCACGCCGTTTCCATCTTCCATGTGATGGGCCGCCACAGCTACGTCGTTGACTCCAACTTTGACGATAAAGAACAGCTCCATGACTGGATCAACCGGCTCAAGACGATCCGGCTTTCCGCGGGTGTGCCCGCCGTGATTTCCGTGCAGACGCAGAAGGTCATTCAGGTCTTCAAACAAAAAAATGATTTTGACTTAAAAGATTACAGAGATCTGGCGGACCGGTATCACTTTTTCATGCTCATCGACAATCCCCATCATGACGAAAAGCTGATCGAACTCTTGAAAAAATTACGAATCGTCAGTTCCATTCTGCACACGCAGGGCGCGAACTCCTTCATTGTGGAAATCATCACGGAAGCCTACGACAGCTACAAAAAGATGCTCGGCAAGGCCAAAGAGCTCAAGAGCATCCAGCATATTGAAACGCTGGAAGTCCTTTCCGTCAAAAAATACCGCAACCAGATTATTGACAAGGGAGGGGAGCTTTCCTATCCTCGGACGGATCTCCGGGAGCTCTATACCCTGTAGCGCTCAAAAAAACGGCGGCCAGAACGGCCGCCGTTTTGCATTTTCGCGTTTTTTCGTTATCGGCCTTTGAATTGCGCCGGTCTCTTTTCCAGAAACGCTTTGGAGCCTTCTTTGAAATCTTCGGTAACCAGCAGGGTCTGGAAGGCGGCTTTCTCAATCTTGGTGATGCCGTCGTAAAGGGTGCCTTCCAATCCCAGACGGACAGCCTTCATAATCTCACGCTGCGCCACGGGAGCGCCGCCCGCCAGTTTTTTGGCCAGCTTTTTGGCGGCTGGCAGAACTTCAGCCTGCGGAACGACCTTGTTGAGCAATCCCCGTGCGTACGCTTCATTGGCCGGCATGAAATCGCCGGTGAGCATCAGTTCCAGAGCCTTGGTTTTGCCGATGTAGCGGGGAAGTCTCTGGGTTCCGCCCCAGCCGGGGTTCAAACCCAGTTTGACTTCGGGAAGACCCACCACCGCTTCTTCCGCCATGATCCTCAAATGGCAGGAGCAGGCCAGTTCCAGTCCTCCGCCCAGGGCCAGGCCCTGAATGGCCGCGATGATGATCTTGGGATAATTTTCAATTTTGAAATACACGGCGTTGCCGTCGTACTGGGGCACTTTACCCGACTGGAGGTCCGCAAACTCGGTAATGTCCGCGCCCGCTGAAAAGCATTTCGGGCCGGTGCCGGTGATAATGATGACGCGCACACCGTCGTCTTTTTCGCATTTATCCAAAAGGTCGTTTAAATCCCGCAAAACCCCCTGCGCCATTGCGTTGGCCGGCGGATGATTGATGGCGGCCACCACAACCGCGCCGTCTTGTTCCACCACCAGTTTTTCATATTCAAAAGCCATGTTCCTATCCTCCTTGGGTATTGATTTTAAAGATTTTCATCGTACCGTTTTTAAAAAACGCCGAAGGCACTATAGAAAGAACGCAAAAGCGTGTCAAGAGGAAACAGCAACCGGCCGCCATGCGGGACGCTGCATGCCGGAATTTTCATTTCCGCCATGCAAAATTTTCTTGAAACCCGGAAAATAAGGTGTATGATTCCGTCGTCCTGCGGGCACGCGGGGCAACCTTCATCAACAATAAATGGCGGCGACCATCCAATCCGTGCGCTATCGAGGAGAAGGTTATGAATGTTGCTGTTGTGTTAATCATAGCGGTGGTTTTGTTCTTTCTGGCCTATCGCTTTTATGCCCGTTTTATTGCAAAGCTTTTTGACGAAAATGACAACCGGCCCACGCCGGCCTGCGCGCTCAGGGACGATCGCGACTATGTGCCGACAAAGCCCGTGGTTTTATTTGGCCATCATTTTGCCGGCATCGCCGGAGGCGGTCCGATTATCGGGCCTACCGTCGCCCTGCTGTTCGGCTATCTGCCCGTCTGGCTGTGGGCGGTTATCGGCACCATCTTCATCGGCGCCGTCCAGGACATGACCGTGCTGTTTGCCAGCGTTCGGGAAAAGGGCAAGTCCATCGCTGAGATTGCCAAAGAATCCCTGGGCAACACGGGCTTCTTTTTATTCATCAGCTTTGCCATCCTGATGCTTTTGCTGCTGACGTCCGCCTTTCTGGGACTGACGGCCGTTTCCCTGACGTCGCTGGTGCCGCTGGAGATGATGAGGCTCGCGCCCGACCAGACGATTGTGAAAACCGTCCTGGTCGGCGGCGTGCCAAACGCGCAAATCGGCGGCATCTCCTCGACATCGCTTATCATTATTACCGCCTTTGCGCCGGTCATCGGCTGGCTGGTCTATAAACGAGGCGTCAGTGTCAATGTGGCCGTGCCGCTGGCGATTCTGGTCTGTATCGGCTCCATATTATTGGGCATGAAATATCCTGTTTCCCTGGACCCGGATATCTGGATGATCATTCTCTGCTTCTACACACTGCTTGCCGCCGGGATTCCCGTCTGGATCATTTTGCAGCCCCGCGATTTTACCAATTCGTTTCTACTTTATATGGGTGTGGCGGCCCTGTTTGCGGGCGGCATTGCCGCCGGCTTCCAGGGCGTGACCTTTACGGCCCCCGCCTTCAATCTGGCTCAAGGGGCAAGCAAGCTGGGCCCCGTCTGGCCTTTCCTGTTCATCACGGTGGCCTGCGGCGCTATTTCGGGCTTCCATGCCCTGGTGGCGGGGGGAACGTCCAGCAAACAGGTTGCCAAAGAATCGCATGTGAAAAAGATTGCCTTCGGCGGGATGCTGCTCGAAGGGCTGCTGGCAATCGGTGTGATGATTGCTGTCGGCTGCGGGATCCTGTTCAGCGATTACGTGAATATTGCTTTTCCCACGGCAGCGGGCGTAAAGGCCAACCCGATTCTGGCGTTTGCCATCGGCGTCGGCGGATTGCTGGATAAAGCCCTCGGCATCCCGCCGGTTTACGGAACCGTTTTCGGGATTCTGATGGTCGAAGGTTTTATCATTACGACACTGGACACGGCCATTCGTCTGGAGCGTTATTTACTCGAAGAGCTCTGGCAGGTGCTTTTTAAGAATGTCCCGAAAATCATGAAATCCTACTTCTTCAACGCTTTTCTCTGTGTGGTTTTAATGTATATCCTGGCCTACACCAACGCGTTTGCGGCGATCTGGCCGATTTTCGGCTCCGCCAATCAGTTGCTGGCGTCACTGGCGCTGATTGCCGTGTCCGCCTGGCTGGCCAAAAGGAAGAAAACGGCCTGGTTCACCGTGCTGCCGGCGATTTTCATGATGATCACCACCCTGTACTCGCTGGTGTCGCTGCTGGTTCATAAATACCTTCCCAAAAGCAACTATGCGCTGGCCGTGACGGACGTGGCGCTGATGATCCTTTCCATCGGCGTGATTGTGCTGGCGCTGCGCAGTTGGCGGGAGTTAAGAAACGGGCCTTCGACGGCAGGGGAAGCCGTGTGACAAACCTTCTATCCGTCTGCGGCCGGCCCGGTTCCCTTGCCGGCGGCCTTGAAGAGGGGAAAGACCCCCTTGCGGACGGAACGAACATCTTCAATCGTGTAAAACGCCAGCGGATTGCAGTCGCGGACGATCCCCAGCACGGAATCGATGTTCTTCCTTTTGACGATGGTAAAAATAATCTTTACCTGTCCCATGGCCCCCTGAGCGTCCACGTATGTGACGCCGTAGCGGTTTTCTTTGAGGCAGCGGATGAGCGTTTCCGCGTCTTTCTGCGTGATAATCCGAATGACCACGGTGCCGATCGCCATTTTTTCTTCAATGAGGATGCCGATCAGGTTGCCCATCGCGAAACCGCCCGCATAGGCCACATAGCAGACCGGACTGGACAGGTTCTTGAAGATCTGCGTGATCGCGACCAGCCAGATCATCACTTCCACGAAGCCGATGACCGGCGCCAGAAATTTCATTCCCCGACCGACATAGATGATGCGCAGCGTGTCGAGCGTGACGTCGCAAATCCGCGCGAGAAAAATCAGGACAGGCAGCAGGACAAATTTAAAGATTTCCGAATGATAAAAAGCGGCAATGTCCACTGAAGCTTTTTTACTCCTTCAAAACGTTTCCAGCACTATAGACGATGCAGCCTTGCATGTCAATCCGCTTCCCTGTTTTTCACGATACGAGTCATTTCAGGGTTGAAATAAATCGAATCTTGCGTAAACTGATCCCGACAACGCTTTAAGGAGATTCCCATGGCCCGACACGTTGCTCCACGCATTTCGCCGTTTCAGCCTTTCCCGGCATTCTTTGCGCCTCTTCCCCGCCGTCGGCGGACGGGAATCTTGTGAAGCCGGTATCCGCAAACGGGGCCGCCGCATCGAAAAGGCGGGCGATTCGGCCGTCCGCCGCGCGTTGGGCCTCGGAGCGCCCAAAGGGAAGGCAGGCGTCCTTTACAAAGCGGGTATCCGCCGTGTTTCTGATGGCGCTGAGTCTGGCCGCGATGCCCTTCGAATCCCGGTCGTCCGGTCCGGACGTGTCTTTTTCTTCCGACGCCATGGTTCGCGGCGGCCTGATCCTGCTCAGGGTTCAGGGCTGCGAATCCGACGATGTTCAGGTGGTCTGGATGGGAAAGGAAATCCCCCTTGTCCGCGACCGGGAGGGAACCTTGCGACATGGATTTCTGGCCGCCGATTTGAACCGGGAGCCGGGAGTGTATCCGGTGGCTGTGCGCGATCCTTCTTCGGGGTTTGAAAAATATTTTGAACTTCGGGTCAACGACCGGGATTACGGCGTTCGCAAAATCCGGTTGCCCCGCGCCAAAGTCGAACCGGATGAAGCGTCGCTGCGAAGAGTGAAGGCGGAAGCGCTGGCCGTCAACGCCCTGTGGAAGGCCGAATGCCGGCCCCCGGAATGGGAAGGTTCCTTTTGGATGCCGGTGAACAATGAAATCGTCGGCGCCTTCGGACAGAGAAGCATCATCAATAAAAAGAAGCGCTCCCCGCACACGGGCGTGGACATCCGGGGCAAAACCGGCGCTCCGGTCCGGGTGTCCAATTCCGGCACCGTCGTTCTGGCCGCCGATCACTTTTTCACGGGCAAGTCCGTTTACGTGGACCACGGAAGCTGCATCTTCAGCATGTATTTCCATCTGGATCAGATTCGGGTTGAAGAGGGGGAACAAATCGAAAAGGGAGGGATCCTCGGAAGCGTCGGCGCCACCGGGCGAGCAGCCGGTCCGCATCTGCACTGGGGCGTGCAGATCAACGGGGCCAGGGTAAATCCTTTGATGCTGATCGAATTGAGCCGGGAGTTGGACCCATGAACCGACGGTTCCGGAAGAAAGCACCCCAAAGCGTTCCGCGGCGTTTGGGAGACGGTATCCGTCATGACGGCCGGCTTTTCATGCCGGAAACACGAAAAATCGCCTCAAAAGGTTGACATCGTTTTTTGATTGTATATAATCACAACCGTTCGGGAGGTACGCATGCGCGATTTTCGAAATATTTTATACGCCATGGATCTGGATGCGGAGCATTTTTCTTCCCTGGTGCGCGCGCTGGAATTTGCGCGGCGTTTTCAAAGCCGGATTCATATCCTCTATGTCAACGATCCGCAGGCCGGCTATCGCCATCCGGCGGACCATGAAGATGCCGTGGCCCTGAAAGTCAAGGAAGCCGCGCCCGAATCCCTGCTGGAAAATCTGAAGGTCGTTTACGCCGTCTCCAAAGGCGACACGGCCGGAGAAATTGTCCGATACGCCGGAGAAAATCAGATCGACCTGATTGTTGTCGGACATAAACACCGCGGCAAACTGTATGCATCGATGTTTGACAGCACGGATGTCCACGTCATTGACCAGGCCATGCTGCCCGTTTTAGTTTTTCCGGAAACGTAAATTTTCTTGCGGGGAAGACTCTTAAGGAGCAGCGGCCGTGCGCACACAGGAGGATTTTGTCCATGAAAATCAAAAAAGACGCGAAACAGAAAAGGATCAGGATCGGTCTTTTCGGTTTCGGTAAAACCGGCCGCCTGGTGGCGGAAGAGTTTTTTCAGGACGGCCTGTTCGATCTGGAGTGGGTGGTCCGGAAAACCCACAAGGAAAACCACAAATATGCTACCCGCCTGCTGGGGCATGAAGTGGATGATGCAAGTGTTTTTTCGGTGGATGAAGTGACCCCGGAGTTTTACCGCCGGCACCCGGTGGACATCATCGTTGATTTTTCAAGCGCCGCCGCCCACAGGCATTACGCTCCCGCCGCTGACTTTGGCATCAAAATCATTTCCGCCATTTCGAAGTACAGAACGGAAGACGTGGAGGATTTAAGGCGGATGGCTGAAAAAACGGCGGTGCTGTATTCGCCGAACATCACTTTGGGCATCAATTTTCTGCTTGTGGCGTCGCAGATCCTTCAGGGGATCGCTCCGCACGCGGATATTGAAATTGTGGAAGAGCACTTTCGCGGCAAGAAGGGGGAATCCGGCACCGCTTTGAAAATCGCGGAGATTCTGGGCCTCGAAAAGGAAAAGCGCGTCAACTCCATTCGTGTGGGAGGGATTGTGGGCAAACACGAAATCATTTTCGGTCTGCCCAATCAGACCATCCGTCTGGTGCATGAGAGCATCAGCCGGGCGGCGTTCGGCCAGGGCGCCATTTTTGCCGCCAAATGGCTGATCCACGCTCCGCCGGGGTTGTATTCCATGGAAAACATCATCGTGGACATGTTTAAGAAAAACATTCCTGTTTACTAGAGTTCCATCATCATCAGCGGATCGCCGATTTCCACGGACGCGCCGGGGGAGGCAAAGATTTCCGAAACCTTGCCGTCCACATCCGCCGTGATATTGGTGAGCATTTTCATGGCTTCCAGGACGACCAGCGTGTCGCCGACGGCGACCTCGTCTCCCACCGCCACGGGAATCTGGTTGACGACGCCCTTCAGGGTTGCGCGGATATCGCCCATTCTGGCCAGCGCCCCGATTTCCTTGGCGGAAAGGACCACGGAGGCCTTGGGCTTTTCTCCCTCGTCGTCGGCCGGCGTGACGACGGGTTCGGGGTGGTAATCCACGCCCAGATGCGTCATATACGAGCCGTCCTTGGTGCGGCGGGAAGGGCCGATTTCAATGGTGTGCAGTTTTCCGGAGGCGTCGGGGAATTCGAATTTGTCGCCGATGCCGAATCCGCCGCGCCGGAACCACACTTTGGGCGGCAGCACCCATGTCTTGCCGAATTTTTCCTCAAACTTGAAGAAGCCCACCGCGTCGTTGGGATGCTGCAGATACAGCACCAGTTCGTCGTCGGTGGCCTTCCGGCCGATCGCGTGCTCCAGAATCCGCCTTTCGACGTCCAGATCAACGTCTTCAATTTTCTGGTAGCCGGCTTCCCTTCTGACAATTTTTTTCCAGTCCTTTCCGAAAACCGCCTCATAAATCTCCGGCGCCGGCTTGTAAAACGGAAACTTGCCGTAGCGCTCCAGCATCAGATTTTTCAAATCATCGCTGGCGTCCCGGTAGCGCGCTCCCTTCACGACATTGTTGGCGGCCGTGGTCCACAAAATCTGCGAACCGGGGGTGACGCTCCAGAAGTTGCCCAGTTCTACCTGTACGCGGGGCAGTTCGTTTTGCAGGATTTCCGGCATGCGGTCCAGAAAACCGCCTTTTTGCGCCTGTTCGAAGCTGGACCCCGTCGCGCCGCCCGGCAGCTTGTGGGTCTGCACCGTCGGGTCAAATCCGAAGAACTGCGATTCGAAATCCCGGTAGTAGGGGCGTTCGTGCCGCAGTTTGTTGGAGGCTTCGATGACGGCCTGTTTGTCCAGTCCGACGGCGTTGTAGCCGTAATCCTCCAGCGTGTTCACCACCGTCAACAGAGGCGGCGGGCCGTAGAAGCCGGTCAGCGCGTGATCGGAGGCGTCCACGATTTTTGCGCCGTTCCGCACGGCGGCCACGATGCGGCCGATTTCATTGCCGTCGGTGTTGTGTCCGTGGTAGTGAATCAGCAGATCGGGATACTTCTCCCGGATGGCGCGAACCAGTTCGCCGATGCGTCCGGGCGACCCCAGTCCGCCGTGATTCTTGATCGCCAGCAGAATATCCGGTCCGGTAACGTCCAGAATTTCGCCCACTTTCCTGATGTAAAACCGGTTGGTGTGCTCCGGCCCCGTCGAAAAGCAGACGGCCGCCTCGAGAAGGCGTCCCGCTTTCCGGACTTCTTCGTAAACGGGGACCATGTTGGGGATGTAGTTTAAAAAGTCGAACACCCGCCAGACGTGGACGCGACGGGCAAAGGTCTCCACGGTGAGGCGGATGACGTTTTCCGGATAGGGACGGTAGCCGAACAGGTTGATGCCGCGGCAGAGCGTCTGGAAAAGCGTATCCGGCATATGCCCGGCAAGGACTTCGAGTTTTTCCAGCGGGTTCATCTGGCGGCGCAGCATGTCGACATGAACCGACGCGCCGCCCGTGATCTCCAGCGAAAAATAGCCGGCTTCGTTGCGCTCCGGGGCGACAAGCATCTGCGTGTGGGGCAAAATCCGGTTTTTAAAATCCGACTGGGAGAGATCGCGCTCCGTGTTGGTGAGATAATAGCCCGGCATGCGGCGCATTTTCTCCAGGACGGCTTTGGCCCCGGCGCTTTGTAGATCGCGGGGAGTGATTCTTCCTTCGGGGAGGATTTTCATGCAATACGTCTCCTTGCAGCTTTGCCCGGTCAGTAGGCGTAGGGGTTGATTTTCCGCGCGTGGATTTCCGCGATCAGTTTGGAGAGTTTGGCGATTTCCCGCTCCGGCTCCGGGTAATCGAACAGTTCGGGATGGGCCTCGAGGTAATCCGTCGTAAAGCGGCCGTCCCGGAAATCCTTATCGTCGCAGATGGCCAGGTAAAAGGGAATCGTCGTTTTCGGTCCGACGATCAGAAAGTCCTTGAGGGCGCGCTTGAGCCGCTGGATGGTCTGCTGCCAGGAATAGCCCCGGACGGTCAGCTTGACCAGCAGCGAATCGTAGTCGGTGGGAATTTTGTAGCCCTGGTACACGATGCCGTCGAGCCGGATTTCCGGGCCGCCGGGCGATTGATAAACCTCGACGCGCTTGCCGCCTTCCGGCATGAAGTTGTTTTTGGGGTCTTCCGCGTTGACGCGGACCTGAATGGCTTTGCCGACCAGATGGATGCGCTCCTCGGGAATGTCCAGCGTCTCCCCCTCGGCCATCAGAATCTGCTGGCGGATAATATCGATGCCCGTGAGGATTTCCGTTACGGTGTGCTCCACCTGCAGGCGGGTGTTGACCTCCATAAACCAGAACCGGTTGGTCCGGGGATCCACCAGAAATTCCACCGTGCCGGCGTTGACATATCCCGCTTCACGGGCCGCCCGAATGGCCGTTTGGTGCATGGCGTCGAGCACGTTTTTCGGCAGGTCGGCCGGCGCGATCTCCAGCAGCTTCTGGTGGCGGCGCTGAATGGAGCAGTCCCGCGTGCCCAGATGCATCACATGGCCGTAGGCATCGGCCAGAATCTGCACTTCGACGTGGCGGGGCGACTCCACGCATTTTTCAATGTAGATGCGGTCGTCGTTGAAGGCGGAACGCGCCTCGGAGCGCGCCTGCGGAAGCTGCGAGCGCAGCTCTTCCTCGCTGTCGATTTTGCGGATGCCCCGTCCCCCGCCGCCGGCCAGCGCCTTGAGCATGATCGGATAGCCGTGCGTCTTGCCGAAGGCCACGGCCTCCGTGAGGCCCGCGTCGCCTGCGGAAAGCGTGCCGGTTCCCGGAACAAAGGGAATGGCTGCCTTTTCCATGATGTTGCGCGCGACGACCTTGTTGCCCAGATCGCGGATCACCTGGGGGGGAGGTCCGATAAACGAAATTCCCGCATCGACGCAGGCCTGGGCCAGATCGGGATTTTCCGACAAAAAACCGTAGCCCGGATGAATGGCGTCCGAGCCGGATTTCTGCGCGGCCCAGATGATTTTATCGATATTGAGGTAATCCCTGCGCGGCCCGTCTCCCATCAGAATGGCCTGATCGGCAAATCGCAGAAAATAGGCTTCTCTGTCGGGTTTTTCATAGACAGCCACGGTATCGAGGTCCATTTCCTTGACCGTCCGGATGATGCGCAGGGCGATTTCCCCCCGGTTGGCCACCAGTACTTTTCGGATTTTTTTCATAAACGCCCTTCCTTGCCGTCGTCGTGATCCCGTCCTGACGATGGGAAGGTTATACTTTTCTCACGCAACGGCTGTCAAGCACATAGTCTGCAATCAGGATTTGCTTATTTTGACGAAATATTTTAACGTGGCGCGGGCTGATGGAGGGCATCCCTATGAAAGACTGCACCATGGCGGGTTTCTTCGATTATCGCAGCAAAGTGATCGGCACGGATCAGGTGCTGGAAAAGCTGAAGCCCGGGCAGAAGATCTTTTTATCCAGCGGTGTCGCGGCGCCCGGGAAAGTCCTGACGGCGCTGGCCCGGTCGGACGCGAAAAATCTGCGCGACCTGGAGATCATCCAGCTCATTACGCTGCGCAAATACCTGTCTCACCAGAGCTCCGACCAGTACCGGCTGAAAACGTTCAACGTCGGAGAAAGCATCAGCAAGGAAGTCGCCGAGGGCCGGGTCGATTTCATCCCCGCCAACCTGATGGAGCTGCCGTACATTTTTTTAAGCGGCGCGGTGGCGGTGGACGTCGCGATCATTCAGACGTCCGTGCCGGACGACAAGGGCTTCATGTCCCTGGGTGTTGCGGTGGACGTGGCCAATATCGTCATCAAGCAGGCGGCGCTGGTGATCGCCGAAATCAATCCAAACATGCCGGTGACGCTGGGCGAAACGACCATCCACATCAGCAGCATCGACTATGTCGTCGAAAGCGATCTGCCGCTGGTCGAGCGGATCAACCGGCCGTATGACGAGATTACGGACCGCATCGGCTGGAATATCTCCAACCTGATCGACGACGGGGCGACCGTCGTGCTGCACGTGGGCAGACTGTTCAACGCCGTGGCCGATCACCTGAAGCAAAAGCGCAACCTCGGCATCGTAACGCATGTGGTTTCCGACTGGGCGGTGGACCTGATTGAATCCGGCGCCATTTCGCTGGACCGCAGCCGGTTCAACGGCGGACTGATTACCGCCAGCTATTGCTACGGCAGCAAGGCGCTCTACCGGTACGTTCACCGCAACCCCATCTTTGAATTCTATCCGATCGCGAGGCTCAACAATCCTTTCGTGGTGCGCCGGATCAAAAGCCTCATCGGCATCATGAACGTGAAAAAGATCGACATCTCGGGCGAGTCGGTCATCTTCCATTCCGGCGACAATCTGCTGACCGGCTACGAAAGCAAGCTGAACTTCGCCGTCGGCGCGACCATGACCCGAAGAGGCAAGGCGATCGTGGCGCTCAATTCCGTGGATACCGAGGGAAACAGCAACATCGTCATCAAGTTTGACGGCCGGACCGACAACACCCACAGCACACTCGGCGTCGTGAAATACATCGTCACCGAATACGGCGTGGCCAATCTTTTCGGGAAGTCCATTCGGGAAAGGGCGCTGGCCATGATCGACATCGCCCACCCCGACCATCGCGAAGACCTGCTCAGGCAGGCCAAAGCGCTCAATTATGTTTATGCGGACCAGATTTATGTCGCCCGCCACGCGGCCAACTATCCGGCGCTGTTGGAAACGCGCAAATCCCTGAAGGACTCTCTGGAAATCAAGGTTCGTCCGATCAAGCCCTCCGATGAGGACAAGATGCGGCGGCTCTTCTACAACTTTTCCGACGAATCGAAATATTTCCGTTATTTTGCTCCGAAGCCGGTCATGCCCCACAAGGAAATGCAGACGTATGTGAGCATCGATTATGACAAGGTTTTGTCCGTCGTGGCCGTCGCGGAAAAAGGGCGGAATGAGAGGATCATCGCGGAAGCCCGTTATGCCTATGACAAAAGCGCCGGCGCGTATGAGATTGCGTTCATTGTCGATGAGGACTTTCAGGGAAGGGGCGTGGCCACCTTTTTGTTTAAGTATCTGATCAAAATCGCGCGGGACCGAGGAATTCAATGGTTTATCGCCTATGTGCTGCCGCGCAATGAATCCATGATGAAAGTCTTTGAAAAATCAAAATTGCCCATACAGAAATCGTATGAAAACGATGCGCTGGTTTTGCGTTTTGATCTGACGCAGGAGGTTGCGGATACGGATGCGGCCGCAAGAAAGTAAGCGCGCCGCCTCGCAATTCATTCTTGCCATAACACCCGGATTGTGGAATACTTCGCCGCGAATCCGGCCGATTCGTAAAGCATTACGCGCTTTTGGTTTTGCCGGGTTGTAAAAATAACATCAACGATATCAATCCTATCGAGGGAGGTGGCAGAATCATGTCAAATGCAGTCATTGTCAGCGGTGTGCGCACAGCGGTTGGGGCCTTCGGCGGTTCCCTGAAAGACGTTCCCGCCAAAGATCTGGGAGCGCTGGTGATTCGTGAATCGTTAATCAAAGCCGGTTTCAAGCCGGTTTTGCCGGCCCATGCCAAAGAAGACGCGCCGGATACGGCCAAAAACGAGGGCCTTTGCCCGGTCGAGCAGCAGTATTCCAGGTGGGACGCCAATCTCCGGGAAATTGCCGTGGACGAAGTGATCATGGGCAACGTCATCGGCGCGGGCCAGGGGCAGAACGTCGGACGCCAGGCGATGATCCGCGCCGGCCTTCCCAAGGAAACGACCGCCATCACCGTCAACAAGGTATGCGCCTCCGGCATGAAAGCCATTGCGCTCGCCGCCGCCACCATCAAGGCCGGCGACAACGAAGTGGTGATTGCAGGCGGCATGGAAAATATGAGCGACGTGCCCATCGGCCTGCCCAAGGCCCGCTGGGGCCACCGTATGGACATGCCGTTCGGCAAAACCGTCGATCTGATGGTGTTTGACGCCCTCTATGAAATCTTCTACGGCTATCACATGGGCGTTACCGCGGAAAACATCGCCGCCCGCTACAACATTTCGCGCGAGGAGCAGGACAAACTCAGCCTGGAGAGCCATACCCGTGCGCGCAATGCGATCAAAAGCGGCCTTTTGAAAGATGAAATTGTTCCCGTGACGATTCCCCAGAAGAAGGGCAACCCCATCGTGTTCGACACGGATGAGCGTCCCATGGAAACCAGCATGGAGAAGCTGGCCAAGCTGGGCACGGCCTTCAAGAAAGACGGCACGGTAACGGCCGGCAACGCCTCCGGCATCAACGACGCGGCGGTTGCGATGCTGATCATGAGCGAGGACAAAGCCAAAGCGCTGGGGGTGAAACCCCTGGCCCGCATCAAGGGCTACGCCTCGGGCGGCGTCGATCCGGCTTACATGGGGCTGGGGCCCGTTCCCGCCGTCCGCAAACTGCTGCGCATCACCGGCACGTCGGTCAAGGATTACGGCCTGTTTGAACTCAACGAAGCGTTTGCCTCCCAGGCCATTTCCTGTCTGCGCGAGCTCAATATTCCTTGGGACATCACCAACGTCAACGGCTCGGCCATTTCCATCGGTCATCCGGTCGGCTGCTCGGGAGCGCGCATCGTGCTGGCGCTGGCCAATGAGATGAAGCGCCGCAACGTGGGCCTGGGGCTCGCGTCTCTGTGCATCGGCGGCGGACAGGGCATGGCGATTGCCATCGAAGCAGTTTAACAAATATTTTATATCGTAGGGAACGGCTTCAAACCGTTCCCTATATTTTTATGGAGTGGTTCATGCCTTATCAAACCGTCAACGGCATCAAAATCTATTACGAAGAAAAGGGCACGGGTGAGCCGCTGCTGCTCATCAACGGCCTGGCTTTCCCGATGGACTTGTGGTTTGCGCAGATCGAGGAGTTGTCCAAAGACTTCCGGGTGATTGCGCTGGACAACCGGGGCATCGGCCGGAGCGACAAGCCGGACGATGTGTATTCCATGTCGTTGATGGCCTCTGATGCCGTGGGCCTGCTCCGGTCGCTGGGCATTCAAAAGGCCAACGTGGCCGGCCTGTCCATGGGCGGCTTTATTTCCCAGGAAATCGCGCTTTCCTGTCCGGAAATGGTCAACCGGCTGATTCTGGTCGCGACCGGCATGGGCGGCCCCCGGTCGCTGGCGCTGGGAAAGCCCTTCTGGGATAGAGTCGCAGCCGCCATTGCCGGAAAGAATCCCTGGGAGATCTATCGCATCGATCTGACGCTGATGACCGCGCCGGGATTTGTCGAGGAGCATCCGGAGACCCTGGATAAAGCCGTCGAACTGCGCATGAAAAACCCGCAGCCTTTCCATGCCTTTGTACGGCAGTTTACGGCCGCCGGTTTGTTTGACAGCAACGAACGGGTGCAAAAAATCGAGCATCCCACGCTGATCGTTTTAGGACGGGAGGATCCGATTTTTCCGATTGCTCTGGCGGAGGATTTCCGGGAAAAGATGCCTCATGCGAAGATGATCATCTACGAACAATGCGGCCACGCGATCCTTTTGGAAAAACCGGACCGGCTTTCAAAAGATATAAGAGAATTTTTAAAAGGGAATTAGACCGAAGACGGAAGGCCGAAGGTCTATTTTGCAGGCCTTCGGCCTTCATTGGAACGGTGCCGACAGCGCCTGCCTTTTTAGTCTTCAGCCTTCGGTCTTCAGTCTATTTGCGATATGGGAATCAAAAACATCAAAACGGTTTCGCCTGACCAAGCCGTCCGGGCCGTTCGCTCCGGCGATCACGTGCACATCAGCGCGACCTCCAACACTCCCGCGTGCCTGGTTGCGGCGCTGTGCCGGCGCGGCCGTTCGGGCGAACTTCGCGGAGTCCATATTCATCATCTGCACACGGAAGGCCCCGCGCCTTACGCCGATCCGTCGTTTGAAGGCGTCTTTCAGCTTGAGTCCTTTTTTGTCGGCCCCAATGTCCGGCTTTCGACCCAGCAGGGATACGCCGACTACATTCCCGTGTTTCTGGGAGAGACCCAGCGTCTCTACCGTGAAGGATACCTCCCGTGCGACGTGGCCCTGATTCAGGTGAGCCCGCCCGACGAACAGGGGCGCGTCTCCTTGGGGACGTCGGTGGACGCGTCCGTGGCCGCCGTCGAAAAAGCCGGGGTCGTGATCGCCGTGATCAATCCGCACGTGCCCCACACCTACGGAGACGGCCTCATTCCAACCGATCGCATCCACGTTTTCGTGGAAGACGACACGCCGCTGGAAACGGTTCATTTCGCCCCGCCCGGTGACGTCGAGGCGGCCATCGGCGAACACTGCGCTTCGCTCATCGAAGACGGAGCAACGCTGCAGATGGGCATCGGCGCGATTCCCAACGCGGTGCTTGCGCAGCTTTCCGGGCATAAAAATCTGGGAATCCACACGGAAATGTTCGCCGACGGCGTGATTGATCTGGTCGAAAAGGGCGTCATCAACGGGGCGAACAAGGCCATCGACCGGGGCCAAATGGTGGCGACGTTTCTTCTGGGGTCTAAAAGATTATACGACTACACGCACCGCAACGACCGGGTGTTGATGAAAGATGTCGGCTACACCAACGATCCGTTTGTCATCGCGAAAAACCCGAAGGCCACGGCCATCAACTCCGCGCTGCAGGTCGATCTGACCGGGCAGATCTGCGCCGATTCCCTGGGGACGAAATGCTACTCCGGCGTCGGAGGGCAGATCGATTTTTTTTACGGCGCGTCGCGCTCGGCGGGCGGAAAACCCATTTTAGCCATGCCGTCGGTGACGGAAAAAGGGGAGAGCAAAATCGCCCCCATCCTGCTTCCCGGCGCGGGCGTGGTGACCACGCGCGCCCACGCGCACTGGCTGGTGACGGAATTCGGAGCGGTGAATCTTTACGGCCGTTCCCTGCAGGAGCGGGCGCGGCTGATCATCGGCATTGCCCACCCGGACCACCGGGAAGCGTTGGATCGGGCCGCGTTCGAACGCTTCGGTCCGCACTACCATTTTGCGCGCATATGACGGACCGGATCTGATCCGCGCGAAGTCTTGTTCAATTTTTTGTTTTCTGCTACACTGCACTCATGAATAAATACAATATCCATCGCAAACTATCCCCGCTTGGCAGTTGTTCAAAAATCTTTTTCACCCGTCAACGCAAGCCTGCACACGAAAGAATGATCGCATGAAGGATCACGCCAAGACCAAACAGCCCATGATCGGCGAACTGGCTTCCCTGCGCGAACGGATTGCGGAGCTGGAGCGCTCCGCGCTGGAGCAAAAGCGGGTGGAGGAGGAACTGAGGGAAAGCGCGGAGAAATACCGGCTGTTTTTCGAGTACTCCCCCCTGGGCAATTTTTACTTTGACGAAAAGGGCGTCATCGTCGCGTGCAACGAACACTTCGTCGACCTTATCGGGTCTTCCAGAAAAGCGCTGATCGGCCTGGAATTATTCAAACTGCCGGATCAAAAGGTTGTTGAAGCGGTTCGGCAGGCGCTGGGCGGCCAAACCGCCCTTTATGAGGATGTGTATCGTTCCGTCACCGCGGACAAAGCCACGCCGGTAAGGGCTGTTTTTACGCCGATCCATCTGGAGGGCAGGGGCGTTATCGGTGGTGTGGGGATTGTTGAAGATATCACCGAACGCAGGCGGTCGGAGGCGGCGCTGCGGGAGAAAGAAGAACGCTATCGGTCGCTGGTCGAAAATGCCGATGAGGCGATTCTCGTGATCCAGGACGGCAAAATTCAATTTGTCAACACCCGGGCGGTCGCGGCTTTTGGATATTCGGTGCAGGAATTTATCTCCATCCCTGTCTTTGAGCTGGTGCATCCGGAGGACAGGGAAATGGTGATCCGGCGGTATCTTGAGAAAATCAGCGGCGATGCCGCCCCCACCCGGCATACCTACCGGGTGCTCCCCAAAAAAGGCCTCGTTTCGTGGATAGAGATCAGCTCCATCCTCATCCATTGGGAAGGCAGGCCCGCGACGTTGAATCTCATCACGGATATCACCGATCGCAAAAAGGCGGAGGACGCCCTGCGGGAAAGAGAAGAGAAGTACCGGACCATTCTGGAAAGCATGGAAGACGGCTACTTCGAACAGGACCTCGCCGGCAACTTTATTTTCGTAAACGACTCCATGTCTCGAATCTACGGGTATCCGAAAGAAGAATTAATCGGGATGAATTACAAGAAGCATACCGATGCGGAAAGCGGCAGAAAATGCTTTCATATCTACTTGAATATTTACAAAACGGGGAAGCCCGGCAAAGTCGTTGATTTTGATATTATCCGGAAGGACGGGGCCAGAAGGCATGTTGAATCATCCGTGTCTCTTATCCGGGACAACGCGGGAACCCCGATCGCCTTTCGGGGCATTGTGCGGGACGTCACGGAACGCAAGCAGGCGGAGGAGGCCTTGAATCAGAGCTTTGCCAGGCTGCGCGCCGCGCTTACCGCCACCGTTGGGGCAACCGCCATGATGGTGGAAACCAGGGATCCTTACACGGCGGGCCATCAGCGCCGGGTGGCCGACCTGGGCCGGGCCATTGCCGAAGAAATGCAGCTGACCGACGAGCAGATCGAAGGCGTTCATATGGCGGGCATGGTCCATGATCTGGGCAAAATCTCCGTTCCCTCCGAGATCCTCAGCAAGCCCACCAGGCTCACCGATCTGGAGTGCCGGCTCATCAAAACCCACCCGCAGGCCGGCTATGAGATTCTCAAAGACATCGCGTTTCCCTGGCCCATCGCCAGAATCGTTCTGGAGCACCATGAGCGGATGGACGGTTCGGGATATCCGCATGGCTTAAAGGGGGATCAGGCGCTTCTGGAATCCCGGATCCTTTCCGTTGCGGACGTCGTGGAAGCGATGGCTTCGCATCGTCCCTATCGTGCCGGGCTTGGCATCGAAGCCGCCCTGGCCGAGATCGAAGCGAATCGGGGGATTCTCTACGACCTGTTTGTGGTGGATGCCTGTCTGAAATTGTTTCGCGAAAAAGGCTATCGCTTTCCCGAATCCTGAAAACCAATGTTTTCCAACCGCATTCGCTGACGCAAACCCTCCGGCTGTCCGGAATGGAAACGCTTATCAAAACCTCCCTCACCCGCTACCAGCTTGTCGAACCCTGGACAGCGTCCTGATAATCGGTCTGCCCGTGCCGGTGGCGGGGCGGAAGGATTTGCACGGAGTATTTGCAGACCGGGTCGTTGTCCCTGCGCCAGATATTGACCCCGTATTCCACGGGAACGGAAACATAGCCGAGTGTTTCATCTCCGTCCCGAATGGCGTAATTCTGAAAGTGCGCTAACGCCTGTTTCTCCGGTTTTTCCAGATCATCGAGGCTTTGGATGACCCGCTGACGCGGAAAATCCGCGCATATGGTCTCTTTCCCCGTGACATGGACAAGGCCGGCAAGCGTTTTGTCGGGCGCCCCTTCGGGATTTTCCAACTTGATGATGCGTTCGTATGAAGCGTCGGGAATGCCGGAGACTTCCTGCTTTTGAAGGATTCCGTAGCCGCTGCAGCCCACCATCGTCATCAAAAGACATGCCGAAACGCTTTTGATGAAATTTCCAATGCGATCACTCATCTTTCCCGTCCGCCTTTCCCGGAAGCGGGCATCCAAGCCGGTCTGGCCGGCCCCCTTTCCGGTGGGATCAGGCTACTACCGTCCGGAAGGCTTGTCAAGGACGGCCGAAGACGGCCGACGATACGGCCGGACAATTTCCTGAGATATACATTTTTTCTTTCGGCTTTTTTTGTGGTATAGTGCCGCCGCTTTGCGGCAGAAAACGCCTGCGCGATACGGAACGGAAAGCATGAAAGTATTCAAAATCAAATTTGGGAAGAGCGGCGAAAAAGCAGATGCGTTCGGAATACGTTTTTTGGGGGACTTTGACGGCAAAATGGGGCAAAATGGAAGCTTCAGCGAAATCATCTCCCCGCCGGACTCGGCGCCCCTGATAACGCATCAAAGGATTACCATCTGGTTTACGTTTGAAAGAATCAGACCGTACGACACCGTCTCCGGCTTCGTCCGCGAGTTGTCGGAACTCCTGAAAGAGAAGGATTACATCATAAAATATTCATTTATTGACGGGCTGTTCAACACGACCCTGCTGGATGACGCGAATCCACCGGAAGGGTTTTCGGACCCAAGAGATCCCGGCAATGCCGCGACCGGTTTTTCCGTCACGGCCGAAAAACACAGCGCCAAGCTGAAATTTACAGTGAATGAGATCGTGTCGGTCAGTGAAGCGGCCGCGAAACTGGGCCGCACGATTTACGGCAGAAATCTGGAGAGAGTCAGAGTCAAGCGGTAACCCCGGTCCAACATCGACAACAGAAATAAAAATCACCGGATCACCCGTTTTTTCAACTGCTCGGTCAGGCGCCTTAGCCTGGGCGAAATATCGTATTTATCGAGTTTGACATCAATGACGGCCAGTTCATCGCCGTTGTTTTTCGCCGCGTGCAGCGCCCGCCAGAGCTCCTCTTCGTTGGTCGCAGTGTATCCTTTGCCGAAGCCGATGACGCGCGGCAAATCCGCATATTGCCAGGGGCACAAATCGTTAAACGGACCGTCGATCATGGAGCGGAAGGTGCCGTATCCGCCGTTGTTCAAAACAAGCACTATCGGAGCCAGGCCGCAGCGGGCGGCGGTGGATATTTCCATGCCGGTCATCTGAAACGATCCGTCTCCCACCAAGGCGATGACGCGACGATCCGGCGCGGCAAGCGATACGCCGACGGCGCCCGGCACGGCAAAGCCAAGCAAAGCGTAATAGGCCGGAGACATGAAGTCGCTTGCTCCCTGAATGAAAAGATCCAGACCGCCGAAAAGCGGATCTCCCGGTTCGGCAATCACACTCGTATGATCGTCGAGAAGCGAGTTGACGCAAGCGATGAGGCTCTCCATGGTCACCTTGCAGCCGGTCTGCGGCACAAAAGGAGCGGGCGCGTTTTTGGGCGTCCACTTTGTTTTGGGAGGTGTTGCGGAAAGTTTGGCGCACAAAGCCTTCAGCACGTCGGCCATTCCCAAACCGGGATAGATGTGATGCCGGACGCAAAGGGAATCGGGACAGGCGACAACGGCTTTGCCCGGATTGAGCGTGCCCGTGGTGAACATGCCGGTGGACAAATCCGTGATCAAGAGTCCCGCCGCCAGAATGAAATCCGCGTTTTCAACCATATTGCGGACATCGTCGGGGCTCATCGCGCCCGCGTAAACGCCGACAAACTGTGGATGCGACTCCGCGATCACCCCTTTGCCCAGGATGCCGGTGACGAAAGGCAGTCCTGATCGCTCAAGAAAGTCGAGGAAAAGTCGCTGCAGACCAAAACGGTGAATATCGATGCCGGCAACGGCAATCGGCCGTTTTGCGGCGCGAAGCATCGAAAGCACTTCCTTTAAGGCTTCGTTGAGGACTTTGGAGGTGTCCTGCTTGTCTTTCGGGGTGTTTTTCGGTGGAACGTCGGTTTCCCTGCTGACCATGTCGCGGGGCAGCTCGAGATATCCGGGCCTTTTGGTGGTCATAACGGCATCGATCACGCGGTCGATTTCGGCGGCGGCGCTCTGGGCGTCCGTCAGCGCGGCGGTTGCCGCCGTCATTTCCCGAAACACGTTTCGCTGCGTTTCGAAGGAGCGGACTTTGTGGTGCAGAAGCGCGTCGCCGGATCGTTCCGACATTCCGGGAGCGCCGCTGATGACCAGCACGGGAGAGCGCTCCGCAAAAGCCTGGGCGGTGCTGTTGGCGAGTTTGAGGCCACCCACGCCGTAGGTGACGCACACGACCCCGAAGCCCGACATTCTCGCGTAAGCGTCAGCGGCAAATCCCGCACCTTGCTCGTCGCAGGTGTTGATGAGCGTCAAGTCGCTTTTATGGAGTTGGTCGTAGAAATGGAGCACATAGTCGCCCTGAATGCCGAAGACGTGACGGGCGCCGGCCTCTTGAATCGCCTTGATGAGATAATTGCCGATGAGCATGGTTCGACCTCCTGAGATTCAAAAACGGGGTGATCCGGCCTGTGTGAACGGTTGAACGGGTCCGGTTTTGCCGTCGTGCAGTTTCTTTTCCGCTCCCCTTCATGGTTCGTTGCATTTCTTCGAGGGTAATATCGAAGAACGATTTGCGACAACCGTCCCGGCATTGTTTGCCAAAACGTCGACGGCTCCGAAATTCCGGCGAATCCTGTCGGCGGTTTGCGCCACTGCCTCGCTCTCGGCGATATTGCACAAATAATACGACGCGCGCACATTACGGCTCGATATTTCCCGGGTGACGCTTTTTGCCGCCTGTTCATTGAGGATTTGAACAACTTTTTCGCGGGATTGCGCAACGGCCTCCGTCCACCAAAGGGGCAAAAGCAGAAAAGAGGTAATGACTGCCGCGGGGACCTTCCGTTTCGTCATGACTCCTGACGGCGCGCTTACGCGCACTCGCTGTAGCCGCAGAGGCGACAGACGGCGCAGCCTCCCTCATGTTCGATGATGCCGCCGCAGTCCGGACAGGCGCCTTTGAGGAAAACGCGCTTCACATGCTGCACCTTGCCGCCGTTTGCCGCCACATGCGCCTGAATCGCTTTGGCCACCGCGTCGGCGCAGGACAAAACCTTGTTTTCACCGAAGCCGGACGGAGAATGGCAGGAAATGCCCTGCAACTGTTTGACGACCTGACGCGCCCCAAGTCCGCTGCGCCAGGCCAGCGACACCATGCGTCCGATCGCTTCGCTCTGGGAGGCGGCGCATCCGCCCGCTTTGCCCATCGTCGTAAAGAGTTCGAAAAGACCCGTGTCGTCCTCATTCACCGTGACATACAGCGGTCCGCATCCCGTCTGCATCTGATAGGTCCAGCCTTTGAGGACTTTGGGCCGTTCGCGTTTGGTGGCCGGCTTTCCCTGGGCGGCGCCCGCTTCCGCCTCTTCCTTTTTTCCGACGCTCAGCACCTGATGGTCCCTTGAGCCGTCGCGGTAAATCGTGACGCCCTTGCAGTCGAGCTTGTAGGCCAGCTCATAGACGCGGGCCACATCCTGAATCGAGGCGCTTTTGGCGAAGTTGACGGTTTTGCTGACCGCGTTGTCCGTGTATTTTTGAAAGGCGGCCTGCATCCGAATGTGCACTTCCGGCGTAATGTCGTGCGCGGTGACAAACACGTTTCGAATCTCTTCCGGAATTTCCGTGATGCCGTGAAGCGTGCCGTGTTCGGCGATCCGCTGCATCAGCTCCGGTGAGTAAAATCCCTTTTCTTTGGCCATGGCTTCAAAGAGGGGATGGACTTCCAGCAGAATATCATTGTCCATTACCTGACGGACGTAGGATACGGCAAAAAGGGGTTCCACACCGGAAGAGGCATTGGCGATGATGGAAATCGTACCGGTGGGTGCAATGGTGGTCACGGTGGCGTTGCGCAGGGGCGGCTCGCCTTTTTTGTCGTAAAGGGACCCTTTGAAATTCGGAAAGGCGCCCCGGCTCCCGGCCAGCGCACGGGACGCGGCATGCCCCTGTTCATTGATAAACCCCATGATTTTGTGGGCCAGTTCAATGGCTTCTTCGGTATTGTAGGGAATGCCCAGTGCGATCAGCATATCCGCCCAGCCCATGACGCCCAGGCCGATTTTGCGGTTGCCCATGGTCATTTCGTGGATTTTCGGCAGGGGATAATTGTTGACTTCCACGACGTTGTCCAGGAAATGGACGGCCAGTTGAACCACGCGGCCCAGTCTTTTCCAGTTGATCTTGCCGTTCTGGACCATTTTGCCCAGGTTGATGGAGCCCAGGTTGCACGATTCATACGGAAGCAAAGGCTGCTCCCCGCAGGGGTTCGTGGATTCGATTTGCCCGATGTGGGGCGTCGGATTGTCCCGGTTGAGCCGGTCGAGAAAAACGATGCCCGGCTCCCCGTTTTCCCAGGCCTGCGTGACGATGCGGTTGAAAACCTTGCGGGCGTTGAGCGTCCCGGAAACCTGATTGTCGCGGGGATTGATCAGATCGTAGTTTTCGTCTTTTTCCACCGCTTTCATGAAAGCTTCCGTCAGCCCCACGGAAATGTTGAAATTGTTGAGCTGCTTTTTGTCGGCCTTGCACATGATGAAATCCATGATGTCCGGGTGATCGACGCGCAGAATGCCCATGTTGGCGCCCCGGCGCGTTCCGCCCTGCTTGATCGTTTCGGTCGCTACGTCGAAAACACGCATGAAGGAGATCGGCCCGCTGGAAATGCCGGTGGTGGTCAGAACGACATCATTGGCCGGACGCAGGCGCGAAAAGGAAAATCCGGTTCCTCCGCCGGATTTGTGGATCAGCGCGGTGAACTTCACGGCGTCAAAGATCTCTTCCATGGAATCGCCCACCGGCAGGACAAAGCAGGCGGACAACTGTCCCAGTTCACGCCCGGCATTCATGAGCGTCGGGGAATTGGGCAGAAATTCCAGTTGGGTCATTATTCGGTAGAATTCTTCCGCGATCGCGGTCGTATCCTCTTTTTCATTAAACTTCCTGTCCGCGGCGGCGATGGTATCCGCCACGCGCCGGAACATTTGAACCGGAGCCTCCAGCACCTTTCCCTCTTTGTCGCGCTTCAGATAGCGCCGCTCCAGAACCGTAATGGCGTTTTTTGTCAATTCCGGGACGATCGGGGCATAGGTCTTCTTTTCCATGAAAATGAACTCCTTTGTGTATGAAAATAAGAGGGTTAGTAAACAATTAAAAAATACTACATATTGTATGATGGCTTCCATTAACCACAACATCTAGGCATTGTCAATAGAAGGAAAAGAATTATTTTGAATTTTTCAAAAAGGCAAAAAAAGGCGCGTGGTTGGAAGTGAAAAATTCCGGCGTGCGCCGGATGATGGGAGCGACAGCCGGATGCTTTTTTAATGTTTTTTCAATGAAATTGCGAACATTCCCACGCTGCCATCCGGCGGGGTGCAAAAAGCTTCGGTACAGGGACAGATCGCCTTCATAAAATTTCTGTGTGGACAGGCTGCGGGCTTCTTCGCTCCCGGCCGGCAGATTGAAAATCGCCAGATTCAAAAAAGAAATATATTCGGAATGCCGAACGATGAAATCCAGCGTTTCGTGCGCGTCTGCCTCCGTTTCCGGCGGCGTGCCGAACAGAAAATAACCATAGACGGCAATGCCTGCGCGATGGAGCGCCCGGAGCGCAGCAGAGGCTTCGGCAAGATCGATGCCTTTGGAGAGGGCATCCAGAACTCCCTGATGACCGGATTCCATGCCGAGCTTCAGCATCGCGCAGCCGCTTTTTTTCAGCGCCCGGCAAAAATCCTCATCCGCCAGATGCCTCGTTACGCGGGCAAAGCCGTACCAGGGCGAACCGGGCGGATTTTCGATCAGCGCCTGCAGGAGCGCGGGAGAAATAGAGCTGTCCAGAAGATGAATCAGGGACGCCTGCGTCTTTCGCGCAAGCGCTTCCAATTCCGCCGCGGCGCGGGAGGCCGACAGAGGCCGGTAGGGATTTGCTTCCGCCTTTTCCGGGCAGAAAGAACATTTTCGCCACCAGCAGCCCTCGGCCGCGCTGTAGGGCAGGATAAAACCGGGAGAAAAATATCGGTTTTTTTCCAGCAGGTCATAATCGGCCGAGGGGCCTTCCCGGCGAGGGGGCATGCCCAGCAGCGCCAAGAGTTTTTCCTCCCCCGCTCCTTCCACCATTCGGTCAACCAGGCCGGAAAACAGATTCGTTCGCCCCGAAAGACGAATCCAGGAAGTTGCGAGCGATCCGCCCAGGAGAATTTTCTGCCGCGGATGAATTTTTTTGACGAAGCCGATCATGGCCATGGTGCAGAGCGCCTGGCTTAAGAAATTCATGGAGAAGCCGATAAAGTCCGGAGATTCCTCAAGCGCCTGCGCCAGACGCGCGGAAAAGTAAGAATAAAAAGGATTGACTTCCGGCTGTTCGGCCGCCTGAATTAAATCAACGCTTCTCAGCGGGGAGCGTCGGCCGTCTTCATAGTCGGACAGAGACAATTGAACGCCGAAGGGCTTCCCGGCCGTGTGCAGAACGCGGTGAATATCCATGACGGCGCGGGAATACCGGCTTTGATTGCAGAAAGTACCGGGGTTTTGCAGCGCGGCCAGGTTTTCCTCCAGGTTTTTGCAGGCGCGGCGACTCCAGCGGCCGACAGGCGTTTCCGTGCGGGCGAAGGCGCGCATCAGATGGAGCATGCCTTCCAGATTAGCGTCGATGACGCCGTGCTCGACGCTGTTGGCTTTCAGGCAGGCGGAAAGTCTGGCAATGCCCGCCGGCGGTTCGGAGGGTTTCACGACGGGAGGATGAATGAAAATGATCTTTGCAGTTGTCATCGGCGAATGTTTAGTATTGAATGACGCCTTGCGCAAGCAATATCTCATGCCTATATTTGAGTTGACAGGGCCCGGGCTTTACGCAATAGTTCCGACCGTGAAGAAAAAACAACCATTGAAGAGCCTTTTGTGAAAATTAACGAACCATACGATTTGCCGGCGCGGCTCCGAACCTTACTTGTTCTGTGTGTATTTGTCCTGATTGCGCTGACCTCTTTTGCTGCGGAAGCGGCGGATCGGTTCCCTGCGCATAAGGGAACGGCCGTCAATGATTTTGCCGGCGTGATCGATCCTGAAAATGCCGCAAAAATGGAATCCCTGTCGCGGGAAATTCTGGAGAAGACAGGAACGGCGATCGTCGTGGTTTCGCTGGCGGAACTGGGGCCTGCCGAAGAAATCAACCTTTATGCGAGCGGTCTTTATCAGGCCTGGGGGATCGGGAAAAAAGGCGAGGACAAGGGTGTTTTGATTCTGCTGGCCGTCAAGGAGCGGAAAATCCGCATAGAAACCGGCTACGGCGTCGAAGGCGTCCTGCCGGACGGCAGGGTGGGCGCGATCCTCGATCAGGTCGTGGCGCCTCATCTCAAGGCGGGGGAGACCGGCAAGGCGCTTTACAATGCAATGCTGGCCTGCGGCGCCTATCTCGCCAAAGACGCGAAGGTTCAGTTGACCGGCGATTTCTCCTTTTACCGCAGCGCCGCCCGCCCGGAAAAGAAGGGCATCAATATTTTGGGAATCCTGTTTTTTCTGATTGCCGCGGCCGTTCTTCTGGGAACGAGAACAGGACGGGAGATGCTGCCCTGGATTCTGTTGATGGTGCTTTCCGGCGGCGGCCGGGGAGGCGGCTCCGGAGGCTTCGGCGGCGGGTTTGGCGGTTTCGGCGGCGGCATGAGCGGCGGCGGCGGCGCAGGCCGCGGTTTTTAAAACGAAGGATGGAGAACATGGCAAGAATACCGAATCAGCCTCAAGACATTTTTGTTCCCCTGACCGAGGACTGGCTCAATGCCTTCGGCAGGGATCTGGTTTCTCTGATGCTTTACGGCAGCGCGGCGGGCGGCTCCTATGTGAAGGGAAAATCGGACATCAATCTTCTGGTCGTCCTGACGCCGGAAGGCATGAGCCGCCTGGAAGACGCTTTTGCCCCGGTGAAAAAATGGAGAAAGCGCAATGTGGCCGTGCCGCTCGTCCTGACGCAGGAATTCATTTCTTCCTCGCTCGACGCCTATCCGATTGAATTTCTCAACATGCAGAACCATTGCGTTTTGATTTACGGGGAAAATGTTCTGGAGCCGCTGGTGTTCAAACCGGAGGATCTACGCCTGCAGATCGAACGGGAACTCAAATCCAAGATCATTTTGCTTCGGGAAGGGTATCTGGAATCCGAAGGGTCGGCGCGGCGCGTCAGAGAACTGATCGGCCGGTCACTCGTCGCCCTGGTTTCCGTTTTTAACGCCATGCTGTATTTAAAGCAGGCAGGCCTCCCCCGGCAAAAGAAGGAAACGATTGAGGAAGCGGGCAGGGTTTTTGGCGTCGACGCAAACGTCTTTGCGCGCTGTTTCGAAATCAAGGCCAAAGAGGACCATCTTTCCGGCGAAGAAGTGATCGGGGTGTTCAAAAAGTATTTGCGGGAAGTGGAAAAAGTCTGTCATAGGATCGATGGGTTAAAATAATTCAACGCGATGGAGGAGAAAAAAATGTCGGCAGGAAAGAAAATCATCATTGTGGCGGCGGTCATTGCGGTTTTGGGAATTTCTCTGTATTCCCTTTTCGCGGGCAACTACAACAAATTCGTCCAAATGGACGTCGCCATCAAGGCGGCCTGGGCGCAGGTGGAAAATCAACTGCAGCGCCGCTACGACTTGATTCCCAATCTGGTGGAAACGGTCAAAGGCTACGCCAAGCAGGAGAAGGATGTGCTGGTGGAAGTGACGAACGCGCGCTCGAAAGTCGGAGGAGCCGGAACGGTTCCCGACAAGATCGCGGCCAATAATGAACTCTCCGGCGCCCTCAACCGTCTGATGGTCGTGGTGGAGCGCTACCCGGATTTGAAGTCGAATCAGAATTTCATGCAACTGCAGACTGAACTGGCCGGCACGGAAAACCGCATTGCCGTGGAAAGAATGAGATACAACGACGCGGTGAAAATCTACAATCAGGCCATCCGGACGTTCCCGGCCAATCTCATCGCCTCTATGTTCGGGTTTAAGGAGGCCGCTTTCTTTGAAGCGCCCAGGGAAGCCAAAGCCCCGCCTCAGGTCAAATTCTGATCCCCTATTCGTGAGGGGAACGGCGTCAAACCGTTCCCCTCATTCTTTTCGCTTTCTTGAAGCAGCGCCGGTGAAGACGCGCTTTCCGTCTATTTTTTGTTGGAGGGCCTCCAGATCTTTCTCTTTTCCGCTTCCTTGATCAGGTCGTCTCTGAAATCCGGATGGGCGATGGAAATCAGTTTTTCCGCCCGATGCCAGGTGGGGCAGGTTTTCAGCGACACGCAGCCGTATTCGGTGACCACATGGTTCACCATCTGGCGGGTCACGGTGGTAATGGAGCCGATGTCGAAGTTCGGCACGATCCTGGAGATCACCGAGCCGTCTTTGTTGGTGTGGGTGGAGGGCAGACAGATGAAGCTTCGTCCGCCTTTGGACCAGTAGGCGCCGAGAACAAAGTCCGACATGCCGCCGTTGCCGGACACCTGTTTGAATCCCGAGCTTTCCGCGTTCACCTGGCCGTACAGATCCACCTGCAGCGCCTGGTTGATGGAGACGAGGTTGTCGATCTGGCAAAGCTGCGTCGGGTGATTCACGTAGCCGACGGAACAGGAGGCGATGGCGGGATTGTGGTCCATCCACTCGTATAGCTTTTTGTTCCCCAGCGCGAAGGTGTAATTGATTTTTCCCGTGTCGAATTTCTTATGTTTGCCGGTCATTCTTCCGGATTCGTACATGTCCCGGTAGGCGTCCACCAGCATTTCCGTCCAGCCCCCCAGGTCTTTCAAATCCGTCTCGCTGATCATCTTCCCCAGAATGTTCGGCATGCCGCCGATGCCCAGCTGAATGCAGTCGCCGTCTTTCAGGTAGCTCAGCACATTTTCGGCGATTTTCCGGTCCGTGTCGGTCGGCGAAACTTCGGGCAGTTCGGCCAGCGGCGTGTTTTCGCCTTCCACGACATAGGTGACTTCGGAGATATGGATTCGCTCCATGTTTCCGCCGTAGCAATAGGGGATATTTTCGTTCACTTCCAAAATGCAGGCCTTGGCCGTGGTGGCCTGAAGATAGCAGCAGGAATTGTGCAGGCCCCAGTTGAAGAAGCCGTCTTTATCCATCGGCGTCACCTGGCAGAAGAAAACATCGCGCAGGTTCGTGCCCAGCTTTGACGGGTCCGACTGAGCGTATCTCATGTAGAGCTCCGACTCGCCGTAGAGCGTCGGCTGATAGAAAACCCCTTTGCATTGCTGCTGCAGGATGCGGGTGAGCAGACTGAAGTGCTGATCGTTATACGTGAAAACTTCACCCTGGGGGTCCTTGAGCACGACTTCAGGAACCGGCGGAATCGTTACCGCCGCCATGATGTTGATGTCCTTCAGCTCCTCCTTGCGGGCCGCAAGCGCACGGTCGCAGACAACCGGTTTGCCGTTGAACATGGCGAAATCGATCCAGTCGCCTGATTTGACGATGCGCACCGCCTCTTCGGCCGTTCGCAGTTTTTCCTTGTACATTTCCTGAAAATTTTTCAAATTCAAATCCTCCTGACACAAAATATTTGGTTCATCCGGTTGATGCGTACTTTTTTTGTTGAAAAGATGGACATGAACCCCCAAAAGGGAATCGACGAAGATTTCCGATATAAGGAGGGGGAGCATGTCCACGAGTTTTCTGTACCACGTTTTCGGTCTTGTAGGCTATAACTATGTTAAGACACAGTACCAAGGCAATGCGATTATATTCACTATTTCTCACAAAAGAGAAAAACTGCAATGTCCGGCCTGTAAAAGCAGGAAAGTCATTTTGCGGGGGACAATCAAGCGGCGCTTCAAAGCGTTTCGCTTTGGGTTTAAAATCATCTATTTGGAGTTGGAGGTTCAGCGGGTTGGCTGTTTGGAGTGTGACAGCGTCCGTCAAGTTTCCCTTGGCTTTGCCGATCCGCGGTTTTCTTACACCTATGCGTTTGAACGCTATGCTCTGGAGCTGTCGAAACATATGACGATTCAAGATGTTGCCAAGCACCTGTCGGTATCCTGGGATGTCATCAAAGACATTCAGAAGAGATATCTGACGAAACGATTTTCCAAACCTTGTTTGAAACACCTCAAGACAATTGCCATTGATGAAATTGCCGTTCGTAAAGGGCATGTCTATCTGACCGTTGTCATGGATATGGACAGCGGGGCCATGGTGTTTGTAGGGAACGGCAAGGGGGCTGACGCCCTCGAACCTTTCTGGAAAAGATTGAAACGGGCCAAGGCCGAGATTGAAGCCGTCGCCATGGACATGTCTCCGGCGTATCTTGGCGCCGTCACGGAGCACCTTCCGAAGGCTCTCGTTGTTTTTGATCATTTTCATGTCATCAAGCTCTTCAATGATCAACTCTCTGAATTTCGCCGCGACCTTTATCATGAAGCCAAGGATATTCTTCAGAAGAAAATCCTGAAAGGCACCCGGTGGCTTCTGTTGAAGAATCCGGAAAACCTTGATTCCGTCAAAAAGGAAAAAGATCGGCTGGAGGAAGCTCTCCAATTGAACAAACCTCTTTCGTGCGCCTACTACCTGAAAGAAGATCTTCGTCAAATCTGGCTCCAAAAAACCAAGGCCAAAGCAGAGCGCGTATTAACGGATTGGATCAAAAGATCAGCATCTTCCGGCATCAAGATGCTGATGAAGTTTGCCAAAACCCTTGCTGCACATCGCTCAGGAATCCTCGCTTATTACGATTACCGAATTTCTTCGGGCCCGTTAGAAGGAACCAACAATAAAATTAAAACCATGAAACGAATGGCCTATGGCTTCAGAGATATGGAATTCTTCAAACTGAAAATCATGGCCATTCATGAATCAAAGTACGCTTTAGTCGGATGAACCACAAAAAACACTTGCCAATCAATACATTGAAGGGAGAACAAATTTACCGTGAAATAAATGGGGCATCTGACCCGTTCCTTTGTTCCCATGCGCCGACCGCAATCAAAACAGCCGTTCCGTTTTTACAGATGATCACGCGCGCAGGCCGCTCAGGAAATGCTCCAGGGCCTCCATATACAGGGATTGATGTTCGCCTTTGCCGAGGATGGTTTTTTCCAGCTTCTTGATCTGGATCACGCCGTTGAAAGTGCTCCAGAGAATAAAGGCATGCCGTCGGGGGTCCACTTTCTTGAAGTGTCCCCGGTCGATTCCCTCGCGGATCGTGTCGGCCAGAAGAGCGATGCTGGCGTTGCCGTGCGCGTCGATTTCTTTCTTCAGTACGGGGGAAAAGATGGTTCCCGGCGACGCCAGAAAATAGTTGATGATGTCGAAGTAATTTTTGTTCTCTTCGCTGAAGCGCAAATAGACCTGGGCGATGGCGCGGATTTTCTTCTCGGGCGTCGCTTTCTTGTCGATGGCCGCCAGGATGGCGCGGTACAGCAGCTCCAGCCCCTCCACCTGAAGCGCCGCGAAAATTTCCTCCTTGTCCTTGTAATAAAAATAGATGGCGCCGATGCTGAGTTCGGAGCGCCGGGCGATCTGATTGATGGAAGTGGCGTTCAATCCCTTTTCCAGAAGAAGTTCCCGGGCCGTATCCAGAATATGATTTTTGCGCCGCTCTTTTTCTCTTTCGCGTCTTTCTTTGGCTCCCATATCTTTCATCCTTGCTCTTTTTTCATCTTTGCCGCCTGGGTGTCCCCTTTGGGTCTCATATCAAACCAGGGTTGCTGCTTTTTAAAAGGGCACCAGGCCGCCCGGCAATATCGAATCGGGTCGTCGGTCGGTATTTTTATTTTCGGCAGCAGGCCTTCCCGGTGGTTTTTCACCCAGGCTTCGGCTTCCTCTTTTGAATCGACTTCCCCGGCGCTGTATTCGGTCCTTCCCCGGCAATGCACAAAGCCGTAAATCAGTTGATAGGATTCGGACATGCCTCCTCCGTCTTTTAAAATTCCTCGCCGATTTTCAACAGCACTTTGACGGCCAGGCCGGTGTCGATTCTTTCCCGATAGACGTCGGGCAGGCGCGAAAGCGGCTCGTAGTCGGAGATCAGCGGCCGGGCGTCCAGTTTGCCCTGGGCCATCCAGTTCAGACACTGAATGTTTTCCGCGTGCGTGTTGGAGTTGGAAGCCGTCAGACGGATTTCCTTGAGGTTGACCAGGAAAGGCGCCTCCAGGCTGACCGGGGAAAAGATCATGCTCACGATGCAGATTTCTCCGGCGTCCTCGGCCAGAAGAACGGCGCGGTTGATGTTGGCCTTGACGCCGGAGCACTCGAATATTTTCCGGTAGCCCCCGGGCGCAGCCGCCATCGCTTTCTGATCCGCGTCTTTTGCCAGCGGATCGAAGACCTGATCGGCTCCGTACAAAACGGCGATGTCGCGCTTGGACGCGACCGGTTCGAAAAGAACGACCGGGCTGTAGCCGAAAATTTTGAGCAGCCGGACGGCGCAGAGGCCGATGGGGCCGCCTCCCATGACCAGCGCCGATCCTTTCCGGTCGCTGGTGCAGTTGATGCCGTGCAGCGCGGCGGCAAAGGTTTCCGCGAGCGCCGCGTTTCGGGAATCGACGCCGTCCGGGATGGGAATCAGCATCTGCGGATAGACTTTGACATACTCCGCGAAGCCGCCCGGCAAATCGCCGATTCCGGCGGTCCGCCGGTGAACCCGGCAGAGGTGCGGCCGGCCGGAAAGGCAGTTGGCGCATTTTCCGCAGTAGGTGGGACGGATGCAGACTCTGGTTCCCACAGGGGGGCCGTCGGCGGCCGCCCCTTTTTCCACGATGACGGCGCTGATTTCATGTCCCAGGATATAGCCGTCGGCCAGATGACCGCCGGCGACCAGGGAATGATCGGAGCCGCAAAATCCGGTGTTGGCCGTTTTGACCAGCACCTCATCTTCAGCAACCGTATAATCGGGGACCTCTTCGTAGACGAGGCCCCTGTCCTTGCGAAAGACAACCGCTTTCATAATTCCCTTTTTCCTTCGTAGTAGAGAACGGCGGTGTGACCTCGTGCCACCTCGTGTGACCTTCAGGTCATCAGGTGGTCAGGTTATCTCGACCGTTCTCTATATTCTCTAATTCTCACATTCCAGGGTAATCTTTTCCACTTTATCCAGGTCCTTCTTGTAGAAAAAAGAGCCGGCAAAAAACAACAGGGACGAAATCACCAGAAAGACAGGCACGATCGACATGGCTGCCTCGATGCCATGAAGATCGGAGATCTTCCCGATCGCAATGGGCGCCAGTGATGCCCCAAAAAGATTCTGAACAATCACGCAAACCGAATACGAGATCGCCCGAAGGCCGGGATGGATAACCTCCTGGGTGGCGATAATCGCAGCCGGGGCAAATGCGGAGGCCAGAACGCCCATGCCCAGAAGCGTAAAATACTGCGTTTTTCCCTCCAGGAAGGTAAAAGCAGTAAAGATAACGAGGGCATTGAGGATGGACGTAATCGCGGGGAACAAGAGCCGCGCACTCGCCCGCTTCTTAAACCACATATCCGCCAGCCACCCTCCCAGGGGCAGCCCGATAATGGCCAGAATCATGAGCATGCTCACCTTGATGCCCGCTTCGCTCATGGGGATGCCCGTCGTCCGGTGAAAATAGGTGGGAAGCCAGACCATGATGGCATTGTTGGCGAAGATGCAGCCGATAAACCCGAGATTGGTAAAAATCAGGGAAGGGGTCCGGAGAAATTCCCAGACAATATCCATCTTACCCATTTTGATTTTACCGGGACCGGTTGTGCAGGCTGCATCGGTCTTCGTAAGCTCCACGGTCTTGTAATCCTTGACGAAGAAAAAAAGGAGGGCCACAATCGCCCCGGGAATGGCCACCACGCCGAAAGCGTGACGCCATCCCCAGTGCGCGGCAATGAATCCTCCCAGCCCGATGCCGACGGCTGTTCCGAGAGGGATGGACATATTCCAGAGGCCCATCATCCGCGACCGTTTTTCCTCGGGGAACAAGCCCGAAAGCATCGCCGTGCCGGCCGGGGCGTATCCGGCCTCGCCGATTCCGATGGCGGCCCGGGTCATGAGCAGTTGGGGAAAGGTCTTGGTGAAGGCGCAGGCCAACGTGGCCATGCTCCATAAAAAGGCCATGATGCCGATGGTCTTTTTCCGGCTCCAGCGATCCACCAGAATCGAAACCGGAAGCACAAAAGCGACAATGGACCAGTAAACCATCGACACGAGCAATCCGGATTGGGTATCGGTCAGCCCCCATTCCTTCTGAATGAAGGGAAAAAGGGACGTCACGATCATTCGATCCACGTAATCGAAGAAATACAGCAGAAAGAGCAGTGCGAAGATGTAGTAGGTGTTTCGGGTGGACAGCTTGTATTCCTTGGGGGCAGTGACGTTATTCATGGGGCCTCCTTCTTCTGTGGATTCATGGATGTGTATCTTGCCTCTCTTCAAAGTCGGCGTCCTGCCGGCAACTCATTCGCATTTGTATCCGCCGAGATTGGCCAGGGCAACGCTGCCGGGGCTGATCACGGAAGGATCTACCTTGACATTGATGCAGGCGGTTTTCCCGGAGGCAAAAGCCGCTTCCAGCGCGGGCTTGATGTCTTCGGGTTTTTCCACCAGCGCGCCGAAGCCGCCTAGGACTTCCACCATCTTGTGGTAATCCACCCAGCCCAGCTCCGTGCCGTTGGGAATATTGTGTCCCAGCCGGAGGGTCTGGCTGTGCGCGATCATCCCCCAGGACTGATCGTTGCCGATCACGACGACGATGGGCAGCTTCTTGCGGATTGCCGTGTGAAATTCCATGAAGTTGAAGCCGACCGATCCGTCGCCCATGATGAGGAGCACGCGCTTATCCGGGTTTTTGAGCTTGGCCGCGTTGGCGTAGGGAATGCCGACGGCCAGACAGCCGTAAAGGCCGTAGTCCAGATACGTGCCGCCCTTTTTGACGGTTCTCGTCATGCCCATCCAGGTGGACGTATCCCCGCCGTCCGCGACGACAATGTCATCCTCGCGATTCATAAATTCGTTGACCTCTTTGGCCAGGCGCATGGGATGCATGGGCAGGGTCTCGCATTCCCACATCGTTTTGGCGTCTTTTTTGCCGGCTTCATGGGCTGCCCGGACGGTATCCACCCAGGGCTGGAACTGTTTTTTCAGCGTGTCGGCGATTTTCTGATCGTCGATGACGGCGTTGAGCTCCTTCAGAAACGCCTTGATATCGCTGACGATGCCGAGATCAATCGTGCGGTTGCGGCCGATTTCGTCGGCGGCGATATCGACCTGGATAAACTTGGCCGTCGATGGGAAAATTTCGCCGAAGATGTAGAAGAGACTCAACCGGCCGCCCAGGAAGAGCACCAGATCGGTGGTCATGAGCGAAATCATGGCCGAACCCGGCCGGATGGCCAGGGAGCCTTCAAAGCAAAGGGGATGCGTATCCGGCACCACGCCGCGGCCCGCGCCCGCCGTGTAAATCGGAATGCCGATTTTTTCCACGAATTCGAGAATTTCTTTTTCCGCATCGGAATACCACAGACCGCTGCCGCCGATGACGACCGGACTTTTGGCCGCTTTGAGCAAATCGACAACCTTCCTCGTGTTTTCGCGGTCAACCGGTTTGGAAACGACCGTCGTACGGGGCTTCTTGACCGCGGCCGGATCGACCTTGGCATTGAGAATGTTGCAGGGGAATTCCAGATAAACCGGTCCCGGCCGTCCGCTCATCGCCGCGCGGAAGGCCATGTCCACGTATTCGGGAATCCGTTCCGGAACATAGCAGACGAAGGCTTTCTTCACCATCGGTTCAATGACGGGAAGCTGGGTCATATCCTGAAGGTCCAGCTTTTCCATGGCTTCGGTGCCCACACAGCCGGCAATGAGAATGACCGGCGCGTTGGAAAGCCTGGCGCTGGCAATGCCGCTTAAAGCATTGGTAAATCCCGGTCCGGCCGTGACCATCGCCACCGCGGGTTTGCGGGTCAGCCGGGCCGCGGCTTCGGCCATAAAGACGGCCGCCTGTTCGTGGCGCACGTCAAAAAGGGTGATGGGAGTGTTTTCCAGATGCTGGTAAATGGGTGTAATGTGCCCGCCGCTCAATGAATAAATATAATCCACGCCCCTTTCGACCAGGGCGTCCGCAACGAGCTTGCCGCCGATAACGTTATCCATGATTAATCCTCCTTAAACCATAAGTTGTTCTTATACCGATTCTAAATCAAAGATGATATCGAGGCGGCTAGGAGGAGGCGACGAAGCGTATCGTGAATACGTTGAGGATGCCGACGACGAAGCCAACAAAGATAACGCTTTGATTTAGGATTGGTCCTACAATTCCATGCACTGGCCTCCATCAAGATTGACGGCCTGGCCGGTAATGTAGCGGGAG
>ERZ795030.830-NODE-830-length-45712-cov-8.833191_pt1 | contig 45712 bp, 34 predicted proteins | sample MGYA00375122_ERZ795030 | MGnify/ENA primary metagenome ERZ795030 (study PRJEB30165, sample SAMN05720146) | activated sludge metagenome | isolation source: anaerobic digester from wastewater treatment plant | place: Japan | collected 2015-04-20 ... | reverse complement strand
GCGAACTACTTCAATAAAATCGGCAAAAGTCCATTTGCCGCTGAACCAAGACAGTACCATTTACTTTTATTTCAGAAACGCGATATCCCGGGGAGGGGGTCAGGGTAAAGGGGACATTATTACCATATAGGACTGTCTGAGTCGTGTTGGGAGAGATGGTTCCGTTTCCGCCGACAACGCTGGGAGTTACCGTGCGCGTAACAGGAACTGCCATCAACTTTACGTTGTCCAGGAGAATAGTATTGTCTCCTCCTGGATTGGTGAAAATAAACATAAAGGCATTAGTCCAGGACTCATCATAAGTAAAATTGACAGTTGCAGTAGTGTATGAGCTTTTGTGGGTCACAAGAGCCGGGCCCCACAGGGTATGGTTGCCCATTCTTACTTCCAGATTCATGCCGGGGTTGCCTACACGCAGATTATAGGCAAAAGACAGGGCGCACGCCGTGCCCGTGGCAAGACCGCCGACATATTGACCGATGAGCCCGCCTCCCTGGCATCCGTATACATAGGTGCCGTCGGGAACCGGGCCTGATCCCCAGTGGAATGGGGACGTGGCCTGAACATTTTCATTAATAATATGAGAGCCGCCAAGCTCTACCCAGCCGGTTGGTGCCTTTCCAAGATATCCCGGCCAAGCCGGTAATGGATCCGCTTCAAAGGATCCGTTCACGATCAAATTCTGCTGTGCCAGTGCGGCAGGCATTGCCAGCGCCAGCAGCAGAGCGCCCACTGCTGTGATGCAGTGCAAAAACGCATTGCTACGGGTCTTGCTGTTCATCCGGAGTACTCCTTATACCTGTTTTTCTTTTATGGTTAATTACCTGCATAGAACACAAGGGGGAAATAGATTACTGTTAAATAGTGTAACATTCATACCAGGCTGAAACAAAAGCCTACGAGTGCCAATTCCTTCTTTGGCGGTGGCATTTCATGCCGTTGCCTCACCCCGGGGCCCAAAGAAACACAGGATCAGAAGAAAAAAAGCCAAAATCAGATCCTGCCGGAGAACCGCATTTCTTCTCCATAAGGGCAACGTCTGGGACTGCTCTTCAGTTGTCGCTATTGCCCGAATCAACTATTAGCACGAAAGTACCGCCCCATACTGCTTACCCGGGAAGGCACCAGAGAATTTTAGTGCAGAGGCGGCATTTTCCTGAATGCCGGGATTTCGGCATAAAAGTCAAAAGAAGGGATCCTGCCTTCTCCGGCCATTCGATCTTTATTGTCTGCTGCCGCCGAAATAGAGAGCATCTCCTCAGATGCAGGTTCCGCTGTCAAATCGTTTTTCGCCTTTCCGATCTTTTTGCATTTCCTGTGCCAAAAGGGCTACTATTTTGGCAGGTGTTTTGCAGGCTTTCCGTCAGAGAATTCGTCTCGCTGCCCTCTTTTGAGCGGCTGCAAACCTTTTTTAACAAGCGAAAACTATCAAGGAAAAACGCTCATGCGCCTCAGCATTGTGCACGAAGGCTCCGGCAACCTTAAATATGAAATCCGTGAAATCGTAAGCGTAGCCAGAGAAATCCGCTCTCTGGGACAGAATATCACCTGGGAAAATATCGGTGATCCTATTGAAAAAGGCGAAGTAATCGTTCCCTGGATCAAAGAAATCCTCCGGGATCTTCTCGAGCAGCCCGAGTCCTTTGGCTATTGCGATACGGCAGGGATCCCCAACACCCGTGCTTTTCTTGCCGATACGGTGAATGCCCGGCCGGACGGTGTCAAAATTACGCCGGAAGATATCATTTTCTTTAACGGGATTGGTGACGCCGTCGCCCGCATTTACGGTTTTCTGAAACGGGAGGCCCGGGTACTTGGCCCGTCTCCTGCATACAGCACCCATTCCTCAGCAGAAGCGGCGCATTCCGGCTACGGCCCGGTCACGTATGATCTGGATCCGCAGAGCAACTGGATGCCCAATATTGAAGACATCCGCAACAAGGTGCGGTACAACGATTCCATCGCCGGTATTCTGCTGCTGAGCCCGGACAACCCTACAGGCGCTGTGTATCCCCGGGAGGTGCTGGATCAGATTGTTGCTATCGCCAAAGAACACGATCTCTTCATGATTGCCGACGAAATTTACACCCACATCACCTATCCGGGGTTCCCGCAGATGCATATGAGCCAGTGGATTCAGGATGTACCGGCCATTGCCATGCGCGGCATCAGCAAGGAATACCCCTGGCCGGGCGCACGCTGTGGCTGGATTGAAATTCTGAACCGCGACAAAGACGCCAACTTCTCTCAGTACGTGGACAGCCTCCTCGCTGCCAAACGTCTGGAAGTGTGCTCCACCACCCTGCCGCAGATGTCCATCCCCCGGGTCTACAGTGATCCCCGATACAAAGGCCATCTTGCCAACCGTGCGCTCATGTTCAGCAAGCGGGCCGACGAAGCAGCCGCCGCTTTTGAAGGCTGTGACTCCGTCATTGTCAATAAGCCCGGCGGCGCCTTTTACATGACTGTAATGTTCAAGGAAAAACTGCTCAACAATAAACAGACCCTTCCCATTGAAAATCCGAAAGTGAAGGAACGTATTGAAGCGCTTGTAAAAAATGTCAGCAATGATAAACGTTTTGTGTATTACCTCATGGGTTCTACCGGCATCGTCGTTGTGCCTCTTACCGGCTTCCAGTGCTCTCACCCCGGTTTCCGGGTAACGCTGCTGGAGAGCAATGAAGAAAAGCGCCGCTGGATTTTCCTGACGCTGCGCGAAGCGATTGATGCCTATATCGCCAGTTGATTGCAGTTTTGTGTATTGCGAAGAGGAGTTAAGCCGTGAGTCAATCTGAAACTTTTACGTTTAAAACAGAAGCACGCCAGATTCTGGAGCTGATGGTGCATTCCGTCTACTCCAATAAAGAGATTTTTCTGCGGGAGCTCATTTCCAACAGCTCCGATGCCCTCGACAAGCGCCGTTATGAAAGCATCAGTAATCCTGCTCTGGAAAGCGCATCGGAACTGGAAATCAGAATTGAAGCCGATTCGGCAGCAAGGACGCTTTCCATCATCGACAACGGCATCGGCATGAGCCGGGACGAAGTGCATCAGTTCATCGGTACCATCGCCAAATCCGGGGCCCGCGAATTTCTGAACGCGCTGAAAGAAAAAAAAGAAGGCGACAGCTCCCCTGATCTGATCGGGCAGTTCGGTGTCGGCTTTTATTCTTCTTTTATGGTAGCAGACAAAGTTAGCCTGATCACCCGTCGGGCAGGCACGGACGAAGCCACACTCTGGGAAAGCAGCGGCCAGGGTGAATACACCATCGGCGACGCGACAAGAGAAGAGGCGGGCACCACGGTCACGCTTTATCTGAAAGATCCCGATCAGGAAGACAGTCTTCAGGATTATACCGATTCCTATGAAATCCGGCGGATTGTAAAGAAATATAGTGATTTCGTTTCCTATCCCATTCACCTGACAGTAGTCAAAGCCGAAGAAGACCTGGCAGAAGATGCAGACGCCGATAGCGACACCGATACAGCAGCAGCTTCGGACGAACCTCTCAATTCCATGAAAGCCATCTGGCTGCGCTCAAAAGAGGAAGTAACCGACGAAGAATATAACGAGTTTTACAAGCATCTCACACACGACTGGAATAATCCCCTGTTCCGTATTCAGGCGAAAATAGAAGGCACGCTGGAATACAGAATGCTGCTTTATATCCCCGAGCGGATGCCCTACGACCTGCTCTATTCACAGCAGGCGCTGCAACACGGTCTGCATCTGTATATTAAGCGCATTTTCATCATGGACAACTGCCGGGATCTGCTTCCTTCCTATTTCCGTTTCGTCCGGGGTGTAGTGGACTCCGAAGACCTGCCCCTCAATATTTCGCGCGAGCTGCTGCAGGAAAACCGGCAGGTGCAGCGCATGAATAAAGGGATTGTTGCAAAGCTGCTGCAGGAGCTGCAGTCCCTGCAGGAGACTGACCGGGAAAAATACCGGGCTTTCTGGACGCAGTACGGCGCCATTCTGAAAGAAGGGATTACCATGGATCCGGACAACAGAGCGGCGCTGCTCAATCTGTCTCTGTTCCAGACAACCCGTTCCGGTGACGAGCCCGCTTCTCTGAAAGAATATGTTGAGCGCATGCAGGAAGGGCAAAAACACATTTATTACCTGTCCGGTGAATCTCTGGCAGCACTGAAAGACTCGCCTCATCTCGAGGCGTTCCGCTCCAAAAATATCGAGGTGCTGTTGCTCAGCGATGGCTCCGACGAATTCTGGACACACCACGCCGACAAATATGGTGATTACGAATTTAAATCAGCCGCTCGTGGCGCCCTGGATCTGGATGAGGTGCAGCAGGAAGACAAGGAAGAGGAAAAACCTGAGGCAAAAGAAGATCGCTTCCGGGGTCTTTTTGCCGTACTCTCCGAAATCCTTTCCGATCATGTGAAAGAAGTGCGCGCCTCTGCCCGTCTTGTAGACTCAGCGGCTTGTCTCGTCATCGATGAAGCTGACCTCAGTCCGCAATTAGAAAAAATGATGAAGCTCATGGGACAGCAGATGCCGAAAACCAAGCGTATCCTCGAAATCAATACGAACCATGCTGTTGCCGCCGGACTGCTCAAGCATTTTGAAAAAGACCCGTCCAAAGATGCCAACACACTCTTTGCCGAAACGCTATACGGCATGGCGCTTCTTGCGGAAGGTGGGGAAGTGGATAACCCCGCTGCGCTGAGCAAAAATATCGGCATGCTGCTGGCACAGGCGCTGGATCAGTCCTGAGGAGTCAGGCAATACAGCAGTTTCGAAGCCGCCTGAAAAAAAAGACGGTCTTTGGTGTGTCATGTGTCGTTGCGGTAGTATATAAATTTGATTCAAGATACAGCAGCAGCGCCGGCAAGAGAAATGGAGAGCATCATGACTTCCGCCAATTCTTTAGACCAATTAAAAGCAAGATTGCGGGATGTTCATCATCTCAGAGCCGCGGAAGCGCTTCTCTCCTGGGATCAGGAGGTGTATATGCCGCCTAAAGGCGCGGCGGCGCGGGGAGCCCAGATCGCCGCATTGAGTGCCCAGGCGCATACGCTCTTTACTGCCCCTGAAACGGGTGCCCTCTTTGATTCCTGCCTGTCGGAACAGGATCGCTGCACGCCTGACGACCGGGCACTGCTTCAGGAAGCTTTTTACGAATACAACCGGGCGGTGCGTATTCCTGAAAGCCTGGTTCGGGAATTTGCCGAGGCACAAAGTGCCGCTTATCATGCCTGGCTCGAAGCCCGTAAACAGGACAATTTCCCTCTTTTCCTGCCGCATCTGGAAAAACTCATTGCGCTTTCAAAAAAACAGGCGGCGTGCCTCAATCCGGAGCTGCCTCCTTATGATGCACTGCTGGAAAATTATGAACGGGGCATTTCTGTCGATGAAGTGGACAGCATCTTTTCATTACTTGAAAAAGAGCAGACGCCGCTTCTTCAGGAAATTACAGAAATGCAGGCAGCTGCCCCTCCGCCGGTAATCCCGGAAGGCTGGGAGATAGAAGCACAGCGGCGTTTCACCGAGCAGGTACTCGCCGATATGGGTTTTGATTTTGAAGCAGGCAGGCAGGATGTTTCCGCTCACCCCTTCACAACCAATTTTTCCATTGGCGATGTGCGTGTTACCACCCGCTACTCGGAAAAAGAACCCTTCTCCGCTCTCTTCAGTTCCATTCACGAAGGCGGTCATGCCCTTTATGAGCAGGGCTTTCAGGAAAAAGATGAAGGGACGCTTCTGGCTGCCGCTCCTTCTCTCGGCATTCACGAATCCCAGTCCCGGCTCTGGGAAAACATGATTGGCAGAAGTCGCGCTTTCTGGAGTCATTACGGGGCTGTCTTTCGCGCGCATTTTCCCGACAGAGGCGGGCATCTTTCCGATGAGGATCTCTATCGTGCGGTCAACCGGGTCTCGCCGTCACTGATCCGGGTTGATGCAGACGAATGCAGTTACAACCTGCATGTGATCATCCGCTTTCAAATAGAAAAGGCACTCTTCAACGGCGATCTGGAAGCAAAGGATGTTCCGGCGGTGTGGCGTGAAAAAATGACAGATTTCCTCGGAGTCACAGTTCCCGATGACCGACAGGGATGCCTTCAGGATATCCACTGGTCCCACGGCGCTTTCGGTTATTTCCCCACTTATGCCCTCGGTAACCTCTATGCCGCCTGTATTCTGGAAAAAGCGGAAAGCGAAATTGAAGGCTTCTATGAAAAGATTGCGTCCGGACAGTTTCAGCCGCTGCTTCACTGGCTCCGAACACATGTTCATGAAAAAGGACGAAGAGCATTAACCCTGCCGCTTCTCACTGAAGTATGCGGTAAAACACCGGAACCGGACAGTTTTCTTCGGTATCTGAAGAATAAATATCTGGCGGCGGACTGATCCGCTGAACCGGATGTGTGAAAGAAAGCAGAGCCCATGCCCGAAAAACAGAATAATGAAACTTCCTCTCTCATGAAGGGACTCTCCTTTCCTGAATTCATTCAATCCCGCAAGATTTATATAAAGGGAAGCCGGCCCGGCATTTCCGTAGGCATGCGCGAAGTGTCACAGCATCCCACGGTCAGCGAAACCGGAGAATTGGTGGATACCAATCCGCCTGTCGTTCTTTATGACACCTCCGGCCCGTACACCGATCCGGATTTTACAGTGGCCTACGAAAAAGGGCTGCCACCTCTGCGGAAAGGCTGGCTGGATGCCCGCACCGATCTTGAGACAAGAGAAGAGGCACCGCACGCCTGTTCCACAGCCTTTCCAGGCAAAAGAACAGTGCGTCGTGCCCGTTCCGGAAAACATATTACGCAGCGCTATCTGGCGCAGCAGGGCATCATCACCGAAGAGATGGAATATGCCGCCATCCGGGAAAATGTGCTGATGGAGCGGTACAGTGACACACTGGCACACAGAACATTCCCGCCCCGGCAGTACAGCGCCATCACTCCGGAACTGGTGCGTGAAGAAATTGCATCGGGCAGAGCCATCCTGCCTGCCAATATCAATCACCCCGAAGCGGAACCCATGCTGATCGGCAACCGCTTCGCCGTCAAAATCAATGCGAATATCGGCAATTCAGCGCTGCACAGCAGCATTTCGGAAGAAGTGGAGAAAATGGTCTGGGCAGTGCTGTGGGGTGCCGATACAGTCATGGACCTGAGTACGGGTGACGATATTCATGATACACGGGAATGGATACTGCGCAATGCCCCGGTGCCTATTGGAACTGTGCCGCTCTATCAGGCGCTGGAACGTGCCGAAGGAAAGCCGGAAGCACTCACCTGGTCTCTCTTTAAAGAAGTACTCATCGAGCAGGCGGAACAGGGGGTGGATTATTTCACAATTCATGCCGCCGCACTGCAGGCGCATTTTCCTCTGACCGAAAAACGGATGACAGGAATCGTCAGCCGTGGCGGTGCGATTATGGCGCACTGGTGCCGCTATCACCAGAAAGAAAACTTCCTTTATACCCATTGGGATGACGTTTGTGAAATCCTTGCGGCCTATGACATTGCCGTATCCATCGGCGACGGGTTACGTCCGGGCAGTATTTATGATGCCAACGATGAGGCGCAGCTTGCAGAACTGAAAACCCAGGGAGAGCTTACGCTCCGTGCCTGGGATCAGTATGTGCAGGTGATTAATGAGGGACCCGGCCACGTGCCCATGCATCTTATTGCGGAAAACAGGCGCCTTCAGGCCGAATGGTGTCACGAAGCGCCTTTTTATACCCTCGGTCCGCTGCCCACGGACGTCGCACCCGGCTATGACCACATCACCTCGGCTCTGGGCGGCGCCATGATTGCCGCCGAAGGTGCGTCCATGCTCTGCTATGTCACACCGCGGGAGCATCTGGGACTGCCCGACAGAGACGATGTGCGCCGTGGTGTCGTGACTCATAAGCTTGCCGCACACGCCGCTGATCTTGCTAAAGGACTGCCGGGTGCACAGATCAGGGACAATGCCCTAAGCAAGGCGCGGATGGAATTCCGCTGGGCAGATCAGATTGCCCTTTCCCTTGATCCCGATCATGCCTTGCAGATCCGGTTGCAGTCCTTTCCGGAAAGCAAGTCCTCTCTGGAAGACGGATTCTGCAGCATGTGCGGCCCGAAATTTTGTTCCATGCGCCTTTTCCGGCAGAGCTGCGCCGTTCACAACAGACCTTCGTGACGTTTCCTCGCCTGCTCAGCTGCTTTTAAACTGTTCCACCAGAGTAGTGATACTTTCTTTCGCATCACCGAAGAGCATGCGTGTATTTTCTTTGAAGAAAAGAGGATTTTCAATCCCTGCAAAACCTGCACGCATGGAACGCTTCAGCACAAAGCAGGTGCGGGCAAGATCGACGTTAATAATAGGCATGCCGTAGATGGCGCTGGATTCGTCTTCCCGTGCACCGGGATTGACCACGTCATTGGCACCGATCACCACGCACACGTCCACACTGCTGATAATGGGGTTGATATCGTCCATTTCCACCAGCTGCTCATAGGGCACATTCGCCTCGGCGAGCAGCACATTCATATGGCCGGGCATGCGCCCAGCCACGGGGTGCACGGCATACTTCACTTCGGCGCCGTTGGCTTCGAGCAGATCGCCCAGCTCACGTACCGCATGCTGCGCCTGGGCGACAGCCATTCCGTAACCAGGTACGAAAACGACGGAGCTCGCCGCTTCAAGGACATAATAAGCATCTTCTGCGGAGATGGGCTTCACTTCGCCTGTTTCAGTGCTTCCGCCGCCCGTCGAAGATGCAGCGCCGAAACCGCTGAAAAGTACATGTGCCAGAGAGCGGTTCATGGCTTTGCACATGATGCTGGTCAGGATAATGCCGCTTGCACCGACCAGAGAGCCGGCGACGATCAGCACGGTATTGGAAATGACAAAACCGGCAGCGCAACCTGCCAGCCCTGAATAGCTGTTGAGCAGGGAGATAACTACGGGCATATCGGCACCGCCGATGGGGATGGTTACAAGCACGCCCAGAACCAGAGAAAGGACGACCGTAATATAAAACAGAATCTGGGACAGACCGGCACCGGGGTTCATGATGTAGAAAACACCGCTGATAACCAGCGCTGCCACAATGAGTGCATTAACCGCCTGCTGTCCGGTGAAAAGGGTCGGCTTGCCGTCGATACGTTCCGCCAGTTTCGCATAGGCGATCATGCTTCCTGTGAAGGTGACCCCGCCGATGAGCACCGCCAGAAAGATGGCGACTACAGGCACGACTTCCAGCGTTCCGTCCGGTGTGCTGAGAAATTTGTTGTATTCAGACCAGCCTACGAGCAGGCTGGCAAGGCCGCCTGTCCCGTTAAAGAGAGCGACGAATTCGGGCATGGAGGTCATGGGCACGCGGATGGCGGCAACAGCACCGATGCCGCTGCCGATGACAAGCCCCACAATGATCCAACGGTAGTCCATGCCGCTGTAGAGCAGAGTGGCAACAATCGCCACCAGCATGCCGCTAGCGGATATTTGATTGCCCCGCACGGCAGTGGTGGGTTTGCCCAGCATTTTCAGCCCGAAAATAAATAGGATGGATGCGACAATATAGGAGAGATCAATCAGGATATTCACTTTTGGCTTCCTTCCCGGGTTTTAAACATGGAAAGCATCCGGTCGGTTACAAGATAGCCGCCTACCACGTTGATGGTGGCACAGATAACCGCCACCAGTCCCAGGATCAGACCCAGTGTGGTATCGGAGGAGAGTCCCGACGCCAGCAGCGCACCGACAATACTTATGCCCGAGATGGCATTGGAACCGCTCATCAGCGGCGTATGCAGCTGGGAAGGCACTTTGCTGATGAGCTCGAAGCCCAGAAAAATCGCCAGCACAAATGTGAATAAAAGAAGAGTGATATCCATTATGCCTGCCTCGCTTTCCTGATCATTTCGTTGCGGAGGGCGCCGTTCAGAATAATAAGGCAGCCGTCCATGATTTCATCCTCAAGATTCAGATGAATGTCCTTGTTCTCTTTGTCCCAGAAGTGGGTAATGAAATTCACGCTGTTGGAGGAAAACATCTGGGAAGCGTGTCCTGCAACCCGACCGGCGAAGTTTTCCGCACCGATCAGGCGCACCCCGTTAATATTCACTTCGGCGCCTGCCTGCGCACCTTCCACATTGCCGCCTGTTTCCGCCGCCAGATCAACCACGACACTGCCCGGTTTCATGGCTTCCACCATGGCGCGGGATACAATTCGTGGGGCTGATTTTCCGAAGACCTGTGCCGTTGTGATGACAATATCGGACTGGGCGATCACTTTCGCCATGCCCGCTTTCTGCAGTTCCTTCTGTTCTTCCGTCAGCTCCTTTGCGTACCCGTCTTTGGTCTGGCCTGTCTCACCGAGATCGATCTTCACGAATTTTGCGCCGAGGGAGTGCACCTGTTCTTCCACTGCCGGACGTGTATCAAAGGCCTCGACCCGCGCGCCCAGTCGCTTCGCTGTGGCGATTGCCTGAAGCCCTGCCACGCCCACACCGATGATAAAGACCCGTGCGGGTTTCAGTGTGCCTGCCGGTGTCATCATCATGGGAAGTACCTGGCTGAGCCGGTTTGCAGCTGTCAGTACCGCCACATAGCCCGCCAGATTCGCCTGGGAGCTGAGCACGTCCATCTTCTGCGCCAGCGTTGTCCTCGGAATCATTTCCAAAGAGACAGCATTTACTTTTTGTTTTTCCAGCGCATCCAGCACGTCAAAAGAAGTGAAGGGTTCGAGCAGGCAGATAAGCAGCGTGCCTTCTTTCATGAGGGCGACATCTGCCACGGAGGGCTTGCAGACCTGAAGCACAGCAGATGCTGCCTGCAGTGCGGCGTTGCGGTCGGAAGTCAGCCGTGCACCGGCGTTTTCGTAAAGAGCATCTGGGAATCCGCTCTTTTCACCGAGCCCTGCTTCGACGGTGACCTCCGCACCCAGTTTGATCAGTTGTGCGGCACCATCCGGGGTCAGCGCGGTTCGTGTTTCCCGGCTGTCGTGTTCCTTTGGGACAAATAGATGCATGAGAGGCTCCTCTTCCTGTCGCCTTGCGGCATTGGGGATCTTGGTAGTTTTTAACATATGCAGTTAAAAAATTAATCCCCGGAAGTCCGCTTTTGTGCTTCCGGGGATTAAAAAACTGAAAAATGGGTGAATGCGCCGTATTTGCTCTTATTTTCTGATGGTCAGCTCGTCCACAAGAGTTCCTTCCTGCGTATAGGCGCGGTAGGTCAGCACATCACCGCCTTCCGTCTGAATATCGATATGCTGCCAGGTGGCAGTGTGATCAAGCGTTTTTTCCGCATAGGAAAAATCACCGACGGCATAGCGTTTTGCCCCGGAGACAGATACGACATAGACGGTGCCTTCTGCAGGCGAGGCTGCCACCAGCCCGCCATGCATGGGTTTTGTGCGCAGGTATCCGTGGTCATGCCCCTGCAGCGCCATATCCACATGGTAGGTGTCGAAAAGACTGCCCCAGACTTTCCGTATCGTGCGGTTGTCTCTGTTGGCTTTGCTCGAATAGGCGGGATGATGGAAAATTGCAAATTTCCAGGTTGCCTTCGTATTTTTTAGCTGCTCTTCCAGCCAGGCTTTCTGTGCCCGGATGAAGCGATTCGAATCGAGTACGACAAAAAGAGCGTTGCTGTAGTGAAAGGCATAGGATAATTCAGGACCGGGGCAGACAGGGCCATTTTCGGGAAGCGTCAGCAGATCCAGATACATCTTCGGCTTCCACCGTCGTGCGTAGTCATGATTGCCCGGCGCCGGCACATAAGGGCGTCTGTCGAATATTCCTGTCGCCGCACGGAAAAGTTCGTCCCATTCATTACGATGAGTGCCCCGGTTGACCTGATCACCTGCTACCGCATAAAAAGCGGCATCGGGGCAGCGGGTAATGGCACTCTGCAGCAGCTGTGACCACTGGTCAAAGCCCACCTGTGGATCGCCCAGATAAACAAAAGAGAAGGGAGCCGTGCCTGCAGGGGCAGTGACGAATTCCGACCAGTCGCTCCAACGGGATGCCGCACCGACCCGGTAGCGGTACACCGTGCCCGGGATGAGATCGCGAAGCACGGCAGTGAAGCGATGATTCACCGGATCATTGATTACGCCGCTGTCTTTCAGCACGAACAGGGAGGCATCGGCGGTGTGTGCGTTTTCTTCGCCTTCTGCCGCCGGGTGATACTGCACCTGCCCGGTGCGTACAGCAGGAGACGTACGCCACTGAATCGTCTGTGTGTGCTGCGGAGAGTCGCTCCAGGTCAGGCACAGCTGATCAGGCATTTCTGATGAAGGAAAAGCCGTTTCGCGGGGATCTGTGTCCTGTTCCGCCAGCACGGCGCCCAGCGCATACAATCCCGCTGAGACGAACAGCAGCAGGCTGATATAACAGAGATAACGGAACGCCCGTTTACTGTTCAATGGTTACGGCCTTTCATGCTGCATCGTCAGTGGCAACGGCGTCGGCTTCAGCAGCTCCCGTTTCTTCCTCGGCAGGTGCGGGCAGGGCTGGGGGTTCCGGAGCTGTTTCGGTTACCTCGATGGGATTTGCATAAATCCACGGCGTCCATTCACCCAGAATGTTCAGGTGCGCTTCAATACGGTATTTGCCGGGGCCGGGGATATCAAAAGTGCAACGGGCACCTTCGGCGCGGGCGATTTCTTTTCCATGATTCAGGAGAAGGAAGCGACACTGGTTCGGGGCCGCCGCCACCAGCTGCATACCGGGTTGGTAGGCGATGCTTTCGCCCATGACCACTTTGCCCTGATCGCCTTCTATATAGGTAATAAAACCTGTTGCATCGGCAATGGCGGTAAATGCGACAAAGGCGCGCCCGGCGCGCAATGCATCAAGAATGCTTTCTTCTGTCAGGTCTTTTGCCAGCACATGGGTGTTCACATGGTGGCCGGAGACGTGATAGGCGTCCAGTTCAAAGCGCCAGAATTCCTGATCGGGTGTCAGCGGTCCGCAGCAGAGTTTCAGCAGAGCACGGGTCAGAAAATTGAGTTTGAATTCTTTTATGATCTTGTGTTTCTCGCCCGTTCCTTTAAGAATAACGGTGTCATTGGGTGTATAGATGGCGCGTACACCCACATTCTGATGGGTGTCATTGGCGGCAATACCTGTGATGTGGCGGGTACGGTTCAGATCATCCCACCGGGCAAGCTGACCTGCAGGGGGATCAAAAATAATACGCAGAGACTGCTGCGGATAGGGCTTGACCGTGAGCAGCAGCTGTGGCAGCATCTTCTGGATGATTCCTTTAGGCTCTTCCAGATAGTCGGTGTGAATGTTGTAGATCTCCATGCCTTCCAGTTCAGGAAGATCCCACATACGGTCTTTCTCGGTGTGTGAGTAAAAAAGCACGGCGCCCAGTTCACGAATGCGTTTTGCAAGTGCGCGCGGTTCATCAAAGGCGGCGAAAACGGTTCCTTCCGGAATACCCCAGGGCATGAGTCCGTGATCCAGCTCGTACCCGCGGATAAACAGAATGCCGCCATGCATGCCGTTCCAGCCCAGCGAGTAGTCGGCAAGCCCTTTCTCATAGTGATCAGTCATACAGATGAAATCGACATCGATTTTCTTCAGAGCCGCCACAATCTCCGGAAAAGCGGCGGCGGAATCGTGAGACAGTTCCGAATGGCTATGAAGCATGCCCCGGTATTCGTGCCAGCCTGTGGCAATGCCCGGCTCGACACGCTCTGCTTTAAACTGAGCCCAGGCTTTGGCTTGTTTCGGGAAAAGGAAATATCGTTTGTAAATCCCTTCCCTGAAAAAATAGCCCAGAATACCGGCAAGAATCAGGACAATCAGAAGAAAGATCCGGAAGCCCCACTTTAAACAAAGCCGGAAGCGACCGCATTTCTTTTTTTCGGACATGAGATGGATCTCCTTTGCGTCTTACCAGACGCCTGCAGGGATGAAAGAAGGTACAGATGATCTGCGTCTTTGTCTGCACAGCAGAAAACACGGCGCAGTTGAAAAACACAGGAAGGAATCGGATTCACACAGCGAAATGTTATGTGAACTTGCTTTTGCAAGCATGCCAAAAGAATAAAGTATCAGGAAACGGTACTTCAACTCTTTTCCGGAGCGAAGCCAGAGCAGCCACAGGAGGCTTTCCTGGCAGGATCAGGAGGAATGTATCGGCCGGCTAGTATGGCAGTCCATTTATTTTGTTTAGATGACCTTTGTTTATTTGAAAAATCAGCTTCTTCGCCCCCAATGCATTGCTTATAACAGCATATCTCCTTCGAGATCGCCGGGCATGTCGACGCCCAGCAGATGCAACGCTGTTACGCCCAGGTCCTGAATGTGCGGGTTCCCTTTTTCGAGCGGTCTGTTCGTGAAGAAAACACCGGGGCAGTGCCGGTAATCACTGGAGGCATGCTCTCCGCTCCATTTGTCGGTAACGGGCTCAAAGAGAGCTTCGCCGACACCGCCGCGCGAGGTCTGTCTTCCGCTCTGATACGTTGCGGCATAGCCGAGGGAGATGTCCGGTGCATCAGCCATCGCCTCGCCCCGGTATTCGCCCGACAGATACAGCGTTGAATATACCTTTGCGCCTGTTGCGGGATCTTTCACCTCGGCGAGACGTGCGGTCAATTCCTGCGCCAGAGCGTCCGCCTCATCCTTTTTGACAGTGCCGAAGCGTTCTCTGCCCTGCAGATTGATATAAAGAGAACTGAGTCCGACCGAATAAGCCTTTGTTTTTGCCCAGTCGATGCCCATGAGAAAACCGGTGTTGGCGGCTTTTGGATCAGCAACGCTGAGATAGCCGTTTTCCTGAAGCCAACTGTTGAGATTGAATCCGGTGCGCCAGGTACCGAAGCCATGGTCGGAAAAGACGAAGAGGGTATCCTCGTCGGTGATTTCGTTCAGCATCTGTCCGACAAAGGCATCTGCCTGCTTGTAGGTGTTTTCAAGCGCCTGTTTCCATCTGTCCGGTACATCTTCTTCATAGAGCGGATGTTTTTCATCCCGAAACCGCCAGAACATATGACCGACCCGGTCGGTAGCCGTCCATCCGCTGAGCAGAAAGTCATAATTGCCCCGGCGGTGTTCGTCCATCGTCAGCTGTTCCCGCCAGGTCATGGTGTATTTAATGTCTTCCAGAAAAGCATCTTCGTCCAGATCATTCTGTCTGAGCGCATGGGTGTCGTATGCCCAGCCGATGGTTTTATAAAGACCCAGCCGTCCTTTCAGCTCAGCGCTGTACGCTTCGGGCTGCGTCAGGGCGGTATAGGGGTGCTCCGGATGGTACTGGACGCAGGACATATACAGCCGGATCTGCTCGCCGATTTCCGTGGGAAAAAAGCGCGCAATACCGAAGACCGCGTCTTTTTCGGTCATTTTGAAAGAGAACTCGAGCCACTCCGACCATTTTCCCTGGTTCAGCTCAACCTGATGCTCACCGCTTGCGGCGAGACCCTGCCGGTTCTTGCGATCCATTTTCAGAGAGAGCATCGCCTCGGTGTAGGCCTTGGGATCAGAGAAGGGAAACCGGGCATCCCGGGGTCCGGGAATGGGCAACTGTGTCTCATCGGATCCGTCAAAAGAGAGGAGGATCCGTTTCCCTCCGCCCAGTGATTCTGAAAGCTGCCCGGCAGTAAAACGATCGCTCAGGGAATAGTAAGTGCTGGTGGTGCCGCGCAGATCAGGCACGCCCAACGCACAGAGCATGAGGCTGTTTTTCAGCGGGTCGGGCGGAAAAGCAAAGGGAATATTCAGGATTTTGCCTCTTTTTCCCTGTTCATCGGCAATACTCCAGAAGGGGGCGCCTTTCCGGAAATTTTCAGCCTGCGCTTTTTTCTGCATCACTCCGTCCGGCGTGATGGCAGCTGGGTGTATCTTGCCTGTACCGACCAGCGGCATGGGGCCGGCGGCTCCATCGGGGGTGCGGCGGATAAAATCAAAAATATTGTGCGCACCGGGGTTTTTGCAGGTTGCGAAAGAAGACCAGGCAACAGGCGACTGGGGCGGAATGGTTGTCGTCAGTGTGTAGTCGCCGCCGAGGGCTTTCAATCGGGCGAAATGGGGGAGATCGCCTCGTTCCATCATGGCAGAGACAATGCTGCTTTCCATGCCGTCATAGCCGAGCATTATGACTTTGCCCTGACGCAGGGCACGGGCTTTGCCGATATGAAAACTGCGACCGAGGGCGGCACCGGCAAGAGTACAGCCGCTCTGTTTGAGAAAGGTGCGACGTGATATTCCGGATGTGCCGGCAGAATTCTGTTTCAAGATGCTGCATGCTCCTGTATTGGATCTTTAGAAAAAGAAACAGTTTGTTTGTACAAGTTATTCATGCGCCGTTTCGGGACCGCTGCAGCTTTACCAGATAAATATGCAGCACCGCCACGTCGGAGGCGCGGACGCCGGGGATGCGTGACGCCTGACCGAAGTTGGCGGGGCGTACTTCTTTCAGCCGCTGCCTGCTTTCCCGGGGCAGCCCTGAAATGGCATCGTAATCCAGATCATCGGGAATGGCAAGTTTTTCCGTTTTGGTGAAATGCCCGATCATCCGGGCTTCACGCTCCAGATAGCCGCTGTATTTGACTCTGATTTCCACCTGCTCTCTGCTTTGAAAATCCAGCGTTTCGGGAGGAGGCGAAAAACGGTGAAGTTTCTCCAGAGACATGCCCGGACGGCGGAGAATCTGTTCCAGGGGCGCAGCCTGCACGGCGGCGGCTTCACCGCATTCCTGCAGAAGGCTGTTTAGCGCAGGAGACGGCGTCGCGATGGTCGTGCGCAGCCGTTTTATCTCCGCTTTGATACGCTGTTCTCTCGCTTCGACAGAGGCGGCACTGCAGTTTCTCTCCAGTCCGTAGGCGGCAAGGCGCTGATCGGCGTTGTCATGGCGCAGATGGAGGCGGTATTCTGCCCGGGAGGTAAAGAGGCGATAGGGCTCCAGCACACCCCTGGTCACAATATCATCCACCATAACGCCCAGATAAGCCTCACTCCGGCTGATGACGAGCGGCGGTTCCTGCCGGAGATAGCGCATGGCGTTAAAGGCGGCATAAATGCCCTGTGCCGCCGCTTCCTCATAGCCTGAGGTGCCGTTGATCTGCCCGGCGTGGAAAAGACCGCGCACCGCCTTGGTTTCCAGTGTGGGCTTCAGCTGGGTGGGCGGGATAAAATCGTATTCGACGGCATAGCCCGGCCGGATGATCTCCGCCTCTTCCAGTCCGCGGCAGCTGTGGAGCAAGGCATACTGCACATCGGGCGGCAGGCTCGTGGAAAGTCCGTTGACATACATCTCATCGGTGTCGAGCCCTTCCGGTTCGAGAAAGATATGATGGCTGATGTTGTCGGGAAACTTGACGATTTTATCTTCTATACTCGGACAGTAACGGGTGCCGATGCCTTCAATTTTCCCGGAATAGAGAGGGCTGCGATCCATATTTGCAAGAATGATATCCCGGGTGTTTTCGTTGGTACGTGTGATCCAGCAGGAGATGAAGTTTCTGTTGAAGTTTTCAACGGGCGTTGAAAAAGAAAAAGGGCGCGGGTTGTCGTCGCCAGGCTGTTCCTGGAGCAGGTCATAGTTGACGCTGTCTTTATGAATGCGGGCGCAGGTGCCTGTTTTCAGACGGCCCAGCGTGAAGCCCAGACGGGTATAGGCACTGCTCAGGCTGTTTGCAGCGGCGGCATTGCCTCTTCCGCCGGGTCTGCTTTCCATGCCGTAATGCAGCAGACCGCGTAGATAAGTGCCGGTACAGACGATGACTGCCCGTGCTGCGATTTCCGCGCCGTCAGTGGCAACGACTCCGTGGATTTTTCCGTCTTCCACGAGAAAATCCGCCACTTCCATTTCTCTAAGACTCAGGTTTTTCGTGGTGCAGCAGACCTCGGTCATATAGTCGACATAGCGGAAACGGTCTGCCTGAGCACGGGGCGAATGGACGGCGGCACCTTTGCTTCTGTTCAGCATTTTGAACTGAATTCCTGTTGCATCGATGGCGCGTGCCATTTCACCGCCCAGAGCGTCGATTTCCCGGGTCAGTTGCCCCTTTGCCACGCCGCCGATGGACGGGTTGCAGGGCATGCAGCCAATGGCATCCAGGTGCATGCTGGCAAGGAGCGTGGAGAAGCCACAGCGCGCACTTGCGAGAGCGGCTTCAATACCGGCATGCCCGGCGCCTATAACGAGAATGTCAACGATATTCATGGGAAGGGTCTGGGAAAGGTTGGGATGAAATGAACACGGTGACTTAGATCTGTCCGCCGCGTCCGATGAGTTGGAGGAACTCCTGGCGGGTGATTTCATCGTCATGGAAACTGCCGAGAACGGACGAAGTGGTCATGAGAGAATTCTGTTTTTCAACGCCACGCATCATCGTGCACAGATGCTTGCACTCGAGCACAACGCCCACGCCTTCCGCCCGGGTATTGTCCATAATAGCCCGGGCAATCTGGGCGGTGAGCCGTTCCTGAATCTGCAGACGGCGTGCGTAAAAATCAACGATCCGGGCGATCTTGCTGAGGCCGATCACTTTCTCCTGAGCAATATATCCCACATGGGCGCGACCGAAGAAGGGGAGCATATGGTGCTCGCACAGACTGTACAGCTCAATGTCGCGCATGATGATCATGTTGTTTGATTCAGCCTGAAAAATCGCACCATTGATAATGGTGTTCATGTCCTCATGATAGCCCTTTGTCAGAAACTTCAGGGCTTTTGCATAACGGTCCGGCGTTTTCAGCAGACCTTCCCGGTCCGGATCTTCACCAATTTCAATCAGCAGCTCACGGATGAGCCCGGCAATACGGTCAGTGTTCATAAATAAACCTTTCTTTCAGATAAGAGGAAAATTCTTCCTCTTTTTTCAGTGTCACGTCTGCTTCCGGCCGGCAGAGCGCCCTGAGCGGTGTGTTCATGCCTGGCAGGCAGAGCAATGGATCCAGTTCCAGCAGCGGAACAAATAAAAAGGGTCGAAGGCAAATGTCCGGATCGGGGATATTCAGTTCTGATCCGCTGATCTGCTCATCGCCGTAAAGGAGAATGTCAAGATCAATGGGGCGCGCCGCATATTTATCGGCACTGCGGCATCTTCCTGCATCGGCCTCTATTTTTCTCAATATCTCATATTTTAACGCAAAAGGCGGCTGGTCTGTCTTTATTTGTGCCACCCCGTTGATAAAATCCGGCTGTTCAGGTCTGTTCAGTGGCGGCGACAGATAGAAGGAGGACAGAGCGGCGATGGTGCATTTTCGGCTGAGCGCATTCAGTGCTTCTTCTATATTCTTTCTGGGATTGATATTGGATCCCAGTGCGATAAAGGCCTGAACAGGAACAGCGGTGTCCATGGTTACTGACCGTCTTTCGTCCGGATAATTTCCACCGCGACACTGCGCGCAAAACGGAGAGCACCGGGTTTATCAACGGTTACCTGCACTTTTTGAACCCCCTCCGCATTCAGACAGCAGTCTGCTATCTGCTGCGCCAGTTTTTCCACCAGAAAAAAACTGGACTGCTCCACCAGTTCCAGCACCTTGTTTTTGATGGCTTTATAGTCCACAGTGTCTTCGATGCAATCTGTTTTTCCTGCCTGCCGGGTGTCGGTAAAAAGTACCAGATTAATGAGTACTTCCTGCGGTTTCACACGTTCCTCAGGAAAGATACCAAGAATGCAGCGGGCTGTCAGATCCCGGATAAAAATCCTGTCGTGGGCATAATCAGTCATACATTTTTCCTCGCAGGTTCCGGCCGCCGTCCACATAAAGAATCTCACCTGTGACAAAAGCGGCACACAGCAAATAGAGTCCGGCATCAACGATATCCTGTGCAGCGCCGAAGCTTTGCAGCAGGTTGGTGTGCGCCAGACCTTTCAGATAAGTTTCGTCTTTTCCTTCAGGAGGCAGAATCAGCCCCGGGGCAATGCCGTTCACCCGGATGCGAGGCGCAAATTCCACTGCCATGATTCTGGTCAGATCGGCAAGCATTCTCTTGCTCAGATGGTAGGGCACATGCTGCTGATCATAATCAGCGATGCGTGCATCGACCATGTTGAGTATGGCGCCGCATCGCTGTTGTGCTGCAAAGGCACGGCTTAACAGCAGCGGAGCGGTCGCGTGAACAGCGATATTTTCCTGCAGCGACGAAGCCGTTGTTTCTGAAAAGTCCGTTTCCCTGAAGATGGATGCATTGTTGATCAGAATATCCAGCGGACCTGATTGCGCCACCGCTCGCGGGATGAGCGATTCCACCTGAGCAGGCTCCGCCAGATCAGCCTGGATACAGGAGGCTTTTCCGCCTTGCGCCCGAATCTCCGATGCCAGAGCTTCCGCATCTTTTGCTGAATGGTTGTAATGCAGCACAACGCTGCAGTCCGCTGCGGCGAGTGCCCGGGCAAAGGCGGCGCCCAGCCGCCGGGAAGCCCCGGTAATCAGTGCATTTTTCTGTGACAGACTGAAAGTGTTCATGGGCCGACTGTTTCTTCATGGGCAGTGCTGCCTTCATTTGAGGGCGGCTCTTCCTGCTTCGGTTCCGTTGCTTCGTCGGATGGCTGATGCAATGCGGCGAGTTGTTCCTTGAGCTGTTCATTCTCAGGATCCAGAAGCAACGCCAGGCTCAGGTATTTTTCGGCAAGAAGGAGATCGCCGTGGCTCAGTGCATGCCTGCTCATCTGGGTGCAGAGTGTGATATTTTCCGGGAATTTTTCCAGCGCACGTTCAAAAACCGCCATTCCTTCTGTATAACGACCGGACTCGATAAGAAAATTTCCGAGATTGGCACGGGCGATGAGCAGGAAGGGATTGGCTTCTATTGCCTGTTCGAGCTTTGCCAGAGCATCTTCCATCTTTCCTTCATCGTGATCGAGAAGGGCAAGATTATTTAGCGCCCGGGCATGTTTCGGTGCAAGGAGAAGTGTTTGTTCATATGCCCGTCGGGCTTCATCCGGTTTGTTCAATGCCGAGCAGTGGATAGCGAGGTTATAGAAGTACTCCGGCTGGTCGGGTGCGAGGGTCGCAGCGGTACGAAAGGCCTCAGCAGCTTCTTCATGTTTTCCCAGAAGGCCCAGCAGATTTCCAAGATTGCTTTGAGCCAGAGCAAACGCCGGGTTACTCTGCACAGCCTTTTCATAAGAAGCGAGCGCTTCCTCCAGCTTTCCTTCCTTTTCCAGCAATATCCCGAGATCGTTGTGTGCCCTGGCATCCTTCGGATTCAGTGCCAGTGCTTCTTCAAAGTTTTTTCGCGCCGCTTCATTTTTCCCCTGTGCCGCCTGAATCGCTGCAATGTGAAAATAGAGATCTTCCCGGTAGGCTGCAGGCTGGTGCTGCGGGTCGGGACTCAGGGCAGCGCTGAGCAGCCGCTCCGCCAGAGCCGGACGTCCTTTTTTTGCCATGGCGTGACCGATCCGGAAGGGCATGTAATAAGAATAATCTTCTTTCAGCAGGGCTTCCGCTTCCGCAGCGGCAGCGTCCACTTTGCCTTCACGGAGCCAGGAATCAGCACGGGCATAGTGCCAGCGTGCCTTATCAGGCAGGTAGGGATAGGGTTCCACATGTGCCGCAGCAAACAAAAGGGCGATGAGCACCGCTGTAAGAATACTTTTCCGCCATTGTTTTGCGAGGAGGAGCGAAAAAAAACGATACAATCCGTAAGCACCGAAAAGGAAAAGCAGCCCGACAATGGGATGGCGTGCACGGGCATTGACAAAAAAAGGCAGGAAGGAGATCCAGTACACTCCAATAAATGCGAGAATCAGCCAGAGCAGGGGCGTGTTTCGGCAGGTGCCCGCCTTTTTTCTGTTTTTGCCGACAAAATCCAGCAGGGTGAGACCCAGTCCCAGAATAAAAAAAGTCAGTACATAAGGGAAGCCGGGCAGATATTTCAGGGGTGCGTAATGGGCTTTTTCGCATTGCACCACTTTGTTCTCCGTGATTTCCACGGGCGACCAGAACAGCACGGCTTTTTTCAGGGTAACCTTTGCCGCTGCCATCGGTTTTTCACGGATCCAGTCTATAGCCATGCGTGCAAAAACTTTTGACGCCTCAGAATGAGTCAGACCAGGCTGCCCGATGTCTTTGCCCAGGCCGCGGACAATTCTGGCGTACTCCCAGACGGAAAACTGACCGCCGCCTTCCAGCTGCTGGAGGTAAGGCGTCCAGGAAGTGTAGCCGTCCGCATCATCGCAATTGCCGATATACAGATTTTCGCCGAAGTAGGTGGAAATGGGCACAAATTCTCCGGATACCAGATAATTGCGGACGGTGATAGGTGCAATGACAAGAAAAGTAAAAAGCGCAAGAATGACCCAGGCGGCGGCAATCCTGAAGGGAGTTGTTTTTTTGAATCCAGTCCAGAGAATCCACGCCGCCATAAAAGGACCGAACAGAAGAATATTGGGGCGCATCAGGGCATAGGAGCCGGTGATGATTGCTGCCAGAAGAATCCATCGGAGATGAAAAGTTTGCTGCCAGCGATAAAGTGCCAGCAGAAGGCAGGGAATCAGAAACACAAAAACAGCCGGGTCGTTCACCTCTCCTTCATAGAAAATGAACCCCCAGTAGGTGCTCATAAGAAAAGCGGCTATCAGGGCAACTCTGCGGTTCCAGAGGAGGATACCAAGAAGATACATAAGTGCAATGGCGACGAGTCCCATGAAGATATTGACGATGCGGGGCGCCAGATAACTGCCGTCAGAAAGATAATAGATGCCTGCCAGGAAATAGCAGTAGCCGGGAGGGCGGTAATAGGGCGTGGTTGGAATTTCGGGATCTGAGCGCCCTTCCGGCAGTGTCCAGTCGCCGGAGAGCATGGCGCGTGCCTGATAATCCTGCACAGACATATCCTGCCGCATCTCGCGGAAATCGGGTGCCTGGCGGATCTCCGCCAGAAACCACCCGCGCAAAACGGCCGCTATAAGGAGGAAGGCAATAAGCAGGAAATAATGAAGTCTATGATAACTGTCCGGTTTCACGATCTCTCCTGAGCAGAGACAGGTTTCAGGTTACGCGCCGGGGGATATACCAGGCAAGTGCGGCGAGGCTGTCGCGGTAGGGAGACGGCGGCAGGGCATCCAGACTGTCAATGCCTTTGCGGATGTACCCGTTTACATATTCCTCTACGGCCGATTCCACGCCTAGTGTTTCCAACTGTTCTTTTATCCAAAGGCATTCTTCTTCGGAAAGTGTTTTCCCTGCCAGACTGTCCAGCATTTTCAGGTCGGCACTGTTCATGCGGCTTCGCAGCAGGATGATAGGCAGTGTTTTCTTTTTTTCGCTGATGTCACCGCAGGGCTGTTTGCCCAGAGTAGTGAACGGCTGCGTCAGATCGAGCATGTCATCGGTGAGTTGAAAGGCAATGCCGGTATTGATGCCGTAGCTTTCCAGAATAGCATAGTGCTCCGGGGCGAGCAGTATCGCGGCTCCGGCACAGGACGCTGCAAAAAGAGTTGCCGTTTTAGCCCGTGCCAGATCGAGGCAGTCTTCCTCACTGACCGAATCCCAGGACTTGTCGAGGAAACGAAGTTCTCCTTCGGACATCTGGCGTACGGCGGTGAGGATTCGGGCGATGAGGCCCGTGTTTTCATAGGAAACCATCAACTGCAGCGCCCGGGATACCAGATAATCGCCGCCGAGGATAGCGCCATGTTCGTTCCAGTACATATGCAGCGCCGATTGACCCCGCCGGAGGGCAGCGCGGTCGACCACGTCATCATGGACGAGCGATGCCAGATGCATGGTCTCATAAGAAGCCGCCAGCTGCACGAAGCTGTGAAGATCCGGCGCCTGCAGTGCGCCGGCACCCAGCAGACAGGCCGTAGGTCGCAGCAGTTTTCCCTCCGATTGTTTTGGTGGGGCGCCCCCGGAGGTCGGCTGGGCGAGGCACAGCACATCCTGCCACAGGTCCGTCAGAATCGCCCGGACCTCTTCCAGCGGTTTCTGCACGGGAGCATAGACGGCGCTCAGCGCCGGCGCATTATTTTCAGGTATGGACATGGTTTTGTTTTTGTTGGCCTTTTAACCTTCCCGAAGGGAGAAGAAAGGCCTTCTCACTGCTGGTTATCCAGTTTGAATTTTTCGCCCAGGTAAATCTGCCGGACTACAGGGTTTTCCGCAATATCCTGCGGACTGCCCGTCGCCAGAACAGTGCCCTCATTGATGATATAAGCACGATCCGTTATTTCCAGTGTGTCACGGACATTGTGATCGGTAATTAAAACGCCGATGCCCAGTTCTTTCAGATTCCGGACAATCTGCTGCAGATCCGCCACGGCAATGGGATCAATACCTGCAAAAGGTTCATCGAGCAGAAAAACTTTTGGCTGAATGGCAAGAGCACGGGCGATTTCCGTGCGGCGCCGTTCTCCTCCGGAGAGTGTAAAGGCAGGGCTGTCGGCAAGGTGGGTAATGTTCATCTCGGAGAGAAGAAGGTCTATCCGTTCTCTGATCTCTTTGCGGCTGATTTTCTGGTTTTCCAGCACAACCTGCAGGTTCTGGCGCACCGTCAGCTGCTGAAAAACGGAAGGTTCCTGCGGAAGGTATGCCATGCCTGCCCGTGCCCGCCGATACATGGGCATGGGGGTCACGTCATGGTTGAGGAAAAGAATGCGCCCCTGATCAGGTTTGAGCAGACCTACGATCATGCTGAATGAAGTGGTCTTTCCTGCGCCGTTGGGTCCAAGCAGACCGACCACTTCTCCGGCATTGAGGCTGATGGACACGTCACGCACCACCGTCCTTTTTTTAAAAGACTTTCTGATAGCGTCGGTGTAAAGAAGGGCTTCCTGTTCTGACACGTCCAAGCTTTCTGTTATTCGTTAAATGCAAAGGGATACGCCGCTTTAAGCAGCGTCTTATTTACCGCTACTCTGTCTTCTTTGGAAAGATCTTCCTTCACGAGCGATTCTTTCACCGCATCGGGAAGCGTAATGCCCTGCCAGGCATCGGCGCTGTAAAAACCGGGCTGAGCCAGTACGCTGTTGATGAGTCGAAGAAGATCCTCTTTTCTTTCCACCAGCAGGGCAGTATCCATCTTTACCAGTAGCTGCTGATTCTGTGCATTCAGATGCTTCATGATCTGCTTGCCTGCCGAAGGACGATCCTGCCCGGCATCTTTTTTGATGGCATCGATGAGTGCGGACCAGTTTTTAATTTCCCGGGCAGTCAGGTTCTGGGAGGGGGCAGATGCAGCAGCAGCACCTTCTGAGGCTTTCAGCGGCACTTCATCCGCCCGAACCTGCAGCACTTCAAAAGTGTTGTTTTTCAGGTTGAGCAGCATTTTCTCGCCACGAAGCCCTTTCAACTGCTCGCTATTGACGACCGGATTGCCGGAAAAAACAAGATCGCCTGTTTCAAAATTCCATTCCGCCCGCTGCGCAGTGATGGATGCCTGCGGATGATCCACTTTCACGTCTTTTTCCATCACGATGGTAGCGGGAGTGGTTTTGCCTTCGCCCCAGGTGAATTTCATGCTGCCTGCTGCAACGGGAAGGGGTTTTGTCGCCGGATCTTCCGAAAGAAGTTTCAATCGTACTCCGCCCGTCATTTCGTCAATGGACCCTGTGGCAAAGTTGCCTTTCATGCGCCCCGCTTCAATCTCCATGGACGAATAACCGCCCATGGATGTCTGCGCCAGTACGGGCAGTGCAATGCAAAGCAGGAAGAAGGCAGGCATCCATCGTATCATGACATTTCCTTTCCAAAGCGGACAACGCCGGACACATTGTCCATCTCGAATATTTTTGTATCAGGCACAAGCCGGAGGGAAGAGGCATTCAGCTGCAGGTCAGGATCATCGATGATTACAGGCTGGTCTGAATGCACCACACCAGCGGCATCCTCTTCTGATCTGTCCCATTGCAGATCCAGCAGAAAGATTTTCATGGCACCGGCTGTCATCCGGATATCTCCGTCCATTTTGGCAAACTGATCCTGCTTGAAAATACCCTGATTGGCGTGCAGCCGTATCTCTTCTGTCTCATCTTTGCCGTAAAGTACAGCAGTCGCCTCTTTAAAAGCGTACACTTTGTCATCACCGATGGAGAAAGACTCCGCCTGCACCCACAATTCCGGACGGCTGGGAACCCCTTCATGATTGTCCGGGCGGTGCATGTATAAATTGATTCCTTCCATGGTTATATCGGCGTTCTGCAAAGCATTTTCAGCTGCCTCCGCTGTCGGGTTTTCTGCCTGTATTTCAGGGACGGCAGGCTTGGGGGTGCCACAGCCTGCAGTCAGGCAAAGCACCGGAAAAAGAAGAACTGAGAGAGACCGTATTTTCATTTTATTTTGCCAAGGTTCCGTTCATAGATGGCGCACAGGCCTTTGAGCGTCAGAAGGGGATCCACGCAATCGATGCGTGTGGCAACCGAAGCGATTGCGCGGGACAGCCCCCCCGTTGCAATTACATAGAGGGGGACACCCATTTCCCCTGTAATGCGCGTCACCAGACCGTCCACCATATCAGCATAACCGTAGGTGAGGCCCGCCTGAATATTGGTAACGGTGTCTTTTCCGATAGCGCTTCGGGGCGCTTTAATCGGAACCCGCGGCAGCCGCGCACAGTGTTCAAAAAGTGCGTCTGCCGACAGCTGCACACCCGGAAGGATCAGCCCGCCCAGCCACTCCGCTTTTTCGGTCATCACATCAAAAGTGGTAGCAGTTCCGAAGTCGATAATAATCATGGCATCGGTACATTGCGCCCGGGCTCCTGCCGCATTGGCGATGCGGTCGGCACCCACCTCTTTGGGATTGTCGCACTGAAGGATAATGCCTGTTTTGATGCCCGGCTCCACCATGAGCGGCTCCAGCCCGAAAGTATGCTCGCATGCCTGCTGCAGTGAGCTGTTGAGATGGGGCACCACACTGGCGATACAGCAGCCCCGGATATCTTTCCGGGAAACGCCGATACTGTGCAGCAGCATGCTCAGAAGAATATGAAGTTCATCCCGGGTCCGGTAATTGGTAGTGACGACACGCCACTGCCCGATGATTTTATCCTCATCAAAAAGCCCGACTTCTGTTTGTGAATTACCTGCATCAACGACAAGCAACATGTTTTTTCATACCTGAACCGCACTGCCGAGCCCGCGTAACGGGTGCGGCAGGTCTGTGCTACCGGGCGCCCAACTGCGCCCGCCCTGAGACTGACCCGCATAAAAACAAGCGGAACCGGAATCTAAAACCGGTCCACCAGCAGAGACAGATCCAATGCCGGTGCTGAATGGGTCAGCATTCCCACCGAGATATAATGCACGCCTGTTTCCGCCACGGCACGCACCCGATCCAGCGTCATGTTACCGCTCGCTTCCAGAAGAACGGAAGACAATTTCGCGCGCCGGACGGCTTCCGCCATTGTATCGATGTCCATATTATCCAGAAGAATGACATCCGCACCGGCAGCCATAGCTTCATCAAAGTCCGCCAGTGTCGCTGCTTCCACGGCGATACGGAAAAGATGGTGTGCTCCTTCCCGCGCCCGGGTAACAGCCGTGCCGATGCCACCTGCCATGGTGATATGATTTTCCTTGATCAGTATGCCGTTAAATAGCGTGTGCCGGTGTGTCGCACCGCCGCCATGTACAATCGCCTGTTTCTCAAGATGGCGGATGCAGGGACTGGTTTTCCGGGTGCCGCAGATCCTAGTGGGGAACCCCTCAACAGCAGCCACAAAACGCCGGGTCAGCGTGGCAACCCCCGAAAGCCGCTGCAGAAAATTCAATGCCGTGCGCTCGGCGGTCAGTACAGCGCGGGCGTTGCCGGTGAAGGTGGCGATAATATCGCCTCTGCCGAAGGGGCTGCCGTCTTCCAGAGACTGCCAGTCCTGCACCTGGGCGTCCAGCAGGTCAAAGGCGCACTGAAAAACATGTATACCGCTTAAAATGCCCTCGTCTTTAGACACAAGCCGTACCTGACATCGAATTTCAGGATCTACTGTCAGAGTTGTCGTGATGTCTTCCGGCCCGATATCTTCATCAAGAGCGTTTGCGACAATGGTACGTAGCATTTTATCCATAATTCTGTTAAATCCGTTTAAAGCAAGAGTTTAGCACAGGCAGGCAGGTAAACGCATGTTCACTGCGGCTCCCGAATGGAGTATACTGTATCAAAAGACCTTTACCGCGGTATAGTCTGCTATGCGGTCTTTTCCGCTGCGCAGCAGGAATTCCCGTTGCTTTTCCCTAAATTGCGGAGTTTTATATGCCATGCCCGGACAAAACACTTATTTTCTGACAGTTATTGCCGTTTTGGCGGTTGCCGCGAGCATGCTCATGCCCGGCTGCGAACTGCCTTTTGAAGAAACGCCGATCACCCCCGTCAGCAATCCCGCTATCCGCGCTTTTGAAGGACGGCTTGCTTTCCCTGTAGGCGAAGCCCCTTATGAAGTTCTGTCCGCTGATCTTAACGGAGACGGCATGGAAGACCTGGTCACATTGAACTGGCTGGGGGAGAGCGTGTCGGTGCTGCTGGGCAAAGTGAACGGGTTTCAGAAAAAAGTGGATTATCCCGTCGGGCAGACGCCCCGTTCAGGCGTGGCGGCACGGCTGACCGCTGACGGCATTCTTTCTCTTGCCGTTCTCAGCGAATCGCTGGAGCAGATTACAGTGCTCTTCGGTGACGGGCAGGGCACTTTTCCTGAGTCGGGGATTATTCCGCTGACCGCAGGCTCCCGCCCTGTCGCGATGGCATCTGCCGATTTCAATCTGGATGGCGTCGCCGATCTTGTCGTGGCGAACAGCGGAACAGACAATGTATCAATTGTTTACAGTCAGGGCAACAAGTTTTTTGATGCGCCTTTATCCATTCCAGTGGGCAAAACACCTGCCGGTATATATGCAGGCGACATTAACCGTGACGGAATTCCCGAGATTCTTGTAGCGAACAGCGGTGATGATACAGTTTCGATTATTTCACTTACGGCGTCGGGCTATGAAGAAACAGCTGTTCTGCCCTGCCCGGCACGCCCCCGCAGAATCCAGTGCGCTGATGTGAATCAGGACGGCATACTGGATATTTGTGTTTCCCGTGAATTTTCCCCGGACATTGCGATATTTTACGGAAGTATAAGCGGGGTCTATTATAAAACGGAAATCACTTACAGTGCGCCTGTTTCCCGTTTTGTCGTTGCGGAGCTGACGTCGGACGCTTTTCCGGATTTTGCAGCCATTCTTTTTATGGAAGGCAAAGAAGAGTATCAGCCTTCCGGTGCCTTTGAGGTGCTTCAGGGCGGACTTTCCGGCACCTTTAAATCTCTGGGGCGATATGGAACGGGCTGGGGCTCCAATGCGCTGATTGCGACAGATATGAATCGGGACGGTCGTGCAGACCTGGTGACGGCAGACCTCGCCACAAATATGGTGTCTCTCATTTATAACCGGGGCAACGGTTCTTTTCAGACGGAGAGGCACTTTGCTGTGCCGGACGAGCCCGGAGAGATCCTGCTTGCTGATTTTACGCAGGATGCTTTTCCGGATCTGGTTGTAACAGGCAGAAAGACCAGTTTTCTCTATCTGTTCACCAATCTTGGCGACGCTTCCTTTACCCATACACTGACGCTGGGGCTTGGGGCGCAGGCACTGGCACTGGCGGCAGGGGATTTGAACGGAGACGGGAAGACCGATCTGGTCGTGTCGCTGAACCAGCAGTTTGACCTGCTGGTTTACATCAATTCGGGTAATGGAAAGTTTATGCCTGCACAGCGCCTGAGTATTCTCGGTACTGATAAAAAAGTGCTGCCTCAGGTGCGGTCCATTGCGCTGGGCGATGTGAACGGAGACGGCACACCGGATATTGTGACAGCCAACAGCAAGGTGGACTCCGTTTCTGTACTGCTGAACAGCGGCAATGCTGTCTTTCAGACGGCAAAAGTGATCAAAGTGGACAATTATCCTCTGGATCTTCATCTTCTTGACACAAACCGGGATCAGAAAATGGATCTTGTTTTTCTGAGCAGAAACGACCCTGAATCTCCCACAGACAGTGCTGAACCCCGGGTCTGCCGATGGTTCGGTAAAGGCGATGGTACCTTTGATCTGGATTCGCATATACGCATCACGACCGGTGCCGGCCCGCGCGCTTTGCGTATGGGAGATTACACCGGGGAAGGCAACATGGATTGCGCAACGATACATCCGGGCGACAACAGCCTTTATCTGTTGAATGGCGGGAGTAACGGCAATTTTGCCGTTGGAAAACGTTTTCCCATGGGCATCGCCGCTCAGGATATGGTTTTTGTAGATGTGAAAAAAGACGGCAAGGCTGACATGCTGTGCACCAACGATCAGGGATCCTTTTATCTTCGTTTTAGTCGCGGCGCCGATCAGGGATTCGAAGGGGTCAATAATTACAATGTCCGGCCCGGCATCGGCAGAATCCTCGCCGCTGATCTGAACAATGATCTTTTCCCCGATGTGCTTCTTCTTGATCGCGGGCGCAAGGCATTTTATGTTTTGCGCGGTTGTTCTCTTCAGTAATTATTGTTATGCCTTTTTTTATTTTGTGAGAGCACCCGGAACTGGTGATGATTAAACTGATCGGACTGACAGGCGGCATCGGCTGCGGAAAATCGCAGGCGGCGGCTTTTTTTCAGGAAGAAGGCGTGCCTGTGATCGGCATGGACGCTGTTGGTCACGAGCTGTTGCAGCATGATACCGCTATCAAAGATGCTCTTGTCGGCATGTTCGGTTCCGGGATTCTTGACGGAGAAAGACCGTCAAGAGAGAAAATCGGCAGATTGGTTTTTCAGGATCAGGAAGCGCTGAAAAAACTCAATGCCCTGCTGCATCCCGCTATTGCGCAGGAGACCGTCAGGCGCGCCCGTGCTCTTGAGCAGGACGGTCATGGAGTCGTGCTGATAGAGGCGGCGCTTTTCGCCGAAGATTACGAGAAAGAAAGCTGGCTGGACGGTCTGATTCTGATCAGTGCACCGGAAGCGCTCCGTATAGAGCGGCTGCAGAAATTGCGGAGTATGAGCCTGCCGGAGATTCGGCAGCGCATGGCACAGCAGGCCGATCCGGAGAAAAAAAGACCTCTCGCCGATCGGGTGATTCACAATGACAAATCACAGGAAGATCTCCGCAGACAGGTGCAGGAAGCTGCCCGGGAACTGCTCTGCCGTTTCCCGCGGAGAAAAAGTTAAGTGCCCTGTCGCAAAGCCCTTTTGGGTACTGATGCGCTCTTTTAGTATCATTCCCGGAAGGCGGTGCGCCGGCACCGGCTGACTTCAGGTTTTATTTTCATAGGAAAAATCAGGAAATCACAACAATGGCACTTGTTTTCTATAACACGCTCGGAAGAAAAAAAGAGGCTTTTACGCCGATTACGGAAGGGAAAGCAGGACTCTATACCTGCGGTCCGACTATCTATAATTATGCGCATATCGGTAATTTCCGTGCCTATATGTTTGAGGATCTGCTCAAGCGCTATCTTCTTTTCAAGGGGTACGAAGTGCGTCACATCATGAACCTCACCGATGTGGAGGATAAACTGATCCGCACCTGCAAAGAAACAGGAAAGCCCCTTTCTGAAATTACCCGATACTATGCTGATGCCTTTTTCAAAGATATCAAGACCCTGGATATTCTGCCTGCGGATGTATATCCCGCCGCCACCGAACATATTCATGAAGTGGTGGAGATGATCAAAACACTCCGGGATAGAGGGCATACCTACGAAGAGCAGGGCAGCATTTATTTCCGGCTGAGCACATTTGATGAATATGGCGCTCTCAGCGGTATTAATCTGGATGAACTGCAGGCCGGTGCCAGCGGAAGAGTGCAGGCGGATGAGTACGATGCGGAAGAGGCACGTGATTTTGCCCTGTGGAAAGCGTGGGACGAAGAAGACGGTGATGTTTTCTGGGAAACAGAACTGGGCAAAGGCAGACCGGGCTGGCATATTGAATGCTCCGCCATGAGTATGAAATATCTGGGTGCTCATTTCGATATTCACTGCGGCGGCATTGACAACATGTTTCCTCATCATGAAAATGAAATTGCGCAGTCACGCTGCTGCAGTGGTGAGCCATTTGTGAATTACTGGCTTCATTGCGCCCATCTGGTTGTGGAAGGGAAGAAGATGTCCAAGTCGCTGGGCAACTTTTATACGCTCCGCGATCTTCTCGAAAAGGGGATTGAACCTCTGGCAATCCGATGGGTGCTGCTGGCAACTCATTATCGTCAGCCCAGCAACTTCGCCTTTGATGCACTCGCAGCTGCAAGTCAGTCTCTGCGCCGCATCGCCGATTTCCGGCTGCGCATGCAGGAAATCAGGGGAGAGGGGAGTGATCTTCAGAAAGAATGTGCCGCCTGCGAAGCGGACTTTGTCCGGGATATGGATGATGACCTGAATATTTCCGGCGCCCTGGGCACGGTCTTTACTTTTATTCGTGAGGTGAACCGGCAGGCGGATCAGGATGAAGTAGGCGCTGAAGGCGCAAAGAATGCACTGACGCTTCTGGATAAGCTGAATGCGGTTACCGGTCTTTTTGCGGGAGTCCGCGAAGAGGCGGTGCCCGAAGAAATTCTGGCACTGGTCGATGCCCGGCAGAAGGCGCGGCGCGCCAAAGACTTTGCCGCCTCCGATGCTATCCGCGATCAGCTGGCGGCGGCAGGGTGGGTGGTGGAAGATACGCCTGACGGGCCCCGGGTCAAAAAACTCTGATTTTGAAATTTTCCGCCGACAGCCTTAAAAAGAGGAGGACTGCGGAGCTTTCAGGTAGAGCACGCCCATATGGGTGTTTTCGCCTGGAGCGATATACTGCTCCGGAGTTTCCAGTGTTGCGCCGGATTCCACTTTCAGACGCAGGATGAAACTTCCCGGCGGCAGATTGGGGAACACCACCTCGCCCTTCTCGTTGCTTTCCGCCTCTGCAGGCCACCAGGGACCGTGCACCGGGTGGAACATCATAAGTCCGACATTTTCTCCGGCGGCGGGGGTTCCGTCCGGAAGAATCAGTACCGCTTCCAACGTGCCCGCCTCCACCATCACGACTACCAGTGGATCTTTGGCATTGCCCGAGCCGGGAAGCACATCAAAAAAGTTATTCGGAAAAAAGAAAAGCTGGGGATCCCAGGCACGTAGCGCAATCTTTTCCGTTAGTGCGAAGCGGATGCTGCTGAGCCCATCCGCATCGGTCGGCTTGCCCTGTGCCAGAGGCTTGTCAAAGGCGTTTGGCGACCGCGTGGCGATGGGGAGCATGCCCCGCAGCGGATTGCCCGCACGGTCTACCGTTTTCACGGGTGCATAAAAAACAAGGTCGGTTTCTTTGCTTTCCTGAGGCGGAGCGGCAGGCGGCGTCCGGGGCGGATCTTCTTTTTCTCTGCAGCTGCAGCCGCTGAACATGCCGACAAAAAGCAGACCTGCCAGACCGATAAACAGAAGGAGGGTTCCGGCACGGTGGAAGTGTCTTTTATGGCGTGTGTCTGTCTGAAAAGAAAAACAGAAAGGACTCACTGTTCGCCCTTTGAAAAATTGAATTGCGTGTCATGAAGCCGCTTATAGGCACCGTTTAACGCCAGCAGTTCTTCCAAAGAGCCCTGCTCGATAATTTTCCCCTCGTCAAGCACAACAATGCGATCAGCCTGCTGAATGGTAGACAGACGGTGGGCTATGACGATAGTAGTGCGCCCTTTAACAAACTGATCCAGTGCCTCCTGGATCAGCCGCTCGCTTTCCGTGTCCAGGCTGGACGTCGCCTCATCCAGAATTAGGAGCGCCGGATCTTTGATGATAGCGCGGGCAATGGCGAGGCGCTGCCGCTGGCCGCCGGAAAGAGAAGAGCCCGATTCTCCGATGATGGTGTCGAAGCCTTCGGGCAGATCATCAATGAAAAGGTCGGCATGCGCCGCTGTCGCCGCTTCACGCACCCGTGCATCAGTGTAACAGTCACGTCCGAAAGCGATGTTGGAACGGATGCTTTCGGCAAAAAGGATGTTCTCCTGGGTTACATAGCTGATCTGTTCGCGCAGACTTTGGAACGTGGCATTCCGGATGTCTTTGCCGTCAAAGGTGATCCGCCCTCCGGTAGGGTCGTAAAAGCGGGGGAGCAGTTTGACAAAGGTGCTTTTGCCGGAACCGCTGGCACCGACCAGAGCAATCATTTCACCGCATTTTATTTCAATGTCTATGCCGTCCAGGGCATTTTTGCTGCCGTCGTAACTGAAGGTTACATTTTCGAAACGGATGGTGTCGGTAAGCGCCGGCAATGTTTCCGCATCGGATGACTCCAGGATATCCGGAACCATGTCGATGAATTCGAAGCACCGGTCTGCGCTGGCAATGCTGGTCTGGATCATATTGTTGACATCAGAAAGTTTTCGCACGGGATCCAGCATCATGGCAAGAGCGAAATAGAGCTGCACCAGATCACCCGCATCAAGATAGCCCGTTTCCACGCGGTGCCCGCTGACAAGGACAAAACCGATAATGCCAAGCACAAGCGTAAATTCGGTGAGCGGACCGGTGGCGGCGTGCAGTGTAATCATGCGCAGCAGAAATTTGCGCAATCGTCCGATTTCCGCTTTCACCCGCCCGATCTCATATTCTTCCATGGTGAAACTTTTGACAATGGCGATACCCTTGATGGTCTCGTTGACCACCGTCGCCAGTCCCGCTATTTTCTGCAGCGAACGCTTTACACTGTTCCGCATTTTTTTGCCGATACTGATCAGAAGATAAAGGACGAGAGGCAGCACGCCGATGCCGATGAGCGTCAGCTGCCAGTCCACATGCAGTGCCACGGCAAGAAACACAAGCACTTTAATGGGCTCTCGCATGAGCTTTACAAAGACACCCTGCAGACCGCTGTTGACCATAAAGATATCATTTGTAAACCGCGCCAGCACTTCTCCCGAGCTTTTCCGCTCAAAAAAGCCCACCGATTGTTTCATCAGATTGGCGTACATGGCTTCACCCAGCCCCGTTGTCACATGCGTGCCGATGGAACCTGCGAGATACTCCTGCAGAAAACGGGCGGAGCTCATGAGTATAGTCAGAAACAACGCAAGTCCTGATGCGAAAGTGACCGCCTTCATTTTGTTTTCGCGCATCCCGTAGGAAAGGGACAGCACTCTGTCGGGCAGGGAAGAAGGCGCCCATCCGATCATTCGGCGCATGGTATCGTTAATGCCTGCCACATCCTTTGCAAGCTTTACAGCCGGGTCTGCGGGAGAAGCGGCGCTTTCCTCAATTGCGGCGGGTGCCTCGTAAAAAGTGATGCGAATGATGGTGCCGACACTGACCAGCATGGCGCCGAAAGAAGCGGCAATGATGAGTGAGAAGAAAAGAGAAAGCAGCAGCCGGTATTTAAAATGCCACGCCAGACCTACCAGCCGGAAATAGGATGACCAGGCGGAATAGTCGGACGAGCAGTCACGCGGGGTAATGGGCAGCTTGGTGTGTGACGGAGAATTCATGAAGCCTTACTCTCTAGGGGGGATTGAATATACGAATAGTAGCACAGCCTTTATGATTTCGGCAAACCGCTTTCTTTCGCACTGCCCGCAAAAACAGGGATGCAGAAGAAAAAGGAAGTGTCTGTTTTCAGAAATTTCAGAGGTTATTTGAGAGGCAGCCGCCGGATGTTTTCTTTTACACAAGCAGGGTTTTATAATAGGGGCTGCTCACATCCTCTATGCGGGAGTCGCTAATGTTGTCCCTGAAAAAAACTGTTCCGATCCTCTTCTGTTTCTGTTTTCTTTTCGCATCTTCGGCTTGCGCGGCTGTTCCGTTGATTTATTGCAGTGATTTGTTTCACCCTCACGATGATCCGGACGATCACTTTGATCTGGCGTGTATCTATGCTATTGAAGAATTCGACCTGAAGGCGATAATTCTGGATCAGGGTCTGAAACAGAAAGAGCAGCCCGGTTTAATTCCGGTGATGCAGATGAACGCATTGACAGGAAGAGAGGTTCCTTCCGTTTCCGGGCTGGAAAAACCGCTGGTTTCCCCGGAGGATACCGGAGAAGACCAACCAGCAAGCGCACAGGCAGGTGTCGAAACCATCCTGGCGATTCTTCGTGAAAGCCCCGAGCCGGTCACCATCATTACAGTAGGCAGCCTTCGGGATGTGGCGGCAGCTTTTAACCGGGACGCCGCATTGTTTCATCAGAAACTGAAACGTCTCTATGCATTTATCGGAAACACCGGCGGCGGTTTTCGCGAATATAATGTGAACCTTGATCTCAATGCCTATCGCTGTATCATGAATGCAGGTCTGCCGCTCTATTGGACGCCCTGTTTTGATGGCGGTCTTTGGGAAAACAACGGGCGGGCATCCTACTGGGTCTCGCCGCATAACCAGCTGCTGGAGGGCGTGCCTGAAGCGCTGCTTAATTTTTTTATCTACATGATCGAAAAAAAAGACAGTGCTGATCCCGTTGCCGCAATTTTTGAACCGGTTAACGAAAGAGAGAAAGAAGCCTTTCTTGCGGAAAAGCGGAACTTATGGTGCTGCGCTGTTTTTCCCCATGCCGCAGACCGCTTCTACATCTGCCGGAAAGGAAAATGTCTTGCCCTGCCGCCGCACAGTCTCCGGCAGGGAGACCTTCCTGCAGCGCCATTCAGTTATGTTCCTGTAAAAGTCCGGCTCGACGAAGAAGGCGTGGAACATTGCCCGGACCCGGACGGCACAGAAATCCTTTGCTTTCATATGACCGATCCTCAAAACTATGCCCGTCATATGACGGAGCTTTCCGTGCAGCTGCTTCACGAGCTCGCCGGCCTTATACGCACCTCCGAAAAATAATCTGCGAACAATACCTACAAGGACACCTTCCGTGAAAAAATGGATTCGCCGTCTGGCTGTTTTATTGCTTGCCCTGCTTTTAATCCCTTTGGCGGCACTGTCTTTTATAGTGCTCACCTACTACCGGGTCGTTCGTGCACAGCCGGGCAGCCTGCCTGTTCCGGTCTATGCCGGTCCCCTCGGCTCACAGGTAAATGTATTCAGCGGAACAGGCGGATACCCCTGGCTTTGCCCGCATAATTCTCCGGCGGCAACAGTTCCTTTCGGCATGGTGCGGCTGGCGCCTGATACAGCTTCCCTCTTTATCAAAAAACCAGCACTTAACCTTTCGGGATATTACTACGGCGACAATAAAATATTGGGGTTCAGCCACACCCGGCTTATGGGCGCCGGAGTTGTCGAAGGAGGGAATTTCAGGATTTTGCCCACACGAAAAGAACGGATGACGGGCGGACAGCACCCGGTTATGACCCGTTTCAGCCACACCTACGAAACAGCCTTTCCCGGGTATTATGCCGTTCGCCTGCCGGAGGAGGATATTCTGGTTGAGCTCACTGCCACCGGGCACACCGGCATTCACCGGTACACCTTTCCTCCTTCTGTGCCCCCACAGATTCTTTTTGAAGCGACCAGCGCACTGGGTAAAGGGAAATGCAGAGAGAGCCATTGCCGTCTCCTTCCGGACAGTGGCGAAATCGAAGCATCAATCCGTTATTACGGCGGTTTTTCCAGCCGCTATGATGGGCTTGATCTTTTCTGCGTCCTTCGGTTCAGCAGACCTTTTCAATCGGCTGCCCTCTGGAACGGGGATGCTCTTTATGAAGGCGGCTTTTCTGTTTCCGGCGAAAACACTGGCGCCTGTCTCAACTTTTCTGCTGGTGAGCCCGTGGAAGTGCGGCTGGGTCTTTCCAGTGTCAGCGTTGCCAATGCCCGGATGAACCTGGATGAAGAGGCAGGCACTCTGTCTTTTGAAGAAATTTACGACCGTGCCCGAAATGCCTGGGAGGAACGCTTCGGCGCAATCCGTGTTGCCGGAGGAACAGAATCAGACCGGCGCATTTTCTTTACCGCTCTTTACAGAACTTTCCAGCTGCCAACGCAATTCAGTGATGTGAATGGTGACTATCGCGGATTTGATAAAGAGATTCATCGCAGCGAAGGCAGACCCTACTTTACCGATATGTCTCTTTGGGACACTTTCCGTTCTGTGCATCCACTTTATAATCTTATTGCCCGGGACGAGCAGAACAGCATGATCAGATCTTTGATCGAAATGGCAAAAATAGGGGGGAGCCTGCCCCGCTGGCCTGCCGGCTGCGGCTATTCCGGAAGTATGTTCGGGACCCCGGCCGATATGATGATTACCGAGGCGTGGCTGAAGGGTGTCCGGGACTATGATATTGAAACAGCGTGGTTTTATATGCGAAGAAGTGCGCTGGAAGGGCCGCCTGTCGATGTCCGATGTGCCCGGCGCAACGGTCTTGAATACTATCTCAAATACGGATATTGCCCCGATGATCTGATGAAGGGCTCTGTAGCCAATACACTGGAGTTTTGCTGGGCGGATTATTCCCTCTCGCTGCTGGCTGCATCTTTGGGCAAGCAAAACGATGCGGAGCTTCTGGGCAGGCATGCCCGGTTTTATCGCAACCTGTGGAATCCGGAAACAGGGTATTTCCAGCCGAAAGACAGTGCCGGAACTTTTTCGTCCAATTTCAAACCCGATATTCTGACCTATATCGATTTTAAAGAAGAATATACCCGTGCTTTTGTGGAAGGAAGTGCTATGCAATGGCGCTGGGGCGTGCCTTTCGATGGCGATGATCTGGTCAGACTCCTGGGCGGTGCAGAGTCCTTTGTAAAAGAGCTGGAAAAGTACATGGAAGGCGTGAATCCGAAATTGGGTGACTGGAATCCCGGGCCCTATTACTGGCATGGCAACGAGCCATATTTTCATGCGCCCTATCTTTTCCTCCATGCGGGAAGGTCCGACCTTACCCAGAAATGGGTGCGCTGGATATTGAAAAATAAGTATGCCGACAATTATGTCGGGCTCGAAGGGAACGACGACTGCGGTACTTTGTCGGCGTGGTATGTCCTGAGCGCACTCGGGCTCTATCCTGTCGCCGGTACAGACCGGTACTGGATTGGCTCACCTCTTTTTGACCGGGCGGATCTTAGACTCGATGAGGGCAGGGTGCTCACGATTACGGCAGAAAACAACACGCCGGAGAACTGTTATGTGAAGGCACTTTACCTCAACGATGAACCGCATAGCATTGATTTTCTGTACCACCATGAAATTGAAAACGGCGGCTCGCTGCGTTTTGTCATGTCGCCGACACCTGCGGAATAAAGGAGCTGGACTTATACAATATTCGGGAAATTTTATTTGACCACGCTGAATAGGTATTATGCTCATCGTTACTTTTCACCTTTATGGTAATTTTCTTTGTTCTCAAGCGAAGGAAACGAAAGTATGACTCTTTGCACGGTATTGCTTGTGACCCTTCTTGTGGGAATAAATGCTGGCGGTGAAATTCTTTTTTCCGAAGAAACGCTGACGCTGCCCACTTATGAAACCATGCCGCCGGATAAACTGCCCCTGTTTTACCGGTCTGAAGAGGTTCAGCTGGCGGAACGCCATATTTATCCCTATCCCTTTTATGATGTTCAGAGCGGCGATAAAAAAGATATTCAATATAAGGCCCTGATTCTGGAAAACGAATATCTGCGGCTTTGCGTGCTGCCTGAACTGGGCGGGCGCTTTTACTCCATGCTGGATAAAACAACGGGCTATGAGGCGGTATATAAAAATCGAGTAGTGAAGCCCGCCCTGATCGGTACGCTAGGCGCATGGATTTCAGGTGGCGTGGAATGGAACACGCCCCACCATCACCGCGCAACCAGTATGATTCCGGTTGATTATGCTGTCAGTAAAAATGAGGCGGACGGCAGCGTCACGGTCTGGGTTGGCGAGTATGAAAAAAGAAGCCGTACACGCTGGATGACAGGGCTGACACTCACTCCGGGCAAGGCTTATGTGAAGGCGACCTTCAAAAGCATGAACGTGACGCCGCTCCAATACCCCGCCCTGTATTTTGCCAATGCGGCCGTGCCGGTAAATGATGACTATCAGTTTATTTTCCCGCCCGATGTGGAATTGATGACCTTTCACTATGTGACGGAATTCTGCCGTTGGCCCGTGCTGAATCAGGTCTTCCAGTCCTATGATTATACGCATGGTGAAGATCTCTCCTGGTGGAACGCAGCCAAGCAGCCGGTCTCTTTCTTTGTGATGGAAACCCGTCGGGATTTTATGGGCGGTATCGACCACGGCAGAGGAACGGGCATTGTGCTCATCGGCGATCATCGAATCTTCAAGGGCAAGAAACTTTGGAACTGGGGCAAAAACGAGGTGCAGGAAGTCTGGGACGAAAAACTGACCGATGAGGACGGCCCCTATGCCGAGCTGATGATGGGCTTTTATTCCGATAACCAGCCGGACTACAATTTTGTTGCGCCTTTTGAGACCAAATACGGGGATATGTATTTTTATGGCATCAAGGGACTGCGGGACATCAAAGAGGCAAACCGTGATCTTGCCGTGAATCTCGAGATTAAGGGCAGAAAGGCGCTGATTCAGATTAATGCCACCCTTGCTCTGCAGGAAGTGAAACTGAAACTTTTGGGTTCGGGAAAGCCCCTCCTGGAACAAACGATCCAGCTGGATCCCTCTGCGCTTTATGAAACATCTGCAGTCCTTTCCCGAAAGACGAAGATGGAAGATCTGCAAATCGTCCTGACCGCTGCTGACGGAACGGAACTGCTTGCCTGGGAGCAGCCGGTAAAGAAAAATGAGCCCTTCCCCGAGGTCTATCACGATCCTCTCCCGCCGGATGAATATACGACCAGTCAGGATGCTTATTTTGCGGGGCTGAAATTGGAACAATTCGGCAACACCAACTTCGATTACATGAAATATTATGAACGGGCGATTGCGCTGAATCCCGCAGATGTGGCGGCGAATACCCGACTGGGGCTCATATATCTGAAGCGCGGCGAATTTGACCGGGCGGAGGGTTTTCTTCGCGAGGCAGTGCATGTGGTAACGGATAACCACAAGAAGGCGAAGGATGCCGAGTCCCTGTATTATCTCGGCCTGTGTCTCATGTATCAGAACAAGGTGGAAGAGGCGCTGGATCTGTTGTACCGTTCCACCTGGGATTACACTTGGACGTCTGCAGGCTATACCCTGGCGGCGCAGCTGGAAAGCAGGCAGGGGCGTTTTGAGAAAGGGCTGGAAGCGGCGGATCGCGCCTGGAGGGCGAATCAGGACAATGTCGAAGCCTGCCAGTGCATGGCGCTGCTTTATCGCCGGTTGAAAGAATGCACAGAAGCGCAGAACATGCAACAGCGCTGGCTTGAGCTGGATCCCATGAGCATACTTGCGCGCAATGAGCAAATTCTCCTTAAAGGCGGGTACAGTGAATGCGATCCGGCTCTTGTAACCGATCTGCTTAGGCTTATGCGGGATGAGCCGTATAATTTTATTGAGAGTGCAATACGCTACGCGTCTTTCGGATTTTATCAGGATGCAGTTGCGATTCTACGGCTTGCGGCGGACTCTGATCTTCCTGCGCTCAACGCCTATCCTATGATTTATTACCACCTCGCCTTTTATCAGGATCGGGCAGGTTGCACAGAAGCCGCCGCAGGGTCGCTGGCAAAAGCCGCGGGGCTTTCCTCGACTCTCTGTTTCCCCTACGGGCTGGAGTCGATAGAAGTGCTGCGTTATGCCCTTTCGAAAAATCCGGAGGACGTGTCCGCCTTGTATCTTCTTGGCAATGCCCTGGCCGATTATCAGCATGAGGCAGCAGTGACATGCTGGGCGAAAGCCGCAGAACTCAACAGTGCCGATCCGGTTTCCTTCAGGAATATGGCTTATATTCAGGCGCATCATTTCCGTGATATGCAGAAGGCGTTGGATAATATCATGTGCGCGCTGAGCCTGGATCCCTCCGAGCCACGCTATTTTTCGGAAGCACATCTGTACATGTCCTATGCCAGCCTCAGTCCTGAGGAGTTGGAGCAGTTTTTGGAAGAATATGCCGGTACCAGCGGGCATATGACTGATATGCAGCTGATGCAGATCAAACTGAATATTTTCCGCGGCAACTATACCGAAGCGATTGCGTTGCTCGAGCAGATGCAATATCACATCAAGGAAGGGGCAGACTTCAATCCTCATGTGTACTGGTTTGATGCCCATCTTTACGACGGAATTGCAGCGATGGAGCGGGGGAGTTATGAAGAGGCGAAAGCCCGGTTTCTGCGTGCCATGGAATTTCCGAAAAATCTCGAGGCGGAACGGAACGGCAAAATCGGTATAGCTCTTTATTATCTGGGGCTTAACAGCCTTTCCTCCGGCAATGCCGACGAGGCGCGGGAGTACTTCACCCAAATGTCCGCATATACATACACGCAGGGATGGGGCGCCGGTGATTTCCCGGAGATTGCCTACTATCAGGCGCTGGCACGCCGCCAGCTAGGAGAAAAAGAGGATGCGCTGCGGGAAATCTTCAGGAAGTTGATCGCAGACGGTGAGAGCAGGCTTGCTGCACGCACCGACAGCAGGCATATCACGGTGTCTGTTGATGAGTCGCATTCAGGTCGTATTTTCCTATTGGAAAAAGAAATTGCCCGTAAGAATCTCAAGGTCTCTTCTTACTATATGCAGGGTCTTGGTTATCTCGGACTGGGCGACCGTGAAAAAGCGAAGTCCTTTTTCAATCAGGCGCTGCAGGTTGATCCGCTCCATGTCGATGCACAAAGGACGCTGCGCACTCTGTAGTGGTATACGTCTGGAGCAATCGATACGCGGAAAATTGGCTGTGCCGATACCTGAAAGGTCGGCAGGCGCGACCTCTGTTTCAATTACGGCTGAATAAAAGGATAAAGGGCTGTCCGCAAATTGGCTGAAAAATAATTGGCTGAAAAGTTGACAGCCACCGCCGCTTCTGTTAGAATAAAATCCCCCTGAGCGGGACTAACTCAGTTGGTAGAGTGCCAGCTTCCCAAGCTGGATGTCGCGGGTTCGAACCCCGTGTCCCGCTCCATCCTTTTCCCCACAATCCCCAATGTTTACAGGGGTATTCGCTGTGTCTGAAATATCGCTGACTGCTTTTTAGATTCCTTAGGAAAACAGAACGATAAAAAGGGGGGAGCCTTTATTCAAAGACTCCCCGCCGTGTTGCCAAGAGGCATTATCGTCTGTTATTTATCCAGACCGCAGTCGCCCAGAGGAATGCCCAAAGCATCGGCTACTCCTTTGGCGTACGCCGGATCTGCTTTGTAGCAGTTATTGATGTGTCGAATTTTGATCATGTCCGGTGCATCGCCCATATTGCGTGCCGTGTTGCCGAAGAGCGCTTCTTTCTGTTCAGGAGTCATCAGATTGAACAGTTTTGCGGGCTGCGAATAGTAGTCCGTGTCTTCCCGGTGATCCCAGTGGAAGGCGGGTCCGTTCAGATCCAGCGGCGGCTCGGAAAAATCAGGCTGTTCCTGCCATTCGCCGTAACTGTTGGGCTCATATCCGAGGGTGCTTCCGTAGTTGCCGTCCACACGCATGGCACCGTCGCGGTGGAAACTGTGGAAAGGGCAGCGGGGCTGGTTTACCGGGATCAGATGGTGGTTGACCCCCAGTCTGTAGCGCTGGGCATCGCCGTAGGAAAAGAGGCGGCCCTGCAACATTTTATCGGGCGAAAAGCCGATGCCCGGTACAATATTCGCAGGATTAAAAGCGGCCTGTTCCACGTCGGCAAAGTAGTTTTCCGGGTTTCTGTTGAGTTCCATCACACCGACTTCAATCAGCGGATAATCTTTATGGAACCACACTTTGGTCAGGTCGAAGGGATGGTAGGGACAGGTTGCCGCCTCTTTTTCGGGCATGACCTGAATGTAAAGCGTCCACCTGGGGAAATCGCCTTTTTCGATGCTGTAATAAAGATCGCGCTGATGACTTTCACGACATTGTCCAATGACGGCTTCCGCTTCCGCATCCGTCAGGTTTTTGATGCCCTGCTGCGTTTTGAAATGAAACTTGACCCAGAACCTTTCATTCTTCGCATTGATGAGGCTGAAGGTGTGGCTGCCGAATCCGTTCATGTGCCTATAGGTAGCCGGGATGCCGCGGTCGCTCATGACGACGGTCACCTGATGGAGCGCCTCGGGCAGGTTTGTCCAGAAGTCCCAGTTATTCAGTGCACTGCGCAGATTGGTGCGCGGATCCCGTTTTACCGCATGGTTCAGGTCGGGGAATTTCAGCGGGTCGCGAAGGAAGAAAACGGGCGTGTTGTTACCGACAAGATCCCAGTTGCCTTCTTCTGTATAGAATTTCACGGCAAATCCGCGGATATCCCGCTCGGCATCGGCAGCGCCCCGTTCTCCTGCCACCGTGGAAAAGCGGGTGAAGAGTTCCGTTTTTTTCCCGACTTCAGAAAAAATCTTTGCCCGGGTATACTGCGTAATGTCTCCGGTAACGGTAAAGACACCGAAAGCGCCTGAGCCCTTCGCATGCATGCGCCGCTCGGGAATCACTTCCCGATCAAAGTGCGCCAGTTTCTCGAGAAACCAGTGATCCTGCAGAAGCATGGGCCCCCGGGGCCCTGCTGTCCACACATTCTGGTTGTCCACTACCGGCGCCCCGGAATTGGTTGTCAGTTTCTTTTTGTCTGTCATGGTTACATCCTTTCATCAGTTGAACCACATCCCACAAACACATGTTTTTTCGTTCATGCAAAATCAAAAGAAGGACAATTATTTTTTATCTTTGGCTTTCAGCTTTTTCCGGCAGGCTGCACAAATCCCTTTCACCTCCAGATGCAGCGACTGCACTTCGCCGAATGCACATGCCTCTTCGGGAATTTTCAACCCCTGCGGGTCATCGGTGACAAAATCACGGATCATACCGCAGCGGGTACAGCTGAAGTGGTGGTGGTGCGCCATATTGCCGTCAAAGCGAAGGCTGTCATGGCTGGTTCCGGCAATCTGCAGAAAGCCTTTCTCCGCCAGCAGCTTCAAATTTCTGTAGACCGTATCCAGCGAAATGGAGGGAATGCGTTCCTTCACCTGCCGATACACGGCCTGCGCATCCGGATGGGTATCCGTTGCGATGACAGCCCGGAAAATCTCGGTGCGCTGGTGGGTTGCTTTTGCCCCTGCCCGGCGACATGCCTCCTGAAAAGCACGTATTCTTTCTTCAATATGTGTCGGGTCTGCTTTCATTAAGATAAATTCCTAAATAAGAGTATATCTTAATAAGAACGATTTGTCAACCCTGAATGAAAAAGAAGGCTGCCCCCGTACGCATGAGGCAACCGAAAATACAGGAGCAGGTGATAGGCGTTAGGTGTTAGGTGTTAGAGAATTGGGAATATGGGATAGGACTGACGATCTTGCGCCAACCCCCTGGGAACGCCAACGACGGTTTTATACGGCTGGGATCTCGTCCGCTCTGTCCACTCTGTCCACTCTGTCCCCCCACTTTGGTGTGGAATGCAGTCCTGTAAACCAAAGACGCCCATGCCCTGATTAAGATTCCTGCCTTCGCAGGAATGACGGGGGAGGAGCAGGAATAACGGGGGAGGAGCAGGAATGACGGGGGAGGAGCAGGAATAACGGGGGAAAGGCAATTCTTCCCCCGGGAACGCCAATCCACAAGCGGGTCATAATGGAAATTGTTTTATGGAATTCGCCGCGGAAATATGCCCTGCGGCAGATCTCCAAATCACAGACCATAAAAGCCCCTTGCCAATACGGAGATTGGCGTTCCCAGGCTGGCGAATTTTATGTTTTAAGTCAGAGTATTTTGGTGTTAAACCCATATAAGTCTCAGGTAAAAAGAAAATGTACCCATTCTTCCATTTGCAGGCGATACTGAAAAAAGACAGTCACCCGGATTTGTATCTTTGTTATGCTTTAACGCCTGCACTCCGCGCCACTACGTCTCCGGCAATATTTCCGCACACCCCGTCATTCCTGC
>ERZ795030.823-NODE-823-length-45951-cov-5.266189_pt1 | contig 45951 bp, 41 predicted proteins | sample MGYA00375122_ERZ795030 | MGnify/ENA primary metagenome ERZ795030 (study PRJEB30165, sample SAMN05720146) | activated sludge metagenome | isolation source: anaerobic digester from wastewater treatment plant | place: Japan | collected 2015-04-20 ... | reverse complement strand
CAGGACCCCATAGGCGACGCGGTTCGCAGCATGGTTGATGGCCACATTGTGCTGGCGCGGAGCCTTGCCACCCGAAGCCACTATCCAGCGGTCGACGTGCTTGAAAGCGTGAGTCGCGTCATGATCGAGGTGACTTCGTCCGAGCATCAGGAGTTGGCGGCGCGCATGCGCCGGATTTTGGCGACGTACCGGGACGCGGAAGACTTGGTGAATATTGGGGCGTATGTGAGCGGGAGCAATCCGGACATCGATGCGGCGCTGAAGTTCATGCCGGGGGTGCGGATGTTTTTGCAGCAGGGGTTGTATGAATCGTCGCGTTTCGATGAAATCCCGGCGTTGATGCAGCGGGCGTTGAAGGGGTGATGGCGCATGGCGGCGGGCAAGCCACACCGGTTCGACACGCTTGTGCGGGTGCGGTCGCTTCAGGAAAATCAGCAGGCCCAAGCGTTGGCGAGCGTGCGCCGGCATATTGCGACCGTGGAGCGGCAGCGCAAAGCGATTCAGCAAGAGCAACAGCGCGTGCTGCGGGAAGCGGGCGATCGTTCCCGGCGCGTTTTTGACGCGATGGATGTGCGGCGTTACTATGAGTACGAGCGCTATTTGGCGCGTCTGGCCGTCGAGAAGGACGCCTCGCTGCAAGAGCTGCGGCGTGTCGAGGAAGATCGGCGGCTGGAACTCGATAAGGCGATCAAGCGCCGGCGCATGGTGGAACGCATGCAGGAGCGCGACGCCATGGCGTGGGCGCAGCAGCGGCAACGCGACGAGCAGAAGCGGACGGACGAAGCGGCGGTGGGGCAAGCGGCGCAACGAAGGGAACGCGGCGCATCATGAAAATATTCGTCATACTGATGACAGGCGTTCTGTCGTTTTTCGGCATGCTGGCCGGGCTGCTGGCCATGACGGGAAATCTGTCTGCGGACAGCGTGCGCACGTTGGTTTCGGGCGAGCCGGCCAAGCTGCCGGTCGTGCCTGCGGAAACGAGCGAGGGGACGGATCTCGACGCGGTGGCGCGGGCCTTGAAGGATCGTAGCGACGAGTTGTCGAAGGAAAAGACGTCCGTGGATGAGGAAAAGAAGCGGGTGGAGATGGCGAAGAAGGATCTCGAGGCGATTCGGAACGACGCCAAGAAACTCCTCGAGCAGATGGAGCAATCCATTCAAGCGGTGCAGGGCCAGAGCGATGTCCGCATCACCGAAATCGCGAACTCCATCGCCCAAATGAAACCCAACAATGCCGCCACGGCGCTCATGAAGTTGGAGACGGACACGGCCGCGAAAGTGTTGATGCAGATCGACGAGAAGAAGCGCGGCAAGATTCTCGACGCCATGCCCCAGGAAGACACGAATCGGCTGCTTTCCGCCATCCAGCAGCCCGGCAAGTAATCTCGTAGAAGCCGTCCGGAAAAGTCTTCCTTCTTTTTTCCCTGAGCAGTCTTGAAATCGGGACAGTTCTTCGGATGTTCCGGCAGTTTTCTTTCCCCTCTCTGTTCTTCCCCATTCGTCCAGGGGGGCGTTTCCTTTGGACGGTTGCCGGAAAACGTTTTTTGGAAAGGAGGTGAATATGCATGCAAATCAACAGTATTTCGCAAGAGCAAGCGGATGCGCATCCGCTCCTGGCGCTGGTAAGCGGCGGGGCGTCTTCTCCGGCGCAGGCCGTGACGGAAGGGACGTTCGCCGGGTTGCTTGCGGCGCTGCAGGATGCCTTGGCGAAGGCGGGATCGAGTGGGTCGCCTGCGCAGGCGGGCGTTGCGTCAGACGTTCTCGCGGATCCGGTCGTAGCGGCGCTGCAGGATGCTGGCGAGGCGCTTCTTTCGGCGACGGACGGAGTGGCGCCTGCCGTAGTTGCTGACGTCCCGGAGAAGGATGATGGCGCATTGGAGCAGGGGCGCGCGCCGATCATCGTCGTTGTGAATCGCCTGGAAGTCGCGAGCAGCGTCGCTGCTGCTGCGGCGGCGTTGGCGGCTCCGCCGGTTCTGACGACGCTGTCGCGGGCCAGTTACACGATTGACGAGATGCCGGATGTCGGCGGGGACGCGCCGGGGTTGACGACGGAGGATTCGGTTGAAGCCTTGCCGGGGGCGGCATCGTCCCGCATGGCAACGACGCCCAGGCCGTTTTTTTCGGCGTTGACGGACGATTCGTCTGGAGTCATCCCGGCGGAATCGGCGGCCTCGAAGCCGGCGGGTTTCGAGAAGATTCCCGCAAGCGATATCCAGTCGCCCTCGGGGACGTCGTTCGCGCCCCAGTCTGGGCGCATGGGGACGTCTAGCGCCGCGCCTCATGCCGTGAGCGTTCCGCAGTCTGTCGCGGAGCAGCCCCAGCCAGGACTCCGAGTTGGAGAGTCTGTCGCGGCGCCGAGGACGTCGCCGGTCGAGTTGACGGGAAGCGGTCCTTTGGGGAACGCGCCCAAGACGGAACCGGTTCTCGCCCAAATGCCTGAGTGGCGCAGCGTCTCTCGCGAAGTCCCGGCGATCAAGGCGGACGCTTGGGCCAAAAGCGGCGAAGCATTGCCCGCAAATGTCGCAGTTCCGTTGAACGGCGGTGCGGCGCCAAAGGCGGCGGACCTGGAAACGCCTTTTGCCGTGTCGTTTAGCGGCGGATCGGTAAGAGCGGCTCCGTCGTTCGCGGCTTTTTCGTTGCAGGAGAGCGTTGCGGCGGAATCGTCTGAGAACGCCGCCGGAATTTCGGACGTTCGTTCTGTTGCGTCGTCCGCCGAAGTAGCGAACATGCCTGGGGCGCGCGAGGCGGCTTCGTCCGTGCGCATGGAGGCTCCCTCTTCGCCGCCGGCGGATCGTGTTCCGTTGACGGCCTTGGCCGATCAGGTTGTCCGCAGCGTGCGCTATATGGCGGGCCGAGAGGAGCAGACCATCAAGGTGCGGCTTGTCCCGGAATCGTTGGGTGAAGTGCACGTTCAGGTGACTTCGAGCCGTGACGTGGTGACGGTGCGCTTGATATCGGGGAATCCCGTGGTTCGCGAGGCGCTCGAGAGTCAGGCATCGGGGTTGCGGGACATGCTCCAGCGCGAGGGCATTCAAGCGGCCCATGTGCAGGTCGCAGGCGATGCGGGCGGCCAAGGCGCTTTTGGGCACATGGGACGTCATGCCGCGGCGTGGATGTCTCAGGAGCGGATGCCGTCGTGGACGGGTTTTGCTGAGGCTCCGTTTGGCGAGGACGCGTTGGATGGCGATCGTCGGGGCGCGGCGGCGCGTCATGACGGCGCGCTGAACGTTTATGTGTGAACATGCCTGGAGCGCGACGCTTTGGGCTGGAAAGGAGGATATGATTCCATGAATGCATTGGTGTCGATTCGGTCGAATTTCCTGGGCCAATTCAGTCCGACGCCGGAGAAAAGGGCGCAGGCGGCCCAGCAGATTGCGGCGGCGGGCATGACGGTCGCCGAGACGGCCAAGTCCGCAAAATCGACCGCCGCCAGCGCGACATCGCCCGTCAATCAGAACATGGATAAGGACATGTTTCTGCGGCTGCTTGTCAGCCAGATGCAAAATCAGGATCCCATGGAGCCGACGGACAACGCGCAGATGCTGGCGCAGCTTGCCCAGTTCACGGCGCTGGAGCAGATGAACACGTTGAACGAGTCGTTTGAGCGGCTGAGCGGCAACATCGACCAATTGAACTTCATTTCGGCGAGTTCTCTGGTGGGACATGTGATCACGGGGCTCGATGAGAACGCGAACGTGGTTCAGGGCGCGGTGTCGGCGGTCACCATGGACAATAGCGTGGTTTATCTGGCCGTGGGCGACAAGGTTGTGTCGATGGCGAATGTCCTTTCCGTGGGGATCGCGCCATGATAGACAAGATTCACCTGACTGCCGCGGCCGAGACGATGCGCGCGAGCGCGGTCCGCACGGCTTCGCGGCCTGTCGGCGCGTCGTTTGCCTCCGTATTCGATCAGGCGTTGCAGGAGTGCGCGCCGGTGCGTTTTTCGGCTCACGCGCGGGCGCGGTTGCTGGAGCGAGGCATTCGGCTTGCCGCAGCGGACGAGGCGCAGATTGGAAAAGCGATGGACGCGGCGGCGGCCAAGGGCGCGCGCGAGACGTTGCTTATCTCGGACGCGTACGCGCTGGTGGTCAGCGTGCCGAATCGCACGGTGATCACGGCGATTCCGCGCGAGGAGTTGGACAGCGCCGTTTTTACGAACATCGACAGCGCGGTGGTCATGGCTTCGCAGCGCCAGTCTGTCGCGCTCTAACACAAGGGAATGCGGGCCGGACCCTTCGGGGAGGCCCCGGGCGCCGTCGATCGACTGACGCGGCGCCACACAACCAAAAGGGGATATTCGCATGGGAACAGCAATTTACACGGGCGTGACGGGTCTTCAAGTGCATCAGCGCCGGCTGGACGTTATCGCCAACAACATCGCCAACGTCAACACGACGGGATTTCGCGCGGCGCGGGCGGGGTTTCAGGATTTGTTTTCGCAGACGCTCGAAGTGGGAACCGCGCCGTTGGGCAATTTCGGCGGCACCAACCCGACCCAGATCGGGTTGGGCGTGAAGCTGGGCAGCATCGACACGATCCAGACGGAAGGCGCCTTGGTCACGACGGGCAATCAGTCGGACCTGGCGATCCAGGGTTCGGGTTTTTTTGTTCTGAGCGACGGGACGGGTCAGTATTTCACGCGGGACGGCACGTTCGCGATCAACGCGGATGGCGAGTTGATCGATCCTGGCACGGGAATGCGCGTGCAGGGGTATCTGCCTGACGCCAGCGGCGAGATTGCGGCGTCGGGCGTGGTGACGAATCTCCGCGTTCCGGTCGGGGGCACGTCGATTGTTCGAGCGACGGACAACGTGACGGTCATTGGAAACCTGGATTCGCGCTCCGCTGCGGGGAACACGGTGACGCGGACGGTGCGGACGTATGATTCGCTGGGCACGGCCCGCGATGTGGATGTGACGTTCACGAAGTCGGTTCAGGTGGGCGGAGAAAACGCGTGGACGTGGCAGGCCGCCTACAATGGGACGCCGGTGGGAACCGGAACGGTCCGCTTTGACAGCAGCGGTCGTTTTCTCGACACGAACGGCACGTCCACGGCGGTCTCGATCAGCGGCGCGGTGTTGGGATCTCCTCCCTCGTTGCCGGAAGATCCGTTCGTGTTTCATCTCAATTTCGCGTCGGTGACGGAGTTGGCCAGTGACAATGACGTCACCGCGTCGAACCAGGACGGTTTTGCGCGCGGCACGTTGGAAAGCTTCAGCATCGGCAGCAACGGCGTGATCAGCGGCGTGTTCAGCAATGGGTTGACGCGCACCATCGGTCAAGTGGCCTTGGCAAGCTTTTCGAACGTCGGCGGCCTGTTGCGGTGGGGCAACAACACGTTTCGCGAAACGCCTTCTTCCGGGTTGGCGCAGGTCGGATTGGCGGGCACGGGCGGACGCGGTCAAATTTCGGGCGGCGTGCTCGAAAATTCGAACGTGGACTTGGGGTCGGAATTCAGCAACCTTATCGTGACGCAGCGGGGATTCCAGGCAAACGCCCGGACCATTACGGCTGCGGATACGTTGTTGCAGGAAACGGTCAATCTCGTGCGGTGATCCGCGGCAAATAGGGGGCGGGGGCCTTTCTTTGGAAAGGCCCCCGCCATGTAATCAAGGCTTTTTGACGAAACGCTTGTAAGAGTCGACGATCTCCGTCTTGGTTTTGTTGCGCGCCGCGCGCAAGGCGTCGACCTCGGCCCGCGTCGTGATGGGGCCTAATTCCAAATCGAATTCGCGGCTCTCTCCAGGATTCAGGCTGTGCAGCAGCCCCTGCCTTTCATCCACCTCCCGTCCTTCCACGCCGCAGTTGCAGGGTTCGAGGCCCACCACGTAATCCTGTTCGCCCATTTGCTTCCATTCGACGAAACGGGGCAATTGTTTTTTGTTGTATGTGACGTACACTCCGAATCCATCGCCTTTTTTGAAACCGTCGTTGACGATGGCCGCGGTGACGGTTCCGTCGCGGGCGGGCGTCATCTCGTGGTAGTAGCATTTTTCGGCGTATTTGTGCGTCGGGGGATCGAGCTTGTTCCAGTTTTCCTGGCCATTGGCGGCCGTCGCGTCGCGCGGGGCGACATAGCGGCTTGGCGATATCAACTCGGAGCCGGCGTCGACGGCAGGCCATCCGATGTTGCAATGGTACAGCAGCATGAATTTGGTCTTGTTGAAGCCTTCGTTTGTGACGGTGTCGTGAATCCAGAACCGGCGTTCGCCCATACAGGTGGCGACCGTGCGCCGGAGCGCGAGGTTTTCTCCGAAAACGACGGCTTCGCGCATGACGCCGGATACGCTGAGCACATATTGGTTGCCGACCCATTCCTGGGAGATTTGGATGTCGCGCGCGGGCAGGTTGCCGATGCGTCCGTGCAATCCGTTGCCCAGCAGGGCGCTTTCCGGTCGGGGCGCGCCGACGTGCGTCAGGCCGCAGGTCGTGACCAGGCCGCCGAAATAGCTGCGGAGCCAGCGCAAGCCTTCGGGTTCGTAGTATTGAGGCGCGACGTCGCCGGTGGCGCTGCGCCATCCCATGGCTTTGCCGCAGAAGGAGGCGGAGGGGATATCGAGGCATCGATCGAGCAGGACCGTGAACTCGAGGCCTGATCCCGTGTGGAAGATGGCGGCTCGCGTGGGGCGTTCGTTGCCGTCATCCAGTTGGACTGTCCGTATGCCGGCGATCTGGTCCATGTTGCCCACGCGGCGCCGCAACTCGGACGTGGCGTACTTCTTTCCGTATAAATCCATGAGCGCCCTCCTTCCTTGCGGGCCGATGCGGGCCCGTCGTTCGCGTTTCACGAGTACCATACCTCGGAGGAGGGGCGGGTGCAAGCCGATCGCTATGTTGGGGGCGTCTCGCGCAGAAATGCGCGGATGCGTCCCAATTCGGCGCGGAGTTGTTCCAGGGCGGGTCCTGCTCCTGGAAGGTCTCCCGCGGCGCCGTATTGTTCCAGGGCGTAGGCCAATTTGTGGAGCGGGTCGGCCCCGATGTTGCCGGCGGCTCCTTTGATGCTGTGGGCGAGCTGGCGCACGTTTGGGGCGTCTCCTTCGGCCATGGCGCGGTCAAGCAGCGACAAGCGCATGGCGGTGTCGCTGACGAACAGATCCATGATTTCGCGTTGCGCGCGCGGATCGTCCGGGCAGATGGAACGGAGTCTTTCCCGATCCAGGCAGGGCGGATCGGGGGGCTTGGGCGCCGGCGCGTCCTGTCGGGCAGGATGGGGGCGTTTCTTGCCCATGAGCCATTGATCGAGTTTCGCTTCCAGGGTGGGCGGGAGCATGGGTTTGGTCAGGTAATCGTCCATACCCGATTCCAGGCATCGGCTTAGATCGCCTCGCGTGACCAAGGCGGTCATGGCCAGGACAGGGACATGGCGTTCGCCGCGTTCGTTGGCGCGGATCGCGGCCGTCGCTTCGAAGCCGTCCATTTCCGGCATATGGCAATCCATGAGGATCAGGTCGTAATCGCCGCGCCGTGCCGCTTCGACGGCTTCGCGTCCGTTGTTCACGATTTCGTGGCGGTAGCCCATTCGTTGGAGCATGCGGGAGACGACTTTTTGGTTCACGGAGTTGTCTTCGGCGACGAGGATGCGGTAGCGGGCGCGGTCTTGGGCGGAGACGGCCAGGAGCGTGTGTCTGCCTCCGACCACCGTGACGTTGGCCATGCCCATTGCGTCGCACAGGGACCGGTGGAGCGCGGTCCGTTTCAGGGGTTTTGTGGTGCAGCCTGCGAAGCCGCGTTGGGCGAGGGCGGCGGCGTTCGCTCGCTCTGCGACGGGTGTCATGAGCACGAGACGCGTGGGCGCGGTCGCCGGATTGGCCCGGATGCGCCGGGCGAGTTCGATGCCGTTTACGCGCGGCATGCGCAGGTCGATCAGGGCGATGTCGAAGGGGATGCCTTCGTTGGCGGCGCGGGTCAATGCTTCAACGGCGGCGGCGGCGTTGGGCGCTTCTTCGCTCAGGCATCCCCATTCGCTGAGGACGTGCCGGCAGGCGCAACGGGTTGCGGCCGAATCGTCTATGATCAAGACGCGGACGTTTTCCAGGCCGCTTGGAAACAGGGTTTCCGTCTCTGCTTTGGCGAAATGTCCGACGAAGGTGAAGACGGATCCGGCGTCGGGTTTGGTCCGCACGTCGAGCGATCCTCCCATGGCGGCGGCCAGGCGCTTGGAGATGGCGAGTCCCAGCCCGGTTCCGCCGAATTTGCGCGTGGTGCCGGCGTCGGCTTGGGTAAAGGGTTGAAACAGGGTGGCGAGGCGGTCGGCTTCGATGCCGATTCCGGTGTCGGAAACGTCAAAACGCAGCGCGATCGACTCCTGGGTTTGTTCTTCTAGATGCGCTTCGATGACGACTTCTCCCGTTTGCGTGAATTTGACGGCGTTTCCGGCGAGGTTGAGGAGTATCTGTCGCACCTTGGCGGGGTCGCCGACGATGGTGGCGGGGACGTGGGGATCGACGTCGGTGACGAATTCGATGCCTTTTTCCTGGGCGCGTCCTGCGAGCACGTCGCCGACTTCTTCGATGACGCTTCGCGGGGAGAATTCGATGCGCTCGATTTCGATCTTGCCGGCCTCGATTTTGGAGAAGTCGAGGATATCGTTGATGGTGGCGAGCAGGGTTTCGCCGGAGCTTCGTATGGTTTCGGCGCATTCGCGTTCTTCGTCGGAGAGGTCGCTATCCAGCAGCAACGCGGTCATTCCGATGATTCCGTTGAGCGGCGTGCGGATTTCGTGGCTCATGCTGGCCAGGAATTCGCTCTTGGCCGTGCTTGCCATTTCGGCCTGCAGGGCGAGGCGATTGGCGGTTTCGATGGATTCTTCGAGTTGGCGGTTCGCGAGGACTAGGGCTTGGGCGTTGGCGGCCAATTGTTCCTCGGCGCGCTTGCGGTCCGTGATGTCCGTATGGATGCCGATGATGCCGATGACTTGCCCCTGTTCATCGACGATGGCGTCTCCGCGCAGCAGGATGGTCAGGCGATCGTTGGCGTGCGTGCGCAGGATCACTTCGCCGACGAATGATTCGCCCTGGCTTAGGGCGGCGAAGATGCGGGTTGCCGTCGAGGGGTCCTCGTATAGCGTTTTGGGGCCGCCGAGGGCGTTGAGTTCTTCGAGCGAGTAGCCGCATAGTTGTTTGGCCGCTTGGTTGAGGTACGTCACGCGGCGGTCGAGATCGAGAATGCCCACGGCGTCGCTTGTTTCTTCCAGGGCTCGCTGGAACATCAGCAGATCGCGTTCGATTTGTTTTCGCGCGGTGATATCCAGGATCACGCCGACCAGCCCCCCGATCGATCCGTCCGGCGCGGGGTAAAGCGCCTTGTGGAACATCACGTCGTAGCGGGCTCCGTCGGCGCTGACGAGCGACGATTCGTAGGTTTGCACGCCTCCTTCCCGCAGGAGTTTCGCGTCCATTTCCTCATACAGTTGCGCTTGGGGCGTCGGGGCGATGTCCGCGGCGGTTTTTCCAATGAGTTGGTCGCGCGTGAGCCCCAAGAGGGTCTCGAAGGCCTTGTTGCAGCCCAGGTAGCGCCCTTGGGGGTCTTTGTAGAAAATGGGGTTTGGAATCGCATCGCTCAGGATTTGGGCGAACCGCACTTGCTGAAGCGCTTCGGCCTGGGCCTGGTGCAATTCGGTGATGTCTTGCACGAGCGACAGGAAATAGGCCGGGGCGCCGTCGAGGTGGCGGATGCAACGGACGGCCACGCGCGCGGAAAGGGTGGAGCCGTCGCTGCGCACGAATCGCTTGGCCACGGTGTAGCCGTCGGATTCGCCGGATCGGACTTTTTCAATCTCGACTTTTTCCGTGGAGCGATCGTCGGGATGGGTGAATTCCAAAAGGGATTTTCCGAGCATCTCGCGGGGGGATTTTCCGAGCATCTCGTACAATTTTTCGCTGCAATCGAGGCAGTGCAGGTCCGGCGAGGAAACGGCAATGCCTACCAGCGAGAAGTGGAAGCAGGCGCGGAAACGTTCTTCGCTTTCGCGAAGGCGCGTTTCCGCGGAGATGCGTTGTTCCAACTCTTCCTTGAGGCGTTTTAGGGCGCGTCGCTCGCGTCGCAGCGCGATGGCCATGCCAATCAATGCCGCGATAATGCCTACGGCGACCAGGATGCCCGCAATTTGCACGGCGTCCATCGGCATGAATTTGTCGTCGAAAAGGGAGCTGACTTCGGGAAGCGGGGGGGGCTGGGCCCATGCGGCGGGCGCTCCCGGGGCCGCCAAGACGAGGAGGCGGCCTGTGCGGATCGCGCGAACGAGGCCGTTTGGCAAGGAATGTGTCATCTCGCCTGGTTTCTCCTGTGGGGAAGCGCATTGCCGCGGTTGCATTTTGCGGACGCTCCCGGGTGGATGTCCGGGAGGCGCGCGCATTCCTGCGGCATTCTATCATACGTTTGGGCATGCGGGGATATTCGCGTGAGCGATTCGGGCGCGGCCCCGGTTTCTTGTGGCGCGAGGCAGGTGTATCGTGCGCGGCGTTGCGGTATACTGGGGTGAGCCGTGCGTGGCGGTTCTTTTTGCGCCGGTAAAGGCCAGAGCATGAGGCGTGATGCATTCGTTGATGGCGCAACACTCCTGTTTCGTTCGTCTTGTTCGCCCTGCGGCGATGTTGATCCTGCTGCTGACGCAGGCGGGAATGGGGACCGTTGCGTTCGCCGCCTCTTCCCCCCGTCCCAACGTGGCGTTGATCATTGTGGACACGTTGCGGGCGGATAAACTGGGTTGTTACGGTTTTCCCGAGGACATTTCGCCGGAATTGGATGCGCTTGCGCGCAAGGGCGTTCAATTTGTCCGCACGGTTTCGCAGTGCAGTTGGACGCGTCCTTCGATCGCGTCCATGTTGACGTCGCGTTATCCCCGATCGCTTGGCCTTTACAAGGAGGAGAACCAGGCGCTGGATGATCGCTTCACGACGTTGGCGGAAATCCTGAAGCGTCATGGATACCGGACGGTTGGCGTTACGGCGAACCCGAACATCAACAGCCTGTTCAACATGCAGCAGGGGTTTGACGTGTACGTCGACTGCAATGTCGTTTTTGACGCTATGGCGTCGACTCTTCCCTCGACGGAAGGCGTCGAGTTGCTGCGTTCCGGAAGGTTTCCCACGGCGGTGAGCTTGTTTGATCGTCTGATTGAGGAAGTTCAGAAGGGCGAGGCGGGCCCGTATTATTTACAGGCCACCATCATGGAAATTCACGAAGCGGGGCGCGCCGTCAAGAACTTGACGCGGCCTGAATTCCGGGACTTGTATGACAAGCTGCCCAATCGCGGCTATCTTCGCGCGGTGCGGCAGGTTTCGGTGGATATTGGCGCGTTCGTGAAGAAGCTCAGCGCGCTTCCGGGGTGGCGGAACACGTTGTTCGTGATCACGAGCGATCATGGGGAGGGGCTTTGGGACCACCCGCATGTTCTGCAATCTTCTTCGCACGGTCCCATGTTGTACGAATCGCAGATCATGGTTCCGTTGCTTTTGTATCACGCGGGAGGCGCTCTCCCGTCGCGCAAGGTGGAACGTCCGATTCGTCTGCTGGACCTCATGCCGACGCTGCTGGAGTATTTGGAATTGCCCATTCCGACCGATGCCGATGGGCAGTCGGTGCTGCCGCTGATTGTGCGCGAAGGATCCTCTGTTTCGTTGCCGGAAGGATTTGTCGTGGAGACCCGTTTCCGGAGTTTCAACAAGACCGCCGTTTTTTCGGATGCGTGGAAGTATTTCGAAAACCGGGATTCCCATAATGGGCTTAACCCGCGCGAGCTTCAGCGCGTCGGCATCAAGGAAAATGGAAAGCGGACGGACGAAATCGACCAGCGTCCGGAAGTGGCCGAGAAATGGCGGAGTTTTCTGGAAAGTTGGGAGGAGGAGCATCCCGAGGTTCCGCCGACGCCGTGTCGCCGCGAGGCCAGCCAAGACGAGATCGATCAGTTCAAGGCAATTGGATACCTCAACTGACGCCCGATTGAGGCGGCGCTTTCGGAAGCGGGTTCTTGGGCGCGGGCTGTGTTTCGGCAGGGAGTTCGCCGATGAAGAATTTCATGGAGCCCGCGGCGATGGTTTCGCCTTGATGGCGGATGGCGCCGGTGGCGGCGCAGAACGGCGGCAGACGTCGCGTGATCGTGATGGCGATCTCGAGGGTCCATTCGGGACGGACGGCCTGGAGGCACTCGAATCCGTCGATGGCGGCGAGCATTCCGGGGGCCGGGGTTCCAGCGCAACCGAAGTGGGCCGCTACGGTTTGCGCCATCGCTTCCGCCAGCGCCGGTTCACATACGAAGCCTTCCGCGATGCAGTAGGGCCGGTTTGCGAAGCAGACGCGCGCCACGGCATGGTCGCCGGCGCATTCAATCAACTCGTCCACCAGCAGCATCGGCGGACGGTGCAACAGTATTTGTTCTGCAGGCGTTCCCATGTTCGCTACAACCTCCCTGAATATTTTCTCATGGCGTATTGCGTTGTTGCGGGTCTCATGACGGCGTGTCGCAGGTTAGGCGGTTTTCGGGCGCGCCGCCGCCGAACGACGCATCCAGCGTTGTGTCTTGATGCGCGAGAAAGCGCACGGCGGGAAGGGGCGGCCAATACAGCGGTTCCTTCGCATCCGGACGCATCGAATGCAATGTTTGCGCGAGGGCGTGCATTTCCGCAGGCGATAGCGCGCCGGATATCCGCGTTCGGGAGCGGTGCGTCGTGAGGTGCGGGCAGTCGAGATACGGGGTGATTCCGTGATTCCGCGCCCAGCGCCACAGATCGGGCATTTCGTCTTGGTTGGCGCGACATGCGGCAATCCGAATTCCCAGGCCGTGTTCCGGATCGGGGTATCCCGCCTTGAACAGGGCGTGCCGTCCTCGCTCCATGAGCGCGCTCGCTCCCGGCATGCCCGCCAACTCGTCCTGAACCGAGGCGATGGCGCTGTCCCGGCGCACTATGATCGTGATGGCATGGTGATAGAGGAACGCAGCGAGAGTTTCCGTGAGCAAGGTTCCGTTCGTGCATAGGGCGATTCGGAGCCCGGAAGCGGAAATCAATGAGATCGCTTCGCGGAAGCGCGGGTGCAGAAGGGGTTCGCCCGCACCATACGCCACGATCCGCGTTATGCCCATCGCGTGTGCCTGCCGGATGGCGCGGTGCAAGTCGGACAGTTTCAGGGCGGCGTTTTCCGCGGGCGCATTTTCGCGGCAGGCGGAGCAACGGAGATTGCACTCGGGCCATAGCCCGATGTGGAGGTCGACGGGCCTTGGGGGCTTGCCGCACGACGCCTCGGGGAAACGGTTATCGCGTTGCCGCTGATTCGCTGGTTCCATTTCGCTCGATCACGGTTGCATGACGTTGTTTGTTTCAGTGTCCCGTTCCTGTAATTCCAGGTTTACCGTGGCGATGGCGCGGTCTGCCGCGGCAAGTTCCGCTCTGACAATCACCCGTTCCCCGCGGAATGTCAGGGAGCCCTGGACCAGCACCGGTTGCGCGGGCCGAAGCACGCCCGTGAACTTGGCGCGGAGGATGCGCGTTGTGCGGAGCCGTTTTCCCAGCGCTGCTTGTGCGGCGCATCGCACGGCCTCGATCTGCATGACGCCGGGCACGATGGGATTGTCCGGGAAATGTCCCTGAAACACTTCCAGATCCGGGGCGAATTCGAATGCAACGGCGAATGCGCCCGGTTCCGGCTCCGGGAGAAGCTGTTTTAGGGCGCCTTCGGTTTCGTTACGCAACGTCGTCATGTCTGGATGCGCCTCGTGGTTTGTTTGCAGCGATGTCCAGTTTCACTCCAAACGTTTCTTCAAACAAGCCTCGTTTTCGCAACGCGCCCCAGATATCCGTGCGGCACGGACGCCGTTGTTCGACGGACAGCGCAAGACGATCCGCGGCGCTTGTCGCCGAGAGGGATTGCGTCGAGCCGCAGTGGGCGCGGTCCAATCCGTCGGCCACGCGCAACAGCGCGGCAAGTTTCGTGACCGTGGCTCGTTCGTCGAAGGACAGTTGTCGGAAAACCTTATGTTCGGGCCGGGGCGGCGCTTTGCGATGGTACCGCGCGATGCAGGCCGTCATTTTTATTTGGTCCTCGGTGAATCCCGGCAAACCATTTTCCAGAATAAGGTCCCGTGATTTTTTGTGGTGGGAAGAGACGTCGACGGCGAGGCCGATATCGTGAAGCATCGCCGCCGCTTCGAGCAGCCCGCGCTCCGTCCGTCCCATGCCATGCAACGGCGCGGTCGCGTCGAAGAATTGCAGCGCGATTTTGCGGACCTGAAGCGCGTGATCGGGTTCGCTCTCTATTTCGCGCATCAGTTTGTGCGCGGCCCGGAGGCCTTGGGTCATGGGCGCGGTCACGAATATATCCTATTCTAGATAAATGGAGTAATAGCAAAACTTCCTGCATTCGCGTCTGCGGCGTCGCCGCGTTCCACTACGTTATGCCCCAATCGTCACGGCGAGTGCAAGACGGGGCGGCGGAGGCATCCCATTGCTTTCATGCGCCGGGCATGGCCTACAAGATGTGGGGTCTGTCGCTCCCGCTGTCGCGGGGCCGGAGAAATCCTTTGTGAAATCAAGCTTTTCAGTTTTTGCGATGTTTTCGCAACGGAAAACGCCTTCGGATCGTTGTTCCAAGGCCCTGTTATGTGGAGATGCCCACGCGGATCTGGGTGGGGCGGGATTTGCTCTGTTTTTTCCGTATGAAAAACAATAAATTCTGTGGTATACTTGGTGTTGCGAGGGCGCAGACTGGAGAATTGCTCTACTACGGATAGAGTCAAAAATGTAGACTACCACAATATTTTGTTGCAACCCGAGAGTTCGTCTGCTAGAATCGGGGGTGGTGGCCTCTATGCGGGCGGGCAGGAGAAGAGGGGATGCGCGGAACCGGGAAGCTTCCAGAGGAGCAACGGCGCGAAATAGCGGGCATCTTGTTGCTGGCTTTTACGGTGCTTTTGTTTTTGGCGCTGGTGACGGATCAGTATCAGGGGAACGTGCATCGGCCTATTGACGACATCTCCAGCGTCCGCAACGCGTTGGGGCGTCCCGGCGCGCTGGCGTCGTCGTTTCTTTGCCTGCTATTCGGGCATGGGGCTCATGCGCTTTATTGCATCACGGGCATTTGGGGGGGCATGCTCTTGTCCCACCGCAAGCTCGATCGCATTTTCAGCCGGCTGATTGGGTTGTTTCTTGTGTGTTGCGCCACGGCGACGCTGTTTCATGTGACCGTGATGCCGAGTGGAGAGGGTCCGCACGCAGGGGGGGCTGTGGGGTGGTTTTTCGGCAGTCCGCTGGTGCGATGGTTCGGAATCATTGGGTCCACGGTGCTTGCGGTGACCTGCATTTTGGTTGGGGTGTTGTTGTCGACGGATTTTCTGTTTGTCCGCATGCTTGATTGGCTGCGCCGTTTGGCGCAGTTGTTGATAGGCCTGACGGGGCTGTTGGCGGGGTATTTGACAGCGCAGTGGGAAGCGCGGCGGAATCGGCGGGGGGTGGCCGCAGCGGGTTCCGATCCTCAGCGCGTCCGGAGGTCTCGCGTCGCGTCGCTTGGCGAAGAGACGGGCGGCGCTGCCGCGGATCCGGCTCCTGTCGTGACGGCGCCTGATGCCGCGATCGGCGTATTGGATGAGGAGTTGCCGCGTTCCCTGCCCAATATCCGTCTGCCCAGGCCGACGGCGGCGGATGTTTCCGAGGATGGCGCGGCGGAGCCGTTGCCGGTAGTGGAGGCGTTGGCCGAGGCGGAGCCGGCTGCGGGGGCGGGCGGGGGAGCGTTTTCTCCCGAATTGCCGTTGCAGGAAGGCGGCGGGGCTGAAAAACGGACGGACCCGGCGCGCGTGTCCGGCGTTTCCAAGAAACGAGGCGCGCCGTCGCTTCGCCGCAAGGGGGCGATCGACGAAGAGTTGCCGGCCGATTATGTGTATCCGAAGCTGTACGCTCGTCCGCCGCTGGATTTGTTTGATCCGCCTCCCGTAATGGAGACGAAGGACCTGAGCGAGCAGTTGCACAAGACAAGCGAGCTGCTCGAAGAGACGTTGCGCACGTTCGCCATCGAGGCGCGCGTCACCGATATCACGCGCGGTCCTACGATTACGCGCTATGAGATCGAGCCTGCTCCGGGCGTCAAGGTCAATCGTTTTTTGGCGCTTGCCGATGACTTGGCGCTGGCGTTGAAGGCCCACCGCGTGCGCGTGGAGGCTCCGATTCCGGGCAAGGGCCGCGTTGGCGTTGAAGTGCCCAACACGGATCGCGAGCCGGTGGTGATGCGCGAGATTCTCGAGTCGCGCACGTTCCAGCGCACCAAGGCCAAGCTGCCGTTGGCGTTTGGAAAGGATATCGCGGGCGAAGTCATGGTGACCGATTTGGCTTCCATGCCGCATTTGCTGGTGGCGGGCGCGACCGGCGCCGGCAAGACCGTCTGCGTGAAAACCTTGCTGGCCAGCCTGCTGTGCACCAAGACGCCCGAGGAACTCCAAGTGATGCTCATCGATCCCAAGATGGTCGAACTCAGCATCTTCAACGACATCCCTCATTTGATCACGCCGGTGGTCACCGATCCCAAGAAGGCCGCGTCGGCGTTGAATTGGCTCATCATTGAAATGGAAGAGCGGTATCGTCTGTTCGCGCATTTGCGCGTGCGCAACGTCGAGGTCTACAACAAGAGCGTCGAGAACGGCGAGATCGAGGTGACGGAGGCGGAAGGAACCGGAGGCGACTCGATCAACGCCATTCGCAAGCTCCCGTATATCGTGTGCGTGATCGATGAGTTGGCGGACTTGATGATGTTGGCTCGCGCCGAGGTTGAAGACGCGATTGCGCGGTTGGCTCAATTGGCCCGTGCGGTCGGCATTCACTTGGTCATTGCCACGCAGCGTCCTTCCGTGGACGTATTGACGGGCGTCATCAAGGCGAATTTTCCGTCGCGCGTTTCGTTCCAGGTGTCTTCGAGGGTGGATTCCCGGTGCATCCTGGACGAGATTGGGGCGGAACGCTTGATCGGCAAGGGGGACATGTTGTACCTTCCTGCTGGTCAGAGTAAGCCGACTCGCATTCAGGGGGTGTTCGTCAGCGATGACGAGATGAACGGTCTGATCGCGTATCTGAAAACCCAGGCGCCGCCGCAATACCGCGACGAAATCGCGAAGTTCGGGAAGTCCAAGGACGCTCTCGACGAGGCGGTGGACGAGGACGACGAATTGCTCGACGAGGCGGTGCGCGTCGTTCTGGAAACGGGGCAGGCGAGCATTTCGATGGTGCAGCGCCGGCTTCGGGTGGGGTATACGCGGGCCGCCCGCCTGATTGACATGATGGAACTTCGAGGCATCGTTGGGCCGCACAGCGGCAGCAAGGCCCGCGAGATTCTTGTGGATCTGCCGCGCACGGACGAGGTCGCATGAGCAAGACCGCTTTGTTCGGAGTTGATCTTCGGGTCCGCCGGGAAGCCACGGGCTTGAGCCTGGACGAGGTGTCCCACAAGCTCCGGATACCGTCTGCGTATCTCGAGTCCATTGAGACGGGCGATTTTCGTTCTTTGCCCGCCTCGTGTTATGGACTGGGCTTTTTGCGCACGTATTGCCTGTATTTGGGATTGGATCCGGAACCGTATCTCGATCACTATCGCGCTTTGGGGAAGCAAGCCGCAAGGACTGTCCGGGACGCTTCGCTCCATTCGGGCGCCGCGGGAAGGCCTCGTTGGATGAACGAGGCGATCACGTGGGCGATCGTGTGCGCTATTTTTGCATTTGGGTGGCTTTCCTATACGGTCGTATGCCGTCCGACGTCTGAGCCTTCCGATACGCGCGTCCGGGCGGAAAGCCTCGACGATGGGATGGTGGTGCCGCCGCCCGTTCCCGCTTCCCTGCGTTAACGCGAGGATGGAAACGGGGCGCCCGGTCGGTCGCGGGTTGCGGCTTTGGCAGGGTGAAGGGGTGACGCGCGTGGAATGGGCCCAAATGAATCTCGCTAATCGATTGACGCTTGCCAGGATGTTGATGGTTCCCCTGTTCGTCGTTCTGATGTCGTTTCCGCGCACGATATTTCTTGTGTTGGCGTATGCGGTGTTCACGGCGGCGACGGTGACCGATTACTATGACGGCAAGATCGCTCGTTCCCGGAACGAGGTGACGAGTTTTGGCAAGCTCCTTGATCCGGTGGCCGACAAGATGCTGTTGTCCGCGGCGTTCGTCATGCTCATGGAGCTGGATGTGCTGTGGATTCCCGGCTGGACGGTCGTGGTGATTTTGGCGCGCGAGTTTTTGATCACGGGCGCCCGGTCGCTTGCGGCGAGCAGCGGGGAGGTCATCGGGGCCAACCGGTACGGCAAGACCAAGGCCATTCTTCAGATGGTGTATGTTTTTGTGTTTCTGTTTCTGGCGATTGCGTCCGATATCCTGCACGCGTATTGGCCGCGCTATGCAGGTCCGTACGATTCTGTCGTGTTGCACGGATCGCTGGCGGCGATTGTGGGCGTGGCGGTGTACACGTCGTATTCGGGGGTGCAGTTCGCGCGTCACAATTGGGGCTTGTTTACGCAGGCGCGGTAGCCCCGCGATGACGGCGGCATGGGCGCCCGCCGGACGGGCAGCAGCGACCGAGGTGGGGGTATGAAAGCGCCATCCAGCCGGGTTATCGTCGATCTTGATGCCTACGCCGCCAATCTGGCGGTCGTACGGGGCATGATTCCGCCCCGTTGCGCGATCATGGCGGTTGTCAAGGCGAACGCGTATGGGCATGGCGCTGCGCCCATAGCCAAGCGCGCCGTCCGCGAGGGGGCGCGGATGCTGGGCGTGGCCGACGTGAACGAGGCGGTGGAACTGCGCGAGGCGGGACTTTCCATTCCCATTCTGGTCATGGTGCAGCCTTTGGAAGACGCTTTGCCGGCGATCGTGGAATATGGCTTGCATATGATGGCGTCGAGCGTGGAGATCGCCGAACGCGTGGGCGAGCTTGCGCGGCGCGCCAATAAGGTGGCTCCGGTTCACTGCAAGATCGACACGGGCATGGGGCGTCAGGGCTTTGGCCTCGATCAGGCCGTCAAGGACATGATGCGCATCATGCGGATCTCGCACGTCGATATCGAGGGCGTGGCGACGCATTTTCCGGTGGCCGATGATTCCGCGGATCTGTTCACGGCTCAGCAAATTCGGCAGTTCAAGCAGCTTCTGAACCAGCTTGACAAGGAAGGCGTTCCGTACGAAACGGCGCATGCGGCCAATAGCGCGGCTATCGTCAACCATCCGGCAAGCTCTTTTGACATGGTCCGGCCCGGCCTCATGACTTACGGGGTCTGGCCCACCGATGTTGCGCCTTCGATCTTGCCGGTGCGGCCGGTCCTGCGTTGGGAGACGCGCGTTACGCAGATTCGAGAGATCCCGCGCGGCGCCAGCGTCGGCTATGGGCGCGCCTACATTGCGCCGCGCGTCATGAAGGCCGCGTTGTTGCCCGTCGGATACGCAGACGGATATCTCCACAGTCTTTCCAATCGGGGCGTGGCGCTGATACGCGGCGCCCGGTGTCCTGTCCGCGGATCGGTCTGCATGGATCAAATTCTTGTCGATGTCACCGATGTCGCGGGGGCGGCAATCGGCGATGTTGCGACATTGATCGGCCAGGACGGGGATCAGATGATTACGGCGGCGGAACTGGCCCGGTTGGCGCAAACCATTCCGTACGAGATTCTCGCGGGGATCGGCAGCCGCGCGCAGCGCGTGTATGTCGGGGTCAAAACCTGATGCCTGAATATGTGGTCGATGGCTATAACATCATTCACCATTGCCGTTTGTTGCGGCCGTTGATCGATCAAAGCGTCGAATTCGCGCGCAACGCCCTGATCGAACGGCTGGCTCGCTTTTGCGCCACGACCGGGAGCGCCATCACGCTTGTGTTTGACGGGCGTTCGCGGCAGTTTGTCGCCGAGGCGAATCTCGCGACGGTTCCCTTGCTGCGCATTACCTATTCCGAAGCCGGTCAAACCGCCGATGCGCTCATTGAACGTCTTGTCTACAACATGCCTAACCGCCGAGACGTTATCGTTGTCACGGGCGACCAAGGCATACGTCAATTGTGCCGGGGCTTGGGATCGCTGGTGATGGGGCCGGAGAATTTTCTGAAGACGGTTGATGGCACCGTGTCATCGGCGCGCGATTCCCTGGCCGTGGCCCAGGCGAAGGCGGAGCCTGCCCGGTTGGAGGATCGCCTGGACGCTTCTTCGCTGCGTCGCCTTCGCGAGATGGGCGAGCGGCTGCGGCAGGGGAAAGACGGCGCGTAACCAGGACGCCGCTCAAAGATATCCCAATGTCTCCAGTTGCTTGTTTTTTTCCTGACTGGGCGCGTCGTCGTGGCGTTCGTCCCGTTTCGGCCCGGCGCCGGGCTGCGAGGGAATGATCCCGTAACGGGTTTGGAGTTCCCGTGACGTCGCCCGGTGTTCCTCGATTCGCTTCATGCCTTCCTGGCGCAAGGACGATTCCGGATCGGTCAGCGGCGCCAGTTCGCCGGGGTCGCGATCTTGATCGAATATCCATTCCCGTCCGGTGGTCAACGACGTAATGAATTTGCGCCCTTCCCAGGCCACCGACTCGAGTTCTTCGAAGCGGATGACGGAAGCGCTCGTCACGTTTCCGTGAAAGGGGACCGGGCCGTCGCCGGCCAACAGCGGCGCCAGCGAGGGATAACTCAAGGAAGCCGGGTCGGCCGGCGTTTTCAAGAGGTCCAGGATCGTGGGGGTGATGCTGCCCGTGGAAACGTATGCCTCGATCGTTTTGGGGGAGGCGTTTTCCGGAAGCTTGAGGGCAAGCGGGGCGGCGATGAGTTCGTTGTACACCGACTGGGCGTGTCCGAAATGGCCATGCTCCCAGAATTCTTCTCCGTGGTCGTTGGTGAGAATGACGAGGGCGTTGTCATAGATTCCCAGTTCTTTGAGGCAATCCATCAAACGCCCGAAATTCTCGTCCACGTATGCGACTTCGGCGTCGTACAGCAGTTTCGTCCATTCGCGTTTGCGGGAATTGGTGACGTCAAAGCCTTTCATGGCGGAGTTGTAGGATTTGAACCCGGCGCCGAATTCGTCGAGAAGCGGACTTTCCGGAAGGTAACGTTTGGGCGGCGTGAAGGGCCAGTGCGGGTCGAAGTAATGCAGCCACAGGAAGAAGTCGTTTGTTTTGTTCGCCTGCACCCATGCGCATGCGATATCCGTCAGCTCTTTGGTGTTGCCCTCGACGGAATAAGGGCCCTTCCAGATGGTTTTTTTGAGCAGCTTGGCGCCGAGCGTGCCGCTGTCATCGTCCCATTCCTGGTATTGCGGAAAAGAATAGCGGCGCTGAAAGCCCTGGCTTAATTGCGTGGAGGAGGGAATGATGGGGTTGTGCCAGACGCCGCACGTCGCGTAGCCCTGATCGGCCAGGCGTTCGGCGAGGGTGACGACTCCGTGTTGCAGGATTTTCGATTCGCCGGGAAAATCGTGGACGAGGGGCGAAAGGCCGGAAAGGATCGAGGCCAGCGCGGGTTCGGTCCATGGCGCGGGACTGTAGGCGTTCGTGAAAAGCAGGTTTTCCTTGGCGAACGCGTCGAGGCGCGGCGTGGCGGGCGAAACGCCTCCGTAACACCCCAGCGCATCGCGCCGGAGCGAGTCGACCGTGACCAGGACGATGTGCCGGATGGAGTGATCGGCGCGGGCGGAGGTTTCCGTCCGGGGGGGCAAGACGGCCTTGGCGGCGATCGCGGGGTAAGCGGCGATCGCCAGACAGAGGCCCGCTGCCGCGTTGAGAGTGGCCGGACCGGCGAAGCCGCGCATCAGCCGCGATACGGCCATGGCGACAAGGCAGGCAACCGCTGCGGCGGGAACAAGCATCGCCATGGCGTATATAAAAGCGAACGGGAAATGGTAGAGGCAGAGCCATAGAACGGCGGCGCAGGCCAACGTGATCCATGCGATCGCCAAGCCGATGGTGCGGAGCCGTTGGAATCGCTCGGGACGGTCCGGCTCTCGAAAGACGCGCCAGGCAATGAACGCCAACAACAAGGAGACGCCAAGGACGGTCAGTAGTTTGGTGGACTGCGCCTGCAGGCCCGCCTCCGTCTTGACGTTCAAGACTTGAACCCACAACACCGCCGATATGACCAGGCAATGGGCCGCGACAAGCAAGGACGGCGTTTTGTGGCGTCGCAGGAGCGCGCCTAGACAGAGGGTCGCCGCGGAGACCGCAAGCAGCGCCAGGGCGCTCGCCCCGGCCGTGACGGCGATTATGGCTGCCGCGACGGACGGCGAGGCGAGGAAGTCGGGCTTGCCGGGAAGCGCGAGCAGCACATCGGTTCCGCCGAGGAACAGCGCGCCGCCGGTTGTCAAGAAGAACGCCAGCGACAAAGCGCGGGGCGTGTGCGCAGGGCGCGAAGGGGCTTGGTTCATGATCCTTCTCCCGGGCGTTGAGCATGCGATTCGCGCCGGCGGGGCATGCGCAAAAGCGCGAAGTCCCGGTGGCCGCGCAAACGGCTCTTGCTCATTTCCTGTGCCGCAGCATTCGCTTATATGCACGTATACCGAGGCAATGACCCGAAATGCAAATGAACGGCCCCGTCGTTGCGTCCGTTTTGACGGGGATCGACAAGGCGCCGCTCACTCCTGGGCGCCCGCAGCCTGCTGAGTGGCAGGAGGGGAGCGAAACAGGACCAGCACCGCGAGAGTGGTGCAACAGCCAATAGCGGCTGGAACCAACCAGAAGCCGCCGTAGTGGACGACTTGGGCAAGGGGATCGAAGTGGAGTTCGGCAGTGGCGCCGGCGCTGAGCGAACCCAGCAAACGGCCGAAGCCGAACACGGCGATGTTGATGAGCTGTTGCGCCCCGGTTTTTTCGTGCGATGCGCAGCGTTGATCCATGACGATGTACGCCGTGGTCGTGAAAAACGTGTAGAACAGACCATGCAGCGATATGCCCAGCAAGAGGATCGCCTTGTTTTCGCTCCACGCGAACAGCAGAAACCGCGCCGCCTGCAACGCCATCCCCGCCGCCAACAAACGTTTGACGCCGAACCGCGCAAGCAAGCCGCCCAATAGGGCCATGGCTCCTATTTCGGCGATTTGCCCCAACGAGATCGCGGGCATGATGGTCTCCGGGGGAAATCCCTGCTGGATGAGGAAGGGGCTGATTCCATAGGCGTAGTATTCGTTCAAATAACTTCCTATGAATGCGAGGCACAATACCGGAAAAACGCCGGGTCTTCGCCATAACGCCTCCGGAGGGGCGCTTGCGTCGTTGTTCGGCGGGGCGGTCTTTTTCGCGGGAAGGGTCATGGCGTGGACGGCCATCAGGCAGGAAACCGCCGCCGACACCGCCAAGGCGTGCGGCATGCGCGTTTCGGCGGGGCCGGCGCCGCCCCAGCGCAGCCATGCGTAGCCGAACAGTCCTCCCGCCGTTGCCCAGCCGACCGTTCCCCAAAGGCGCACGGCGCCGAAATCGCGTCGCGGATCGCGCGCGTGATGAAAAGCGACCGTGTTCGACAGCGCCATCGTGGGCACGAAGGCGAGTGAATACAGCAGAAACACGGCCAAAAATGGGGCGAACGAGGTTTGATGGGCCAAGCACAGCATGGAGATTGCTGCGAAGGCATGACATGCCGCGAGAAAGCGTTCGGAGGCAATCCTGCGATCGGCGAGGCGCACGACGATCGACGGAGCCAGGAAGGCCGCAACAGCCGGCGCGGCCAAGATCACGCCGGCCTGAAACGGGGTGAAATGCAGATAATGCTGCACGTAGTGGCTCAGAATGGGCAGGATGGCTCCAGGGGCGAAATACTGGAGGAACATCATGAACGACAACCGGAAGCGCAGCGATCGTGACACGGGGTTCCTGTTCTGTTGGGGGCGCGCGGGAGGGGCGCGCCGGTCGAGACTATTCGAGCGTCGCCAGGTATTCCTCGGAGATTGCGAGGCGGTCGCCCAGCGCGTCGCGCAGCGGATTGGCGTGTTCCGGACAGTAGCCCAAGTGCAAATGGCGCCGCCATCCCTCGGCATATTCGAAACGGCCCGACATCGCGCCCACGGCGCGCGACATGTCGGTCATGGTGACGAGGTAACTGTCGAGTCCTTGGCTGACGTCCAGCCATTCTTTTTGACTCCGGTGACAGGCGAGCGCGGCCCGTTTGAGATCGAGCGTCGGCGTTACGTCGACGAACATCTCCGGCCGCACCCGTTTCCGCAAAGGATCGCGAAGGCCCCACGGCAGGGCGTGGTAGACGGTCACCTCGTCAAGATACGGTTCCGCCGGCGGGATGGATCGGTAGTTGCGCATGCCCCGGTTGAACGCGGCGCTGACGGCGAGCCGCTGACAATTCACGTGATCCTCCATGTAGTCCTGCGGCGATTGCGTCAGCAGCACGGACGGCTTTGCTTGGCGCACGATCGCCGTCAACCGGCGCAACAGATCGTCGGTATAGAAGATTTCGAGATCGTCCGTCAGCGGCTCGTGAAACGTCGCGCCCAGCGTATGCGCGGCGGCGCGGGCCTCCGCCGTGCGCCGCGCCACGATCGCATCGCGGTCTTCGCGGTCCGTTCCCACCGAGCCGTTGGCGACGTTCATGTAGTGCAGTTCATATCCCGCTTGCCCCAATAGGGCCAGCGTTCCTCCCATCATCAACTCGATATCGTCCGGATGCGCGGCGATCGCAAAAGCAACGGGCTTGGTCATGCATTACCTCTTCGCGGGCTGCGCCGCAGCCGGTCGCGGCGCTTTTTCCGCGCGCACAATCGCCTTGTTGGCATTGAAAGCATCGGTGGCCAGGAATGGATGCGCCAACGGGGCGAGGAGAGGGGCAAGCCACCTAGGCAATCCTTGCTTATCAAGGAGATACACCCTCACATACCGCGTTACGGGCCACGACAGCTCATTTTTCACTTCTATTGTGATGTTCGTGAAGCCGGCTTTTTCGAGCAGCAGGGTCAGCGATTTCGGCGTATAGTTTTCGAGATGGAATATGGAAGTTCGCCCTCGCTGCCAGATGGAGCCGCTTTTTCGAAGAACGGGGATTTTCAGAAGCCGATGCATCAGGCGATCGGTTTTCGTCACGACGGGAGTGTGCAAATACAGCATGCCGCCGTCTGCCAAAATGCGTGCGCACGTATGAAAGAGATGGGCGGGATCAGGCACATGTTCCGCGACATCCAGAAGGGTTGCCAAATCGAACGCCCCGGAGGGGATCGTGCTGTAGTCGAAGTCCTGGTAAATGGCGTCCGCGATGGACTCGATCTTCGTTAGACAGCTTCCCTCTATTTCGTGCGCGGATACATGCTGGAAGCCGGACTTTTTTAGCAATTCGACAAATTGCCCATTGCCAGTTCCGATATCGATGATCCTTCTTTCGGCGGAAACGAAGTTTTTGAGGCGCTGGACGGCCTCGGCCATCTTATTGAGGTTCTCGGCATGGATTTCCTCGTAATACGCGCGCGTGTTCAGGCAGGAATAGGCGTTTCCCAGTTCTTCGCCGGAGACGATGTTGCCGACGAAGACGGAGCCGCAGGTTTCGCACCTGAAATTGCTCAGTGTCTTCGTTTCGCTGTGTTCGTTTCGGGTGTCGCAGAGGTAAGCGATAGCACGAGAGCCGCACACTCTGCAGACGTCCATGAGGTTGTCGTTCATGAGGTTCCGTCCTGTTTGGCGGGACGCTTATGGTCGTTCGCCTTTTCCTTTCCGTGCGTCGCGATTGGCGAGCGCAGCGCGTATGGACGCAGCGACCTGCTCCGCCTGCATTTTCCGCGCGTCTTGCGTGAAGTGGCATGCATCCGTCCAGTGCTGGTCGCGGTCGCAGGGGTCCATGAGGGCGAACAGATCGTTCGTCTCGGCGCCGAACTCCGCGGCGACCTTCGCTCCGATACGGTTGAGCGCTTTCACCTTTTCGATTTGCTCCGCGTTTCGGGTCGGCGTCGACGAGCACCAGATGAGTGCGGCATCCGGTCTTGTGCGGCGCACGAGACGGAATGCCTGGCGCAAGGCCTTTTCCCACTCTTTCGGCGGCGTGCTCAGGCTGTGTAGTCCGTTGTTGAAGTGGACTACGGCGTAGTCGGATTCCTCGAGGAACAGACGCAGTTCCTTTTGGTACGATCGATCGGTGACGCATTTCGAGGAGGCATAGAACGACACCGTAGCCGCGCCGGCGAGGGCGCTGGCCACGTATGGCTGATAGTGGTTGCAGATGGAATCGCCCACCAGCAGCGCTCGCGGCAGCGCGGCGTTGTCCGTGTCGTATCGGTAGCTGATGGTCCATTCGGTTTTTTCGCGAGGGCGCTCATATTTCCCGGTCATGCATCCCACTCCCATCACGGTCAAGATCCCTGCCAATGTTAGACGCCATGCGTATGACATATTCGCTTCCTCCGATTGTCCTGTATAGTGGCGGAGATTTTTGCGAGAAGCAAGCGACGTGCGTCGTGCGCGCCGGAGAGGAGGCTATGGGGTTGGAGGTAGCACGGGATTTTCCAGACGGCCGATCCCCTCGATTTCGACGGCCACGACGTCGCCTGGCCGCAGGGTCTTGCGCGGCGTTCGTGACCAGCCGACCCCTTCGGGGGTGCCGGTAAGGATAACCGTGCCGGGAAGCAGGGTGGTGTCTTGCGACAAGAACGCGATCAGCGTTGGCACGTCGAAGATCATCTCGCGGGTGGGGCAGTCTTGCAGCACGGTTCCGTTGAGCGAGGTGCGGATGTGGATCGCGCCGGGGTCGGGCAATTCGTCGGGCGTGACGAGCGTGGGGCCAAGCGGGGCGAAGGTGTCGAAACTCTTTGCGCGGCACCATTGGGAGCCGCCGCGCTGGGATTGCCAGACGCGGGCGGACACGTCGTTTGCGATGGTATAGCCCAGGACGTGCGCGAGCGCGTCTTCACGCGAGACGTTGCGGCAGACGCGGCCAATCACGACGGCCAATTCGCCTTCGTAGTCCACTTCGTCTTCGCACACGGCGGGAATGCGGATCGCTTCGAGATGTCCCGTTGCGGCGGCGGGGTTTTTCAGGAACAGCACGGGCTCCGTGGGCACGTCTTCGTTGCGCTCTTTTGCGTGCCCCGCATAGTTGCGCCCGATGCACAGGAGTGCGCGCGGCTCCACCACGGGGCGCCAACGCGCAGGCTCGACGAATGCCCCGGCAGGCCGAAGGGGACCGTCGAGGGGAGAGCCTTCGGCGCGCGCCAAGCGCCCGTCCGGCTGTTGGATGGCCCATGTTCGGATCCCTGACGGGTCTTCGATGTGTGCGATGCGCATGGCGTTTGCGTCTCCTGTCGCTGATGGGCCGAAGCATATACTAAATCCCGCGAAACGGGCAACCGGTCGGCTTGCTTGGGCAATTGTATCAACACTTCGATCCGTCCGATCTCTCTCGTCTCCTTTTCCTCACCGGATTTCCCGTCTCGTTCATTTCTTTGTCTTTGTAGCGCCCGGTCTCTGTGCCGGGCGCGTCTGGGCGCAAGGGGCGATATTCATGCGCCAAGCCAGGTGGAGGAGCGGGACATGCTGGCTGTTCTGATCTGGAACGACATGAATGGCTGCTTGCTCCAAAACGCGCCCGGCACAGAGACCGGGCGCTACAGAAAAATCACTTGTGGCCATTCGATCGGCTCCTTCCTGCGATAGCCCTAGTCGGCTTGCTTGGATGTAATGGGGCGCGGCGGTTCCGGTATAGTACCCGTGTTGGGCCAGGGGCGCGTTTCGATCATGTTCCAAGACTATAAAATCGCGTATTTGCGCAAGCACGTTCGGGTGCGGGAGGCGACGCCGCTTAGTTTCCTCCGGCAGAGCGTGGCCTACGTCCTGTCGGAATCGGCGCGCAGGATTCCACATGCCGCCGTGATCATCCATTTTGATGTGACGCCGTTGGTGGAATATGGCAAGAGCAAGAATGAGGAAGGCTCCGATTCGCTGGACCCCAAAGGGATTTTACGCAGGGCTCTGAACCGGAATTTTTCCGCTTTTTTCATTAAAACGTTTGCCCACGCGTTGCACCATGTGCCTCAAATGAATGGTTTTCTGGACTATTCGCCGCTTCGGAACGGCGGGACGCTTTATCAGGCGGCGGATATCAACCTGAGTTTCACGGTTCATACGAAGTTTGGCGTGATAAAGCCCATTGTGCGGAATCCTCATCAAAAGGACCTCGACACGGTGGCCCAGGAAATGCGCACGCTGGCGCGCAAGGCGCGCAGGACGGATGCGAATGAGCTGTATATGCGCGCGGCCCGAACGTATGTCGGGATCGGGCTTCGCGAATTGGACTTCCGGGCATTGCCCGCGATGTGGATTTGGCTTCGCTCGGCGTTGTTTTCGCGCGCGGCGTCGGATCCTTCCCTGCGCAACGTGCCCGAAGACGAGAAGTTGCAGGTGTCGGACATTTTGGGGGCGACGTGCACCATCGCCAATATCGGCATGATGTTTCCCGGTCACCAGACGGTGACGGTGATTATCCCGCCGGAAGTGGCCATGTTCGGGATCGGCAATCTGCATTTGGCTCCGGCGGTGGTGGACGGCAAGATCGTGCCGCGGTATGTCGTGACGATGTCGGGGACGATCGATCGCCGGGCCTATGACGGCGGCGAGGTGTTCCCCATTCAGGAGCACATCCAGCGGTACATCGATAACCCCGCCCTCATTTACGACTGGAAGCCCGGCGATCCTGTCTAGACGCCTTGCAGCGCGGTCCAAGGTCCTGTTCGGGTTGGGTGTTGCACCCCTTGCGCGAGCAGTTTCAGGAACGTGGTCCGCGGCACTTCCCGCGCCCCCAAACTGGCCAGATGGGCATTGGCGACTTGGCAGTCGATGAACGAGAACCGCCACGAGGTCACGGTTTCGACAAGCGCCGCAAGCGCGACCTTGGATGCATCGGCGGCGTGGTGGAACATGCTTTCGCCAAAGAAGCATGACCCGAGCGAGATGCCGTATAGCCCCCCGACAAGTCGCCCCGCCTCCCAGGTCTCGATGGAGTGGGCATAACCGGCTTGGTGCATGTGACGGTACGCAGCCATCATTTCAGGGGTGATCCAGGTGCTTTCTCGTCCTGGTCCGCGCGCCGTGGCGCAGGCTTCGATGACGCGGTCGAAGGCGGTGTCCATGCGAACCTCATAACGCCGACTTCGAATAACCCGCCGCAGACTTCGCGAAACAATGAATTCTTCCGGGAACAGGAGCATCCGGGGATCGGGGGACCACCAGAGGATGGGGTCGCCTTCCGAATACCACGGGAAAATGCCCAACCGGTATGCCAGCAGCAAGCGTGGCACGCTTAGATCGCCGCCGATGGCCAGAATCCCTTCGGGATCGGCCATGTGGGGCGGCGGGAAGCGCATTTCGCTTGTAAGACGAAAAACAGGCATGCGGCGTTTCCCTCTGGGGTGCTCGCGATGGAGGCCATTGAGACGGCCAACCTGATCGGAGTGGAAGTTTTCTGCTGGTTCCGCCCCGGATCAGGGGAGATAGGCCGTCTTTGCCCGGAAGCGCGTTGGGAAAGGGCCCCGGCGGACCAGCCTCTGCATGATAGCGGTTGCGTCCCGGCGAGGACAAGTCGTGCGAGGGAGTCCCCGGAAGTGAATGATTTGCCCTTGATCGGCAAGGTTTTCCTGTTTTTGTTGGCTTCATCTGGGGATGGCCCAGCGTATCTTCAGCAGATAAAGCTTCTTACGTTGCATGCCGATATTGGGTATGGATGTTGCTCGGTCTGTTCGGGCGCGTGTGCTTGGTCGGCTCGTTTTTCCGGATCGTATGGAGGCGTTTCGTGGGCACGTTATTCAGTGCGTTGGACATAGCCCGTTCGGGATTGCAGGTTGCCCAGGTGCAGCTTGACGTGGCGGGCAATAACATCGCGAACGTCAACAAAGAGGGCTATTCGCGGCAACGCGTGGAATTGGCTTGGCGCACGCCCAACAATACCCCGTTCGGGCAGATGGGGCGCGGCGTGCAGATTCAACGGATTGCGCGGCTGCGCGACGCGTTTTTGGACGCGGCGTACCGGCGGGTCGCCCCGGGGCTCAGCGCGTCCCAATCGCTGGCCCGGAATTATTCGCTTATCGAGGACATTTTTTTGGAGCCTTCCGAGAATGGTTTCGGAAATCAGATCAACACGTTTTTCAATGCGATCAACAGTTTGAGCAACAACGTGCAATCGCTTCCTTTGCGTCAGGCGGTCGTGTCCAATGCCGTGACGCTCGCTGCGAGTTTCAACACGATTTCCGATCGGCTGTATCGACAGCGTTCGAGCATCAACGACGAAGTGCTGGGCATGGTCACCGAAATCAATTCGATGACGCAGCGAATCGGCGAACTCAACGGCATGATCCGAAATACGGAGGTGGGCGGCAGCGAGGCCAGTGATTTGCGCGATGAGCGGGACAGGCTGCTCGATCAGCTATCGGGTTTTTTCAGCATATCGGTTGTCGAGACGGGGAATGGCTCCGTGGATGTTTACGTGGGCGGCGATTCGTTGGTGGACAGCACCGGGGGACGCCGGATCGAGGCGGTGCGCAATCCCGCCCTTGATCCTGTGCGGCAAGACTTGTACGAATTGCAATTCGCCGATACGCACAAGCGCGTGAACGCGGTGGACGGCACGTTGGGCGCGGCCTATGCCATGCGCGACGTCATCATTCCCAGCGTGAGCGACCAAGCGGATCAGATCGCCCGGGCCGTTATTTTTGAGGTCAATAAGATTCAGAGTCAAGGCCGCGGGATGCGGAATCTGACGGGAATGTTGACCGGCGGCAATGCCGTTTCCGGCGGCGCTGTTTCGTTGGGATCGGCCGGGCTTCCGTTTTCCATCGTCAATGGCTCGTTCGACGTGATTGTGTATGACGCTTCCAATACGCCGACGACGACGACCATCGCCGTGGATCCTGCGACGACCACCCTTGATTCGCTTGCGGCCGCGCTCAACGCGATACCGAATTTTTCGGCGTCGGTGTCGGACAACCGGCTGCAGCTTGGGGCGAACGCCGGATATGCGTATCGTTTCGCGAACGACACGTCTGGCGCGTTGGCGGCGATCGGCGTGAATGCGTTGTTTACGGGGTCGGACGCCGCTTCAATCGGCGTTGACGGCGTTATCGCCGCCGATGTGAGCTTGCTCAGCACCGGTTATGACGTTGACGTTTCCAACACCGGCGACAACGCCGCTGCGCTCGCCATGGCGGCGGTGCAGAACGCTTTGGTGTTTCACGGGAACACGGCGAGCATCACCGATTTTTACCAGGGGATGATCGGGCGCATCGGCATTGACGGCAACGCCAACAACGAAAGGTTGGCTGTCGAGGAAGCGTTCGTGCGGAATTTCCAGAATCGGCGCCAGCAGATTTCCGGCGTGTCTCTTGATGAGGAGGTGACGCAGCTCATGTTGTTCCAGCGCGCGTTCGAGGGAGCGGCCCGCGTCATTACCGTCGCCGACCGCATGCTGGATTCGTTGATGGCCATGGCCCGGTAGCGGGTTTCGGCTTGCGTTCGTTTCGCTCGCAGGGCGGAGCAGCGATTGCGGCTAGAGCATTTTCGCTAATTATGCCTGCGCCATGTGCGATCAAGAAACCCTGGCGAAAATGCTCTCACAAGACGGACCGTAGGATAAAAAGTTAAACTGCGTCTAATGGGTTCGCAGTCCCTGGATGCGCAGCTTCAAATCCCGCGGACTGGTGGCGTTTTGCAGGGCGACGTTCGGGGTGATGGCCTCTTTCTGCCACAAGTGGAACAGGGCCATGTCGAAGGTCTGCATGCCATGCTGATCGGCGCCTTCTTCGATCAGGCGCACGATGTCTTTGAAGCTCTTTCCCTGTTCGATGCAGTCGCGCACGGTTCGGTTGCCAATGAGAATTTCCGCCGCGACGCATCGCCCATGCCCTTCTTTGCGCGGAATGAGACGTTGCGAGATCACGGCGCGCAGCACGCTCGCCAACTGTTTCCGGATTTGCAGTTGCTGATGCGGCTCGAAAAAGTCGAGGATGCGATTCAGGGTTTCGACGGCGTCCACGGTGTGCAATGTCGAGAACACCAGGTGCCCCGTCTCGGCGCTGGCGATGGCCGTGCGCACGGTCTCGGTGTCGCGCATTTCGCCGATGAGGATCACGTCGGGGTCTTGTCGCAGCGCTCCGCGCAAGGCGTTCGCGAACGACAGCGTGTCGTGCCCCACTTCGCGCTGCGTGATGAGCGCCTGTTTGTCTTGATGCACGAATTCGAGCGGGTCTTCGACCGTGACGATATGCGCCGGCCGTTTTTCATTGATCTCGTCGATGAGCGCGGCGAGGGTCGTTGATTTGCCGCTGCCGGTGACGCCCGTCACCAAGACAAGCCCGTCTCGGTTTTGGCTGATGGCATGCAGAACGGGCGGAAGACCCAACTCGTCAATCGTTTTGATTTTCATGGGGATGGTGCGCATGACGACGCGGGTGTTGCCGTCATCGCGGCAGGCATTCACGCGGAAGCGCACCGAATCGCCCAGCATGCACGACGTGTCGAGTTCCATCATCTTCTTGAATTTCTCGACGTCGGACGGCGGCGCGATGGCCGCGAGCATGTCCAGCACGTCTTCCTCGCGCAACGGCGGTCCTTCGAGCCGGACCAGTGCGCCGTCAATCCGGTATACGGGGGGGACGCCCACCTTGAGGTGAATGTCGGACGCGTTCCGTTCGGCGGCGCCTGCCATCAGTTCATGAATTGTCATGCGGCCATCTCCTTTTATCTGCCGGGTGAAGACGCGCTTGCGCGGGCGCATTTCCCGGCCGATTATTTCACAAAGCGCAAGCGCGATGCACAAACGTCCTGCATGTCGTGCAAGCGGACCCGCAACTTCATGTTCGCAAACATTAGAAAGGCGCTGCTGTCGCACGGCAAAATTCCGTTCCTGGTTATTGCGTTTGGCCTGTTTTTTTGCGCGACGGCCCGGGAGTTTTCTCAGGGCCATTGCATTGCATTGCAATTCTGAGCCATTAGGACTTTCCGGCTCCATATGCGTCCCGATTTTAGCGTTTGGCGCACGATTTTCGTCTTTGTAGCGCCCGGTCTCTGTGCCGGGCGCGTCTGGGCGCAATGATCCGGGGCGGTGTGGATTCGTCTCATCGCTTGCCGTAAAACCGCCCGGCACGGAGACCGGGCGCTACAAAGACATTAACGATGGCTATTCCCATGCAGAATTTCCCTCGGCCATGTAATGCGATCGCCCCGGGAGTTTTCTTGACAAGGCCGCGGCATAGTGATAGAATGCGGCAACGGTAAGAGTGTGTCCAGTCGGGATTTACTCAGGCACGGAGGTAGGGCCCATGGCCGATGATTCCCAAGGGAAAGACAAGGGTTCCAAGAGGCACGAACCCGGAGAGCCCGAGCAAGGCTTTATCAGCGACAGCGGTTTGGGCAATCTGCCTCCGTTGAGCGACTTTGATTCCTCCGCAGGGGGAAGCGCGCCCGGTTCCATGCCGCCGATGGGGGCGTTTGAATCGGACAGCGGGGTTTCGGGGGGCTTTGGCGGATTGCCGCCGATCAGCGATATTCCAGTCGAGACTCCCGTGCCGACAGGGGGGAATGTTCGTCCTGCGCCGCCGCAATTCGAGGACACCCCCATGTTCGATACGCCGATCACCGATTCCAATCTGCGCACGCCCGAGCATCCGCGCGGGCGCGGCGGTTATCAAAACCAGGCTGCGGACAGCGATTTCACGCCGGAGACGCCGGAGATTGGTCCGGGGCCGGATTCGGACCTTGACACGCCGATGTTTGATAGTGCGTTTGGCGGGGGGACAAGCAATCTGGGGGCGCCGGACACTTCGGCGCCGACGCAGGCCATGGAAACGCCGATGTTTGGCGTGAGGCCCCAGGATAGCGCGGCGGCCCCTGGGTTCAGCGATCAGTTTGGTTTTGATGATGGCGCGTTTGGGACGATGCCCAGCGCGCCCCCCAGTTTCGGGGAAGGCACGCCCATTCCGGATTTTTCGCCGGACACGATGGCCGGCGTTTCCGCTACGCCGCAGCCTGGAACCGAGATTGAGGCCAAGAAGAAGCCCCGCGCCAAGGGAGGCATGGCCACGGGCGCGGCGGTCTTGGTGGGGGTGATCACGTTGATACTCGGTCTGCTGGTAGGCGTGTTGTCGGGCACGTCGATGGCTCCCAAGCTGTCGTTTTTGCCGGACGCCTTGAACCCGGCCGTGAAACAAGCCGACGAATTGCGGAAAAAGGTCAGTAGTCTTGAAGCGGACTTGGCGAAAGTGGTCAAAAACAAGCCTCCCGAAGGCGTCGATCTTTCGCCGGAGGCGATGAGCAAGTTGATCGAGGATCGCGACATCATCAACACGGAAATCGCCGAGCTGACTTCCCAGCGCGATGCGGTCAAGACGGAATGCGCGCAGTTGGGAGAGGAGCAAGCGGCTCTTCGCGGGAAAATCGAGTCGTTGAACGAGGAATTCGCCTCGAATCAGCAGAAGTTCGAGGAACTCGTCAACCAAAGTTCCATCGTGCGCGCTCGGCGGGACGGCCTTGAGTCGGAGGTGGAACGGTTGCAGGGTTTGGTCGGTCGCTTGGCCGAAGCCAACGATCGCAGCCAAGCTACGCGGGACGCCTTGGCGGCCGACGTGGAGCGGCTGGCCGTCACCGTCAGGGAGAGCATTCCCTTGACGCCCAAGAAGTACAATTACGAAGGCCGCGTTGCGGCGGTCGATCAGCTCAAGAGCAAGGTGGCTTCGGCGAAATGGGTGGATCCGCAACTGTTGGCTGAGTACACGTCGCTCTACCTTAGCGAACTGGAGATATCGGGCAAGCGCGAGTATTTCTTTGCCCGCATTCCGGTGACCGATCGTTATGGCAGCACGTGGTTGAAGTGGGCGGAATGCGTGATGAACGGCAATTGGAGCGTTTATTACCGCACGCTTGATGGCAAGAATATCGGCGCGTATGAGCGGGCTCCCGATTCGGGGCCGACGCCGCGCTACGCATTCATCGAGAACCTGCCAACGATCTTGCAAAAGCAGATCGAGGATCAGGTTGTTGTGGCGCGGGTGGCGGGCTATCAGGACACCATCCGCATGTTGGCGCAGAAGGAAGAGGTCCAGACGACCCAGACGCCGTTCCAGCGGGTGTTCGATTCGCTATAGCCGGAAGGGAATGCTTCGATCGCAAAGGGGGCCGCATGCGCGTGGATGCGGCCCCTTTCCATTTTGCGGGCGTGTCGTTGGCGGCTGCGCCGCCGCCGCATCTTGTCTAGATATAATCGAGAAGACTGGGTTGCAGGATGCGGCTTGCCGCATTGAGGGCGGCTTGATAGGCGCTGGTCTGGGTGTTGAGGTTCACCACGACTTCTGCGTAGTCGACGTCGATGGCGTTGGACAGAAGTTTTTGGTAGCCGAGGTTGAATTCTTCGATTTCGGTTTGGGCGGCGGCAAGTTGGTTTTGCACGGAACCGACTCGGGCGACGGCGCGCAGAAGGTGGTCGCGGCATGTATCGAGCGCGGCGAGACGGGTGTTTTGCAGGTTTGTGATATTGCCCGCTCGCAGATCGTCGCGAATGCCGATCAGGGTTTGGAACGTGTCTTCGCCGTTGCGAAACACGGCCTGTCCGTTTTCGTTGATAACAACCGTTTGTTGGTCGCCGGTGGCGATTCGGATCTTTTCTTCGTTGCCTTGGTAAGCGACGGATGCGATTTCGCCGTTGGCGTGGCGCGTCGCCGTGAAGGCCGCTTGGGAACTGCGCGTGCCGGCAAAGATGTAGCGGCCGTCGGTGATGTGGTTGGCCGTTGAAAAGACGGTTTCCAGCAGTTGGTTGATTTCGTTGGCGATGGCGTCGAGCTGGCTCTGGGCGTTGGTGCTGTTGGCTCCTTGCAAGGTCAATTCCCGGACGCGTCCGAGGGCGGCGTTGGCGGTCATGATGGCCGTATCGGTTTCGTCCAGTAGCGGCTCCATGTTCGTGATGCTCGCGCTGTATTGTTTGTTTTTGGCGAGAATGGTGCGCACGTTCACGGCGCGTTGCGTCCCGATGGGATCGTCCGATGGCGTTGTGATGCGTCGTTGGGTCGACAGTTGGTCCTGCAGTTTCATCAGTCGGCGGACCTGATCGCTCAAGGCGTTCAATGTGCGCTCGGTCATCATCCGCGATGTGACGCGTTGGATGCCCATGCCGGTGTTATCCTTTCGTGTCAATCAGCGCGGGGATGGCTTCCCCGCGCGCCGCGGCGGCTCCGGTGGCCGCATAGCCTCGTGCGGGCGTCTCGGCGGCGGCGATCAGTTCGAGGCATGCATCCACGGTTCGCTGGGCCTGACGGATCAGGCGCGCGTTGATGCGCACTTCGCGGCGTGAATCTTCCAGGGCTGTCCGGATGCGTCGTTGGACGTGTTCTAGGCGATCGCGCCAGCGGGGAGGAGCCAGCGTGACCAGGGCGGACATGGTTTGTTGGTCGCCGGACAGTTCGTAGTAATCGAATAGACGGTCCAGGGCGCATTGCCGGAGCGTTTCCCCGGCAGTGGTTTCCCGCGCCGCGAGTTCGATGGCGCGCGTGCGGTCTTCGACGGCGACGGCGTCGCGCGCCCGCACGGCTTGGCCTTGAGCGCGCAGCAGCGACAGGATTGTTTCCTGGCGCTCGGCTTCGTCGGTCAATAGATCGCATAGCTGGCTAAAGGCGTCTTCCACGTAGAACCTCTTGTTGTTTCGCGGCATCGCCCGCCTGTATGGGGTCGCGTCGCGCGTCATCGGGCGGGCGGCGCGAGGGTCTCCGTACTTATCGGCACAAGGGGGCCTGGGCTTGAGAGGGCGGCGGCTCGGGACAAGGGCAGATATGCCGATCGCTCTCGATCCCCGTTTGGTTTTGGCGCGTTTTCGGCCATGTGGAGTTGCGCGTCGATTGTCTTGGCGATTCCGAATTGGCCCGTGTCGGCGATGGCTTCGCTGAGGGCGTCGTCAAAAAACTCGCGTTGCATCCGCGCGGCGAAATCGCCTCCGAACAATCCGCCCTCGGGAACGGTTTTCCGCATTTCGTCGAGCAGGAGTTTCGCGAACAGCCGTTCGATCCCCTTGAGTGCGGTTTTGCGTTGTGCGGCTTCGAAGACGTCCTGGTTTTTTTCGGTTGCCGTGGATAGGGGGGATATGGGCGTCATCACATGATCTCCAGATCGGCTTCGAGCGATCCGGCCTGACGCAGGGCCTGGAAGATGGCGATCAGGTCGCGCGGGGTGACTTTGAGTTTGTTGAGGGCGTTCGCCACTTCCGCTGCGGACGTTCCCTCCACGGGCAGCAGCGAGGCCGATTGTTCGGTGACGTCGACCGATGTTCCTTTGGCTTTTTCGGTGGTTCCGTAGGAAAGCGGGGCGGGCTGGGAAATTTCCGTCACCGTCGAGATGCGAATGCTCAAGGAGCCGTGCGCGATCTGACACGGCTTGACCATCACGTTTTCGCCGACCACGATCGTGCCGGTGCGTTCGTTGATCACGACGCGCGACGGCGTGCCTGTTTTCACGTCGAGGTCTTGCAGGCGGGCGATGAAGCTGACAAGGTTCGCCTTGGCGTCGTTGGGGATGTCGATTTGAACGACGCCTGCGCCCAACGCCGTGGCGGCGGTCGCGCCAAAGGTCTGGTTCAGCGCTTCCTGGATGTTGTTTGCGGTGGTGAAATCGGGTTGTTTGAGCAGGAGCGATATCCGCTGGCCGTCGGTGATCGTCGAAGGGATTTCCCGTTCAATATAGGCTCCCATCGGGACACGGCCCGCGGTTACGTGATTTTTTCGCACGGACGCGGCTCCTCCGCCGCCGCTGGCGTTGAATCCGCCGATGCTGATTGGCCCTTGCGCGACGGCGTACGTTTCGTTGTCGATGCCGCACATCAGGGTTTCGAGGAGGGTTCCGCCTTCCAGGCTTTTGCAGTCGTAGATCGAGCTGACTTGCACGTCGATGCGCGTTCCTTCTTTGGCGAATGCGGGAAAGGTGGCTGTGACGATGACGACGGCGACGTTGTCGGATTTCAGTTCCTTGGTGCTGGCGATGTCGATGTTGAGGCGGTCCAACATGCGTTGTTGCGCGTTGATGGCCGCGGGGGTCTTGTCGCCGGTGCCGGCGAGACCGATGACCAGGCCGATGCCGGTGAGGGCATTGCCGCGGGCTCCCTGGATGTCGCACAGGTCTTTGAGGCGCATGGCCTGTGCCGTCTGCGCGCCCAGGATTGCCAGGGCCGCCACGGCCATCCATGTCCGCCATCGCATAGAAATCATGAATACCCCCTTGGCGTATTGCCCGCGCCGTTTAGAAAGGCGAGAACCAATCGAGAATTCGCGTGATGATGCCGCGGCGCTGGTTGTTCCACAGCGACCCCTGTCCCTTGAGTTCGATTTCGGCGTTGGCGATTTGGCTTGACAATATGGTGTTGCCTGGGCGCACGTCGCGCGCGCGAATGGTTCCGCGCACGAGCAGTTTCGAATCTTCGCGGTTCACGGTCACGCGTTTGGCTCCGGCGATGCGCAGGTTGCCGCTGTCCATCACTTCCTCGACCAGGCAGCTTACGGTGGTGATTAGTTTGTTGGCGCGGGTTTCGGATCCGGTGGCTTTGTGTTCGTTGCCGGTTTTGATGTCCCAATTCGGCAGCTGTTTCGACGAGATGATGTTGAGTCCGCCCACGCCTTCCGAGATGAGGAAGGGATTGGCGGCCACTGGGGCCTGGGTTCCCACCTTGCCGTCTTTTTTCGTGTGGGTGTCTGCTTCGGTGGAGGCGTCGATATTTTCGACTACCTGCACCGTGATGATGTCGCCGATCTTGAAATCGGGTTTTTTGTTGGAGATGAGCGTGCCTTGGTCGGAGGCTCTTTTGTTGAAGAGCGAATCCGCGCAGGCGACTCCCGTCGTGAACCATGCGGCGAGCGCCCAACACCCTATGATCGTGCGCATAGTCGTTTCTCCTTATGGGACCGCCACGACGCCGTCGGCTCGTGCAATTCCCGTGAATTCTTCTTTGGATTCCATGTTTTGGCATGAGACGACATCGCCTTCGCGGCCGTCGGTCATGGCGCGCGCCCGGGCCCGCACGACCAGGCCGCCCGATTGGGCCTCGACGATCACCGTCTGGTTGCGTTTGATGACCTGCTTGGGCAGCAAATGCCGTGTGCTGATGACTTGACCGGGCAGCAGCGTGGATTTGGCCGCGAATCCGACGACTTCGTCCAGGCTTTGCGCGGAATCGACGGCGTTGGGGGCAAGCGGACGTTTCTCGAGCGCGACGTCTGACGCCGCGATGACCTTGCCGCGGGGGATGTCCGTCGTCGTCACGATAACGGGGGCATATGCCGCGATGTTCACCTGACAGGAGATCGTGCGGCAGAGCGTTCCGTCCACCTTGATATCGCCCCGAAACACGCCCGGCCCCAGGAACCGGTATTGCGCAGCAGGCATCCAGTTTATGCTCAGTTCGCCGTCGGGCGCCGCGATGTCCTGCGACGGCGGAATGATGTCGATGAGGGTGTCGTCCGGCTCCCAGGGAACCTTTGTTTGGATGAAACGCCGCAGGTCTTCGGCGATCATTTCTTTGGTGAGTTCGACCCGCAGGGTTTTGGCGACCACGCTGGTCGGGCCGATGATGTGAACGTCGTTGTCGCTGAATCCGGCGTTTTTGATGCGTGCGGCGAGCAGTGCAGCGTCGAGGCGCTTGATTCCGCCGGGAACAGCGGCCGTTCCCACGGTGATCGAGGCGAGGGCTTCGGCGTTTTCGCCGGTGACTTCGGCCACGTCGCCCAGCAGCACCGTCGGGCCTTTGACGTACGCTTCCGGTTTCAGGGTCACGGCGTCCGCCGCATATCCTCGGGCGGCCGCCAAGGCGACCAGCAGGGCAACGCCCATGCCGCCTGCATGCCGCGCGATGCTTCTCGTGTTCCGGCGCATCATGAATTACGTCTCCTGGGGCCTATCACCGTCGCACGTTGTTTGCGGTTTGCAGCATCTCGTCGGAGGTTTGAATGACCTTCGAACTGGCCTCGTACGCGCGTTGCGCGATGATGAGATTCAGGATTTCCTCCACGACTTGGACGTTCGAGTTTTCGAGAAAGCCGTTTTCGAGCGTGCCTAGGCCATCGAGGCCCGGTTGTCCGGCGATCGGCGCGCCCGAGGCCTGGGTTTCCAGCAGGATGTTGCGTCCCAGCCGCGCGTCGAGGCCTGCGGGGTTCACGAATCGCACCAATTGGATGGTTCCCAGGTTTTGCGGGGCGGCGTTGCCTTGGACCATCGCGGATACGGTGCCGTCCGATCCGATGTTCACGCTGAGGGCGTTGTTCGGCACGGTGATGCCCGGCTGCAGCGGATAGCCATCCGTCGAAACGATCTGCCCGTTCGCATCGAGCTTGAAATTGCCGTCGCGCGTGTAGCCGATGGTTCCGTCGGGCAGGGTCACCTGAAAGAAGCCGTCGCCTTCGATCACGAGGTCGAGGGGATTGCCGGTTTGAATGTAATTGCCGGGCGAAAACAGCTTGGCGATCGAAGCGGGGCGCACGCCGTGTCCCACCTGGATTCCTTCCGGAATGGTTTGGCCGGCGGCCGTTTCGGAGCCTGCGGGTTTGATCGTCTCGTAGATGAGGTCTTGAAAGTTCACTCTGCTTTTTTTGAAGCCGGTGGTGTTCACGTTCGCCATGTTGTGGGCGATCGTGTCGATGTTCAATTGCTGCGCGATCATTCCCGTCGCCGCCGTAAACAATGCGCGTATCATACGTTTCCGCTCCCCATGTGCGCCGATAATTAGATCGGCATGCCCACCCGTTCGATCAAGTTGCCCAAGGTTTCGTCAAACGCGCTGATGACCCGCTGGTTCGCCGAATAGGCGCGCAATCCCAGCGTCATGCCAATCATCTCGTGCGGAAGTTGAACGTTGGACATTTCCAGCGATCCTGCCGCCACCCGGGTTTGGTCCGCCGGGGCCGATCGGTCCATCGCCGCTTGCGAGGCGGCGAACAGCGTATTGCCTTCGCGCGTCAGCATGCGCGGGTCTTCGAATTCGACAAGGCGGAGCGTTCCAACCGGCGCGCCGTCTACAATCACCCGGCCGGTTCCGTCAAACTGCACGGCGCCTCCGCGCACGTCGATGGGGCCGCCGGTTCCTTGCACCTTGTGTCCCGCATCGTTTGCCAGTTGCCCGTCGCTGTCGATCATGAATTTTCCGGCACGGGTGAAGCGTTCGCCCTGGGGCGTGTCCACGACAAGATATCCGGGGCCTGACAAGGCGATATCGAGGTTGTTGCCTGTGGTCGTGACGGTTCCTTCTGCCGGATCGGTATAGGTTTCGACCAGTTTGACTCCGCCGCCCGGCGATCGTTCCGCGTTCAGGCGCGCGACGCTCATGGAGTCGCGGAAGACGCTGTAAAAACCTTGCTGCACCGGTTCCTGGCGTTTGAATCCCGCGGTGAAGACGTTTGCGATGTTGTTGGCGATAACGGCCTGCCGCGCTTCTTCGGAGACCAAGCCGTTCGCCGCCGCGTAGAGTCCTTGCAGCATCTTTCGCCCCTCTGTCTCCTTTGGGTCCCCTGTCGCACAGTCGGTTCTGGCCGCTGTTACGGCGGCATGTATGCAATCGCCCGCAGGCGTAGCGTTCGGCGGCTCCGGTCACTCCAAGACCAGCGACGGCGCTTACATGCGGGCTGTTCACCCCGTATGCTGAGTTCCGGGCCGCCTCTCACGAGAATGGGCGGTCTTTGTTGTCGCCAACGCCGAAGCACGGGACGGGACGCATGGGCGTTCTGAAAAGTCGCAAGGACTTCGGAACGGCAATGCCGTCTGGTTAGACCACCGTCAGGGGAAAGCAAGGCATATGCCAAGGAGTCGATTCGGCGCAAGGCGTTTCTGCGAAAAGAGTTGCGATGGAGAACGGGTTGGGGTTCGCGTTTCCGGAAAGCAAATCCTGCCGCGCCAGGGAAGTTTCTGCATGGCGCCAGAAGCCAGGAACGTCCGCGTATTTGTGTGCGATCTTGCTGCAGCGGCGGCATTGCAGCGCCGCCATCCTTTCGGTACAATCCCGCCATATCATCTGGGCAGGGTCTGACACGAGGGAGTCCACGCCATGATGCGCGGCATAGCGGCAGTGTTGGCAGGGCTATTGAGCGGTGCGCTGTCGGGCGTGGGGGCGTATACGTTTCTTTACGCTCGGGGCGCGTCGTATCTCACCGACAATCCGGCCGCGTGCGCGAACTGTCACGTCATGAACGATAATTACAACGCGTGGGAGCGTTCGAGCCACCGCGCCGTTGCCGTGTGCAATGATTGTCACACGCCGCATGACTTCATCGGCAAGTATGCGACGAAGGCCCTCAACGGCTACCACCATTCGATGGCCTTCACCTTGGGCGGTTTTCACGAGCCTATCGCGATCACGCCGCGCAACCGCGCCATTGCCGAGGCTGCCTGCCGCCGATGCCATGGGGATATCGTCCAAGCCATTGATCGTGTCCACGCTGGCCAGAACATGACGTCCTGCATTCGCTGTCACCCCTCGGTGGGGCATCTCGAATAGCATGGCAGGGCGCGCCCAACACGCGAGGGAAAGGAAGACGCATGATCGCCCGTAATCAGTCGCCGGAAACGCAGAGGAAGTCGCTTCGGGGATTTGTCGCCTTACTGGTCGCCGCGGCCTTGTTTTCGGCGGTGGCGACGTTTGGGGTTGCGGCGCTGTTGGTGAACATTTTTGAGCACAAGCAGGAGGCGCGCAATCCTTTTTTTCGGGTGGTGGATTTGACCGACGACACCGAGGATCCCGCCGTGTGGGGCAAGAATTTTCCGCTGCAATACGACGCGTATCTGCGCACGGCCGATATGACCCGCACTCGCTACGGCGGCAGCGAGGCCATGCCGCGCACGCCGACCGAGGCCGACCCGCGATCGGTGGTGGCACAATCGAAACTCGAAGAGGACCCTCGTCTGAAAACCCTCTGGGCGGGGTATGCCTTCGCCAAGGATTTTCGCGAGGAACGCGGCCATGCGTACATGCTTGAAGATCAGACCTACACCGAACGCCAACAGGCCGCCAAGCAGCCTGGCACGTGCATGCACTGCCACGCGTCGGTGTATGTTCCCTACAAGAAACTCGGCGACGGCGACATCGTCAAGGGGTTCGAGAAGATGAACCAGATGCCGTATGCGGAAGCCCGAGAACTGGTGACGCATCCCGTGACCTGCATCGATTGTCACGATGCGCAGACCATGCAGCTGCGCATTACGCGCCCCGGTTTTTTGGAGGGCATCCGCGCCGCCAAGGCCGCCCAGGGCGTTTCCGATTACGATCCCAACGTGATGGCCACGCGCCAGGAGATGCGTTCTTTTGTCTGTGGCCAGTGCCACGTCGAGTATTATTTCCAGGGGCCTGAGAAGCGCTTGGTCTATCCTTGGACAAAAGGGCTCAAGGGAGATGATATTCTCGCCTACTATGAGGAAAACGGTCACAAGGATTGGATCCACGCCGACACCGGCGCGTCGGCGTTGAAAGCGCAACATCCTGAATTCGAGATGTGGAGTCAGGGCGTGCACGCGCGCTCGGGCGTCGCTTGCGCCGACTGCCACATGCCGTACAAGCGCGTGGGCGCGCTCAAAATCAGCGATCACCACATCCAGAGCCCGGTGCTGCACATCAACAACGCGTGTCAGACCTGCCACAAATTCCCGGAGGAAGAGTTGAAGAGCCGCGTGGAAACAATCCAGGGGCGCACGATGGAGATGCGCGATCGCGTCATGGATGCGGTCGTCGCCTTGATCGGCGAAATCAAGGCCGCACGCGCCGCCGGCGCTACGGAAACGCAGTTGGCTGACGCGTGCGCCCTGCAGCGTAAGGCGCAATTTCTTCTTGATTTCGTCGAGGCGGAGAATTCATCCGGGTTCCACGCGCCGCAAGAGGCCGCGCGCATTCTTTTGCTCGCGCTCGACTATGCGCGTCAAGGTCAGCTTGTCTTGCGCTGATGCCAACCCTGGCGGGAACGTTCGTTTAGGGAGGCGCGCCGCCTGTTGGGTCAAAGCGCATCCGTATCGTTCGCGGCGATTGATAGGGAGCCGGGAGAAGCCTCTTTCGCAGGGGAATGTTGTCCGTAGAAACGTCCGTCGTTGTGCGACAATGCGCTAGCCTGATGCAGGCAGGGGGGGGGGGAGAGACGTGAAAAAGGCGCTGATCACCGGCATCACGGGGCAGGATGGATCGTACTTGGCGGAACTGCTGCTCGAGAAGGGCTATGAAGTGTACGGGCTCATCCGCCGGTCAAGTTCGTTCAATACGGGGCGGATCGATCACATCTACGAGGATCCGCACGTCGAAAAACGTCGCTTGAACCTTATGTACGGCGATCTCAGCGATTCGGCGGCGCTGGGTCAAATTATCAACCGCGTGCAACCGGACGAGGTGTATAACCTTGGGGCGCAAAGCCATGTTCGCGTCAGTTTCGACATTCCGGAATACACGGCGGACATTGTGGCGGTGGGCGCGATTCGCATGTTGGAGGCCATTCGCCATAGCGGCGCGCCGGTGCGCTATTATCAGGCGTCCAGCAGTGAAATGTATGGGTTGGTGCGGGAAGTTCCGCAAACCGAGACGACGTCGTTTCATCCGCGCAGTCCCTACGGCGTGGCCAAGGTCTTTGCCTATTGGGCGGCCGTGAACTATCGCGAAGCCTATGGCATGTACGCCTGCAACGGCATTTTGTTCAATCACGAATCGCCGCGCCGGGGCGAAACCTTTGTGACGCGCAAGATCACGACCGCCGCCGCGCGCATCAAGCTGGGGTTGCAGCGGAAGGTCTATCTGGGCAATCTCGATGCGCGGCGCGATTGGGGATACGCCAAGGAATATGTCGAAGGCATGTGGCGCATGTTGCAGCAGGATGGCCCAGAGGATTATGTGCTCGCTACGGGCGAGAGCCACACGGTCCGCGAGTTTTTGGACGAGGCCTTCTCGTACCTCGACCTGGATTACCGTGAATATGTCGAGAAGGATCCCCGTTATTGTCGTCCTAGCGAGGTGGACTTGCTCGTGGGCGACGCAAGCAAGGCCAAGCGGCAGTTGGGGTGGGAGCCTCGAACGACGTTTCGGCAACTGGTGCGGCTCATGGTGGACGCCGATGTGAAGCGGGCCGAGCAGGAAAAGGCGTCCGGCAAGGTTCTATAGTCCAAACACGTGCAGCATGAGCGCCGCCAGGGAATCGATGTCCGATCGGTCGTTCAGGCGCATGCCCAAGCTCTCGACGATCGGCCCCACGGATCGCCGCATGAAGGCCAACTCCGTGGAGGTCGTGTCGTAGCCTTCAAAAGGCCCCTCCAGGGGCTGCGTATCGAGAAAATGCAACAAGGACAGCAGATACGTCGCGATTGCCTCCATCTTGGCGTAGTTAAGGAGGTCCGGCGTATCGGTCGGTTCGTGGTAATGCTCCCAATGGGCGCACGTCAAAAAAAGGTAGGGTTTTTTTTCGCGGCGATGGACGGCGTAATCGCTCAAATCGCCGATATACCGCGTCAACGTGGGCAGCGGTTCCAACCCTGGAGGCGGCGCACACTGCACGATCGCCTGTTCCAGTCCCGGGTCGCTCTCCATGCCGGCGATAAAGAGCGCCTCCTCCAATCCTGCGACGGGGACGTCGTGCCCGACAAGGTCCATCGCGATCGCGCAATGGAAGTCTGTCAGCCGCTGGCGCTCGTAAAAATAGATGGAGCCCATGGAAGGGGTCAGAAAATGCGGCGGCTCCTCGGCGTCGGCGAAGCAAAAGACGACATGCCTGCGCCCGGGCGCCGCGATCATTCGCTCGGCCACGCACAAGGCAATGGCCACGGCGGCGGCGTTGTCGTCGGCGCCCGGCTGCTCGCCGCACGTGTCGTAATGCGCATAGACGAGCAACGGCGGAAGCTCCGGGGCTTCGCCCGGGCGGCACGCCGCGATGTTGACGAAATCGCCGCCCTCCATCGAATATGGCAATTCGAAGGAGGCGTTGCGATACGGCGAAAGGCCTAGCGCCCGCAGCCGTTCGACGATGTATGCCCGCGCCGCGTCGTGCCCCGCCGAAGCGACGACCCGCCCCCCCGGCAAGGCCAAGGCCTCGACGTCGC
>ERZ795030.820-NODE-820-length-45981-cov-8.142468_pt1 | contig 45981 bp, 36 predicted proteins | sample MGYA00375122_ERZ795030 | MGnify/ENA primary metagenome ERZ795030 (study PRJEB30165, sample SAMN05720146) | activated sludge metagenome | isolation source: anaerobic digester from wastewater treatment plant | place: Japan | collected 2015-04-20 ... | reverse complement strand
GACTCCCTTGCGGGTCTTCCAACCCGCTCGGTCATCCTCGAATTACCTTCGTCTTACCTTTTCCCTTGTCATTCTTTCTTGCACTATATAGTTTTCAAGGTGCGGGTGCACGCCCCGAAAGCGTGCTTGATTATTCTATCAAAAGGATTTGGAGAATGCAAGCCCTATTTAATCTTTTTTTAAAGTTTTTTTAATCATGGCGTGACATACAATATATGGGGGTACAACGCTCGTTGTACCCCCAAGTTTCGTTTTTCGTCGAAATCAGTCGACCTGCTTGAATATGAAGAACAGCCGCGCGTATTTGTTGGAATCGGCGTGCTCGTTGCCGCAGGTGAACACCGTGAGGTAATGATCCTCGAGCGTCACGGTCGTGTCGAACGGGATCTCGCTGCGCTCGATCTGCTTGTTGAGCCATGCATGGATCTTCTCGTCGGTTTTCTTCGCGTAATCGCCGCTGTAAGGCCACCAGATGTTGTCGAGCCAGATTTCGTACGCTTCGTCGCCCGGCTTGGTCTCGTACATGGAGAACATCTCCCAGCGCGTTTCCTCGCCGAAGACCGTCAGCGTCCACACGCGGTTGGAGTAGATCTTGAGATCGGGCAGATCCTTGAGCTCCTTGCCGCAATATTTGGTCTGCGCGCAGGTGGCGTTGCCGAGGTTGAACTCCTGAATGTGGTGGAGCTGGTGGAACATGCTGCCCGAGGGGCGCGAGTTGTGGCCGGTGACGACCGTGTTCTTGAGCTCCGGATGGCCGTAGTAATAGGCGTAGATGGAGCCGGACTCGCTTTCCTTCTTTTCGGGGGTATGGTCGTTGTAATACCATTTGCCCGTCGTGGCGTCGAACATGATCGGGTAGTTGATGTTGGTTTTGGGGATGGCGATATAGCCGACCGTGTCCTTGTTGGCGGCGATGGCGTCCGCGAGGAGCTGGTCGTAAACGCCCGTCCTCATTTTGGAGAACTGGCCGATGCGCGCTGTGCCGGCGATATGCGCGTCCACGAGCGCGAGGCTCGCCTCGCCGCAGAAGGGCTGGCCCGTTGCGTTGGTTTCAAGCTGCGCGGCGCGCAATACATACCCCGTGGGGCGCGTGTTGTTCGTGCTGACCTTTGCGATGAACTCCCTGTCCGCGGCGTCGACGGTTCCGTTTTCGTCCACGTCGCCGAGCAGCACGACGGTGCCGTAATCCGCGCCGTCGCATTTGACCTTCATGCCGGTGGCGACGAGGTCCGTGTCGGCGACCGCGGTTTCAGCCTCGGAAACGACTTTTGCGAACTGCGCGTCCGCGGCGCCCGCGCTCGCGGCGATGAGCGCTTTCGCGTCGGCGACCGTCATGCCGAGCTTGAGCCCGCGCACGGCGCTGAGCGTATCGGAGAGCTTCTCGAGATACGGGCGCAGGTTGAACCTGCCCACGTCGCACTGCAGGTCGTCGTTGACGCCGTAAGCCGCGGCCGAGCCGTCCTTCCTCATGACAACGACGTGTTTCGCGCCCACGGATATGGCCACGGCGTCCGTGACGGTCGAAAGGTCGACCTCGCCGTAGTTATAGTCGGGGTCGTAGGTGATGTCGGCGCCCAACGAAGTGACGACCGTGCCGTCCGCGCGCACGCCGGCGACGCCGCAGTCGTCCGCGCCGATGTCGACGAGGTCTGCAAACCCGCTGTCCGCCGCGACGTCGAGCGTCGTGACGAGCCCGCCCGCGGATGTGATGCCCGCGACGGCGGCTGCGCCGCCCGCGGCGATCTTTTTGATCTCTTTCCACGAAGTCACGGCGGCGGGCGCGCCGGAAGTGGCCACGACCGTGCCGTCGGCCGTAAGGCCCACGGTGAACGCGTCGCCGCAGGCGATGGCGACGATGTCGCTCCAGCCGGAAACGTCGCACTGGCCGGCGGAGTTGTCCCCCGCGGCCACGACCGTGCCGTCGTTTAAGAGCGCCGCGACGAAATCGCCGCCCGCGTCGGCCGTAAAGACATTCGTCCAGGCGGAGGCGGCGGCGAGCGCGGCCTCGTCCGTCAGCTTCCCGGCAAAGACGAGCGTATCGTCCGCCTTGACGCCGACGGAAACGGATTTGCCCGCCGCGACGTAGACGACGTCCGTCCAGTCGCTTACCCGGCGCTGGCCGTAATAATCGTGCCCCGCGCTGAGCGCGGTGCCGTCGGAGCGAAGGCCGAGCGAGTGGATGTATCCCGCGGCGACCATGCCCATGGTCTGCGAATATTCCCGCTTGAGCCCGAGGCCCGCGGGGTCCTCCCCGACGGGCGACGGGGAGGGCGTGGTCGGGTCGACGTCGATGGGAGAAGTGTTCTCCGCGTCCCCGCCGCACGCAGCGAAAGCGAGGGCCATCGAGAGCACCAGCAGGGCCGCAATGATTCTTTTCATGCTTTTGTTATCCTCCAACGCAAACGAATTCTCAAATTGCGCAATACAACGCAATTATCATATCATACCTGCAACGCCCCGGCAAATCGGCCCGGCCGTATTTACAAGTATTTTACAACTAGAACGCTTTGCGCGCTTTTCAGGTTGCACAAAGTGAAATAAGCGACCATTATTTTAATATTAAGAAAGGGTTTCCCTTTTCACGCGCGGCGGCGAATCGCGGGCGAACGGCATCCGCCCGCGCGGCAATGGAAAAGCGGCTCCCGCCGTGAAGCGGGAACCGCCGGAACCAAGCCTGATCGTCAATTACTCACAGAATCTTACCACCGGTTTTCTCGCGGCCTGCACCTCGTCGGGCCTGCCCACGGGCGTGGTCGCCGGGGAGGCGTGCAGCCGGCCGGGCTCCTCGAGGGCGACGCGCGCGATCTCGCGCATGGCGGCGATGAAGCCGTCGAGCGTCTCGCGGCTCTCGCTCTCGGTCGGCTCGATCATGATGGCCTCGTGCACGATGAGCGGGAAGTAAATCGTCGGCGGATGGTAGCCGTAGTCGATGAGGGTTTTGGCGATATCCGTCGTGTGTACGCCGTTGTCGAGCATCCTCTTCGTGGGCGCGAGCACGCACTCGTGCATGCAGATCCTCTCGTGCGGCACGTCGTAAACGTCCCTGAGCGCGTTCATGACGTAGTTCGCGTTGAGCACGGCGTTCTGGCTGGCCTCGCGCAGCCCCTCGGCGCCGAGGCTCAATATATACGCGTAGGCGCGCGCCATCACGGCGAAGTTGCCGTAGAAACCCTTGACCTTGCCTATGGAGAGCGGGCGGTCGTAATCGAGCGAGGCCGTGCCGGCCCCGCCCATCATGACGACGGGATAGGGCAGATACGGGATCAGCTCCGCCGTGACGCCCACCGGGCCGCTGCCCGGGCCGCCGCCGCCGTGCGGCGTGGAGAAGGTTTTGTGCAGGTTGATGTGCATGACGTCGAAGCCCATGTCCGCCGGGCGCGCGACGCCCATGACGGCGTTGAGGTTCGCCCCGTCGTAATAGAGCAGGCCGCCCGCCTCGTGGACGATGTGCGCGACCTCGACGATGTTCTTTTCAAACAGGCCCAGCGTAGAGGGGTTCGTGAGCATGAGGCCCGCCGTGTCCGGCCCGCAGGCCGCGCGAAGCGCCTCGAGGTCGATGCCGCCGTCCGGCGCGGAGACGAGCTCCCTGGTTTCAAACCCCGCCATGACGGCCGAGGCCGGGTTGGTGCCGTGCGCCGAGTCGGGCACGAGCATGACGTTGCGGTTGAAGTCCTGGCGCATGTCGTGGTACGCGCGGATCAGCATGAGGCCGGTCAGTTCCCCGTGCGCGCCCGCGGCGGGCTGCAGAGTGAACTTATCGAAGCCCGTGATCGCGCAAAGCTGCCTTTCAAGCTCCGCCATCAGCCGTATGGCGCCCATGGCGCAGTCGTCGTCCGCAAGCGGATGCAGGCCGTCGAAGAGGGCCGAAACCTCCTCGTTGAGCTTGGGATTGTATTTCATCGTGCAGCTTCCCAGAGGATAGAAGCCGTTGTCCACGCCGAAGTTGCGGCGCGAGAGGTTCGTGTAGTGCCGGACGACGTCCACCTCCGCGACCTCGGGCAGCGGTAAAGTGACCCTGGCGACGAGTCCCTCCGGGATCAGGCCTTCGAGCGCGGGCACGTCGAGCGGGGGCAAATCGCATCCCGTCCTGCCGGGGCGGGAGCGTTCGAAGATCAGCGGATAGCTTGAGCGGCTCATGCGAACACCTCCTCGAGAACGGAGAGCGCCGCGTCGATGTCCTCGCGCGCGTTGAGCTCCGTGGCGCACCAGAGCATGCCGGAATCGCCGGGAACAATGCGGTTGAGCGGAAGGCCGCCCATAATGAAGCGCTCCTTGAGCGCCCCGCTCACGAACTCGGAATCCCTGTCGCAGTCGACAGCGAACTCGTTGAAAAAGGGCGTTGCCGGATATCTCAGGCGGATGCCCCTGACGCGGCTCATGCCCTCGGCGAGGTAATGCGCCTTTTGCATGGATTGATTCGCCGCCTCCGCGAGGCCCTTTGGCCCCATGAGCGAGAGGTAGATGCTCGCCGTCACGGCGCAGAGCATCTGGTTCGAGCAGATGTTGGAGCTCGCCTTTTCGCGGCGGATGTGCTGCTCGCGCGCCTGCAGCGTCAGCACGAACGCGCGGTTGCCGTCCTTATCCGTCGTTTCGCCCGCGATGCGGCCGGGGAGGTTGCGCATGAGCTTCTGGGTCGAAGCCATGAAGCCCACATAAGGCCCTCCGTAGGCGAGCGGCAGCCCGAGGGACTGCCCGTCCCCCACGGCGATGTCCGCGCCCAGCTCGCCCGGGCGCGCGAGCACGCCCAGAGCGTGCGGGTAAACATAGTTCACAAACAGCCCGCCGAAGGCGTGCGTCGCGTCCGCGAGCGTCCTGGTGTCCTCGAGGCAGCCGAAGAAGTTCGGCTGCGCGGCGACGAGGCCCGCGGCGTCCCCCGCGTTCTGTTCGATGAAGGGGATGTCGGCGACGCCGTTTTCGTTGAGCGGGACCTCGACGAGCTCGGTTTTCGAGAAGCGCGCGTAGGTTTTGAGCACGGCCCTGACGTCGGGATGGAGGCCCGCGCTTACGAGCACCTTGTTCTTGCGCTTGGCGGCCGTGAGCATGTTCACGGCCTCGGCGGCGGCGGTCGCGCCGTCGTAGACCGAGGCGTTGGCCGCGTCGAGCCCCGTGAGCTGGCAGATCAGCGTCTGAAACTCGAAGATCGCCTGCAGCATGCCCTGGCTCATCTCGGCCTGATAGGGCGTGTAGGCCGTGTAGAACTCGCTTCGCATCGCCAATTGCGGCACCGCGGCGGGGATGTAATGCCCGTACGCGCCCGCGCCGCGAAAGCTCGCGTGCGGCACGCCGCTTCGCGCGGCGAGGCTCGCGAACGCGCGGCGCACCTCGATCTCGCTCATGCCGCGCGACAGCTCGAGCGGCCGGTTCAGGCGCACGCCCTCGGGGATGTCCGCGAAGAGCGCGTCCATGTCGGGCAGGCCGATGGCCGCGAGCATCTCCCCGCGCTCCCGCTGCGTGTTGGGAATGTAGCTTCTCATTCGGGCTTAACCCTCCGAGGCGACGAAGGCGTCGTACGCGTCCGCATCCAGAAGCGCCGCCTCGTCAAGCTCGGCGACGGCGATCACGGCGAGGAACGCGCCGTAGGGGTCCGCGTTGATCCGCTCGGGCTCGGCCTCGAGCGCCTCGTTGACTTCGACGACCTCGCCGCCCACGGGCGTGTAGATTTCGCTGGCGGCCTTGACGCTCTCCACCACGGCGAAGGAATCGCCGGGCTTGAAGCCGTCCCCCACGGCGGGCAGCTCGACGAAGACGATGTCGCCGAGCGCGTGCTGCGCGTGGTCGGAAATGCCGATGCGGGCCTTGCCGTCCTCGATGAGGACCCATTCGTGGTCGCGGGTGTATTTGCGGTCTTTGGGTGTCATGTATTCATCCTCCTGAATGGTTATTGTGGGCGCGTTCAGCTTCTTTTATAAAAGGGGATCGCGGCGCGCGCAGCCTTGAGCTTTTTCCCGCGCACCTCCACCTCAAATTCGTCCTTTTGCGCAAAAGATATGTCGACGAGCGCCATGGCGTAGCTCCCCTCGAGCGTGGGCACGGGCATGCCCGAGGTGGTTTTGCCGACCTCTTTGCCCTCGCAGTACACCGCGCAGTGCTCGCGCATAATGCCGCGCTCGAGAAGATGCAAGCCTATGCGCGCGCGCTTCGCGGGCGAGAGCAGCGCCTGCTTGCCTATGAAGTCTTCCTTATTCAGTTTGACCGCGAAGCCGACGCCGACCTCGAGCGGGGTCACGGTTTCGTCCATCTCGTGGCCGTAGAGCGGCATGCCCGCCTCGAAGCGCAGCGTGTCGCGCGCGCCCAGGCCGCAGGGCAGCAGGCCGTAAGCCTCGCCCGCCTTGCATAACGCCGCGTGCAGCGCGGGGCCGTCCGAAGCCTTGCAGTAAAGCTCCACGCCGTCCTCGCCCGTGTAGCCCGTGCGCGAAACCATGCAGCGGATGCCGGCGACGACGGTCTCCGGCACGAAGGTGTAGTTCTTCTCCGGGAGCGGGCCGGATACGCCGGCCTCTTTCAGCACGTCGAGGAAGCGCGGGCCCTGCAGGGCAAGCTGCGCCCAAAGCGGGCTTTCGTCGATTACCTTCGCGTCGCCGAACAGGTTTTGCTCGAACCACGCGAGATCCTTCGCGGTGTTGCCCGCGTTGATGACGAGCAGATAGTCCTCGTCGGAATACTTGTAGACCAGCACGTCGTCCACGGCGCCGCCGTTCTCATAGCACACCATCGAGTAGCGGCAGCGCCCCGGCGTCATGGTGGCGATGTCGTTGGTCAGTATCTTTTGCAGATAGGCGAACGCGTCCTTTCCCGTCACGCGCGCCTCGCCCATGTGGGAAACGTCGAAGAGGCCCGCGCGCTCGCGCACGGCTTTGTGCTCCTCGACGATGCCGGAATACTGCACCGGCAGGTTCCAGCCGCCGAAGTCCACCATGCGCCCGCCGAGCTTCAAATGCGTTTCGTAAAGGGGAGTCTTTTTGAGTGCTTCCATGGGATTTCCTCCAAAGCTTATTCATGTCCGCGCCGCAGTCATTATATCGCAAATTTCCGCGCTTAGAAAGGGAGAACTGCCAATATATTCACGTTTTTCGTTTGAGAGGGGCGCGCATCCCGCGTGTGAACAGGCCGTGAAGCCCGCGCCCGCTTCGTTGCCATTTTCCCGCGCCTGTGCTATGATTACAGCACGGAGGCTTCCATGGCACGCAACCTGTATAAAATCGCGAGGCGGTCGATCTGGTACGTACTGCGCACGCTCGTCATCGTGACGGGCGCGGTGGCGCTCTGCCTTGCGGTGTTCATCGAGGGCATGCACGTGAGCAACCTCTACATACTCGTGACCGAGGGCATGGAGGCGCGCGCCGAGGTCATCTTCAAGAGCGGCGCGCCGCTGGAGCTGACCACGTATTTCACCGAGGAATTCATAAGCAACGACGCCGCGCTCTACCGGGACGATTACGAGGGCTTCACCGTGGCGAGCTTCGACTACCGCGTGGACGTGCGCGGCTTTTTCGTTCTGCCGTGGAGCCAGCGCGCCACGATGGTCGTCGACGACAAGCTCGCCGCCCTCAACGCCGCGCTCAACGACGGCGAGAACGCTTCCGCCGCGCCGCCCGAATGGACGCCGGGGCGCTACCAGGTGATCTTCACCAGGGTCGGTTCGCGCTGGTACATCAGCGGCCTTTCGCTCATCGAAAAGAACCCGGAAACCGCCGTCAAGCCCACGCCCGATCTGAGCCTGCTCACGCCCGCGCCCGAGGCTTCGCCCACAACCGGAGCCGCGGCCTCGCCCACGCAAACGCCGTGACGAATTTGCCTTTTTTTCAAAGCGCGGGCTATGTCCCCGCGCTGCTCGCGCCCATGGCCGGCATTACGGACAGATCGTACCGCGGCATCTGCCGCGCGCTCGGCGCGGATTTTTCATATACGGAGATGGTCTCCGCCAAGGGCATGCACTACCGCAACGCGAACACAAACGCACTGCTCGAAACCGCGCCGGAGGAGGAAACCTTCGGCGTTCAGCTTTTCGGAAGCGAGCCGGAAATTCTCGCCGAAGCCGCGCGCGCTCTCTCGGATGCGCATGAGGCGCGCCTTGCCGTCATAGATATCAACATGGGCTGCCCCGCGCACAAGATCGTCAGGAACGGCGAGGGCAGCGCGCTGATGCGCGACGAGGCTCTCGCGGGAAGGATCATCGAAGCCCTCGTCAAGGCTTCCCGCGTGCCGGTGAGCGTGAAGTTCCGCAAGGGCTGGGACGAAGCGCACGTCAACGCCGTTTCCTTCGCGCGCATGGCCCAGAGCGCGGGAGCAAGCCTCGTGACGGTGCACGGGCGCACGCGCGAACAGATGTATGAAGGCCGCGCGGACCGGGACATAATAGCCCAGGTAAAGCGGGCGGTCCGCATCCCGGTCATCGGCAACGGCGACGTGTTCTCCGGCGGGGACGCGCTGGCCCTTGTCCGCGAGACCGGCTGCGACGGCGTGATGGTCGCCCGCGGCGCGCGCGGGAACCCGTTTATTTTCCGGGAAATACGCGCGGCGCTCGACGGGACGCCGTATCGGCCCCCCGCGCCGGCCGAGCGCATCGACATGGCGCTCTCCCACGCGCGAAGGCACATCCGGGACAAAGGGCCGGGCGCCGCGGCGGAATTGAGGAAGCACGTCGCCTGGTACGCGAACGGGCTTCGCGGCGCGTCGGACCTTCGAAGGCGCGCGAACGCCGTCGAAAGCGCCGCGGAACTGCTCGAATTGCTTGAAAATTTTAAGCGGGGCCTCCTTTCTTGACAAAGGCGCATCGCTTACATATAATGACATAATACACAGGGAGGAATCAAAGTTATTCTTCCTATTATATTGACCGAAACATCACCGGAGGAAGAGGAAAAGCTATGGGTCAGGTTCATTTGACGGCCGAAGGCGTAAAAAAATACGAGGAGAAGCTCGAGTACCTCAAAACGACGGCGCGCACCGAAATCACGGAGCAGATCAAGCTCGCGCGCGCGTTCGGCGACTTGAGCGAGAACGCCGAGTACGACGCGGCCAAGACCGAGCAGGCGCGCATCGAGTCCGAGATCGCGGAGATCGAGGCCATGCTCAAGAACGTCATGCTCATCGACGAGGACTCCATCAGCACAAGCCTCGTGGACGTCGGGGCGACGGTCAGGGTGCGCCTCCTTTCCAAGGGCGACAAGGTGGTTTCCTACCAGCTCGTGGGCAGCGCGGAGGCGGACCCGTACCAGAACCGCATCTCCAACGAATCCCCGGTGGGCAAAGCGCTGCTCGGCCACGTGCGCGGGGATATCATCGAAGTGACGACGCCGGGCGGCATCAACCGCATAGAAATACTCGAAATCGGGAAATAATCGGGAAACCGTAGTTACCAAGGAGCTTCATATGGAAGAGCGCAACACGGGCGCGGCGCCCGAGCGGGAACTGACGCAGGACGAGCTCAACGAGCTCCTGCAGGTCAGGCGGGATAAGCTAAGCTTGCTGCAGGAGCAGGGGCGGGACCCGTTTGAAATCGTAAAATTCGACAGGGACCGTTACAGCCGCGAGATCGCGGAGAACTTCGAAACCCTCGAGGGAAAGGTCGTGACCGTCGCCGGGCGCATGATGAGCAAGCGCATCATGGGCAAGGCCAGCTTCGCGCACCTGCTCGATTATAAGGGAGACATACAGATCTACGTCAAGGCGGACGACCTGGGCACGGACGCCTACGCCGACTTCAAATCGATGGACATCGGCGACATACTGGGCGTTTCCGGCACGGTCTTTAAGACGCGCACCGGCGAGGTCAGCGTGCACGCGCAAAAAGTGACGCTGCTCTCGAAATCGCTGCGCCCTCTGCCCGAGAAGTTCCACGGCCTGAAGGACCCCGAGCTTCGCTACCGCATGCGCCCGGTCGACTTGATCATGAATCCCGGCGTGCGGGAAACCTTCATCAAGCGCGCGAAGATCGAGGCCGAGATCCGCCGCTACCTCAACTCGCTCGATTTCATCGAGGTGGAGACCCCGGTGCTGAACACTACGGCGAGCGGCGCTTCCGCGCGCCCGTTCGTCACGCACCACAATACGCTCGACATCGACATGTACCTTCGCATCGCCACGGAGCTGCACCTGAAGATGTGCATCGTGGGCGGGCTCGAGCGCGTGTATGAAATCGGCAGGCTCTTTCGCAACGAGGGCATGGACGCGACGCACAACCCGGAGTTCACGACCATCGAGATCTACCAGGCGTATACGGACTACCACGGCATGATGGAGCTGTGCGAGCAGATCATTTCCCGCTGCTGCCGCCTCGTCAACGACGGCAAAACCAGGATCGGATACTGCGGCGCGGAAATCGATCTGACGCCGCCCTTCGCGCGGCTGACGATGAACGACGCGGTGAAGCGGTACGCCGGCGCGGACTTCATGGCGTGCGAAACGGACGAGGCCGCCCGCGCGCTCGCGAAAGAAATCGGCCTCTACGTCGAGGACAAGACCGCGACCAAGGGCAAAATACTCGCGCTCGCCTTCGACGAGTTCGCGGAGGACAAGCTCGTGCAGCCGACGTTCATCATCGACTACCCCATCGAGAACTCGCCGCTCACCAAGAGGAAGCCCGGCGTGCCCGGCATCACGGAGCGCTTCGAGCTGTTCATCGCGGGGCACGAATACGCCAACGCCTTCAGCGAGCTCAACGACCCCATCGACCAGCGCGGCCGCTTCGTGCAGCAGGCGCAGGAGCGTGCCAAGGGCGACGACGAGGCCATGATGATCGACGAGGACTTCTGCCTCGCGCTCGAGTACGGCATGCCCCCGACGGGCGGCATCGGCATAGGCATCGACCGGCTCGTGATGCTGCTGACCAACGAGTCGAGCATACGCGACGTGCTGCTGTTCCCGACGATGAAACCGTTGAAGTAATTGACAATTGAAAATTGACAATTGACAATCAAATTGATTCGAGAGGGCGCTCGTTTTAGGGGGCCTTCTTTATTTATCCGAAAATACTTGATAAATGGGCTTTACTTTGGCGGGTAAGGCGCATATAATAAACCCTAATTGATCAGCCAACGCGACGAAGAGGGATAGTAGGTCCGCGCATCCCGCACAGAGAGCCCCGACGGTGGAAACGGGCAGGGCAAGCCGGATTGAACAGGCCTCGGAGCGGCGCGCCGAGCCCGCCATGCGGGGGTAGGCCGCGACGGGAGCGCCCGATACAGCGCCCGGGTATCCCGGGGAGTTTCCCCGGCGTACCTTTGAGGCGTTTGCCGCGAGGCGTGCGCGAAGATGGGTGGCAACACGGAGCACAGGCTTCCGTCCCAGGTAACTGGGACGGGGGCTTTTTATTTTGAAAGGAGACTGTTATGCGCGAGGAAAACGCCGGGGGAGTGCGGCCGAACTTCCCCAAGCGGGCGATCGTGACCGCGGGCATGCCCTACGGAAACAAGCCGCTGCACATCGGCCACATCGGCGGGGTGTTCGTTCCCGCGGACTGCTACGCGCGCTTCCTTCGGGACCGCATAGGCGAAGAGAACGTGCTCTTCCTCTCGGGTACGGACTGCTACGGCTCCCCGATCATGGAGAGCTTTCGCAAGCGGAGCGAAACGAATGATTTCGCGGACACGCTCGAAGAATACGTCGCGCATTACCACGCGCGCCAGAAGGAAACGCTCGAGGCTTACCGCATAAGCCTCGACCTGTACGGCGCGTCCGCGCTCGGGAGGGCGGGCGAAATCCACCGCCGCGTGAGCGGGGGGTTCATCCGGCGGCTATACGAAAACGGGCATCTCGAGCGGCTTTCGGCCCCGCAATTCTACGACGAGAAGCTCGGCGTGTTTCTCAACGGACGGCAGGTCACGGGGCGCTGCCCCATCGCCGGGTGCGCCTCCGAATTCGGCTACGCGGATGAATGCTCGCTCGGGCATTCCTACCAGCCTTGGGAGCTGATCGGCCCGAAAAGCGCGCTGAGCGGAGAAACGCCCTCCATGCGCGAGGTCGAGAACTGGTACTTCCGGCTCGAGGAGTTCCACGGCCTTCTTTCAGCCTGGCTTCGCGCCTACGAAAGTGAGCCGACGTGCCGCGCCTTCGCCGCAAAGAGCATACGCGAGTTCCTCGAAGCGCCCGTCGTCCACGTCAAGCGCGAGCTGTTCGGCCTCTACTGCGCCGTGCTCGGGGATCTGCCGCCGCACACGCTTGTTTACGACGCGGCGAAGCCCTCCTTCGCGCTCTCGTTCGAACGGCTTTCCTCGCGCGAGGAGGCGTGCGCGCGCATGAAGGCCGCGGGCATCAGCTTCCGCACGGGAAAGACGCTCGTCCCCTTCCGCCTGACGGGCAACATCTCCTGGGGCGTGCCCGCGCCGGAGCTCGAGGGGCTTTCGGGGCGTAGCGTCTGGGTATGGCCGGAATCGCTGTGGGCGCCCATTTCGTTCACGATGGCGGCGCTCGAGGCGCGCGGGGAGGAGCCTTCGTGCTGGAAGGACTGGTGGTGCTCCGGCGACGCCCTGGTCTACCAGTTCATCGGGCAGGACAACGTTTTCTTCTACGGCCCGGCGCAGACGGCGATGTTCCTCGCGGTGCAAGGGCCCTCCCCCGCGGCGGAGCCGCCCGCGGGCGGCCTTCGCGCGACGCGGCTCGTAGTCAACCATCACCTGCTCTTCCTCGACAGGAAGGCGAGCAGCAGCGGCAGCGTCAAAGCGCCGGACGCCGGTGAGCTGCTCTCGCGCTATACGGCCGAGCAGCTTCGCATCCACTTCCTCGCGCTGGGGCTGGGCGTGCGCAACGCGGGCTTCAAGCCCAAGCCCTTCAATCCCGACGCCGGCCCGAACGAGGCCGACCCCGCGCTCAAAGAGGGCAACCTTTTGACCAACGTGCTCAACCGCGTCGTACGCTCGTGCTTCTATACGGCGCAAAAGCATGAGGACGGACGCATCCCCCTCGGCGAGGTTTCCTTGGACGCGCTCGGCGAGGCGCGGGAATGCGTGCTCGCCTATGAGCGGCTCATGCACCGCTGCGAGCTGCACCAGGTCGTGAGCCTTCTGGATACGTACATCCGCTCCGTCAACCGCCGCTTCACGCAAGGCATGCGCGAGGCGGACGCGGCGAACAGCGCGGAACTTCGCCGCCAGACGCTCATCGACGGCTTCCACGGCGTGCGCACGGCGACCGCCCTCATGCACCCCATCGCGCCCGAAGGCACGGAGCTCGTGCGCGAATACCTCGGCCTCGGCCGGGATTTCTGGAGCTGGGGGCGCATCTTCGAGCCGCTCCGCGCCTTCCTGGAAAACCCGGCGAAGCATCGGCTGAAGTTCCTCGCGCCGCGCGCGGACTTTTTCAAAAAGCACCCGAGCCAGGTTGGGGACGGGGCAATTGACAATTGACAATGGATAATTGACAATCGAGAAACGCCGCCTGCGGGCGGGAATTCTTCCGTTTTGAATCGTTGGGGACGGTTCTGTTTGCTTGATCGCGAACATAACGGCCTTTCAGGAACGCGCAAGCAGAACCGTCCCCGTTGCATTAGGAAAGAACCCCTCAAAGGCAAAACCGTCCCCGCCGCATCAATAAAGAAAGAACTCACGCCTCCTCCATCGAGGCGAAACAAAGAGAACGGCCCCCGCTTAAAGCGAAGGCCGTCCGGATCAAATCCGATTGTCAATTGCCTCGTCAGTTGCCCATGTTGTTGAGCTTCTTGTAGTAATCGTACTTCTCCTTCGCCTCGGTCTCGGCGCGCTCGAAGAGCTTGTCGGCAACCTCGGGGAAGAACTTCGTGAGCGAGGAATAACGCGTTTCGCCCATGATGAAGTCGCGGTACGGGGCGCTCGCGGGCTTGCTGTCGAGCACGAACGGGTTCTTGCCTTCGGAGGCGAGGTCGGGATTGTACCTGTACAGCGGCCAGTAGCCGGACTCGACCGCCTTCTTGGCCTCGGCCTGCGAGTGGCCCATGTTGATGCCGTGGTTGATGCAGGGCGCGTAGGCGATGATAAGGCTCGGCCCCTTGTATGCCTCGGCCTCGGTCACGGCCTTCAGAAGCTGCGCCTGGTTCGCGCCCATGCAGACCTTGGCGACGTAGACGTAACCGTAGGACATGGCCATCATGCCCAGATCCTTCTTCTTGGTGCGCTTGCCCGCGGCCGCGAACTTCGCCACGGAGCCGGTCGGCGTCGCCTTGCTGGACTGGCCGCCCGTGTTGGAGTAGACCTCCGTGTCGAGCACGAGCACGTTGACGTCCTCGTCCATGGCGAGCACGTGGTCGAGTCCGCCGTAGCCGATGTCGTAAGCCCAGCCGTCGCCGCCGAAGATCCAGATGGACTTCTTGACGAGAAGATCCGCGTTCTCGATGACCTCGCGCGCGAGCGCGCAGGCTTCGCAGGTGCACACCTTGCCGTTCTTGAGCCACTCGGCCTCCCACTCGGTGCCGGTCAGATCCACGTCGACGCCGTCCTTGCAGGCTTCGAGCAGCTTTTCGGCGGCGGCGCGGGAGCCTTCGGCGTCGTCCATATTCTCGAGCCACTCCTTGCCCGCGGCCTTGAGGGCATCTTCCGCGTATTCGACGGCGATGAGCTTCTCCACGGTTTCCGCGAGACGCGCGCGGCGCTGCTTGACGCCGAGGTTCATGCCGTAGCCGTACTCGGCGTTGTCCTCGAAGAGCGAGTTGCTCCACGCGGGGCCGTGGCCCTTTTCGTTGACGGTGTAGGGGCAGGTCGGGGCGCTGCCGCCATAGATGGAGGTGCAGCCCGTGGCGTTGGCGATCATCATCCTGTCGCCGAAGAGCTGGGTGACGAGCTTGATGTAGGGCGTCTCGCCGCAGCCGGCGCACGCGCCCGAGAACTCGAAGAGCGGCTGCAGGAACTGGCTGCCCTTGACGGTCTTGGTGCTCACGTTCACGTTCTTCTTGGGCACGGAGAGGGAGTATTCCCAGTTCGCCTCCTGCTCCTCGACCGCCTGGGCGAGGGGGATGAACTTGAGCGCCTTCTGCTTGGCGGGGCAGACCTCGATGCAGTTGCCGCAGCCCGTGCAGTCGAGCGGGGAGATCTGGATGCGGAAGTTGAGGCCCGCGAGCTCGCGGCCCACGGCGGTCTTTGTTACGAAGCCCTCCGGGGGATTGTCCTTCGCGTCCGTCAGAATCGGGCGGATGACGGCGTGCGGGCAGACGAGCGAGCACTGGTTGCACTGGATGCAGTTCTCGGGAATCCAGTCGGGAACCTCGATGGCGATGCCGCGCTTTTCGTATTTGGTGGTGCCGGTGGGCACGGTGCCGTCGGGATTGAACATCGAAACGGGCAGCTTGTCGCCGTTCTGCGCGAGTATGGGCTGTATGAAGTTGCAGAAGTACGGGTCGTCCGTCGTGGCGACGGGCCTGGCGCCCTCGGTCGTGGTCGCCCAGCTCTCGGGATACTTGATCTCGACCACGTTCTGCGCGCCCGCGTCGATGGCCGCGTAGTTTTGCTTGACGACGTCGTCGCCCTTTTTCGCGTAGCTCTTCTTGGCTGCGTCCTTCATGTACTGTATGGCCTGCTCCGCGGGGATGATGTTGGCGAGCTTGAAGAACGCGCTCTGCATGATGGTGTTGATGCGGTTGCCCATCCCGACCTCGCGGGCGAGCTTGATGGCGTCGATGTTGTAGAACTTCAGGTGCTTGCGGGCGATGGCGTTTTTCATGGCGGCGGGCAGCTCGCACTCCATCTGCTCGAGCGTCCACTCGGAGTTGAGCAGGAACGTGCCGCCCTCCTTGATGCCCTCGGCCACGTCGTAGCGCGTGACGTAGCTGGGGTTGTGGCAGGCCGCGAAGTCCGCCGCGTCGATCAGGTACGGGCTCTGTATGGGCTTTTTGCCAAAGCGCAGGTGGGACACCGTGAAGCCGCCGGACTTCTTGGAGTCGTAGGCGAAGTAGCCCTGCGCGTACAGGTCGGTGTGGTCGCCTATGATCTTGATGGAGTTCTTGTTCGCGCCGACCGTGCCGTCCGAGCCGAGGCCGTAGAACTTGCAGGCGATGGTGCCCTCGGGCGCGGCGTTGACCTGCTCCTTCACGGGCAGGGAGAGGAGGGTCACGTCGTCGTTGATGCCCACGGTGAAGCGCGGCCTGGGAGAGGCGGCGTTGAGCTCGTCGTACACGGCCTTGACCATCGAGGGCGTGAACTCCTTGGAGCCGAGGCCGTAGCGGCCGCCGATGACGCAAACGTCGCACAGCCCCGCCTCCGCGAAGGCGTTGACGACGTCCTGATAGAGAGGCTCGCCCTGGGAGCCGGCTTCCTTGGTGCGGTCGAGCACCGCGACCTTCTTGCACGTTTTGGGCAGGAGGGCCACGAATTTATCCGCGCGGAACGGGCGGTAGAGACGCACTTTGATGAGGCCGAGCTTCGCGCCCCCGGCGTTGAGGTAGTCTATGGTTTCCTCCGCGACGTCCGCGCCGGAACCCATGACGACGATCACGCGGTCCGCATCGGGCGCGCCGACGTAGTCGAACAGATGGTAGCTGCGGCCGGTCAGCTTGGCGATCTCGTCCATGTAGCTCTGCACGACGCCGGGCACGGCTTCGTAGTATTTGTTGGCCGCCTCGCGGTTCTGGAAGTAGATGTCCGGATTCTGCGCGGTGCCGCCCAGATGAGGATGCTCGGGGTTGAGCGCGCGCGCCCGGAACTTTTTAACGGCGTCGTGGTCGAGGAGCTTGGCCAGATCGTCGTATTCGATGACGCCGATCTTCTGGACCTCGTGGGAGGTGCGGAAGCCGTCGAAGAAATGCACGAAGGGCACCGAGCTTTTGATCGCGCTCAGGTGCGCGACCGCGGCCATATCCATGACCTCCTGAACGGACGCCGCGGCGAGCATCGCAAAGCCCGTCTGGCGGCAGCTCATCACGTCGCTGTGGTCGCCGAAGATCGAGAGCGCGTGATACGCGAGCGCGCGCGCGGAAACGTGGAACACGCCGGGCAGCAGCTCGCCGGAAATCTTGTTCATGTTGGGGATCATGAGCAGCAAGCCCTGCGAAGCCGTGAACGTGGTCGTGAGCGCGCCGGCCGTCAGCGAGCCGTGCACCGCGCCCGCGGCGCCGCCCTCGGACTGCATCTCGGCGATCCGCACCTGCTGGCCGAACAGGTTGGTTCTGCCGTTGGCGGCCCACTCGTCGGCCACCTCCGCCATCGGAGAAGACGGCGTGATGGGATAGATCGCCGCCACGTCCGAAAAGGCGTACGCAACGTGCGCCGCGGCGGTGTTGCCGTCGATGGTCATGGTTTTTGCCATTTTATAGTTCCTCCTAATGTTTTTCCTATATTTAAAGGAAATTTGATCCTCGGTCATTATAGTATGAAAGAAATGGCCTGTCAACCGATATGGCTGGGGCAAAAATATAGGAAGTATCGATCGTAGAGTAAACTTGAGCACTAATCCGCCGTACCGACCAATAAAAATTTCACATTTTAGCGGTTGCAAAGAAAACGCGTATGCTGTATGCTATTAAAGTACGAAATATTGTATAGTTATGTACGGCCAAACGCGGCCCGGGCGGCCGTCCGGACGCCGTACGAATCCAGAAATCCAGGCAAAGGAGAACCGATTATGCCCGCAAAAATGAAAATTCGTTCCGCTTACGCCACGCTGCCCTCCGCGGAGCGGAAGGTCGCTGACTTCATACTCGAGAACCCGGAGCGCGCGATGCACATGGTCATCAACGAGATCGCGGACGCGGCGGGCGTGAGCGTTCCCTCGGTCACGCGCCTCGCGCGAAAGCTCGGCTACAAGGGTTTCCTCGAGTTCCGAGTCGCACTCGCAAGCGGCGCCGCCATCACCGCCGAAACGCACAAGTTAAGCCCCATCGAGGATGCGGACAGCGACGAGGCCGTCGTCGAAAAGCTGTACCTCGCCTCCATCCGCGCGCTCGAGGACACCTACCGCGCGCTCGACAAGCAGAAGGTCTGCGAGCTCGCCCGGATCATCGCCGGCGCCGACCGCGTGTTCATCTGCGGCGGCGGCGGAAGCGCGCTGCTCGCGGAGGACGTCACCTTCCAGCTCAACGTGCTGGGCGTGCAGGCAATCGCCATCACCTCGCAGACCGTACTCAACATGTACAAATCCCGCTTCTGCGAAAAGGACGTGTTCGTCGGCCTCTCGCGCGCGGGCCGCAACAAGCAGCTCACCGAGGCCGTGCGCCAGGCGAAAAAGCAGGGCAGCGTCTGCGCCTTCATGAGCAACTACGTCAACGCCCAGGGCGCGCAGTCTTCGGATTACTTTTTCTGCACCTCGCGCGTGGACGATATGAAGAAAATACTCGGCAAGGAGAGCAACAACGCCATGATCGCGCTGACGAACCTGCTCGTTCTTCTCGTCGCGCGCAACCTCAACCGCCGCATCGAGGACGAGCCGGAAATGAACCCGTGAACCCGTGCCGGGTTTACAGGGATTATAAGGGAAACGCGTATATGGTTTCGCGATCAAACAAATGAAAATCGCGAGCGATCTCCACACCCATACGATTTACAGCCACGGCAAGGGCACTCCCGAGGAGAATGTCCTTGCCGCGGTTCGTCTCGGCCTGAAGCGCGTCGCCGTGAGCGAGCACGGGGCCGCGCACGCGTTTTACGGCGTGCGGGGGGAAAAACTCCGCGGCCTTCGCCGCGAGATCGACCGCCTCGCCGCGAAGTACGCCAACGACATCGAGGTGCTCATGGGCTACGAGTGCAACCTGACGGGCTACGGCCTGTGCGACGCGCCCGAGGACCGCGGTCTGTTCGACGTTACGCTCCTCGCCTTCCACAAGGGCGTGCCGCCGCGCGACGCGCTCGCGCGGAGCGCGCTCGCCGAGGCGCTCGGCCTTGGCCGCGCGGACCCGGAGCGGATCGCCGAAGCCCTGCTCGCCGCCGCGGACAAATACGGGATCGACATACTCGCCCACCCCGGCGCCTACGTAAAGGCCGACGTCGCGACCCTCGCCAAAGGCGCGGCGCAGCTGGGCGTGATGCTCGAGCTCAACGCTTCGCGCGTCACCTTCACGCCCGGGGAAGCGCAGCTCGCCGCCGCGCTCGGGGCGAGGTTCGTCGTCAACAGCGACGCGCACACGCCGGGGCGCGTGGGCGATTTCAAAGCCGCGCTCGACTTTGCGAAGCTCGCGGGCGTGCCCGTGGAGGAGTGGCGGCCCCGCGCGTAAAAACGCGCGCGCGGTTGTACATTTTTTTAAACTGTGTTATTCTGATCAAAGAAGCGGCGCGTCCGCGCCGAAACCCATCGAAAAACCCCGGGGATTGCCAAGGGGCCGCAGCCCCTTGACCATAATCCGGCTTTGACGGCGTGTACGTCAAAACGGAGGAAAGCCGCAGGCTTTCGTACTTTGCGCGCTTTGACGCCCGGAAACGCGCGGCGTTTGGGGCAAAGCGCACAAACTCAAAAAAGCGGCAAAGCCACTTTTTTGACAGGAAGCGGCGCGGTCGCGCCAAAAACATCCCGCCATTCACAATCTATTCCGAAGGGACGGCCTCACATGGAAGCGAACGGAATCCCGATTTCCGTCCAAGAGGCGGAAAAGCTGCGCAAAAGGCAATTCGAGCGCAACAAGTGGTTCTTCACGACCAGCGGCGTCGGCCGCGACTTGAGCTACAACCTGATTTCCACGTTCCTGCTGGTGTACATCCAATTCGGCGTGTCGCTGACGCTGGCGCAGTTCACGACGCTCAGCTTCGTCATCGGCGTCGGCGGCAGGATCTGGGACGCGCTCAACGACCCGCTCATGGGCGCGGTCATCGAGGGCTCGCACCTCAAAGCGGGCAAGTTCCGCCCGTGGATACTGCTGGGCGCGCTTTCCTGCGGCATCGTCATCATGCTCATGTTCGGCATACAGAGCCTCGCGGGCTGGAAGTTCGTGGTGTTCATGTCCGTCATGTATCTGCTGTGGGAATCGACCTTCACGGTCAACGACATCAGCTATTGGGCCATGCTCCCGAGCCTTTCGAGCGACAAGAAGGAGCGCAACACGGCGACCGCGCTCACGGTGCTCTTCGCGGGCATAGGCGCGATCATCTCGCAGGGCGTGACGCCCATGCTCACGGTCGGCGACGCGCGCGCGGGCTACCGCACCGTCGCCATCGCCACGGCGCTCATATTCATGGCAAGCCAGCTTATGACCTTCCTTTTCGTGAAGGAGCCGCCGCGCCGCGAGAGCGAAAAGCAATCCGGCATCTCCCTCAGGCGGATGTGGAAAACCATCGTCAAGAACGACCAGATACTCTGGATGACGCTCTCGCAGCTCTACTACAACGTCGGCAGCAACCTCTTGGTCGTGCTCTCGGCGAACCTCCTCTACCTCGAGATCGGCTACAACGGCACGCTCTACTTCTACGTCGTGGTGGCCTACGGCGTCACGACCGTCGCGGTCAACATCATCTACCCCTGGCTCGCGGGCATGCTCGGACGACGCAAGCTGCAGGAGGCGAGCATCGCGGCCTGCGTCGCGGGTTACGCGCTCATCGGCCTCATGGGCTGGACGGGCATATTCCCCTTCAGCATCGCTCTGCTGTGCGCCTTCTGCGTGCTCATCTCGGCGGGCCAGTCGCTCTTCTATATGGCCAGCATCGTCAACATGACCAACTGCGTCGAGTACAACGATTATAAGTTCGGCGAGCGCAACGAGGCGGTCGTGTCGACGCTGCGCCCGTTCATGGCGAAGTTCGCCTCGGCGATGCAGACGCTCGTTGTGACCGTCGTGCTCGCGGTATCCGGCACGTTCCTGCTGAGCCAGTCCATCAGCACGCTCGAAACGCAGCGCGACTTTTTCGCGCGCATGGAATCCCCCGCCGCGCAGGCGCACTACATCGAGTCCGTGCAGGGTTATCTCGGGGAATACGACGGCCTCGCGCCCGGCACCGGGGAGTACGACGCCGCCGCCGCGAAAGTCGAGCGGCGCATCGGCGCGGACGGGGCCATGAGCAAGGTCCAGCTCGACGCGCAGTACGTCCCCGCGCTCGCCAAGGCCATGGTGCTGCGTACCCCGCTCGACGCCGCGGGCTTGCCCGCGGGCGAGGCCGAGGAGCTCGGCAGGCTCAGCGAGATCGACGCCTCCGCGCTCGCTTCCGGAGGCTACGCCTACACGCTCGAGGTCGGCGACCTCAAGAGCGGACAGGAGAGCGCGGCGAACCTCAGCTTCCGCGACAAATCAACGCTCCCGATGCGCGTGTGGCTGCGCGTTGCGGTCAGCGTGCTGCCCATACTTCTTTTGATCCTCTCGCTCGACATACAAAAGCGCAAGTTCATCATCGACGAGGATTATTACGACATGATGGTGGAGTCGATCAAGGCGCGGGAGGGCAACGGATAATGGACAACCGGTTGATGTTCGGGCGGCTTCCGTTATAAGGAAGCCGCCTTGGTTTCGATCGCGATCCGCGATTGGCGAATCACCGGTTTTCGTTACAAACCAACGCAATGTCTTTTAGAAGCGGGTTAAGAAACCGCCCTGCGCGTTATACCACGGCGTTTTGCATTTGACTTGACAGGCAGGTAACGATGGATCGCTGCCAAAACGAAGGGATTCCGTCCCGCGGAATCCCCACACAATCGTGATTCGCCAGTCGTTATCGACTGTCAGCTGTCCTTCGGTCCCGCGTCGATGATGTTCTGCGGCATGTTCGCGTACTTCTTGAAGTTCTTCACGAAACGGCCGGCGAGGTCCCTGGCCGTGGCCTCGTATTCGGCCTTATCCTGCCAGAGCGCGCGCTGGTCGAGGAATTCGTCCGGCACGTTGGGGCAGGTTTTGGGCACGAGCACGTTGAAGTACGGATCGAGGACGAACTCGGCCTTTTCGAGCTCTCCGTTGAGCGCGGCCGTGACCATGGCGCGCGTGTATTTGATTTTCATGCGGCTGCCCACGCCGTATTTGCCGCCCGCCCAGCCGGTATTGACGAGGTATACGTTGGTCTTGTGCTTCTCGATGCGCTCGCCCAGCATGTTGGCGTATACCGAGGGGTGCAGCGGCAGGAACGGCGCGCCGAAGCAGGTGGAGAAGGTCGTCTGCGGCTCGACGATGCCGCGCTCGGTGCCCGCGAGCTTCGAGGTATAGCCGGAAACGAAGTGGTACATCGCCTGGTCTGCGTTGAGCTTGCTGATGGGCGGGATCACGCCGAACGCGTCCGCCGTGAGGAAGATGACGGTCTTGGGATGGCCGCCCACGCCGGGGATCACGCAGTTGGGTATGAAGTCCACGGGATAGCCCGCGCGCGTGTTCTCGGTGAGCGAGCCGTCCGCAAAATCGAACCTGCGCGTTTCGGGGTCCATCACCACGTTCTCGACGAGCGCGCCGAAGCGGATGGCGTCCCAGATCTGCGGCTCGTTCTCGCGCGAGAGGTTGATGCACTTGGCGTAGCAGCCGCCCTCGATGTTGAATATGCCCTCCTCGCTCCAGCCGTGCTCATCGTCGCCGATGAGCTTGCGCAGCGGGTCCGCGCTCAGCGTGGTCTTGCCCGTGCCGGAAAGGCCGAAGAACAGCGCGCTGTCGCCGTCCGCGCCGATGTTGGCGGAGCAGTGCATGCTGAACACGTTCTGCTTGGGCAGGAGGTAGTTCATCACGGAGAACACGCTCTTCTTGATTTCGCCCGCATACTGGCTGCCCGCAATGATGACCGTGCGCTCCACGAGGTTGAGCAGTATGGCCGCCTCGCTGTGCACGCCGTCGATTTCGGGGCTGCACTTGAAGCCCGGCGCCGCGATGATCGTGAAGCCGGGAACGAAGCCCTCGAGATCGCCCTCGCACGGGCGTATCAGAAGCTGATGAATGAACAGGTTTTCGCTCGCGAGCTCGTTGATCACGCGGACCTTGAGGTGATAGCGCTCGTCCGCGCCCGCGAAGCCGTCGAACACGAATATATCCCTGCCCTGCAAATAAGCGGTTATGCGCTTGTAGAGGGCTTTGTATTTCTCCGGGCTGATGGGTACGTTGACCTTGCCCCAGTCGATTTCGTCGTGGATCTCGGGCAGGTCGACGACGAAGCGGTCCTCCGGCGAGCGTCCGGTGTACTTGCCCGTGGTCACGCAGAGCGCGCCCGATTCGGAAAGCGTTCCATCGCCGCGCGCGAGCGCCATCTCGACCAGCCTGGCGGGCGGAAGGTTGCGGTACACTGCCTTGGGCGCGACGATGCCCAGAGCCTCGATATCATCTTTGATCATGGTTTCTCTTGCTCCTTTCGTTGAAAACAGCGCGATGCTGCCCAAATTCCTTCATGTTGATTATATTCTCTCGCACTGTCAATTGCAATCCGCATAATTCTTATGCGACGCCGCGGGGATATAAGGCGGAATCATGGAAAAAGCAGTTTTAACGTATCCCTTCTGCACATTTCGGCATCTCAAGCACGAAAACAATCGTTATGAAGTAAATACTGCAATGAAAGGTCTTTAATTATGCATAAAAAGAATCTCGCGCGGCGTTCGCGCAAGCGGCAGATCGGCCCGCGCCGGCACGCGGGAACCCGCGCGGAACGTTTCCCCGCATAAAAAAGACGGCCTTCGCTCAAAACGAAGGCCGCCCGGTCCCCTGATCGTCAATTTTCAATTGCCGGTTTTCAATTGTTTCCGCGCCGCCTCGCCGAACATCTTTGCGAGCCTGCGCGCGCCTTCCCGAACCCGCGGCGACATGCCTATGCCCTGCGAGGTGTCCGCGGGCTGTATGCCCACGACGTAGCAGGCGCAGCCACACTCGGAACGGATGTAATCCATCATCAGCGGCAGGGGCAGCATGTGCGTCGAGAAGGAAAGCCCCGCCGCCTTCTCATAGGGCAGGAGCTGGAAGCTCCCGGCGGGCAGGTCCATATACGCCGCGTCGACGACGAACAGCACGTCCGGCGCGAAGGTTTTGATCGCGCCCGTGAAGGTTTCCGGCGCGCTGCCGCCCGAAAGGAGCAGCAGCCCGGCTAAGCCCGGCTCCTTTTCCATGCGCGCCACGGCGTAGAGCCCGGCGGCGTCGTCCCGGCACAGCTCGCTGCCCACGCCGAGCACCGCAACGCGCGCGCCGGCGAGCGTTTCTGCGAGGAAATCCGCAAGCCCGCTCAAAGCTCCACGCTCAGTTCGTCGCGCGAGAGCCGCGCGAGCAGTATGTCGTTGGAGGCGGAAAGGCATTTCTTCGGGCAGGAATCCACGCACTGGCAGCAGAAGATGCAGCGCGCCACGTTGAGGTAGGCGTGCATGTCGGGATTTTCCTTTGTGCCGCGGTTTTCGATGCGGATGGCCTTCGAGGGGCAGTCGCGCATGCACATGAGGCAGTTGATGCACCTGGGCGCGTCGTACACGAGCCTGCCGCGGTAGTTCGCGGGGATGCTGGGATCCCCGTGCGGATAATCTATGGTCGCGGGCTTCGCGAAAACGTTGCGGATGGCCTGCCCCGCAAGCTCGCCCGGAAGGTGCAGCTTCTTCTTCACAACCCAAGCCCTCCTCTCAAAAACAGGTTGACGACGATCTGTATGATGGCCATGGGCGTCATGACCATCCAGCAGAAATTGAGCATCTGATCCATGCGGATGCGCGCCACGCTCGCGCGAAGAAGCGTCAAAAGAAGCAGCAGCGCGAGGGTCTTTATGAGGTAGAGCGCGAAGTCCGCCGCGGCGAAGCCCGTGAGTACGGGCAAAAACAGCGCGGCGATGGCGCTTGTCACGACCGCGAGCTCGCACATGGCGCTCGCGTGCATGAAGGCGAGGTAGCGCCCGCTGTATTCGACCAGAGCCCCGCCGACGATCTCCGTTTCGGCCTCGGGCGCGTCGAAGGGCGCGCGCTCGAGCTTGCTCTGCGCCGAAAGAAGCGCGATGAAAAACGCGGGCAGGTTGACGAGCGCGAGCAGGGGCCGGTCTGCGTAGAACGCGAGTATGCCCGTGATGCTCCACGTGCCCGCGAGCACAGCGGGGGAGAGGAAGGCGATGAACAGCGGCACCTCGTAGGCGAACATCTGCGTGAGCGTGCGGAACGCCCCCATGATGGTGTAGACGTCATGCGAGGAGAAGCCCGCGAGGAACAGGCAGATCGTGGGGATCGAGAGCAGGTAGAGCACCACGACGAGGTCGCCCTCGTAGCCGACGATCGCGGCCCTGCCCCACACGGGCACGCTGACGTAGGCCGTGGCCACCGCCGCGAGGGACACGACGGGCAGCGCCGCGAAGGTGCGCTTGCCCGCGTTGCGCGGGATGATGACCTTCTTGCCGAGCAGCTTGAAGAAGTCCGCCAGAGGCTGATACCACGGCGGCCCCACGCGGTTCTGCATGCGCGCGTAAGCCTTACGGTCGACGTATTCGAGCAGGAACGCATACGCCGCGAGGAACGCGAAGCCCGGGAACAGCAGTATTTTGAGGATATCCAAAAGCATTTTTGCCTCCGGCTCAGCCCCGGGGGAACTCCCGCAGGCGTATGCCCGAGGGGTCGATGCCGAGGGACTGGTAACGTTCTATGCCAAGGCGCCTGAGCTCCTCCCAGGCGTGGAGGGAGCTGCCTCCCGCGTCCGTGAGCCTGACGGCGCGGTCCGTGCACGAATAGCAGGGGTCGATCGCCGCGATGATGATGGGCACGTCCGCGAGGTGGAAGCCCTCGAGCATGTAGCTCATGCCGTGCCAGTTGGCCTCGGTCGGGGCGCGCACGCGCACGCGGTCGGGCATGTCGCCGCCCGTGGAGCGCACGTAATGGATGTCCTCCCCGCGCGGCGCTTCCACGCGTATGAGTATTTCCCCCGCGGGCACGCGGCGCGGCGCTTTGACCGATATGGGGCCGTCGGGCAGTTCCCTGAGCATGACGCGGATCAGGCGCACGCTCTCGAGCATCTCCTTGACGCGCACGATGGTGCGGCCGTACACGTCGCAGTGGTCGTCCGTGACGCCGTTGACGGCGATTTCACGAAACACGCCGTAGGGCTCGATGATGCGCGTGTCGTCCATGATGCCCGCCGCGCGCGCCACGGGGCCGACCGCGCTGAAGCGCCTCACGTCCTCGGGCCGGAGTATGCCTATGCCCGAGAGCCTGCCTATGAGCGCGGGCTCGACCAGGGCGAGCTCGAAGTAGTATTTGAGCTTTTCCTCGAGCGCGTCCATGACGCGGCCGATTTCCGCGATGAGCTCCGGCTCGAGGTCGCGCCGCACGCCGCCGAAGGTGTTGACGCCGTAGTTGATGCGGTTGCCGCCTATGGCTGCGAGCATGTCGAGCACGCGCTCGCGGTCGCGCCAGGTGTACATGAACAGCGTGTCGAAGCCGATCTCGTGCGCGGCGACGCCGAGCCAGAGAAGGTGGCTGTGCAGCCGCTCGAGCTCGCCCACGATACCGCGGATATACTCCGCGCGGCGCGGCACCAAAAGACCGCACATCTCCTCGACGCAGCGGCAGAAGGCCGACGTGTGCGCGTGCGAGCAGATGCCGCACACGCGCTCGATGATGTACAAATCCTGCACGAACGTGCGGCTCTCGCAGGCCTTCTCGAGGCCGCGGTGGTTGTAGCCGATCTCGACGACCGCCTTTTCGACCACCTCGCCGTCGAGCGTGATCTTGAAGCTGCACGGCTCCTTGAGGGAAGGGTGCTGCGGCCCTATGGGCAACACGAATTTGCCGTCGCGTTCGCTCATGTTTTCGCCTCCCCGCCGCCCTCGGGCGGCTCGTAGCGCATGGTGTTCTTATTAAAATACGCGGGGTTCCATTCCTTGCGAAGCGGGTATTCCCCCTTGGGCCAGCCGTCCGGCAGCGGATAGCTCGGGCCGGGCGGCAGCTCGCGCATGTCCGCGCCGAAAAGATCCACGAGCTCCCTCTCGTGCATGAGCAGCGAGGGGTAGAGCGCGTATTGCGAGCGCACGCGCGGGTCCGCCTTGGGCACCTTCTCGCGGATGACGAGCAGCGTTTCCCCGTTCGACACGATGTAGGAGAAGCCGAGATCCTCCCCCTCGTCCGTGCCCACGATGTGCTCGCCCTTGCCGTAGCCCAACTCGTCGCGCGCGAATCGGAGCACCGCCTCGAACTGCCTCGGCGGCATGAAATCCGTAAACACGCGCATGCGCCTGGGCGAAACCGCTCTTGCGAACGGGAACTGCGCGTTGAGCCTATTGATCGTTTCCTGCTCCGTCATGCGCGGCGTCCTCCTTCCGGTCCGGTTTTGCTTTTTTATCCTTTTTAAGCCTGCCTGCGGCCTTGGGCAATTTGGCTTTGAGCAGCGCGTCCACGGCGTGTATGATGGCCTCGGGCCGCACCGCGCAGCCGGGGATGTACGCGTCCACGGGGATGACGGCGTCCACGCCGCCCGTCACGCAGTAGCACCCGTCGAAGATGCCGCCGCTGCACGCGCAGGTGCCCACGGCGACGACGAATTTCGGCGTGGACATCTGGTCGTAGATCTCCTTGAGCCGCTCGCGCGTCTGCAGCGTGACCGCGCCCGTCACGACCAGCACGTCCGCATGGCGCGGGCTGCCCTGCTGGAGTATGCCCAGCCGCTCGAGATCGAAGCGCGGCGTCAGCGCGTCCACGACCTCGATGTCGCAGCCGTTGCACGCGCCCGCGTTGAAGTGGATGATCCACGGGGAGTTCCGCCCGCCCCAGGCGATGGCTTTGTCAACGAGCCCCATAGCCTACCTCCTGAACAGAATCAGCATCGCCAGCACGCCCGCGAAAATATACGCCACGGGCAGCATCGTGTGCCCCGCGGGCGCGGTGGACACCACGAGCACGAGCACGTGCATGACCGTAAAGAAGAACGCGTAGGCGAAAAGCTTATAGTAGCTCGGGCTCACATGATGTTCGACGGTTTTCTCATCCTGCCCGCAGGCGTAGGGGTCGAGCTCGCGCGGACCGCCGGGGGTCGTGTCCGCCTTGCGGCTGACCAGACGCATGGCCGCGGCGACGGCGAGCGCGAAAAGCAGGAAGATCACCGGCGCGGAAATCAGAATTTCTCTCATAACGCCCTCCTTATCCCTTGAGGGAGCGCAGATTGCGTATGTCCATGCTGCCGTGCTTGCGATAGAGGCTGATGGCGATGCCCGAGAGCACCACCGCCGTCACCACCTCGACCACGATCACCGTCACCACGAACGCCTGCGCAAGCGCCATGCGGCCGTTGAGGAAGCCGCCGAGTATGATGAACACCGTCACCGCCTTCATGGCGACCTCGAGGCCGATGATGATCTTGAGCATATGGTGCGTGCGGATGAGGCCGACGCAGCCCGCGAGTATCATCACGAGTCCGGCGATCAGAACGACTGTTGGCATGCTCATCTGTTCTCACTCTCCTTGAAGAACACCACGATGGCCGCGGTGCCCGTAATCAGCGCGATCATCTGGCCCCAGACGTCGGCCTGCCGCGTTTCCCAGAGCGTTTCGCCGAAAGTCAGACCCGTTTGGGCCGCGTCCCCGGCGGGCAGGGAAAAACCCGTGAGCGCCGCGGCACACATCAGCGCCGCGCCCGCGACGATGAGCACCGCCGGCAGGCGCTTCGTGCGGCGCGAATCCTGATATTCCGCGGGCAGCTTGGTTTTATCCCCGCTCGAGAGGCTCACGGCCGAAATAAAGATCACGGTCACAAGCCCTGAGCAGACCGATATTTCAAACGCGGCGGCCCACTTCGCGCCGAGAAGATACATCAATACGCCGCTGGCGGCGCTCGTGACGGCCAGCGTGATGGCCGCGGTGATGAGCCCGTCGCTCATGATCGCGATCACGCCGAAGGCGAGCATGAACCCGAGGCAGATGTATACGGCGACGATCATGTCCATCCCTCCTTAAATCAGGCCGATGCTCTGAAGATACAGCAGCACCAGCGGGAAGCACAGCCCCGCGCCGAGGTTCACCGCGCTCAATACGATCTGGGATGCGCGTATGGTGCCGCCGATCTCTTTGACGTCGTCCCAGCGCGGGTTTCGCGGCCCGAAGAACACCTTCTTCTGGAGGCGCAGGAAATACGCGCCCGTGAGTATGCTAAGCCCGAGCGCCGCGGCGGACAAGCCGATCCAGCCCGCCTGCCAGAGCGATATGAGTATCAGAAGCTTGCTCCAGAAGCCCGCGAACGGGGGCACGCCCGCCGCCGAGAGGAAGGAGGTGACCGAAGCGAAGCCCGTCACGGGCATGTTTTTCTGCAAACCGCCCATCTGCTCAATGTCGAGCGTGCCGAGTTGTTCGTGCAGCGCGGCGGCGCCCGAGAAGAGCGTCGACTTGAACGCGGCGTGGCTGAAAACGTGCAGCAGCGCCCCGACGAGGCCGAGCGGAGAGCCTGCGGCGATGCCGAACAGAATATAGCCGACCTGGCTCACCGAGGAGTAGGCTGCGATGCGCTTGAAGTGCGTCTGCACGAGGGCGAGCAGCGCGCCGAAGGCGATGGTCGCGACGCCGAGCGCGGCCACGGAAAGCCGCACGGCGTAAAGATCGCCGAAAAGCTCGACGAGCACGATGAAGCCGTACGCGCCCGCGATCTTGATGACGATGCCCGAGAGCAGTATCGACACCGCCGTGTCCGCGCTCTGATGCGCGTCGGGCAGCCAGCTGTGGAAGGGCGCGGCGCCCGCCTTTATGGCGAAGCCGGAGATCAGAAGCGCCAGCGCGCCGTAACAGAGAATATCCATTTCGCCGGATGCGCCCGAGAGCGCGGCCGCGCCGAGGTCGGCAAAGGCGAGCGAGCCCGTGTGCATAAACAGGAGCGCGAGGCCCGTGAGCATCATGATGGTCGCGAGCGCGGACATCGTCAGGTACTTGAACGCGCCCTCGAGGCCTTTCGAGCTTTTGTACATGGCGATGAGCACGAAGCTCGCCGTGCCCGTGATCTCGAGAAAAACGTAGAGCGTGAACAGATCCGTCGCCAGCAGCATGCCGTTCATGCCAAGAAGCAGCGCCATAAACAGGTTGGCAAACGAGCAGCGGTGGTCGTCTATGGTTTTCGCGGCGGTGAGCGCCGAGGCGAGCGCCACGAAGCCCACGCACAGCAGCAGGAACAGCGATACGAGGTTGACCCGCAAATACGCCGCTCCGGCGGCGTCAACGCTCCAGAACAACCCGAAGCGCACCTCGCCCCGCCCGCTCGCCGCGAGCAGCGCGAAGCCGAGTATGGCGGCGGCGAGCTGCAGCGCCGCGACCCCGCCCGAGAGCGCGACGGCATGCGAGCGCATCCTCTCGCGCGGCACGGCGTTGTTGAGTATGAACGCGAAAAGAGGCGCCGCGACGAACACATACGGGATACCGTTCAAAATGCTGCTCATGGCGCCACCTCCCCGAGCGCTGCCAAGAGGAAAATCAGGCAGATGCACGCGACCCCCGCGACGGCGATGATCAAATAGCGGGACACGCTGCCGTTCCAGAACCTGCGAAGCGTTTGGCCCGTCCCGGTCACGAGACCGGGCACCGCCTTGTCGTAGAACCAGGTTACGCCGCCCTCGATCCACGCGCACGCGGCGGAGAAACCGTTCGCCGCGGCCATGAGCCAGTTGTAGGGGTCGAGCAGGCCGCGTTCCGCGAGCGCGTAAGCCTGTTTGATGCCCGGCGCGTAGTGGATGTGGTCGGCCGCGGCGAGCGCGCCGCCGCCCTTTTTCCTGCCGTAAACGTGGTCGGCGAGGGCGAGCAGCAGCACCGCCGAGGAGAGCAGCACAAGCGTGCCGTTCTCGGGCCAGCCCGCATGGATGTGGGCGTCGCCCAGAGCGGGGCCGATCAGGGTTTGAAGCGGAAGCGCGTTGTACGCGCCGAAGAGCACGCACAGGGCGGCAAGCAGCACCGCCGGTATGAGTATGCCCAGGCGCGCCTCGCGGATGTTCCTGCGGCCCTGCGGCAGGCGCGCCTCGCTGAAGAACGCCGCCCCGCCAAGCTTGAGGAACGACGCCGCCGTCATGAACGCGCCGGCAAGCGCCGCGACATAGAATATCGTGCCGCTCTCGAGCGCCGCGTCGAAGATCAGTTCCTTGGAGAAAAAGCCGTTCGTGCCCGGCACGCCCGCGATGGAGAGCGCGCACACGAAAAAGCACGCGGCCGTGACGGGCATGGCGCGGCGAAGGCCGCCGAGCTTGTGGAGGTCCGTCGTGCCGGTCTGATCCTCTATGGCTCCCGCGGCGACGAACAGGCCGGTCTTGTAGAGCGCGTTGTTCATCATGTGGAATACGCCCCCCGCGATGCCCACGGGCAGTCCCGTGCCGATGCCAAGCAGCATATAGCCCACCTGGCTGATCGCGTGGTAGGAGAGCAAGCGCCGCATATCCTTCTGGATGAGCGCCATCGCCACGCCGAAGAAGAGCGTGACCGCGCCCGCGACCATAACGAACAGGCTCATGGGCGAGCCGGGGGCGAATTCATAGAGGTCCGTGACGATGCGCGTCGCGAGGTATATGCCCGCGATCTTTTCAAGCGAGCCCGGGAACGCCGCCAGAAACGGCGCGGGCGCATCGGAAGCCGCCTCGGGAATCCAACTGTGGAAGGGCATGGCGCCGGCCTTGCCCATGGCGCCGAGCAGCATGCAGGCGCAGCCGAGCGCGCCGGGGCCATCCGCCGAAAGCGGGCGCGCCGCGATTTCGCTCATGCTCGCGCTCCCCGCCAGACGCGCCGTCGCGAGTATGCCCAGCATCAGTATGAGATCCGCGGTGCCCGAGAGCGCGAGCGCCTTGACCGCGGCCTTCGAGTTTTCCCGCCGCCCGATGAGCAGCAGCCCGAAGAGCGTGCACAGCAGGCCTTCCCAGAAGAACAGCAGCACGCCGAGGTTGTCTGCCATCAAAGCGCCGTTGAGCATGCCCAGGCTGATAAAGAGCAGCAGCATGTACGCGCCGCCGCCTTCCCTTTTATGGAACCACGACGCGGCGTAGACGGCGACGATCAGGAACAGAAGCCCCGCGAAGGGCAGCATCAGCGCGGCGATGCCGGATACCGCCAGGCGCAGTTCCAGCCCCTGGACGCCCAGGGCAAGCGCGCCGGAGGCCCCGCCGCCGAGGTAGAGCGAGAGCGCGAACACAAGGTTCGCCGCGCCGAAGAGCAGCGCGACGGCCATCCTGAGCGCGCCCCTCGACCTGCCCCTGGACAGGCACGCGAGCACGCCCCCCGCGACGGGCAGCGCGCACATCGAGATCATCAGGTTTACGGGATCGCCCAGCAGGGCGCAGATTGTTTTGAACATATCACATCGCCTCCCATATGAGCGCGGCGAGGGAGCCGGGCAGATTGATCGCCAGGCCGAGCAGCAGCGCGAGCGCCGCGAGCGCGACGACGCTCGCGACCATGCCGGAAGTGCCCTCCTTCGCGTCGGGGAAGGCCGGAGGGCCGAGAAAGACCTTGGCAAAGAGGCGCGCGAGGTATAATACCGTCATCACCGCGCCGATTATGAATACCGCTGCGAGCAGCGGATGCCCCGCCGCGAGCATGCCGTCTATGACCAGATACTTCGCGAAGAAGCCCGAGAACGGCGGTATGCCCATGACGGACGCCGCGCACAGCGCGAAGGCTATGGCCGTGAGCGGGAAGCGCTTGGCAAGCCCGCCCATTTTGGTGATGTCCTTGGTGTGCACGCTGTGCTCCACGATGCCCGCGCACAGGAACAGGCCGCCCTTAGCGACGGCGTGCGCGAGTATGTAGAGGAGCCCGCCCACGAACCCTTCTTCGGTGCCCGAGGAGATGCCGAGCAATATGAACGCGAGCTGGCTCACGGTCGAATAGGCGATCACGCGCTTGATGTCGTTGGCCCGCAGCGCGAGCCCGGCGCTGAGAAGCGCGCTGAGGGCGGCGATCACGGGCACGGCGAGCGCGAAGATTTCGGGGATGACGAATGTGCCCACGAACAGCCGCGCGTACGCGAACACGCCGATCTTCACGAGCACCGCCGCATGCAGCAGCGAGGTGACGGGCGAGGGCGCGACGCCCGCGTCCGGCAGCCAGCTGTGCAGCGGGAAGGTCGCGGATTTGGAGAGTATGCCAAAGAGGATCAGCACCACGGCCCACGCGGGCAGCGGGAAGCCCTTCATCGCCTCCAGGTCGAAGGTTCCCGTTTGCGCGTAGATGCCCAGAAAGCCCGCGAGCATGACGAGCGCGCCCGCCACCGTGACGAAATACGCCTTGTTCGCGCGGGCGACGGCGATCTCCTCGCGGTAGAAGCCTATAAGCCTCCAGCAGCACACGGCGCTGAGTTCCCAGAACATATAGAGGAAAATCAGGTTCGTGGTGTGGACGAGGCCCATCATCGCGCCGATGAAGAGCACGACCATCATGTAATATTCGTTCTGGTTGTCGTACTCGCGGACGTAGCCGAAGGAGTAGATCACGATGACCGCCGCGACGAGCGACGAGGTCAGCGCCATAAACACCGCAAGCGCGTCGGCGACGAGGCCGAAGCTCAGGCCGAGCGGCAGCTTGACGCGCACCGCGAGCGGTTCCCCCGCGAGCGCGGCGGGCAGGGACGCGAGCGAGAATGCGAACGCCGCCGCGACGAGCGCGAGCGCGAGCGCATTCCGGATTTTCGGGCTTCGTTTTCCGGCAAACGGCAGCGCGCACGCGCCCAGCAGCGGTACGAGCACGCACAGCACGGGGATCCATCCATTCATACAAGCGCTCCTGATTGGGAAAAAATTACGCCCATCCCCCGGCTGGCTGCCTGGGGGACGGGCGGTCGCGCATCGTAATAGATTATAGGCAGTATCTTCCCCTCCGTCAAGGGGGTTCATCTGGCAGAAAACGGGTGCGGGAATCCCCCGCTCCGTCCCTTTTTCGATAAAAAATTAACGGGTTTGATACGGCTTAAACGATCCCGCTCAGACGCTTCTTTAACAGATGCGCGGAAGCTGCTCCCCCCGCGGCGGCAGTACGCGCCGCAGCGTGTTGAGGCGCGTGCGCGCCAGAACAATGCCCTCGCCCGCGCCGACCTCGCCGACGACGGCGGCCTCCCGGCACGCGGGCAGCTCCCGGAGCGCCTCAAGCGCCGCCCCGGCGTCCTTGTGCGCGAGCGAAAAGAGGATCACGCCCTCGTTGGCGACGTAGAGCGGATCTATGCCGAGAATCCTGCACGCCGCGGCCGCGCCGGGCTTCACGGGCAGGGCTTCCTCATAGAGCAGTATGTTCCGCTCCCGCCCGGCCCACTCGCACAGCGTCGCCGCCACGCCGCCGCGCGTGGGGTCGCGCATGGCGTGCACGCGGATGCCGGCGTCCAGCACGCGCCGCACAGCGTCCGCCATGGGGCGCGCGTCGCTCTCGATGGGCGGGTCGAAGCCCATGCCGCCGCGCGCGGCCATGACCGCCATGCCGTGCGAGGCCACGGGCCCGCTCGTGATGACCGCGTCCCCGATCTCAACGCGCTGCGGCGGCACGTACGCGCCGTCGGGAAACACGCCTATGCCCGAGGTCGAAATGTGCATGCCGTCGCACGCGCCGCAGGGCACGACCTTCGTGTCTCCCGTGACGATCAAAACGCCCGCCTCGCGCGCGGCACCCGCCATGGAGGTTACGGCGCGCCGCAGCGTTTGCGCGCAAAGGCCGGCTTCGAGCACCATGGACACCGCGATATAGCGCGGGAGCGCGCCCGATACCGAGAGGTCGTTGACCGTGCCGGAGACCGCGAGCCTGCCGATGTCCCCGCCGGGGAAGAACAGCGGCTGCACGACGTAGCCGTCCGTCGTGAACGCGAGGCGCGGCCCGCCGGGCAGCACGGCCGAATCGGTCAAAGGCGCGATGTATTCGTTTTTGAACGCGGGCAGGAAGATTTCCTCCACGAGCTCGCGGTACGCCTCGCCCCCCGAGCCGTGCGCCAACGTGATTTCGTCCGTCATAAATCCCTTCCGTATGCGTAGTGCGCCGCGCACGCCCCCTCCGAGGATACCATGCACGCGCCCACAGGGCTTTGCGGCGCGCAGGCGCTGCCGAACAGCGGGCATTCGGGCGGCTCGAGAAGCCCGCGCAGCACGTCGGCGCAGCGGCAGCCGGCGGGTTCGGGCACGTCCGTAAGCGGGATGTCGAAGCGTTTTTCTGCGTCGAAACCCGCGTATTCCCCGCGAAGCGCAAGCCCGCTCGCGGGGATTTCGCCGAGGCCGCGCCAGTTGGCCGCGCGGGGTTCGAATACCCCTTCGAGCAGCGCGAGGGCGGCCGGGTTGCCGTAAGGCGCAGCCGCGCGCGGGTATGCGTTGACGAGGCCGGGCTTTTTCGCGCGCAGCATGCCCATGAGCGCCGCGAGCGCGAGCAGCATCTCCTCGGCCTCGAATCCCGACACCGCCGCGGGAAGGCGAAGCTCCTCCGGCACGAAACGGAACGCCTCCGCGCCCGCGACGGCCGCGACGTGACCGGGGCAGAGCAGCGCGTCCACGCGCGCGCCGCTGCGCATCAGCGTCCGGACGGCCTCGGGCATGGTCTTGTGGACGGAAAGGACGCTCAGGTTCGGGATGCTTTGGCGCCCGGCCTGATCGACGAGCGCCGCCGTGAGCGGGGCCGTGGTTTCAAAGCCCACGCCGAAATAGACGATCGCGCGGCGCGGCTCCGCCCGCGCGAGTTGAAGCGCCTCGAGCGGCGACACCACGACGCGCACGCGCGCGCCCTTTGCGGCGAGCGAGAGGAGGCTTTCCTTCCCGCAGGGCACGCGCAGCATATCGCCGAAGCTGCACAGCGTCACGTTCCTTTGCCCGGCGAGCCACAGCGCGCGCGCGAGGTCGCGCCCGTCCGTCACGCACACGGGGCAGCCGGGGCCGGAAACGAGGCGGATGTTCCCGGGCAGGAGCTGGCGTATCCCGTAGCGGCGCATGGCGTGCGTGTGCGTGCCGCACACCTCCATCACGACGGTATCCGGCAGGCCGTCCGCGCGCGCGGCGATTTCGCGTCGCAGCGCTTCAACGCCCGCGTTCACGGCGTTTCCACCTCGGCGAGGATGTCCATGAGCTTTCCGGCATCCTCATCCCCAAGTATCTGTATGGCGAAGCCCGCGTGCACGAGCGCGGCGTCCCCGACCTTCGCCCCGGGCACGAGCAGCAGCGACGCGCGGCGCGTCGCGCCGCCGTAGTCGAGCACAGCCTCGTCCCCGTCGATTTCCACGATCCTTCCCGGTATCGCAAGGCACATATCAGCCTCCATAACGCCATATTCCCCTGGGGTTGTCGGGGGCCGCGCCCCCTGACTTTCCCTCCGGTCGCGCTTTCAAAAAAGCGGCGAAGCCGGGTTTTTGATTGTCGCGGCGGCGATTGCCGCCTGTCCGTAGCATATCCCGCCGTCGTTGACCGGCACGGCTTCGTTGGAATAAACCCGGAAGCCCTCCGCCTCGAGCGCGGCGAAGCAGCCTTCGAGCAGTATTTCGTTCATGAAGCAGCCGCCCGAGAGCGCGACGGCGCCGCAGCCCGTTTGGACGCGAAGGCGTAGCGCCGCGTCCCGCACGAGGGCGACGCAGGCCCTGTGGAAGCGCATGGAGATCGCTCCCGCGCCCGCGCCCGAGAGCGCGTCGCGCCATGCGTCGCGGATGAGCGCGCGCCAATCGAAGATAAGCGTGCCGCCCTCCTCGATCAGCCCGAAGCGGTAGCTTCCCTGCGCGCGCGCGTCCGCCGCCTGCTCGAGCTCGACCGCGGCCTGCCCTTCGTAGGAGGCCGTCCGCCGCACGCCCGCGACGGAGGCGATCGCGTCGAAAAGCCGCCCCATGCTCGAACAGATCGGCGCGTTGATCCCCGCGTCCCGCGCGCGAAGCAAAACCTCCGCCTCGCCGCGGTTTTCGCAAAGCTCAAGCGCTTCCTCGCGCCCGAGGGCGAGTTCCGCCGCCGCCAGCGCGCAGCGCCACGGCTCGCGCACGGCGGCCTCCCCGCCGAGCAGCGGGAAGGGCAGCAGATGCCCGGCGCGGGAGCTTTGGGCGACGCTTCCGCAAAACGCCTCCCCGCCCCAGATCATGCCGTCGTCGCCGAGGCCCGTTCCGTCGAATATGAAGCCGAGCGCGTTTTCGCGGATATCATGCTCCGCGAGCACGGAGGCGAAGTGCGCCCTGTGGTGCTGCACGGGCACGAGGGGCAGCCCGAGGCTTTCGGCGAAGCGCGTCGAGAGATAGTCCGGATGGAGGTCGCACGCGGCGAGCTCGGGGCTCGCGTCGAACAGGCGTTCGAAAGCGGATATCTCCTCGCAATAGCTGCGCTCGGTCTCGGGATCGTCGAGGTCGCCCATGTGGGAGCCGAGGAACGCGTCGTTCCCCTTGACGAGGCAGAACGTGTTTTTCTGCTGCGCGCCCGCGGCCAGGATGACGCGCCCGCAGCCGCGAAGCGGGACCGGCTCCGGCACATAGCCGCGCGCCCGGCGCGCGAGGCGGACTTTCCCGCGGGATACGACGGCCACGCTGTCGTCCACGCGGCGCTCGATGGGGCGGTCGTGCGTGAGCACGGCGTCCGCGAGCCCCGCGAGGGCGGGGATGTCCGCGTCGCGATAGATCATGGGCCTGTCCGAAACATTGCCGGAGGTCAGCACGAGCGCGCCGCGGTTTTCCATCAGCAGGCAGTGCAAAGGCGTATACGGGAGCATGACGCCCAGGCGCGCGTTCCCCGGCGCGATCGAATCCGCGAGGGGTTCGCCCCGCTTTTTTAAGAGCACGATGGGCTTCCTGCGGCAGGAAAGCAGCGCCTCCTCCCCGGGGGATAATTCGCACCAGCGCCGCGCGGTTTCGAGATCCCGCAGCATCACGGCGAAGGGCTTCTCGTAACGCGCCTTTCTTTGGCGGAGCCGCGATACGGCCGCCTCGTTTTGCGCGTCGCAGGCGAGATGGAAGCCGCCGAGGCCCTTGACGGCGACGGTCAGGCCCCTTTCGATATACGCCCCGAACAGCGCGAGCGGGTCGCCCGCGGCCTCCTTCCCGTTTACCAGGAAGGAAAGCTTCGGCCCGCACTCCGGGCAGGCGTTGGGCTGCGCGTGGAAACGGCGGTGCGAAGGGTCGTCGTATTCGTCCCGGCACGCGGGGCACTGGACGAAAGCCGCCATGGAGGTGTTTTTCCGGTCGTAGGGGATATCCCTTATGATCGTGAAGCGCGGCCCGCAGTCCGTGCAGTTCGTGAACGGATAGCGGAAGCGGCGGTCCGCCGGGTCGAAAACCTCCCTTTTGCACGCGTCGCAGACGCCGATGTCGGGGGAAATCAGCGCGGTGCGCGCGCCCGGCTCGCTCGCGGCGATGGCAAAGGAAGATTCCCCTTTTGGCTCCATGGGCTCCGCTTCGGCGGATACGACGCGCGCGAGCGGAGGCGGGCCGTTGCGGACGGCGTCGAGGAAGGCGTCGCAGGCGGCGTCGGTTCCCTCGATCTCCGCGTACACGCCGTAGCTCGTGTTTCGCGCGAAGCCCCCGAGCGAGAGCCGCGCGGCCTCGCGGTACAGGAATGGGCGAAAGCCCACGCCCTGCACGATGCCGCTGATTTTCAACCGATACCGCCTCATGTCTTGCCTCACCGCTGCATGATACCACTTCTGGTTCTAAAACTCAACCGCGCCAAAAAAGGCGCGAAGCCCGCATGGTTCATACGGGCTTCGCTTGGGGCAAACGAGTAAAAGTGTCTGTCGAATTCATGCGCCCGCGCCGCAGGCGGTCAAGCTATTGTATCCCCCGGCGGCCGCGCTGTCAAGCGCCGCCTCAAATGACGTAGTTGTCCCCGCCGCCGCCCTCGCGCACAAGATCCGCGACGGTGATGCCCTCGAAGTAGTCGAAAATCATGCGATCGAGCCTTGCCCACATCGGATACATGCGGCACTCCGCCGCGCGCGCGCAGGACGCGCCCCGGCCCTCGGTGCACGACACGGGCGCGAGGGAGCCCTCGGTGAGCTTCAATATGTCGCCCACGGTGTATTCCTCGGGCGACTTGGCGAGCCGGTAGCCGCCGCCCCGCCCGCGCAGCGAGTGGACGAGCCCGGCCTTGCTCAGCGAAGCCATGATGCCCTCGAGGTATTTTTCGGAAATGCCCTGCCGCGCCGCGATGTCGTTGAGCAGCAGGTATTCTCCGGTGTTGTGCTCGGCGAGGTCCATCATGACGCTCAGCGCGTACCTGCCCTTCGTGGATACGATCATGCCCGTCACCGCCTTCCCTGATAAACCCAGTTTAACACAGGATTTATGGTCGTTCAAGTTTTCAAAATAAAACATATAAACATATTGACTATGTATGTTATCGCGCATATAATGGCGTAAAGAACGAAAAGGAGATCCAACCCATGTCGAAAATCTATGCGTCGGCGGATCAGCTCATCGGCAAGACTCCGCTCCTGGAGCTCTCCGGCATCGAAAAGAAGTATGGCCTCGGGGCGCGCGTGATCGCCAAGCTCGAGTATTTCAACCCCGCGGGCAGCGTGAAGGACCGCATCGCCAAGGCGATGATCGACGACGCGGAGGCGAGGGGCCTGCTCCGGCCGGACTCCGTCATCATCGAGCCGACCTCGGGCAACACGGGCATCGGCCTCGCGTCGGTCGCGGCGGCGCGCGGATACCGCATCATCATCGTGATGCCGGAAACCATGAGCGTCGAGCGCAGGCAGATACTCAGGGCCTACGGCGCGGAGCTCGTGCTCACCGAGGGCGCCAGGGGCATGAAGGGCGCCATCGCCAAAGCGGAGGAGCTCGCCGGGGAAATCCCGGGCAGTTTCATCCCCGGCCAGTTCGTCAACCCCGCCAACCCGGAGATCCACCGCAGGACCACGGGCCCCGAGATCTGGGAGGATACCGACGGCCAGATCGACATCTTCGTCGCGGGCGTGGGCACGGGCGGCACCGTCACGGGCGCGGGCGAATACCTCAAGTCGAAGAACCCGGATATCAAAGTCGTCGCCGTGGAACCGGCCTCCTCCGCGGTGCTCTCGACGGGCGTCGCGGGCGCGCACAAGATACAGGGCATCGGCGCGGGCTTCGTGCCGGATGTGCTCAACACGGGGATCTACGACGAGATCATCCCCGTCGCCAACGAGGACGCCTTCGCCGTGGGCCGCGAAATCGGCAGGCTGGAGGGCGTGCTCGCGGGCATCTCCTCGGGCGCGGCCGCGTGGGCGGCCATAGAGCTCGCCAGACGCCCGGAGAACACGGGCAAGAACATCGTGGTCATACTGCCCGATACGGGCGAGCGCTATCTTTCCTCACCGATGTTCGCGGAGTAAGGGCGGATACCACCCGTCCGCTCCCGCCCACGCAGGGACGGTTCCGCTTGCTTGCGCGCAAATATAACAGCCTTTCAGGCACGCGCAGGCAGAACCGTCCCCAATTTCGGTTATCAATTCTTCCGCCCGTTGAATACTAAGATACATGTCAAATAAACCTATTGACTGCATATGTTTATTTGGCTATAATTCTTATTAAATTAGTAGGATATAGGGACGGGATTTATGGAATTCGTCATGGACGAAAGCGCGGAGCGGCTCGCGCAAAGCGTCAACACCGCGTCGCGGCAGCTCGCGCAGCACAACGCCTCCAACCGGGACGGCTCCATCAACCGCCCCGGCCTCAAGGAGAAGGTCGCGCGGTTTATCCAACTCGTGCGCAGCGCCATGTACCCGCAGGTGTTCGGCACGGAGGTGAGCTGCGCCAACGCGCAGTCCGTCATAGGCAATTACCTCAGCCAGGCGGCGCTCTCGCTCGGCGAGCTGCTCTGCGCCGTCGATCCGGACGGGGCGGGGCAGGGCGGCGTCGTCACGGAGTTCGTCAAAAACATTCCGGCGATCGCGGAGGTGCTTGAAACCGACATCGCCGCGGCCTACGAGGGCGACCCCGCCGCGCGCTCGAAGGATGAAATCATGCTCGCCTACCCTGCGTTCGAGGCCATCAGCGTGTTCCGCCTCGCGCACAGGCTCTACGAACTGAACGTTCCGCTCCTGCCGCGCATGATGACCGAATACGCGCACCAGCTCACGGGCATAGACATCCATCCCGGCGCGCGCATAGGCAACTATTTCTTCATCGACCACGGCACGGGCGTGGTCATAGGCGAAACCTGCACCATAGGCGAGCGCGTCAAGCTCTACCAGGGCGTGACGCTCGGCGCGAAGAGCTTCGACCTCGACGAAAACGGCAACCCGGTCAAGGGCATCAAGCGGCATCCGGACATCGGCGACAACGTGGTCATCTACGCCGGGGCGACCATACTCGGCGGACAGACGAGGATCGGCGACAACTGCGTCGTCGGCGGCAACGTCTGGCTTACGCGCTCGGTCGAGCCCGGGCAGACCGTGTATTACAACGTCAACAACGGTGGCAACGTGTTCTGGGACGCCTGCGAGGGCGGGTTCCTGTGACGCTATAAATTTTAACGGATCGGCGCGGCCGTCCGGCGGAAAGCCGGGCGGCTTTTTTCATCTGTTTTTACAGCAATCGACGCAAAAAACCAAAGAAATATGGTACAATATCGGCGGGACGGGCGAAAAAAGATTCCGTCCGCGCCCTGTAAATCCTTTTTATCGTACAGCCCGTCTTGTATCGTGTAAGCATGGATCGGAAAACAGAATTTTTATTCGGGAGGCGTGTATGGATCTGATCGCGCACAGCTGCGACGACGGGCGGAAACAGCCCTTCGAGGAACACGCGCGGGGCGTCGCAAAACTCGCGGGCGATTTCGCCGCCGAGTTCGGGGCCGGGGCGCACGCGCGCCTTGCCGGCCTCCTTCACGACGCGGGCAAATGCGCGCCGGACGGGCAGAAACGGCTGCGCGGGGAGCTGCTGCGCAGGGTCGAACATTCGGCCGCGGCGGCGGAACTGCTCTACGGCGCGGGCGGCACGGCGGCGCGGCTGCTCGCCTATTGCGCGGCGGGGCATCATGCGGGCCTGCCGGACGGCGTCGGTTCGGGCGGCGAGGGATATGATCGCACGCTCATGGGCAAGCTCGGGCGGCAGAAGCTGCGGGCGGGGGATTACCTCGCTTACCGCCGTGCGCTGGGCGAAATCGACATCGCGGCGGAGCTGCCCGCGCTCGCGTTCGTGCCGCGCGAGCAGGGCTTCGAGAAGTCCTTTTGGGCGCGGATGGTGTTTTCCTGCCTCGTGGACGCGGATTTCCTCGACACCGAGGCGTTCATGAAGGATCGGCCGCTGCGCCTGCAGCCCGAGGCGGACATGCAAGCGCTTCTCGACAAGCTCAAGCAGCGGCTCGCGGAATTCCCGGAGCCTTCGGATGAGCTCGGCTTTAAGCGGAGGCAGGTTCAGGAGGATTGCCTGCGCATGGCGCAACTGCCGCGCGGGCTGTTTACGCTGAGCGTGCCCACGGGCGGGGGCAAAACGCTCTCCTCGCTCGCCTTCGCGCTCGCACACGCCGTCCGCAACGGTTTGCGCCGCGTGATCTACGTCATCCCCTATACCTCCATCATCGAGCAAACCGCCGACGTGTTCCGCGAGGCGCTCGGCGGGGATGTTGTGCTCGAACACCACAGCAGCGTCAAATACGACCGCGAGGACGAAGAAACCGATCCCCTGCGCCTCGCCGCGGAAAACTGGGACCTGCCCGTCGTTGTCACGACCGGCGTGCAGTTCTTCGAATCGCTCTTTGCCAACAAGCCCTCGCGCTGCCGCAAGCTGCACAACATCGCAAACTCCGTGGTCATCTTCGACGAGGCGCAGATGTTCCCGCCCGATCTGCTTTTTCCGTGCGTGAAGGCGATCGGCGAGCTCGTGCGCGGCTACCGCTGCACGGCGGTGATCTGCAGCGCGACGCAGCCCGCGCTCGACGCTCTGTTCGCGCCCGCGCTCATCCCCAAAGAGATCTGCTCCGACCATAAGCAGCTTTACGAGGCGCTTCGGCGCGTGTGCTTCGCGCACATCGGGGAAGCCGGCGCCGACGCCCTCGCACAGCGGCTCAACGGCATGAAGCAGGCGCTGTGCGTCGTCAACACGCGCGAGCAGGCGCGGACGCTCTACGAAAAGCTGACCGGCGAGGGGACGTTCCACCTTTCGACGCTCATGACGCCGCTGGACCGCAGGCGCGCGCTCGCTGTGATCCGCAAGCGGCTCGACGAAAAGCTGCCCTGCCGCGTCGTGTCCACGAGCCTCATCGAGGCGGGCGTGGACGTGGATTTCCCCTGTGTGTTCCGGGAGGAGGCGGGCGTCGACTCCGTCATACAGGCCGCGGGGCGCTGCAACCGCGAGGGGAAGCTCAAGCCGGACGACGCGGTCGTCCACGTGTTCCGGCCCGAGGAGAAATATGCCAAAAAATGCCCCGCTCTGGTCAAAACGCAGATCGGCGCCGCGCAGATGACGCGCTCGTCGTTTGCCGACATCGCCTCGCCCGAGGCGATACGGTATTATTTCACGCGGCTCAACCTTCTGCGCAGGGAGGCGCTGGACGCGAAAAATATCGTCCGCTCGCTGGACGCGTGCGCGAAAAACGGGCTGATGGTGCCCTTCGCGACGGTTGCGGAGCAATTCAAGGTGATCGATACGCCGGCGCGCTCGGTTTTCATCCCCGTGGAGGAACGCGCCGGGGAGATCGCCGCCGCGCTGCGCGCGGGCCGGCCCGACCGGAAGCTGATGCGCGAGGCGGGGCAGTATACGGTATCCGTCTATGAGAACCAGTTCCATGCGCTGTTCAATTGCGGCGCGCTCGAGCCGCTCGCCGGGGATCTCTACGCGCTGCGCGACGAAAGGCTCTACTCCAAAGAAACCGGGCTTTGCGTGCCCAAGGACGGCGGGCAGGGGATCTATACGTAAATGCAGAAACGGCGCACGAAGCGCCGTTTCTGCATTGTTTACTTTGCTAATAAACAAGTAACAATTTCAATCCCCGGATGGTTCCATCCGACTCAAGCATTATATCTTCCCGACTTTATAAGTGCAACATAAAAAAGTGTTGACAAACAGTGGATAGATGATATCATTTAATTAACAATTAACAGGGAGATGAGGTGATGGAGTGAGGGTACGGCACTGGCCATGCCGTCCCTCAAAAAATGAAAGCGTTCTAAACAAATAGAAGTTTCATATGGAAATCAATGACCGGAAATAAACGAAAAAGGAAGGTGATCCAATGGGTTACGGCATACGCCTGGAAGCGTGGGGCCCGTACGCGCTGTTCTCGCGCCCCGAGATGAAAACCGAGAGAGCATCGTATGAGGTCATGACCCCGAGCGCGGCGCGGGGGCTGATCGAGGCCGTGTACTGGCACCCGGGGTTGAGGTGGGTCGTGGAGAGCATATTCGTGCGCAACCCCATCCGCTTCACAAATATCAGAAGAAACGAGGTCAAGGCGAAGATACTCGCCTCCGACCTCAGGGCGGCCTGCGAAGGGAACAACGCGCCGCTGTTCATCGACGCGAAGGAGCAGATCCAGCAGCGCGCGGCGAGCGTGCTCACGGACGTGCGCTACATCGTTTCGGCGCACTTCGAGATGACGGACCGGGCGAAGCCCGGGGACACGCCCGAGAAGTTCTACGCCATGGCGGCGGAGCGGCTCAGGCGCGGCAGAACCTTTATGCAGCCGTATTTCGGATGCAGGGAATTCCCGGCGCACGTGAGGCTCTACGAGGGCGGCTTGCCCGAGCCCTGCGAGGAGCTCCGGGGCGAGCGCGACCTCGGGCATATGCTCTTCGACATGGATTACGCGAATCCCAAGGGCATACGGCCCGTATTTTTCCACGCGAAGCTCGTGGACGGCCTGCTCGATTTGACGGATTGCGGGGTGAAAACATGATACTGCAGGCGCTGACCGAGTATTACGAAACCCTCGCGGCGCTGGGCGAAATCTCGCCGCGCAACTACGCGACGGCCAATGTTTCCTTCGCGCTCGGCCTCGCGGGGGACGGAAGCGTCGTTTCCGTCGCGCCGCTCAGACAGAACGTTCAGGCGGGCAGGAAAACCGTGGAACGGCCGCAGTCGCTTACCGTGCCGGAGCCGGTCGTGCGCGGCGTGAACGTCGTCGCCAATTTCCTGTGCGACAATTGCACGTATCTTCTCGGCATCGATGCGAAAGGCAAGCCCGAGCGCGCGCGCGAATGCTTTGAGGCGACGAAATCGCTGCACCTCGGCGTGCTCGACGGCGTGCCGGGCGAAGCCGCCGCAGCCGTAAGGGCATTCTTCGAGAAATGGGAACCCGCCAACGCGGCGGAGCATCCGCTGATCAAGCCGCACCTGGAGGAGATGCTCAAAGGCGCGAACATCACATTCCTCACGCTCTCCGATGGCTACGCCTTCGAGGATCCCGACATCCGCGCCGCGTGGGAGCGCCATCGCGACGCCACGCAGGGAGAGGTTCTGGGCCAATGCCTCGTCACGGGGCGGGAGAATCAGCCCATCGCGCGCATCCATCCCAAAATAAAAGGCGTGCAGGGCGCGCAGTCGGTCGGCGCGTCGCTCGTGGGCTTCAACGCGCCCGCGTATGAATCCTACGGCAAGGAGCAAAGCTTCAACGCGCCGGTTTCGGAATACGCGGCCTTCGCATACGCGACGGCGCTCAACCATCTGCTCGCGGACCGGGAGCACAGGCTGACGCTGGGCGGGGATACCGTCGTGTGCTGGGCTAAGGATGGAGAAGCCGCGTATCAGGAGGCGTTCCTCGCCTTCGTCAACCCGCGCGCCAAAGCCGAGGCGGAAGCAGACGAAAACACCGACCCGCGCGTCAGGACGGAGGGCGAGGTGTTCCGCGCGCTCAAAACGATCGCCGCCGGGGGACCGATCGATCTCGAAGGCCTCAGCGCCACGACGCCCTTCTATATCCTGTGCCTCTCGCCCAACGCCGCGCGGCTGAGCGTGCGCTTCTTTTACAGGGACAGCTTCGGCAACATTCTCAAAAACATCGCGGCGCACTACGAAAGGCTCGATATCGAAAAGGGCCCGAAGGACATGCCTTATGTTTCGCTCTACTGGCTGCTCAAAGCCACGGTGTTCGAACAGTCGAAGGACGACGCGTCCTCGCCGCTGCTCGCGGGCGCCGTGCTGCGCGCCATCGTATCCGGCGCGCCGTATCCCGAGGCGCTGTATTCCAACATACTCATGCGCATCCGCGCGGAGCGCAAGGTGGACCGCGTCAAGGCCGCGTTCGTCAAGGCGCACCTGATCCGAAACGGCGTTCACTACGAAGATTACAAGGAGGTAGTTACGGTGGCACTCAATGAAGCAAGCGCAAACAAACCTTACGTGCTCGGCAGGCTCTTCGCCCTGCTCGAGCAGACGCAGGAGAACGCGAACCCCGGCATCAACGC